>OFES01000029.1_pt1 | contig 71240 bp, 84 predicted proteins | sample 1521151 | NCBI WGS metagenome assembly OFES01 (sample SAMN04272335, study PRJEB24112) | coral metagenome | biome: Coral reef; feature: Shallow seawater; material: Coral tissue | host: Coral | place: China: South China Sea | collected 2014
CTATATTTAAGCCACAAAAATTTATATAAATGGCATGCTTATAACTATTTTCAAAATCAAATTAACTAAATAGAATTTACCCAATTGAGTGATTGAAGAAATAAAAAACTTATACTAAATCAAATAAAAAATAGTTTAAAAACATAAAATACTATTATATTTATAAATTGTATCAAAAGCTAATATTTATATGAAATGGATTGGTCATCTCAAAAAAGCGAAAATACCTTTTAAATTATATAAACTTAATATCCAAGATTCTATTATACTTGGACAAAATTACAAAAATAGTAAAATTCTCATTACACTAGAAGGCTTTATTTATTTAGCAAAAGTTTTTAGTAATAAAGAAATTAAATGCATAAGTCTACTACCTAAACATCGCATTATTAAAACACAAGACATTAAACAAAACAATAAAACGTATTACTACAAAGTAGTTGCAATACGTAGTAGTGATATATTAAGTATTCATATAGATCAGATTATATATAAAACACCCAATACAAATAGTTTACTAGCAGCAATTAATCGTTTCTACAATTACACTCTCAAAGATTACGAAACAACTGCAAGCATATTAACGCAAAAAAATATAAAGGCTAGGCTGATTCAATTATTACTGACTTTATCAGAAGAATTTGGAAAAATTAATAAACACTCTATAACTATACCAATATACTTCTCACATGAAACTTTAAGCAAAATCTTGGGAACTAATCGAGTGACGATAACTCGAAATCTAAATAAACTGCAAAAAGAACAACTAATTACTTATAATGCACAATACATAAAAATTAATAATTTCATAAAATTATGTACCAATTATAATATCTAAGATTATTAAAATTTTTTCTTCTTACATAAGATATGCTATAATTTACTTAATAAATTTAATACAAGACACCAAAAGTAAATTCTGTAGTCTAAATGCAAAACTCTTCACCATTAAAGTACTGATAAGACATTATGGGTAAAATCTATGACTGGTTTGAAGAAAGATTAGAAATTCAAGCCATTGCTGATGACATTACTAGTAAATACGTCCCACCTCATGTAAACATTTTCTACTGTATTGGAGGTATAGTATTTACATCATTTTTAATACAAGTAGCTACAGGTTTTGCTATGACATTTTACTATAGACCAACTGTAGCTGAAGCCTTTACGTCTGTAGAATATATAATGACTGATGTAAATTTTGGATGGCTAATAAGGTCGATACATAGATGGTCAGCTAGTATGATGGTATTAATGATGATTTTACATATATTCAGAGTTTATTTAACTGGCGGATTCAAAAAACCACGTGAACTTACATGGGTTACTGGTGTAATACTAGCAGTTTTAACAGTTTCTTTCGGAGTTACAGGTTATTCCTTACCATGGGATCAAATAGGTTACTGGGCCGTCAAAATTGTAACCGGTGTTCCCGAAGCAATTCCATTAATCGGTACGAACATTGTCGAATTACTAAGAGGTGGAATAAGCGTAGGGCAAGGTACATTAACTAGATTCTATAGCTTACATACATTTGTATTACCTTTACTCACTGCAGTTTTTATGCTAATGCATTTCTTAATGATTAGAAAACAAGGAATATCTGGACCATTATAAAAAACAAAAACACTTAAAGGATTATATAATAAAATGACAATTATCAAAAAACCTGATCTTACTGATCCAAAACTAAGAGCTAAACTTGCAAAAGGAATGGGACACCATTATTATGGAGAACCTGCATGGCCCAATGAATTACTATATATTTTTAGTGTTGTTATACTTGGAACTATAGCTTGTAACGTCGGTCTTGCGGTTTTAGAGCCATCAGTTATTGGGGAAAAAGCTAATCCCTTCGCTACCCCTTTAGAAATTCTGCCTGAGTGGTACTTTTTTCCTACATTCAATTTATTAAGAGTTATACCGAATAAATTAATTGGAGTACTATCAATGGCATCTGTTCCCGCCTGCTTGATAATAGTTCCATTTATAGAAAACATTAATAAATTCCAAAATCCTTTTAGAAGACCCGTAGCGACAACCATATTTTTAATAGGAACTATAGTAGCTATATGGCTTGGCATAGGTGCAACCATGCCACTATCTAAGGCAATAACACTAGGGATTATTCAATAGACTACTAAAACAACATAATTAGAATTTTTATCTAAAAAATAAAATAGCTAAGGAAACTGCAGGTAAATTTTTTGGCTATTTTTAAAACCTACTACTCAATAGAAACTTTAGCGCCTACTTCTTCCAATTTTCTCTTTATTTCATCAGCATCTTCCCTCGATGTAGATTCTTTCAAGGCACTAGGAGCAGATTCTACTAAATCCTTAGCTTCTTTTAAACCTAGACCTGTTACAGATCTAACAACTTTCAAAATAGCAATCTTTTTTGCTGCAGGGACTTCTTCTAATTTCAAATTAAATTCTGTTCTTTCTTCAATCTCAGAAGTTATTGCTGTATCTTGAAGTGCAGAAGAAACCATTCCCATATCTGCATTAAATACAGTAGAAGCATCTACATTAAACGTATTTTCAATTCGTTTAACTAAATCTGCTGCTTCTAATAAAGTTAATGATTTTAAGTCTTCAATAATTGTATCAATCTTTGTAGTCATATATACCGTCAACAAATTAACTAATAAACATAATAAACATTTATATTCAAGCAAGATCTCCTAATAAATCTATATCAAGAGAAACTGACGGTCCCATTGTACTAGATAAATGAACAGATTTCCAGTACCTACCCTTAGATCCAGATGGTCTATTTTTATTAATGGATTCTTTAATAGATGCTAGATTAACGATCAAATCATCAACAGAAAAACTCACTTTGCCAAAAGGAAGATGCACTATACCTGTACGATCTACTTTATATTCCAATTTACCTCGTTTAAAATCGGAAATTGCTAAAGCCAGATTATTTGTAACAGTCCCAGCCTTAGGAGAAGGCATCAAACCTCTAGGACCTAGTATACGACCCAGCTTACCGATTAAAGGCATAACATCTGGTGTTGCAATTAATTTATCGAAATCCAAAGAACCCTTAGTAATTGTATCAATTAACTCTTCAGATCCAACAATATCAGCACCAGCTGATGTAGCCTCAGCTATTTTTTCACCTCTAGCTATAACAGCAACACGCACATTTTTTCCTATACCTTTAGGTAAAATTACTATAGCACGTAATTGCTGGTCTACATGCCTAGGTTGCAAGCCTAAAACAATATGAACTTCTGCAGTCTCAATAAATTTGGCTGTAGACAATTTTTTTAACAATAAAATTGCTTCTCTAGGCCCATATAGTCTTTTATCTACTTGATTTAATAAGCTTCTATAACGTTTAGATAACTTGCGCATTTTAATTACTTACATAGATCATAATTTAATTACTAATTACAATACCCATATTTTTAGCCGTTCCTTTAACAATCTGAACAGCTTTAACAAGATCCTGCGTATTCAAATCCTGAAGCTTCATTTCAGCTATCTCTTTTAACTGTGATGTCGATATAGAACCAACATTTTTGGAATTAGGTTCATCTGATCCTCTTTGAACACCTGCAGCTTTTACTAGTAAAGTCGAAGTTGGAGGAGTCTTTAAAATAAATGAAAAACTACGATCTTCATACATAGTAATCTCAACTGGAATAACCAGTCCAATATTATCCGATGTACGTGCATTATATTCTTTACAAAACATCATAATATTAGCACCATATTGTCCTAAAGCTGGACCAATTGGTGAGGCAGGTGTAGCTTTTCCAGCATTTAATGCTAATTTTACCAGACCAACAATTTTTTTAGCCATAAATTTATAATCAATATATTATAAAACATAATCATTATATGATTTATTTACGATTTTTCCAACTAATATACAAGTGATAAACTATTATTTATTTTATTAATTCACATATTATCTTCCAAAAAATAACACGCCTTGAAGGATTTGAACCCTCGACATCAGATTTTGGAAACCCACGTTCTACCAACTGAACTAAAGGCGCTATAATTTACATCCTAAAATAAATACTGATAATATTTTTTTATCTTAATCGAATATCAAAAATCTTATGTAATTCTCGTGCTTAGATCATTTAATTACTACACATCTAAATAGCATATTAATACTGCACTAAAATATCTTAAGAATAACAAGAAAGTTATCTCAAAAGGGATAGTACTGAAAAACACTAAAAAAAACAATAATAGGCAATTAAAGAGTAGCTAAAAGAAATCATCGATCAAATACTATACTTAAACATGCAAACTACCAAGAACAATCACTATAACAGAAACAGAACATAAATTGAATTTAATTCTTTTGACAATTTGTTAAATCATTTACATGCTTTATGCTTACCTATTCATTTGATGAGTTGAATTTATCATAATTAATATATAAACATATATTCTGAAACTGATAATATCATAAATAGATATTAAACAATAACCTACAGTATTATACTATATATAGTCCATAATAGCAAATATATACAGCTGAGATGTAGAAGTATTAGACAGATGCGGACTAAATTAAATAATAACTGCTCAGATATATAAACAATATATATAGTATATATAATTATATATATATGCAAGATCAAATTTATTTACCACTAAACAATTTCTCATGAAATTACAAAAAAAGAAAAACATGCTCAACTAAACATTGAAAAAGCAAAATAAAATAATTATGTAAAACTTAATATTAGAAAGTCAAAGAAAATAAATAAGATAAAATCTAAAAAGTTCAATAATTGTGCAAAATTTAATATTTAGAGGGACTTTGCTGTTTCGAAATTTACAGAACTTTTTTACAACTCGGTACCTACGAACTTAAAATTCTCCTCTCTTTGTTTAAAGTGAGAGAATATAAAATGGTCTTTTATAAATATTATATATGAACCTAATCTTAAAAATAATCAAAATTTATATCTCACACCATTAAACAACTTAAAGGGTTAGGCTCCTGCAGTCAACCGTATTTTAGCGCAACAAAGAGTACAACACGAGGATGCAAAGAACAAGAGACAACCAGAATTTACATAATACTTATCGAAGACCTGTATTAGCCCTAATGGATGCATACAATAGTATGAATTTTTTATTTTTTTTACTAACTAGACAAACGTTTATAAACACACCAACTATAAATAATACAGGTATATACTTTAAGGGGGATGCTGATATAATATCAATAGCAGATGGCAATCAGCGTAGGCAAGATTATAGGATCCCTAAAAATAGTATTGGTGCTCAGTTCAAAGTGAAACTGGCTGATGATTCACCTCTGAGTATTTATGTAAACCGGAATTAGGAAAGTTTCAATAAAGTTATGAGCCCACCTGTCAATGAACTAACAGAAGAGAAGTTTCATCTAATTTCTTTGAAAGATGAAAAATTCGTGATTACGATGCATAATCAATTAATACAAACAGTAGCAAATGCAAAGAATTGGTCTATTGAAGATAAAATCGGTATAATTAATGTCTTGTCTAATCCATTTTGTTTGACTTGTACTCCAACGCCAATTATTATAATCGTCTGTTTTTTTTCTAGGGTCTTTCATAGGATCTATTGGTATTCCAACTTTTTCAAAATTCTGCAAATTTGCTGGATGTGTTGGATCTGATGTTCCTTTGTAAGGTTGTTTTTTACCACCTGAAGATTTTGTTTTCTGTCTAAATATTAATGTGCTATTTGTTTTAGAATCATGTCTACCTCTGGCATCCGCTTTTTCTGAATAAGAAGAGCCCGGCTTAAGAAATAGATTGTCTTTAATGTTGCTAGCTAACCTAGTCTCCTCATCATACGCATCTATATTATTTTCATCATCGAGTGATTGATCTTTTGGAATATCATTAGTGTTAACTCGAATTGCTGGCTTAACATCATCACTATTAGAGTAAAAGTTTTCACCACAATTTATTTGTAAATAGAACCCTATTAAATCATATTCATTAAACATATTCGTCTTATGAGTTTGAAAGGGGTTCACTAAAAGTATCAATATAATGAATTTTTCTATTTGTTTCATAAATTTATAAAGCTGTTTTTTAACTTTTATACTAAAAAAATTAGAATTTAGTAAATCTTTGGAGTTTTTTATTAAAAATACAATCATATGAATGAATTTACAAAAAAAATTAGTATCTATAAGTAATGTTATAGATACTAGTGACTTTTGTTTTTTGCACTAGTATTAAACATAATATTTGCAACCAAAAGGGTATAAGTCAAACCTACGACTAACAATAACACAATATTACTCCTAAATTCATCTCCTGCCAATTTTTTCTTTTTTGGAATAAGTTACGATTACAGTAATAGTTTTCAAACTACCAATATAATGTACAATTTTACTTTTTTGACAAAATACCCCATAGAGGAGTGGATGTACTATTGACTAATTGTAATTACATATTACTTCTCAAGGAATAGTTTATATAGACGATGAATAACCAGATTCTGGAGAAACAAGCATAATATAGTAAAAAAATATACCAAACTTACCAGTAAACTAAAAATATCACACTATTATGAAATCTCTTAATTTATTATTAACATTTTATTTAATACTTTAACTGTTAATTATATCATCCTTATAGCATTCTATTAATTTACAAATTCACTAATAAATTTACAAAAATTTTTGTTTAAGACGAGTAGCTTTTCCAGACTTGGTACGTAAATAATAAAGTTTAGCCTTCCTTACCCTAGATTTCTTAATTACTCTTAAATGCTTAATACATACAGAATGTATCAAGTACACCCTTTCTACTCCTACGCCTTGTATAATTTTTCTTACAGTTATAGTAGTATTTAAATTGGACTTATGTTTTGCTATAACTACACCACCAGTAAATTGTATCCTCTCCTTATTTCCTTCTTGGATTAATATTCCTATTTTGACTATATCACCTACATCAATAACAGGTATATCATTTTTTAACCATTTTTCTTCTATCTCTTTAATTATAGATAGGTTATTTGTAAACTTAGAATTCATTTATATAATTTGCAATTGTTTATTTTAATATTTTATTTTAGTGTCTTTTTTATCTATCTGCTCTTCTTCATATATTATTACATTACTATTTATATCTAGAAGTTAATACTAATCGTTCTAACGCTTTAAGCTTATACATACAATATAGACTTCAATTTAACCAACTATCACTTGCAAGTGCTATCTAATAACCCTTATAAGCTTAGCACTTAAACATTAGTTCATGTTAAACTTGTTTCAAAAAATATACTTTGTCAGGTACTAGTTATACATACAAAACATTATATATTCTTATCATAAGAATACTATCAACAATTAATTTTTATGTTAAGTTATTGAAATTCTTGTGCTAATATTAATTGTATCAAAGGTAATTAATTTAGTCTTAGTAAATAGATCATGTTTGAGCGTTTTACAGAAAAAGCTATTAAAGTCATAATGCTAGCACAGGAAGAAGCTAGACGTTTAGGACATAATTTTGTTGGTACAGAACAGATTTTATTGGGTTTAATTGGAGAAGGTACAGGTATTGCTGCACAGGTACTTAAATCTATGAATGTTAATTTAAAAGATGCAAGAATTGAAGTAGAGAAAATCATTGGTAGAGGCTCCGGATTTGTTGCCGTTGAGATTCCATTTACACCTAGAGCTAAAAGAGTACTAGAGCTTTCTCTAGAGGAAGCTAGACAATTAGGCCATAATTACATAGGTACAGAACACTTATTAATGGGACTAGTTAGAGAAGGTGAAGGAGTAGCAGCAAGAGTATTAGAAAATCTGGGAGCTAATATTGCATCTATTAGAACAGAAGTAATACAAATGTTAGGTGACAATGCTGAAGTTAATGTAACTAGTAATAGTACTATACAAAATCGTAGTAAAACACCTACATTGGAGGAATTCGGCTCTAATTTAACTGAATTAGCAGTAGAGGGTGTATTAGATCCTGTAGTAGGCCGGCAGAAAGAAATTGAACGTGTTATTCAAATTCTTGGAAGAAGAACTAAAAACAACCCCGTTTTAATTGGTGAGCCTGGCGTAGGTAAAACTGCTATTGCCGAAGGGTTAGCACAACGTATTGCAAATAGAGATGTACCATCTATTTTAGAGGATAAACTAGTTATTACACTAGATGTTGGTTTATTGGTAGCTGGCACAAAATATAGAGGTGAATTCGAAGAAAGATTGAAAAGAATTATGGATGAAATTAAATCCGCTGATAATGTGATTTTAGTGATTGATGAAGTTCATACCCTTATAGGTGCAGGTGCTGCCGAAGGTGCTATAGACGCAGCTAATTTACTCAAACCGGCACTAGCACGTGGAGAGTTACAATGTATAGGAGCAACAACTCTAGAAGAATATCGCAAGCATATTGAGAAAGATGCTGCTTTAGAACGGCGTTTTCAACCTGTACTAGTAGGTGAACCCAGTGTTGAAGAAACTATCGAAATTTTGTTTGGTTTACGTGATAGATATGAAAAACATCATCAATTAAAAATGTCAGATGAAGCTCTTGCCGCTGCCGCGAAATATGCCAATCAGTATATCTCTGACAGATTTCTTCCAGATAAAGCTATAGATCTAATTGATGAGGCTGGATCAAGAGTAAGACTTTTAAATTCTCAGTTGCCGCCTGCAGCTCGAGAATTAGACAAAGAACTTAGAGCAATTCTAAAAACCAAAGATGAAGCTATTAGGGCTCAAAAGTATGAAAAAGCAGAACAATATAGGACTAGAGAGATGGAAATCAAAGCCCAAATTGCTGCTATCGCTCAAAGCAAAAAAAGTGAGCCGGATCTAAAGTTAGAGGATCCTATTGTTACAGAAGAAAATATAGCCGAAATTGTTGCTTTTTGGACAGGTATACCAGTGACAAAATTGACGAAAAGCGAATCTGAAAAACTGCTACACATGGAAGATACATTACATAGTAGAATTATTGGCCAAGATGAAGCAGTAATTGCAGTATCTAGAGCTATTAGAAGAGCTCGTGTGGGCTTAAAGAATCCAAATAGACCTATTGCTAGTTTTATTTTCTCTGGTCCTACGGGCGTGGGTAAAACAGAATTAACCAAAGCTTTGGCATCTTATTTCTTTGGTGCCGAGGAAGCTATGGTACGTTTAGACATGTCAGAATATATGGAAAGACACACTGTGTCCAAGTTAATTGGTTCACCTCCGGGTTACGTAGGTTATAGTGAAGGTGGATATTTAACTGAAGCTGTGCGTAAAAGACCTTATACCGTTATCTTATTTGATGAGATTGAAAAAGCCCATCCTGACATTTTCAACTTGTTATTACAAATACTGGAAGATGGCCGTTTAACAGATGCTAAAGGTAGAACTATTGATTTCAAAAATACGTTATTAATTATGACCTCTAATATTGGTTCTAAGGTTATTGAAAAAGGTGGAGGAAGAGGTTTAGGTTTTGAATTGGGCGAATCTCAAATAGATTCTCAATACAATCGCATACGTTCCTTAGTAAACGAAGAACTAAAACAATATTTCCGTCCCGAGTTTTTAAATCGCTTAGATGAAATTATTGTTTTCAGACAATTGACTAAAGATGAGGTTCGAGAAATTGCTAATATTATGCTTAAAGAAGTTTTTGAACGTATTAGACAGCAAGAAATCGAGTTAGATGTAACAGAAAGATTTAAAAATCTTTTAGTTGATGAAGGATATAATCCTAGTTATGGAGCAAGACCGTTGAGAAGAGCTGTTATGCGTCTGCTGGAAGACAGTCTAGCTGAAGAAGTTCTGTCTGGTAAAATTAAAGCTGGAGATAGAGCTGTTGTAGATGTAACAGAAGATGGTTCAGTAACTGTATTACTAGGTGAAAAACTAGAGTCACTAAAATACTAAGCTAAAATCTATAAAAATACAACTCAAGTGCCAGGAACCAGATTTGAACTGGTGACACGAGGATTTTCAGTCCACTGCTCTACCAACTGAGCTATCCCGGCATAGTAGTAAAATTATATCAGGAACCTAGCTTATATTATAGACTAATAACTCTTATTTATATTACTAAACGTAGAAGTTTTTCCATCAAACATAAGTTGAAACGAACCAATCGGTCCGTTTCTATTTTTAGATATTGTAATATCAAGTATTTCTGATTCGTTATCGTTGTTTTTCTGATTTTCTTCTTTGTTTCTATAAATCATCATAACTAAATCAGCATCCTGTTCAATAGAATTATGTATAATTACACTATCAATAACAAAATTTAAATACTCATTATTTTGTATATCATAAGTTTTATGTTTATAAAATATTTTTAGAGAAGTTATTTTTTTTTCTTCTACAATAAATTCTTTTTTTATAGTATTTTTCATATACTTAGATAAAGAATCTTCTTTTTTAATTTCATCTTCTCTTTTCCATTGAAGTTTAATAAATATTTTATGATTCGATGTCGCTTGTATATTCAAATATTCATCTATATTTAAATTGTAAAGAAATTTCTTAATAATCGAGGTCTTTACAAAATAAACAAAACAAAAATCATGTTTTATGCAGTATTTGCCTGAAAAATTCAACGTGACTATCTGAATAGTTTTTTTTTATTTCTTATACTTACTATTTTGTATAATATATATTGATTAACAAGATTATTCGTATTGATACAGCCACTTTCTCGCAAGTCAGATAGCAAAGGTCTTTTATTTGTTCGATTTTCGATATTTCGATTAAGTTGTGAAAGAACAATAATAGGTAAATTATATTCTTTTGCAATAATTTTTAATTGCCTTGTAATATATCCTAGCTCCTCTGTTCTCGTATCATGTTTTTTTTCATTATTTTGAATAAGTTGTAAGTAATCTACAACAATCAAGTAACTTTTAAGACCTTTGTTTGTTATGGACTTTATTTGATAATTTATATAATCTATTGAAATACGTGGTTCATCATCAATATATAGTAGTGATGAACTAAATTGCTGACATATTTTCTGCACGTTATTCCATTCAGATTCCGTCACACAACCTTTAACTATTGCTTTAATAGGTATTTTACAAGCATTAGAGATTAGTTTATACAAAATTTGTATTTTAGACATTTCAAGACTAAAAACATATGCTCCTATTTTTAGGTTGCATATCAAGTATTTCACAATATTTATTGCCAAAGAGGTTTTACCTGTAGATGGTCTGCCTGCTATTACTATAAGATCACCCTTATTTATACCACTAGTAATGCTATCAAACTCCTGAAATCCTGACATTATCCTTGTTTTGTATAAATCTTCGTAGGCTTGATTCTGTTCAATTGTTTTTAAAAATTGCCCAATTAGTTTATTCAACGTTGATTGATACTCACTATTTATTATTCTATTGATTTCCCAAAAGTATTTTGTTGCCTTTTGTTTCAAAAAACGCATAGGTATATGAGGAACATAACTAAGATAGACTATATTATAACCATACTGAATGAAGAGACGTCTGAGGTAATGATTATAGACTAAATATATACAGTCTTTTACATAATCTAAACGATTTTTATCAGAGTAAATAATATAGTTTTGAGATAGTTGTATTAAATGTTTGATTTTTACAACACCACCTATTTTTTTAAGTATGTCTTTTTCCCATAATAAATATACAAACTGAACTAGATTAATATAGTTGTATTTTTTATATATTTCGAGGATATTTTTATAAATTATTTGATGACTCTCAAAAATAAAATGCTCAATTGTTATTGAAGCAATAATTTTATATGTATTAATATCATCGACTAGTAAATTACTTAATAGAATTTCTTCAACTAAAATATTTTGTGGCGGTAGCTTGTTAACATTGGAATAGAATATATCAATATTTTGCATATTAATTAGAAAATAGCCTTCAAGTAATCAATTTACATTCTATACAGTCTGATATTTCATTAGATTATGCTCACTAATAAAGTAAATTTTGATATATCAGGTTTATATATTTAAAGGTAGAACTTGCACTTTGATATTTGCGTATACATCATCTATAATTTTTATTTTTATTTTGTATAAACCAAGCCTTTTTATATCTGTTATGCTGATTTGTTTTTTTTGAATTTTTTTTCCTGAATACATGCAAACATATTTAGAGATTTCTTTTTCAGTAATGCCACCAAATATCTGGAATTCATCACCTGCTCTTTTTTTTATACTTATTTTTTTCATTCTTTCTAGCTGCCTTTGTGTACTTAGAGCTGTTTGATTTATTCTATTAAGGTACTGCTTATGTATACTTTTAAACATTTCTACATGTTTAATTTTACTATCTGTTGCAATTTCCGCTATTTTATTTGGAATCAGATAATTTAATGCATAACCCATTCTTACTTCAGTGATATTACCAATACCACCCAAACTTGGAGTATCCTTTGTTACTATAATAGTTATGTTTTTCCTCATATGTTAATTGCGTTTTTGATGATTTTATCGAAGCTAATTTATAATAATATTGATTATATTATAATTCTCACATAATAGGAGGGATGGCTGAGTGGCTTAAAGCACAGTATTGGAAATACTGTTTAAGGTATACTTGACGAGGGTTCGAATCCCTCTCTCTCCGTTTTATTTTATCCAATCATCAATCCCACCTGATAACACACGGCTTTTTATATTATGTTTTCTCAAAATATGAAACGCAGCCAAAGAACGAGACTCATTATCACAGTAAACAATAAGATTTTGTGTGTAAGATCTAAGTTTTAGGTATTTGATAGTCTTCACATTTTTCATTTTTTGTAATGGAATATTATTGGAAAGTTCAATATGCTTGTCCACAAATTCATTACGATTTCTAATATCAATTAATAAAATAGAAATTGTTCTATTTTTTAATATTTTTCTTAATTCCTCTTGAGAAATATGCGAAATGCTAGAGTTAGCTTGTTGAATTTTTTTTGTATAAAAACCTGAATTACTTTTTAAGCGGAAATGCCGAATTTTGACTTTTCTTAAAGACATGCTTAAAACATTATATATAAGCAAATAACCACTTAATATATTCCCTATACCAGTTATTATTTTAATAGTTTCTATAGCTTGTAGTATTCCAACAACACCAGGCAGGAAACCTAAAATACCACGTTCTTTACAACTCATAATCCTTTTATTTATAAATTCAGGGTATAAATCATAATAGTTAGGTCCGTTTTTATAGTTGAATACACTAATCTGTCCCTCAAAACCTTGTACAGCTCCGTATATATGTATTTTATGTAATTGATGACATAATTTGCTTATAATATATCGTGCTTCGAAATTATCCGTACTGTCCAATACCATATCATACGGTAAGATAATATCAGGTGCATTTTTATAACTTAATTTCTCATTGTAAATATTTATGTTACAAAATGGGTTTAAAGCTTTTAATCTATGTTTAGCTGCATTGACTTTACTCTCTTCAAGATTTGCATATGTATAAAGAATTTGCCTTTGTAAATTAGATTTTTCAACTTTATCACTATCAATAATTCCTATAGATCCTATGCCTGCTGCAGCTAAATATAAAAGAGAAGGTGATGCTAGCGCCCCAGCACCAACACAAAGAACTTTGGCATTCTTTATCCTGATTTGTCCAGTAATTCCTATATTATCTAATAGTATATGACGTGAATAAATTTCACACTCTTCCGCAGATAAATATTTCTTATCTAATAGTTGATTTAACATTGTTTATTTTTATTTGTACTCTTGTATTTTGTTATTAATAAATGTGGTCTTTGATACTATTTTTTATATCATTTTTATCCTTCATGATAACCAAATGGTTCTAGTCTTATTTTAAGTCATCTGGGTGACTTAAAATAACAAATATTGTAAACAAAGAAACAAGATCAAAACTGATGTTTGAAAAACAGTTTATCGATTTTGTGATTCAATTTCAGTAAGATTTGCAATAAGTCTACATCTAGTCATAGATGGATCTATCTTCGCTTTATCATGTAATGATTATACAAATATTATTTAATCAAATAACACTTCTTGACAATATCTAACCTTGTACATAGTGTTACTAACCAATCCTATAGATCTTTCTAAAGTAAAACATGTATAATATCCTTATTTTCACATATATGAGTTAGTAAACACTGCATCAGTCACCGTTTATTGTGACCTAATTACATATTACTTAGATGATAGAATTCTTTGGTCTGTTCTGTTTTTCTCTTTCCTGTTATCCGTTATGAAAAACAACAAAAATACAGATACACAGTTACATTTTTTACTGTTATATTCGTTATTACACAAATTATGATAGAAGATATTAGACACCAGTTTTAATAAGAATGTTCTTAAATGAGCTCAAACGTTTTAATAACCTATTTAATTTGTAATTAAGTTTATTCAGCTCTTAAATAATGTTTTTCACTTCAGGATAAGACTTAAGAGTAAGTTCAACATTTTTCCTAGTTGTAATACCATAAGTTGGTTAATTATTGAGATTTAGTCTAGTGCTTAAGTCACTGATTCTTTCACTCTTGCAAAATTCTGCTAATATAAGAAGTGGTTTAGTTAATTGCTTTATTGTAAGTTTAGGATGTAGTATAGTATAATAAATAGTGGGTCGGTGCCCGAGCGGTTAATGGGAGCGGATTGTAAATCCGCTGGCTTTGCCTACGTTGGTTCAAATCCAACCCGGCTCAGTAAGACAAACAACTAATTAATTTTTGCCCTTGTAACTCAGCGGCAGAGTATCTTTTTGGTAAAAAGAAAGTCACGAGTTCAACTCTCGTCAAGGGCTTATTTAATAGCGATGCCTAGTTTTCGTTTATATCCTTTGATAAGGTTTCATAAGAAGATACAGATTTTAATATTGATATTTTGTTCTGCTTCCTTATTCCAATCATTTGTGAATTGCTCTTACCTGGTGCTACCATTGGATAACAATTTTCCTCTTCTAAAACGTGACAATCCAAAATGAATGGACCATTATATTCAAGGCAAGTTCTTAAAGACTCGGATAGCTCATTACGTTTTCTAAGTGAAATAGACTTAATATTAAATGCTTTTGCTAACTCTGTAAAATCTGGTGAACCACTCTCCATATTTGAATGAGAATATCTTTCACCATAAAAAGCTTGCTGCCATTGACGCACCATACCTTGCCATTTATTATTTATTATGATAACTTTTACTGGTAAGTTATATTGCTTTATTGTTGCTAATTCTTGCAAGTTCATTTGAAAACTAGCATCACCGCTAACACAAAGAACTTTATTACTTGGATAGGCTATTTGAACACCAATTGCAGCTGGCAAACCGTAGCCCATAGTACCCAATCCTGCACTCGATATCCAATGTCTTGGCATTACATTCAAAAATTGTGCTGCCCACATTTGATGCTGACCGACATCGGTTGTAAAGAATGCCTCATCAGTAAGGAGATCAATCATATAAAGTACTTCTTGAGGAGACAACTGATTAACCTTCTTAGGAATTAATAAAGGGTATTGATTCTTCCATACTCTAATTCTTTCCCTCCAAGGTCTTGTCTGCTCAACGAAATAATTATTATCCTTTTTAAGAACGTGTACAACTTCTTCTAATATATTTTTCACATCACCCACAACTGCAACTTGAGGTATACGATTTTTACCTACTTCAGCTGGGTCTATATCAATATGGATAACCTGTGCATTACAAGCAAAATCATCTAGCTTACCAGTAACCCTATCATCAAAACGTGCTCCCAATGCAATTAACAAATCGCATTCGCTAACTGCAAAATTAGCATAGGGTGTTCCATGCATTCCTAACATACCTAAACATAGTTCGTGCTTTTCATTTATAATTCCTTTTCCCATTAACGTTGTTGTTATCGGAATTTGACACATAGTGGCAAACTCTTTAACTATTTCATGTGCAGATGAAATAATCGAACCACCTCCAATATATAAAAGAGGTTGGCTTGATTGACCAACTAATTTAACAATTTTCTGTACTTGTTTGACCTTAGATGAAAAGTTTTCGCGACATCCAGGTAAATATACATTACCAGGCTCTACCGCAGAATACTTAAACTTTTCCAGACCAACATCTTTAGGTATATCTATAAGAACTGGACCCGGACGTCCATACTGAGCTATGTAAAATGCCTCAGCAACTATCATAGACATTTTTCTTGCATCCCTAACTACATATGAATGCTTAACAATTGGTAGTGTAATCCCAAAAATATCAACCTCCTGAAACGCATCAGTACCTATGAAAGCTCTACCTACTTGTCCTGTAATAAGTAATAGTGGTACTGAGTCCATCTGTGCCGTAGCTATCCCTGAGACTAAATTAGTTGCACCAGGACCAGATGTAGCAAAGCATACGCCTACCTTACCCGTTGATCTAGAATAGCCGTCAGCTGCATGCGCAGCTGCTTGCTCATGACGCATTAGTATGTGCTTAATCCTGTTATTCCTCTCCCAGTTATATAACTCATCATAGATAGGTAATATAGCCCCACCGGGATAACCAAATATATATTTAACTCCATGCTTGACCAGACTATCAAGAAGTGCAAACGCACCAGTTACTTCTCTAAAATTTTCAGACATATGTAAAGAATAAAGAAAGAATACTTACTACAAGATAATTATATATTATATATGTCGAATTTTTTTTTGTTATTTGCAAAAAAAGAGAATATGATTTTAATTTAACCCAAGCATTAGCTTTAGAATATTGTTGATAATAAACGTGATGGCAAGAATTAATACAATAAGGGTAAAGGTTGTTGTATTAAATTTTAATAACCTAAAAATCGGGTGAAAAGTTGTCAGGTAAAACCCTAACAATACAGAGATAAAGAAACTTGGGAATCTAATTAGATTTTCCCAAAACTTGTACATATAATCGCCTTTTTATATTAGTTTTTTTATAGAGTTTTATTTGATAACGTTTATACTCACTATTGTAACTAAATATTTTTATTATTTGTATATGTTAAGTAACTTTGAAAGTGTAAAAATACTAGGTAAAATTTTGCCATTTATCCAAAGATTTGCGGGTCATATTATTGTTATCAAATATGGTGGATCTGTAATGAAGAATTCAGTTCTTAAGGAGAAAGTCATTGAAGATATATTATTTTTGTTTTATGTTGGTTTAAGACCTGTATTGGTTCATGGAGGTGGTCATATAATTAATTCTTGGTTGAAAAAAGTTAATATAGAGCCGAAATTTAACCAGGGCGTTAGAATTACTGATCCAGAAACAATGGAAGTGGTTGAAATGGTATTAGGCAAAGTTAATCAAGAACTAGTTGCATTAATTAATAAAAAGAATGGCAATGCAATTGGTTTATCTGGTAAAGATGCTAGATTGATTATAGCAACTGCTATTTCCGATTCTAATACAGATTTGGTTGGTCAGGTTCAGTCTGTTAATTCTGGAATAATACATTTATTAGTTGAGAAAGGATATATTCCAGTGATTGCTAGTTTTGCAGCTAATGAGCAGGGAAAAGCTTATAATATTAATGCAGATACTGTTGCAGGTTCAATTGCACAGGCATTAAAAGCAGAAAAATTAATATTATTAACAGATACGCCTGGTATTATGCAAAATCTGAATGACTCATCAACTTTATTGAAATGTCTTAATGTATCTAAGGCTCAGGAACTGAAAAAATCGCATATCATTTCAGGAGGTATGATCCCAAAAGTTGATTGTTGCATTCAAGCTTTAAATAGTGGGGTCAGTACAACTCATATAATTGATGGTAGAGTAGATCATGCTTTGCTTTTAGAAATTTTAACTAATGATGGAATAGGTTCAACTATAATATCTAATAGTAGTATTTAATTTGTATTAGCATATAATATGCACTGTATGGGCTCAGTAGCTCAGTCGGTTAGAGCAGGGGACTCATAAGCCCAAGGTCGCAGGTTCAAGTCCAGCCTGAGCCATAATAATAAAATCAAGTCCCATAAGCTATGGTTTATTATTATTTTATTGTAAGTCCCAAATGTTTGATAATGTGGAGAGATGGCTGAGTGGTTTAAAGCGGCAGATTGCTAATCTGTTGTATAGCCTTTTATCTATACCGAGGGTTCGAATCCCTTTCTCTCCTTGGATCTGCATTTTTATTAGTTATTGACAAAACCATACTAACCATGAAAGCATTATCTTTATAGTTGGGATTGTAGTTCAATTGGTTAGAGCATCGCCCTGTCACGGCGGAAGTTGCGGGTTCGAGTCCCGTCAATCCCGATAACTAACATTTTTTAGGTACTTTAGTGTACTGATTAATAATATTTCTAAATTCCTGTCCATCTATTGTTTCCTTTTCTATAAGCAAATCTACTAATCTATCTATAATTACTCTATTTTCCTGAATTATTTTTAAAGTTTCTTTATGGCATTTGTCAACTATATTTTTAATTTGTTTATCTATTTTAGTAGCTATTTCATCCGAATACTCTGAGTTTGTTGACATACCTCTTCCCAAAAAAGGGTTACTTGCTTCATTTTCTAGACATAATGGTCCTATATTAGACATGCCAAAACGTGTTACCATTTGTCTAGCCATAGACGTTACTTGTTGTAAATCATTACTTGCACCAGTAGTTACCTCTGCATCACCAAAAACAATTTCTTCAGCTGCTCGACCACCAAGTGCAGCCATAATGCGTGATATTAATTGAGCTCTTGATACTAAACCTTGGTCATCAAAAGGTGTAAACCATGTTAAACCTCTAGCTTGCCCTCTAGGTATGAGTGTTACTTTTTGTACAGGATCATGATTCTGTAATAAAGTCCCTACGATAGCATGTCCTACTTCATGGTATGCAATAAGTCTTTTGCTTTTACTATCCATTAGAGGTGTACCTTCCATGCCGGCCACTACTCGGTCGATGGAATCATCTATTTCATTAATTGTTATAGTATTTTTATATCTTCTTGCTGCAAGAATCGCAGCTTCGTTAAGTAAATTTGCCAAATCAGCTCCTGAAAAGCCAGGGGTTCTACGTGCTATAGTTGATAGAGATACTTTGTCATCTATTTTTTTATTCTTTGCGTGAACTTGTAATATTTTTCGTCTTCCTTTGACATCTGGTACGTCTACTGTAACTTGCCTATCAAATCGTCCAGGTCTTAATAAAGCTGAGTCTAATATGTCTGCTCTGTTAGTAGCAGCAATAACAATTATTCCAGTATTGCCTTCGAAACCGTCCATCTCTGTTAAAAGCTGATTTAAAGTTTGTTCGCGTTCATCATTACCTCCGCCAATACCTGTACCTCTTTGTCGTCCGACAGCATCTATCTCGTCAATGAAAACTATGCACGGTGCATTCTCTTTAGCTTTTTTAAATAGATCTCTAACACGTGATGCACCAACTCCAACAAACATTTCTACAAATTCTGAACCTGAAATGCTAAAGAAAGGTACATTAGCTTCACCAGCTATAGCTTTAGCTAGGAGGGTTTTTCCAGTTCCTGGAGGTCCAATTAAGAGTACACCTTTAGGTATTTTAGCTCCCACAGATGTGAAGCACTCAGGTTGTTTTAAAAAAGTGACTACCTCTTGAAACTCTTCTTTTGCCTCATCTACACCTGCTACATCATCAAATATTACTCCTGTTTTGGCTTCCATTTGAAATAAAGCTTTGGATTTTCCAAATGAAATAGCTTGCCCAGGTCCACCGCCAGCACTATTTGATCTTCTAAATAAGAAAGCTAAGCTGCCAATTAAAATTATTGGAAAAAATAAATTGCCTATTAAGTTCCAAACTGCACTTGTATTTCTGGTTGGGTGTGCATTTAAATCGACGTTTGTCTTTTTTAATTTTGTAATTAATTCAGGAGCACTTGCCGGTAATTCAACTCTAATTTTTTGCACTCTATTTCCTAGTTCAGGACCAACAGCTTCAACAATGGCAGTATGGCCATTGTCATACATATCTACCCGTCTGACCCATCCCATATCCAAGTATTCTAGGAATCTTCCATATGTCATTCTTGAATTAGCAATACTGTTATTTAGTTCACTGGTTGTTGGGGCTAATAATCCTTGCCATAAAAAAAAGCTGATAACAATTACGGGTAGGGACCATAGTAAAATATTTTTCCAAGATACTTTCATGTTTTTACACCTCACTTTGTTTAGTTTTACATTCACCTATTGTTGTTGAAAACACTGGCCAGCTCGATGTCTTGAACGTTTCGAAATCACTTTATGTTTATTATAAAGTGATTACAAAAAATTAATTTATTTGCTTTTATCCTTATTTTTCTGCTATCTTATTACTTGATTACATTTATATTTATTTTTTATGATTGAGAAAGGTTCTAAAGTCAAAATACTAAGAAAAGAGTCTTATTGGTATCAAGATATAGGTACTGTCATAAAGGTAGAGACAGATATTAAATATCCTGTATTAGTAAGATTTTCTAAAGAAACTTATAGTGGTGTTAATAATAGTAATTTTGCTCAAAATGAATTAGTAGAAGTTCAGTAGTTGATTAATTCTTGCCTAAAGCTAAAGCCTTATGTTTTAAACATAAGGCTTTAATAATTATTATAATTAATTACCTAATGTGGTCCAGTCAACATCTACATTTTCTAAAACAAGTGACGAATTATAGATCTGCAATATAATTAGTAAAAATAAAAAAAAGAGTAACATAAACACTCCCATAATGGGAGTTGTTCCCCAACCGGGCGCAACTTTTCCATATTCGGAGTTTAAAGGTCTCAGAATTTCACCTAATCTAGTTCTTAATGCCATATATTTTGTGCTCGCTTTGCTATTATTATTTATAATATTATAGTAAAAGTAAATATATTATACTTTTTGTCATTATATGGAAACTGCAACGGTTCTTAGTATTTTTATATCTAGTCTGCTTCTCGGTATAACTGCTTATTCTATTTATACAGCTTTTGGCCCTATATCAAAGGGTTTGAAAGATCCTTTTGAAGAACATGAGGAATAGTAAGTTAGATTTAAAAACCACTCATAATAAACTATTATATAGAGTGGTTTTGAATTGCAAAATTTTGTAAGATCGTTTATTTAGCTATTCTTGGCGGATCTCTAAAAAATATTGCAAAAAATATAACCATCAATGTTCCTGTCAATAAAAATACATATACTAATGCTTCCATATAAATCTCCTTCGTAATCTAATTACAATTAAACTGCTCCCTGTTTTTTACTACTTCTATCACCTAATTTTTGGAATGCGCCAAACTCTACCTGTTCTGTTACTTCAGCACCAATTCCAGCAAATACATCTCTAAAAATTGTTCTTGAACCATGCCACAAATGGCCAAAGAAAAAAATTAATGCGAAGTTAGCATGGCCAAATGTAAACCAACCTCTTGGACTACTTCTAAAAACGCCATCTGATTCTAGGGTCGTTCTATCGAACTCGAACACTTCTCCTAATTGTGCTTTCCGAGCATATTTTTTTACACTAGGTGCGTCGATAAAAACTTTGTTATTTAATTTTCCACCATAAAAGCTTGCTGTAACGCCTACTTGTTCGATACTATATTTAGATTCAGCTCTCCTAAATGGTATATCCGCACGGATAATACCGTCCTTATCAACTAAAATAACGGGAAACGTTTCAAAAAAAGCTGGCATACGCCTTACGGTTAGCTCTCTTCCTTCTTTGTCTTGAAATATAGGATGACCTAACCATGCTTCTGCAATACCATCTCCTTTATCCATAGGTCCAGCCCTAAATAAGCCACCTTTTGCTGGGTTATTGCCAATATAGTCATAAAAAGCTAGTTTATCTGGTATTTTCGACCATGCTTCAATTGCAGTAGCTCCTTCGCTAATAGAATTCTCTACTCTTCTTTCAATTTCTTGTTGGAAATATCCACTATCCCATTGGTAGCGGGTTGGTCCAAAAAGCTCTAAAGGAGTTGTAGCTGATCCATACCACATGGTTCCACATGTTACAAATGCACTAAAAAACACAGCTGATATACTACTAGATAGTACCGTTTCAATATTACCCATTCTCAGTGCTCTATATAGTCTTTGAGGTGGACGTACAGCTAAGTGAAATATACCAGCTAAAATCCCAACTGTACCAGAAGCAATATGATGTGAGGCTATTCCACTAGGATTAAAAGGATTAAAACCATCAGGCCCCCAAGCTGGTGCTACAGGTTGTACTTTCCCAGTTATACCATAAGCATCAGATACCCAAATCCCTGGGCCAAATAATCCTGTCACGTGGAAAGCTCCAAACCCGAAACATAGTAAACTAGATAATAATAAATGTATTCCAAAAATTTTAGGTAAATCTAGTGCCGGCTCTCCAGTTCTAGGATCTCTGAATAACTCTAAGTCCCAATATACCCAATGCCATATGGAGGCTAGAAATAGCATGCCAGATAATACTATATGTGTTATAGCTACACCCTCGAAGCTCCATAAACCGGGATTTGAGACGCTTTCGCCAGTTATACTCCATCCACCCCAGGAATCAGTAACCCCTAGTCTGGCCATAAACTGCATCACAAACATGCCTTGCCTCCACATTGGATTTAAGACTGGATCTGAAGGATCAAAAACAGCCAACTCATATAATGCCATTGATCCAGCCCATCCAGCAACTAAAGCAGTATGCATAAGATGAACAGAAATTAAACGTCCAGGGTCATTTAGTACGACCGTATGTACACGATACCATGGTAGTCCCATTGAACTACATGCCTCCTTAAATATAATAATTAAGAGTTTGTTTTTGCTTTTCTTACAATTAGTTAATATAATTGACACTAACTTAATTATAGCATTCTTCATCTATTTACGTTATACATTTATATTTTTTGTCTTCAATCATATCTATAGGCAATTATTTGTTTCACCATTATAAAGCTTATTATTAATAGTATTATAAATAAAAGTAGTATTTGATTAAACTTACAATAGCCCCATATTGTTTTGACAAACACAAGTCTCAAATTGTATTCCTCTTGAATAGATATTGATCGAATACTTTCTATTGCATAGGTTAAAGGATTTAAACTTGCGATAATTTGTAACCAATAAGGCATAAATGATAGTGGAGCGAGAGCTGTGCTTGAGAAAAGTATAGGTAGGTTAAGAATTAAGCTAAAAGCTAGAAATTCAATATGTCCAGGTAACGTAAATGAAAGCCCAATACTAAGGCTCGATATCGTTATTATTATAATTATAGTCATTGCAATAGTAATCACAAATGTCATACAGTTGAAATTATATTGAAATAAAATCAAACTACACAGTATGATTGTTAATGTTTGCAACATAGTAGTTATTATAATTGATGTATAGGATGAAATTAAAATCGAATCTCTAGATATAATAGGAGATATCAACAAGCGACTTAGAAAACCAAATTCTCTATCAAATATCAGAGGTAATCCAGCATTTAACGACCCGGTAAAAGCTGTAAATACAATAATACCAGAACTTAAAAATTTTCCATATTTTATATTATATGTAAATGATCCAACAGGTGCATTTTGGAATAAAGCACCAAATAAAATTAACCATAACAAAGATTGTATTATACTGGAAAATATAGTTGACGGTCGTCTTAATACTTGAAGAACAAATCTTCTGATTAATGCAGAAATTTCTTGAACAATAAATCTTGTTTTTGTAACATCGATAATCTTGTAGGTATAGTTTTTATTTCCTATTATTTCTTGATTATACTCTCTCATTTTGTTTAAGGTACTTATTATTATGTAAATTTTATAAACCTTTAGAAAAAATTTCTGACTAGATTTCTTATATTTTTCAATTATTTTTTTATTTTGATTTAGTTTAAGTTAATACTATAAATTTTATGTTTTAATAGTTAGTAGGTATTTTATTATAGTTAATGGAGATGGAAAATGGCAACTTATACAGTCACTTTAATAACACCAGAAAAAAAAATAGAATTAAATTGTCCAGATGATACTTACATTTTGGATTTTGTAGAAGAACAAACTGAAGAAGAACTCCCATATTCTTGTCGTGCTGGTGCTTGCTCTACATGTGCAGGGGTTATTCAGGAGGGTACTGTTGATCAAGAAGAACAATCTTTTTTGGATACTGAACAGATTGAACAAAATTTTGTTCTGACTTGCGTCGCTTACCCTAAAAGCGATTGTACTATTTTAACTCATCAGGAAGATAACCTTTATTAGTTGTATAAATAAAATATGCATAATTGTAAAGAATTTATGCATATTTTATTGACTATAATTTTACTTCAATGTCTACACCAGCAGGTATATCCAGTTTCATTAACGAATCTATTGTTTGTGAAGAAGGACTATATATATCAATTATTCTACTATAAGACCTAATTTCAAAGTGTTCCCGTGAATCTTTATCAATATGTGGAGATCTCAAAACACAATATATTTTACGTCTAATTGGAAGTGGTATTGGACCAACAGCCTTGGCATTTGTCCTTGAAACAGTGTCTAATATTTTGTTGCATGAATTACTTAGTAAAATATGATTATATGCTTTAAGCTTGACTCTGATTGTTGTTTTTTGATTGTTGACCATAATTATTTTATTTAATTATCTTAGATACAACACCTGCACCGACAGTTCTTCCTCCTTCTCTAATTGCAAACCTCATTCCTTGTTCAATAGCTATTGGATTAATTAGTTCTGCACTCATCTTTATTCTATCACCTGGCATTACCATCTCTGCTTCGGATCCATCATCAGATCTAAATTTTGTAATCGTACCTGTCACATCGGTTGTTCTTACGTAAAATTGTGGTCGATAACCGGAAAAAAATGGTGTATGTCTCCCACCCTCTTCTTTAGTTAAAATATAAACCTCTGCTTCAAACTGCGTGTGTGGTGTAATTGTACCCGGCTGAGCTAATACCATACCTCGTTCTATATCTTTTTTTTGTACCCCTCGTAATAAAATTCCTATATTATCTCCTGCTATTCCTTCATCAAGGGTTTTCTGGAACATTTCTAAACCTGTTATAGTTGTGCTTGTTGTTTCTTTTAGTCCAACTATTTCAATAGTGTCGCCGACTTTAATTATTCCACGCTCGATACGCCCTGTTGCAACTGTGCCCCTACCAGTTATGGAAAATACATCTTCTACTGCCATCAAAAATGTTTTATCTACATCTCTTTCTGGTGTTGGGATATATTCATCCACAGCACTCATTAGTGCATGTATTTTATCTACCCATTCATTTTCACCTCTTTGTATACTGGGACTTTTAGTTACTGTCTCTAATGCTAATAGTGCTGATCCTGCTACGAATGGGATGTCATCTCCAGGAAAATCATATTGTGACAGTAACTCTCTGACTTCTAGTTCTACTAGTTCCAGAAGTTCTTCATCATCGACTTGGTCTTGTTTATTTAAAAATACTACTATATTGGGAACTCCTACTTGCTTAGCAAGTAATATGTGCTCGCGGGTTTGAGGCATTGGGCCATCAGCTGCGGATACAACTAAAATAGCTCCATCCATCTGTGCTGCTCCTGTTATCATATTTTTTACGTAGTCTGCATGTCCTGGGCAATCCACATGTGCATAATGACGATTTTCAGTTTCATATTCTACATGTGCTGTATTAATTGTAATTCCTCTGGCTTTTTCTTCAGGAGCAGCATCTATTTCGTCAAACCTTTTAGCTATACTATCATTGGCAGCTGCCAAAGTTGCTGAAATAGCTGCAGTTAGTGTGGTTTTACCATGGTCCACATGACCAATAGTACCAATATTTACATGAGGTTTTTTGCGTTCAAATTTAATTCTTGCCATATTTATGTATTTATTTAGTTTAGTTATTATGATTAAATTTATAGTAATAAATCAATATCTATAATGTGCAAATGCTTTATTAGCTTCTGCCATTTTGTGTGTTTCTTCTTTTTTCCTTATGGTATTTCCACTTTCATTTGCTGCATCTACAATTTCATTAGCAAGCTTAATAGCCATGTTTTTTCCAGATCTTTCTTTTGAAAATTTTGTTAACCATCTTAAAGCCAAGTTGGTACCCCGGCAAGCCCTAACTTCTATAGGTACCTGATATGTAGATCCTCCTATTCTTCTTGCTTTTACTTCAACTAATGGAGTAGCGTTTCTAATAGCTTTCTCTAGGATATTAAGAGGATTGTTAGATGTCTTTTCTTTAATAATATCTAGAGTTTTATAAATTATTTTCTGAGCTAATAATTTCTTCCCATTTTGCAAAATTCGCACAGCAAGCATACTTACTAAGCGGCTGTTATAAAGTGCATCAGGAACAAGTGTTCTTCTTTTGGCTCTGTTACGACGAGACATGATTATAATTATTATCTTTTTGTTTTTTTACTTCCATATTTTGATCTACCCTGATTTCTATCTTTCACACCTGCTGTATCTAATGTTCCTCGAATTATATGATATCTAACACCTGGTAAATCTTTTACTCTACCTCCCCTAATGAGAACTACAGAATGCTCTTGAATATTGTGTCCAATTCCAGGAATATAGGCTGTAACTTCAAATCCAGATGTTAAACGTACTCTAGCAACCTTCCTTAAGGCTGAATTTGGTTTTTTGGGTGTAGTCGTGTATACTCTCATACAAACCCCACGTCTTTGTGGACATCTTTTTAAAGCAGGCGATTTGTTTTTTTTCTTGAGCTTTTTTCTTTCTAATCTTACTAATTGTTGAATGGTTGGCATATATCTAATTTGTGTAAATTCTAGGTTTCTGAAAATAGTATAGATATTGTATTTAATAACTGTCAAACTTACAAGAAGTAGATCAATAATGGACTTTATTTCTTAGTTTTTTAAATTATATTTTCTTATAAACTTCTCAACTCTGCCTTCACTATCTATAATTCTTTGTGATCCTGTGAAAAAAGGATGATTTCCTGACCATATGTCTACGCGTAACTCTGGTTTTGTTGACCCTATATTCATAATATGTTGACCATCACAATAGACTTTAGAATTAGGATACCATTTGGGGTGAATGTTTTTTTTAGGCATATTAGTAATTCTTATCTTTTGGAATATTGAGGTGCCTTTCTTGCCTTGCGTAAACCATATTTTTTTCTCTCTTTAACTCTTGCATCACGAGTTAAGAATCCTTCCGACTTTAATATGTTTCTATTTTCAGAATTAACATTACATAAAGCTCTGGCAACACCTAGGCGAATAGCATCAGCTTGTCCTTTTAATCCACCTCCTTCAGTTTTAACGTGAATATCATATTCCTTGCTCAAACCTAGTGTTTTTAGTGGAGCATAAGATATCCTCAAATAATTTGGACTAAATTGTAAATATGATTCACCAGGTAAACCATTAATAATTAACTTTCCTGAACCTGGTATTAATTTTACTCGAGCAATAGCACTTTTTCTTCTTCCAGTTGCAGAATATATAGCTCTCGGATAGTTTGATAGTTTCATTGTTTAATTGTATAAAAAATAGTATTAGTCTAATAATATTTCTTGGGGTTTTTGTTTTTTATATGGGTGTTTTTCAGTAGAATAAACTTTAATATGAGTAAACAACTTTCGACCAAGTGAATGTTTTGGTAACATTCCTTTTATTGCTTTTTCGATAATTCTATTAGGTCGCCTTTTCTGTAGTTTCTCAAAAGTTTCTTCTTTAAGTCCTCCGGGACGGCCAGAATGTCTTATATACAACTTTTGATGAGTTTTTTTGCCACTGACTACAATGTATTGTGAATTTGTAATAATAAAATATTCTGGACTTATTATATGTGGTGCGTAAGATGCCCGATTCTTTCCCGTAACTAGGTTAGCAATTTTGCTACTTAATCTGCCTAAAGTTTGATTGTTAGCATTTATTAAATACCATTTTTGTTTTTTATTAACTTTAGGTATATATGTTTTATTCATATGAAGAATGTAAATTTTAATTGATTGTTTTATTCTGGTTTCATAATTTTTTCTTTTGGCAAGCTAATGCCTAAATGATGCTTAAGGGCATGAATTACTTCTCCAGCTGATTTTTGTCCGAAATTTTTAATTTCTAATAATTCTTCTTGTGAATAATCTAGCAAGTCAGATACAGAATGTATTTGGGCTCTTTTAAGACAATTATAAGATCTGACCGATAACTTGAGCTCTTCTATCAAGATTTGGCTTATTGTTGTTTCGTTAGATTCATTTTCAGTTTCTATGGACTGGAAGTCAATATTAGTCAGTTGATAAAATAAGTTCCTAAGAATATTGGCCCCTTCGCTTATAGCATCCTTCGGAGATAAGCTACCATTAGTCCAAACTTCTAAATGTAATTTCTCCTGAATAACTGTAGAGCTAATCCTTTTTTCTTCAACACTATAGTTAAACTTTTTTACCGGCATAAAAATGGCATCGATTTGTAGAAAATCTATCGATTTTTCGTCTATACTTTTATCTACTAATTTGTATCCACATCCTTTTTCAACACGAAATTCCATTTCAAACATAGTGTTGTTACATATAGTTGCAATATATTGTTTTCGATCAACAACTTCTATATCAGGAGGTAAATCAAGTAAACCAGCAGTTATGATTGAAGGTCCTTGCACTCTTATTCTTCCTACTTGAGGTTCATTGCTATGACTTTTTAATATAACCTCCTTTAAATTAAGAAGTATTTCTAGTACATCTTCTCTAACTCCTGCAATAGTAGAAAATTCATGATTTATGCCTGCTATTCTTACTGCTACTATTGCTGTACCTTCTAAATTAGATAAAATAGTACGTCGCAAAGAATTACCAATAGTTATGCCTTGACCTTGTTGCAACGGCTCTAAAATAAAATGCCCATATTGTTCACGACTAGTTTCAATTTTTGACTCCATGCATTCTATATGAAAATGAGTCATTCAGGAAATTTCCTTTTGAATTAATATAACAAAGAGATTGGTATGATATCGATTACAGATACAATTTACACCCTACGCTTTTTTGGTGGTCTACACCCATTATGAGGTATAGGCGTTATGTCTTTGATTAAAGTTATCTCTATTCCAGTTGCCTGTAATGCTCTAATAGCTGTTTCTCTACCTGATCCAGGACCATTAATCATAATCTCAGTTTGTCTCATTCCTTGATCCATCGCTTGTCTAGCAACTTTTTCAGCTGATGTTTGTGCAGCAAAAGGCGTGCCTTTTTTTGCCCCCTTAAAACCACTTACGCCTGACGAACTCCAGCATATAGTTTCACCTTTTAAATCAGTTATTGTGATAATTGTATTGTTGAATGTAGATTGTATATGTGTTATACCATTAATAATATTTTTTTTGTTTTTAGCTTTTGTATGTTTCTTAACTTGTCTAGCCATTTAATTGAATTTCATTATTAAATTTTTATTTACGAGGTGCTTTTTTCCTACCTGCCATTGTTTTTTTACTTCCTCTTCCTGTTCGTGCGTTAGTTCTTGTTCTTTGACCTCTTAATGGAAGTCTTAATTTATGTCTTTTACCACGATAGGAATTGATTTCCATTAGTCTTTTAATATTAATAGACTCTAGTCTTTTTAAGTCTCCTTCAATTTGATAATTAGAATCGATTACATTTCGTAATTCTATAATTTCTTCATCCTTAAGGTTTGATACTTTTTCCTCAGTATTTATCTTAATACTTTTTAGTATTTGTTTAGATCGATTTAGCCCTATCCCATATATATATGTTAAAGCAATTTCTATTCTTTTATTACGAGGTAGATCTACTCCTGCAATTCTAGCCATATATTAATCTTGAATAATTAGGTAATATGTTTAACTTATGTTAAGTGTTTATCCTTGCCTTTGCTTATGCCTAGGATTTTGACAAATAATCATTAAGCGTCCGTGTCTACGTATAACTCTACACTTTTTGCACATTTTACGCATTGAAGGTCTAACTTTCATATTTAAGTTACTTAGATAAAATAGTTAATTTTGTATATTAAGTTCAGTTAATCATACTATTATATTGTTTTGAAATTATATATGTTTGGATTTGTTTTGTGGTATCGATAGCAACACCGACCAAAATTAGAAGTGAGGTTGCTCCAAGGCCTTTGAACGTTGTTATGGGAACTATCGTTGTTATTATCGATGGAAACAAGGCAATCAGAAACAAAGATATTGATCCTAAAAGAGTTAAACGGTCCAAAATTTCTTTAAGATGCTTTATCGTATTGTTACCAGGTCTGATATTAGGTATGCTGGCACTCATTTTTTTTAGGTTTTTAGCTATATCTTTAGGATTTAATATCAAAGATGAGTAAAAGTAACTAAATATAATAATAAGAATACCATACAGAATAAAATATAAAGGACTACTGAACATGATTTTCAATATAATAGGCGGAAAAAGAGTATTATTTCTTAATATTTCTTGTAGGTAAGAAGTAAATGTAATTGCAGCTGATGCAAAAACAATAGGCATAATACCTCCCTGATTTAACTTTAGAGGAATATAACTTTTAGAGCCCATTTCGTTATTGTTGTTTAATTGCCTTGCCGAAATAATTGATACTTTTCTAGTGCCTTCTTGAATTAAGATTGTAATGATTAACATTAATATTAATAACAAAGTCAATGTTAATATTTCGCTTGTAGTGATTGAATTATTGTTTTGTAGTATATAGCTTTTTATATTTTTTGGTATACTAGATATAATGTTTTGAAATATTAACAACGATGGCCCATTTCCTATACCGTATTCTGTTATTAGTTCAGAGAACCACATAATTATTAAGGATCCAGTACTTAATGTAAGACTGCAATCAAGTATAAACTGGAAATTCCAATTAAAAACGTAAGGTCTAACCCATAAAGATATTGCAATACTTTGTAATATTGCCCAAATTAGTGTTGAATAACGAGTTATTTGTGTTATTTTTTGTCTACCTGACTCGCCTTCTTCTTTTTGTACTTTCTCTAATTGAGGTATCGTTTTTGTTAAAAGTTGTATGAATATCGAAGAGTTAATATATGGTACTATACCTAAAGCAAAAATGCCTATTGTTGAGAATCCACCTCCTGAAAAAATATTAAGGAAATTAATAAAGGTGTTTTGTCCAACATTAGAATAGAAAGAATCATGGTCTATGCCCGGAATCGGTATGAATACACCTAAACGTGCAAAAATTAGTAAGATAAAAGTAATTAATATTTTTCCATATAATTCATTTTGATTATTCATATATAATTTGTTATTCTGCTTAGCATTATAATAGTTATTTGTAAAATTTTATACTTCATATAAAATGATAAATTTGTGATTTATTAATTTAACTACTTTGTACTATAAAGTTTATTATCATCTATGCCTCTATTCTCTGCTGTTTGTCTAAACGTTCTTAGGTTCTCTAATGCATTTAAAGTAGCACGAGCATTATTTAAAGGATTATTAGAACCTAACTGTTTAGCTAGAATATTCTTTATGCCTGCTAGTTCTAAAACTGTACGCGTTGCTCCTCCTGCAATTACTCCTGATCCAGTTGCTGATGGTCTTATTACTATCTGAGCAGCTCCAAAAATACCTGTCATACTATGTGGGATAGAGTTTTCTTTAGTTAGAGGAACATTAACTAAATATTTCTTTGCATCTGCGACACCCTTTTTTACAGCTCCTATTACATCATGAGCTTTACCAATTCCTACACCAACTAGCCCTTTCTCATTTCCAACTACAAGGATTGCCCTAAAGCTTAGTTTTTTCCCACCTTTCACTACTTTAGTTACTCTTCTGACCTGCACAACACGCTCTTCCCAATTATACTCTTGTTCTTTATTTTTTATACTTCTTTTTCTGTTTATCATTATCAATATTTATTTAGAAGTCTAGGCCTACATTTCTAGCTGCTTCAGCTAGAGCTTTAATTCTACCATGATAAATTTTGTTATCTCTATCAAATACAATGTTACAAATACCTTGTGCTTGTAGTTTTTTTGCTATATCCTCACCTATTAATTTTGCAGTTTCACAAGTTTTAGAGGATCTTATTCGTTTACGTAAATCACAAGAAATACTGGAGCTACTAGTGATTATAATATTTCTAGTATCATCTATTAATTGTGCATATATATGTTTATTGGATCGAAAAATACGTAGTCTATGGCGACCTATTCGACCTCTCAAAGTTGATTTGCTCATTTTTTACTTACCTGCTTTACCTACTTTTCTTCTTACAACTTCCGTCACATATCTTATTCCTTTTCCTTTATAAGGTTCAGGTGGCCTTATATTTCGAATTTTAGCTGCCATATGACCAACATTTTCTTTGTTAATGCCTATTACACATATGTTTGTATTATTTTCTACTTTTATTTCTATATCTGATGGCGGCTTCACAATTACCGGGTGGCTATATCCAACATTTAATACCAAATGCTGCCCATCCATTTGTGATCTATAACCAACTCCTTGAATCTCTAATTTCTTGCTAAATCCTTGTGATACGCCAATTATCATATTGTTAATTAATGTGCGTGATAATCCATATATCTTTTGAGATAAAGGGCTACGATTAATTTTGATTAATTTTAATTCATTCTTATTTTTTTCAATTTGTATCACGGCAGATAATGTATATGATAATTGGCCTTTAGGCCCTTGAATTTTTACTGTTTGCTTGTTAACTTCTATATTAATATTTTCAGGAATCAGAATTGTTTTTCTTCCTATTCGTGACATACACTTCTCCTTTATTTTTTTTATTTACCAAACGTAACATAAGACCTCACCACCTAGTCCGTAATAACGGGCCTGTTTATCAGTCATAATTCCCTGCGATGTTGAAATAATAGCTATGCCAATTCCACCGAGTACTTTTGGTAACTCTTTGGAATTGGCATATATCCTCAATCCAGGCTTACTAATTCTTTTTAATGCAGTGATTACCGGTTTTTTATTTTTTCCTTTATATTTTAATGAGATCAGTAAATAGTTTTGTAAATTTTCTGCTATTTCGTCAAAATTATGGACAAATCCTTCTTCTCTTAAGACCTGAGTGATATTCCGAGTAATCTTGGTTGCCGGAACATGAACAATTTTGTGTCTAGCTAGACTAGCGTTTCTTACACGTGTTAACATATCTGATATTGTGTCGTTGGTCATTGTTTTTTCTTGATTCTATAAGTTTGAAAAGGATTGATTTTTGAAGGGCATACCAAAACCTTGCAATAATGCTAAGCTTTCCTGATCTGTTTTCGCAGTTGTTACAATGGATACATTCATCCCTCTAACTTGATCGACATTGTCATATTCTATCTCTGGAAAAATTAACTGTTCCCTTAATCCTAAATTATAATTGCCTCGACCATCAAAGTTTTGATTACTAATTCCTCTAAAATCTCTTATTCTTGGTAAAGCTAGATTTACTAACTTATTTAAAAAATCATACATTTTTCGTCGTCTTAGAGTAACCATAATACCGATAGGTACTTTTTCACGTATTTTAAATCCAGCAATAGACTTTTTTGCTCTTGTGATTACAGGTTTTTGTCCAGTTATTAAAGTTAATTCTAAGAGACTATTTTCCATAGATTTTGCGTTTTGAGAAGTTTCTCCCAGGCCTCTATTTACAGTGATTTTTACTAATTTGGGTATATTATGTACATTATTGTATTCAAATTTTTTTCGTAGCTGAGGCTTAATTTTATTTAAGTATAAAGTTTGTAATGACTGATTCATATTTCAGAGTATTTCTTGTGTTTTTTTCAGTATGCGTTTTTTTTGTTTATTATTTTTGATTTGTATAGTATAACGACTACGTTTTTTATATTCTTTGCTATATAACATAACATTTGAACTATGTATGGGGGCCTCAAATTTGACTATCTGTCCTGTACTACGTTCTTGTGTTGGACGAACATGTTTTACTTTTAGATTAACATCTTTAACGATAACTTGTCCTTTTTTAGGTATTACTTTAATAACTTCACTGACTTCACCTTTGTGCTTACCAGATATAATTTGAACAGTATCGCCGAGTTTAACATGAATTTTATGTTTCATAATTATACAACTTCTGGTGCTAATGATATTATCTTTAAAAAGTTTTTTTCTCTTAGCTCTCTTGCTATAGGCCCAAATACTCTTGTACCTCGTGGATTGTTTTCTTGATTAATCAGAACAGCAGCATTATCATCAAATCTTATACTAATACCATCTGTTCTATGTAATGTTTTTTTAGTGCGTACAATTACAGCTTTTACGATATCTGATCTTTTAATAGGCATATTGGCGGAAGCTTCTTTTACAATTGCAATAATTGTATCTCCTATTTGTGCATATGAAGGATTACCAGTACCTAAAACTCGTATACACATGATTTTACGTGCTCCACTATTGTCTGCTACATTTAAGTAACTTTGATTTTGTATCATATTAATATTCAGTTTTTAGATATCTTACTTACGAAAAGCCATCTTTTATTTTTACTTATAGGCTTTGTAGCTCTAATTTTTACTACATCTCCTATCTTACACTCATTTTCCTCGTCATGTGCATAATATTTATTTGTTCTAGAAGTAATTTTACTATACTTATTATGTGGTACCTTTTGCATTACACCAACAGTAATAGTTTTGTTCATGCTATTACTTAATACAATTCCAATAGTTTGCTTAATAGTCATTTCTTGTTGTTCAATTTGTGCATTGATATATAGATTTAATTTTTGTATGATTCTGTTTGCATTGTTAACAACTGAGCTAATAAGTGTTTTTTATGCTTTATAAGATGTGGTTTAATATTTTTTTCTGTAGTTTGTTTAAACTTTAGCTCAAAAATTTCTTTTCTCGTTTGTAGAATTTTCTCTTGAATATTATTCTTTGTTATTTTTTGAAATTTGTAATTACACATATAAATCGTATACTATCTATTGTTTTAAAATAAACTTTGTCTTCATGGGTAATTTATATCCAGCTAACTTCATAGCTTGTTGAGCAGTTTTTTGCGTTATTCCTGTAATTTCGAATAGAATATGACCAGGTTTAATAACTGCAACCCAATATTCAGTTGATCCTTTTCCTGAACCCATTCTTGTTTCTGCAGGTCTTGCAGTTACTGGTTTATCCGGAAAAACTCTTATCCAAAGTTTTCCACCTCTTCGAACATAGCGTGTAATTGTTCTTCTAGTCGCCTCAATTTGCCTAGATGTTAGCCATACAGATTCTATAGCCTGTAAAGCATAATCTCCGAATACTATTCTATTTCCTTTATTTGCATTTCCATTCATCCGTCCTCGATGTTGTTTTCGGAACTTAGTTTTTTTGGGACTTAACATGACATTTAATTATTTATATATTTATATTTTTTAACCTATCATAATTGATGTTAATTAATGATTTCTTTTTTGAAGAGCCATACTTTAACACCTAATACGCCATATATTGTTTGTGCTGTTTTATATGAATAATCTATATTTGCTCTTAAAGTTTGCAGTGGGACTCGACCTTCTCTTGACCATTCACTTCTAGCAATTTCTGCACCGTTAAGACGTCCCGATACTTGTATTTTGATTCCTTTTACATTTGCTTTTTGTGTTCTTTGTATACCTTGTCTTACAGTTCTTCTAAAAGCAATCCTTTTCTCTAGTTGTTGAGCTATAAATTCTGCAACTAAAGCAGCTTCTCTATCGGGATCAGTAATTTCTTTTACATTTATACGAATCTGTTTGTTATTTTTTGTAGATTTTTTGAGTTCTTGCCTTAAACTTTCTATACCAGCCCCCAATTTTCCTAAAATTATTCCAGGTCTAGCAGAATGTATTTCTATTTCAATTTGATCTACTTTTCTACAAATCTGTATTCTAGCTATACTAGCTATTTTCAGTTTCTTTTCAATATAACGTCTGAGCTTATAATCTTCCTCAAGTAACATAGGATAATTTGTACTTTTTGCAAACCATGATGATTTATGTGTTTGTGTAATACCTATGCGAAATCCTAAAGGATGCGTTTTTTGACCCATTATAATAAATATTCTTGTTATTGGTTATATGCTGGTTAGTTTAATTGTAACGTGACATGTTGGTTTATGTATTGGAAATGCTCTCCCTTGTGCTCTTGCTTTGGATCTTTTGAGAACTGGTCCTTCATTAGCAAATGCACTTCTTATAATTAGATTATTTTTTGTATAGCCATGTTGTCTAATTATATTTGATGCGGCTGATTCTAGTACTTTTTTTATGTTTTTGCTTGCTCTATAAGGTATAAAATTTAAAATTAAAATAGCTTCTGTATATTTTTTACCCCTAATTTGATCTAGTATTCTACGCACCTTTTTTGAAGATAATCTTAGATATTTAGCAATAGCCGTTTGACTTTTGTTTGCACTATTCATAGTAATTATAAATTATTTTCTTACTTTCCGATCACCTTTTACATGACTTCTAAAATTTCTTGTTGGCACAAACTCTCCTAATTTATGGCCTACCATTTGATCGGATATAAAGACTGGAAAATGATGCTTACCATTATAAACAGCTACAGTATAACCCACCATGTTTGGCATTATAGTGGAGGCTCTGGACCATGTTTTTATAACTGTGTTTTTCTTTAGTTTCTCTATTTTTTTCATTAGTTTTGCTTCTATAAATGGCCCTTTATGTAAAGATCTAGACATTGCTCTTATTTTATATAATTTATTTACGCCTTCTTAATATATATGAATCACTATACTTCTTATTACTTCTGGTTCTATTTCCGAATGCTATTTTCCCCCATGGTGTTAATGGACAACTTTTACCTATTGGAGATCTACCTTCTCCTCCTCCATGAGGATGGTCTACTGGATTCATTGCTACTCCTCTGACGGTTGGTTTAATTCCAAGCCATCGATTTCTGCCAGCTTTGCCAATCGTAATGTTATTTGCATCGATATTACCTACTTGCCCTATTGTAGCATAGCATTCTTTTCTTATTATACGGACTTCACTAGAAGGTAACTTAAGAGTTATAAAGTTACCTTCTTTGGCAACTATTTGCGCATAAGTACCTGCAGCTCTTACAATTTGCCCACCTCTCCCAGGTGTCAATTCTATGTTATGTACTGCTGTACCCAAAGGTATGTATTGCATTGGTAGAGCATTACCAACCTCAATATTTGCATTTGGACCAGATACTACCTGATCACCTATTTTCAGTAATCTTGGATGTATAATATACTTTTTCTTCCCATCTTTGTAGTTTAATAAGGCAATCCTTGCATTCCTATTTGGGTCGTATTCAATGCTAGCTACTTTAGCTGTCATGTTGGTTTTGTTTCTCCTAAAGTCAATTAAACGGTATTTTTTTTTATGTCCTCCACCTCTATGTTTTGATGTGATTATGCCTTGGTTATTATGTCCTTTACATCTATTTTTGTTTTTAATTAATGATTTCTCAGGTTTGTTCGCAGTGATTTCTCTAAAAGTTGAAACTGTGCGATTCCTTGTACCTGGAGTATAAGCTTTATATAAACGAATTGCCATAATATTCTAATCTTCTGGAAATAAAACTATTTTATTATCACTATATAATGTGACTATAGTTTTCTTATAATGTGTCTTTTTACCTTTAAAACGACCTACAAGACGTTTTTTTATTGGGTAATGTAACGAGTTAACTTTTTTAACTTTCACGTTAAAAATATATTCTACTGCAACTTTTATTTCTTTTTTATCGACATGTGGGTTAACTGCAAAGCAGTACTGATTCTCTTCTAAAAGCTTAGTTGTTTTATCAGTAATAATAGGGTGTTTAATAATGTTAAACAAGTTTTGACTAATCATTTTAGTTACTACAGATTTTCTCTATTTGGCTTAACACTTTTGATTCTATGATTAAAGTATCAGCTCGTAAAATTCCAAGTATATTGATTTGATTAAATGTTCTTATCTGTATGTTGCGTAGATTTCTTGCGCAGAGATCTAGAATAGCATCCTTCTCAAGAAGTATAATTACAATGGTGTTCTGTATGTCTATGTTTAGTTGCTTTATCTTCTGTATTATAATTTTTGTTTTCGGGTGCTTTATCTTTGGATTAAATTTGTCAACTATAATCGTATTTTTCAGTTTATTGTATAAAAGGGTATTTAATGCTATTTGCTTTTCTTTTCGGTTGATTTTTTTTACATACTTTTTTGCCTTAGGCCCAAAGACAGCTCCACCCCCCCTCCATAGTGGAGACCTTATTGATCCAGCTCTCGCTCTTCCGGTACCTTTTTGTTTCCAGGGTTTTTTACCACCGCCGCTGACCTCATTACGATTTTTAGAGTGCGCATTACCTTTTCTTTTTTCATGCATTTGCTGCACTAAAGCTCTATGTATAATATATATTCCTTTAGTCTTATTTATTTGCAGCCTGATTTCTTTTTGATCTTTTAAACGGCCTTCTGTAGAGTATAAATGGTATTTTAGTTCTTTTGAAATTGCCATGATTTTCTATGTTGCTTTTATACTTTTTATACTTAAAATGCTTCCAGGTTTACCCGGTATGGAACCTCTCACAATTACAATGTGCTTATCTTGATTTATATCAATAATTTGAAGATTTCTAATTGTGACTTTTTTTCCTCCATATCTACCTGCCATTCTTTTTCCAGGGAAGACTCTGCCTGGAGTGGTGCCAGCACCAATAGATCCAGGTTGTCTATGATTTTTACAACCATGGCTCATAGGTCCTCTGCTAAAATTATGTTTTTTTTGGTATCCTGTAAATCCTTTGCCAATGCTTTTGGTAGATATGTCTATTAACTCTCCTGTTTTTAGTTGACTTACTGTAACAATTTGTCCAGTTTCGAAGTGTTCTAATGATTTTACTTTAAATTCATGTAGATATTTTAATGGAGGTGATTTGGCTTTGCTTAGGTGTCCCAACTCGGCTTTGGTTAGAAGTTGAGTTCTAACCTCTGAATAACCAAGTTGTATTGCATTATATCCATCAGAACCAAGATTCTTTAATTGCGTAATTATACAAGGCCCTAATCTAAGTACAGTTACAGGTATTGTAGAACCTCTATTATCAAAGATTTGAGTCATACCTATTTTAGTTCCTAAAAGACCAATTGACATAAGATATTTTACCTTTTGTTCTTTAATGTTTTGGCAAGCAGGCATTAATAAATATTTTTATAAGTATATTATCTAGTAATAATACATAATTTTCAAGTTTAATTATTGAATTATCGATATCTCTCATAAATTATAACAAATGAACACTTTATTAAAGACTGAAATTTGTGCAAAATTAAATTATGAAAATTTTCGAAGTGTCTGTTTAGATTGAGGATAATATTTATGAGTAAAGTTGTAGGAATTGATTTAGGAACCACTAATTCCGTTGTTGCTGTGATGGAGGCAGGTAAACCGACGGTAATACCGAGTTCTGAAGGTTTTAGAACAACAGCGTCTGTTGTTGCATATACCAAAAACGGTGATAAGCTTGTTGGTCAGATTGCTAAAAGGCAAGCAGTGATAAATCCACAAAACACATTTTATTCAGTTAAAAGGTTTATAGGATGTAAAAAGGAAGAAGTAGAGAATGAACTAGGGCAATCTTCATATAATGTTAAAACAGATAATAATCTAAATATTAAGATAGAGTGTCCTGCTTTAAATAAAGATTTCGCTCCTGAAGAAATCTCAGCACAAGTATTAAGGAAACTGGTTGAAGATGCAAGTAAGTATTTGGGACAATCAGTTAAACAAGCAGTAATTACTGTACCAGCATATTTTAATGATTCTCAAAGACAAGCTACTAAAGATGCTGGTAAAATAGCTGGATTAGATGTTTTACGCATTATCAATGAACCTACAGCAGCATCTTTATCTTATGGTTTAGATAAAAAAGATAATGAAACCATACTGGTTTTTGATTTAGGAGGCGGGACTTTTGATGTTTCTATCCTAGAAGTTGGTGATGGTGTTTTTGAGGTTTTATCTACTTCTGGAGATACTCATTTAGGAGGTGATGATTTTGATAGCAAAATAGTTGACTGGTTGATAAATGAATTTAGACACGACGAAGGTATTGATCTAAGTAAAGATCGTCAAGCCTTGCAGCGTTTAACTGAAGCTGCTGAAAAAGCGAAGATTGAACTATCTAATTTATCTCAAACATATATTAATTTACCATTTATTACTGCTACTGATGCTGGCCCTAAGCATTTGGAAAGAACAATGACACGTGCTAAATTTGAAGATTTGTGCACCGATTTAATTGATCGATGTCGTGTTCCTGTAAATACAGCTCTTAAAGATGCCCACTTAGACGCTAGTAAAATAGATGAAGTTGTTTTAGTCGGTGGTTCTACGCGTATTCCAGCCATTCAAACTTTGGTTAAACAGATTATAGGCAAGGAACCTAATCAAAGTGTAAATCCTGATGAAGTTGTTGCAATAGGTGCTGCTGTGCAAGCAGGTGTTTTAGCTGGGGAAGTGAAAGACATTTTATTGCTTGATGTTACTCCTTTATCTTTGGGAGTTGAAACTTTGGGTGGTGTCATGACTAAAATCATTACACGTAATACGACAGTGCCGACGAAAAAATCAGAAGTTTTTTCTACAGCAGTAGACAATCAGCCAAATGTAGAGATTCACGTATTACAAGGGGAAAGAGAATTTACAAAGGATAATAAAAGCTTGGGAACTTTTAGATTAGATGGAATTATGCCAGCACCAAGAGGTGTACCACAAATTGAGGTTACTTTCGATATTGATGCTAATGGTATTTTATCTGTAAATGCTAAAGATAAGGGAACAGGTAAGGAACAGTCAATTACAATTACAGGTGCATCTACACTGCCTAAAGAAGAAGTGGAAAAATTAGTACAAGAAGCTGAGCAAAATTCAGATATTGATAGAGAAAAGAGAGAAAAAGTAGATTTAAAAAATCAAGCTGATTCTTTATGTTATCAGTCAGAACGTCAATTACAGGATTTAAAAGATAAAATAACTTTAGAAGATAAGTTAAATATTGAGAACAAAATTAAAGAATTAAGACTAGCTATCTCACAAGAGAATCATGATTCTATTAAATCTTTACAACATAATTTACAGGAAGCATTAATGGAATTGGGTAGAAAAACTTATAGTTCTGCCAAGGAAACTAAAGATAAATCAAAAGATAATGAGGATACAGTTATTGATACAAATTCTTCACAAGCTTAGATGAATAACGTATTAGCGGGTAACGCGACTCGAACGCGCGACGTCAATCTTGGCAAGATTGCACTCTACCACTGAGCTATACCCGCTTTCTATACTTTTTATTATCTCAGAGTTAGTATTTACTGTCAACTCTTCGCACTAACTTTGGCAAGACTATTTTAATAACTTTTAAACTAAAGTGAATTAATTATACCAGTAATAATAACCAAACCTGCCCATATTCCTGTTCCGGTGTATACTAAATTTTTTGATTGTTCCCATTTTCCTGGTGATGCCAGAGTAACAGGTATTCCAACTACTAAAATGATTGATAGTATGATTAAACCTAATACTAATATTTGGATAGCAATATTCATCAATATCTCCTTAGTTTTTATTTTTTAATCAGTAATAATAAAAATTATTAATACTAATTTTATTAATTATTAAGTTTTTACTCTTTTGATTAGTTATTTTATATTTTCTCGGCATATTATTATAAAATATATAATGCTTTGTAACGTTATAGTAAAAAATTCGGGAAAATTTTATTTAAATTCAGTAAGTTTTTCTTGATTATAATTAAAATATAATAAGGGTAAACAGAATGTTAGGAATAACAATTTTAACTAAATTGCCAGAAACTTATATTATGTTTCGACCATTAGTAGATATATTGCCAGTAATTCCAGTATTTTTTTTGTTGTTGGCTTTTGTTTGGCAAGCAGCTATTGGCTTTAGATGATCTTTGTGTTAATATTTTTGTACACAAATAATATATTGATTTATATGGTAGAGCCACTTTTATCTGGTATAGTATTAGGCTTAATTCTCATTACTTTGATTGGTCTTTTGGTTGTTGCTTATTTACAATATCGTAGAGGGAATCAGTTTGGTTTGTAAAATCAGAATATTTAACGAATAGAAATAATTGTATACTTAAATGCTCTAATTACTTAGAGTATTTAATCTATAATTTGTTTTTACCAGCTAGACTTTTGAACACCCGGTAATAAACATTCATGTGCCATTTCTCTAAAAACATGTCTAGATAAACCAAAATCTCTGTAATATCCTCGACTACGTCCTGTTAACCAACATCTATTTCTCAAACGTGAACTAGAACTGTTCTTAGGTAATTTTTGCAATTGTTCTTGTAATTTTAATTGTTCACTGAAATTATTAGCTTTTTTTATTTTACTCTTTAGCTCTTGTCTTTTTTTTCTATTCTTTTTAAAAAGTTCTATTCGTTTTCTTTCCCTTTCGATCATATTTTTTTTTGCCATTTTCTGTTTATGTTGGTGACTTTAAGAAATTAAAGTTACTCTTAATTTAGAGGAACTAAATCAAGAGTAACTCAAGATCTACTGTACTATATATTTTGTTATATGTAAACTATTAGTTGAATTTACCAGCTGTTGATGCAATAACAAATGCCGCGTAGGTCAAGATATAACCAACAGAAAAATGAACCAAACCAACTAATCTCGCTTGCACAATTGATAAGGCTACTGGTTTATCTTTCCATCTTATTAAATTTGCTAATGGAGTTCTTTCGTGTGCCCATGCTAGGGTTTCAATTAACTCTTGCCAATAGCCCCTCCAAGAAATCAAGAACATGAAACCTGTTGCCCATACTAAATGACCAAATAGGAACATCCAAGCCCATACAGATAAGTCATTCATACCATATGGATTATAGCCATTAATTAGAGGTGACGAATTTAACCATAGGTAATCTCTTAGCCAACCCATTAAATATGTAGATGATTCATTAAACTGACTTACATTTCCTTGCCAAAGTGTGATATGTTTCCAGTGCCAATAAAATGTAACCCAACCTATTGTATTTAACATCCAAAATACGGATAGATAGAATGCATCCCATGCAGAGATATCACAGGTGCCACCTCTACCTGGTCCATCACATGGAAAACTGTAACCAAAATCTTTTTTGTCAGGCATCAATTTTGAACCCCGTGCATCTAACGCACCTTTAATTAGGATTAGTGCTGTAGTATGTAATCCTAAAGCAATTGCATGATGAACTAAAAAGTCACCTGGACCAATGGTTAAGAACAAAGAATTCTTACCATTATTAATGGCTTCTAACCATCCAGGTAACCAGATTTTACTGCTAGCATCTAAAGCATAGTTTTGAGTTCCAGAAAGTAAAACATTAAAGCCATATAACATTTTACCAGAACTTGCTTGAATCCATTGCGCAAATACTGGTTCGATTAAGATTTGTTTTTCTGGTGTTCCAAATGCAACTACTGTATCGTTATGTATATATAGGCCTAAAGTATGAAACCCTAAAAACAAAGCTGCCCAACTTAAATGTGAGATAATAGCTTCTTTATGTTCAAGCATTCTTGCTAATACATTATTTTTATTTTGTTGTGGGTCATAATCTCTGACAAAAAATATTGCTCCATGGGCAAAAGCACCAACCATTAGAAAACCTGCTATATATTGGTGGTGAGTGTACAATGCTGCCTGAGTTGTGAAATCTTTTGCCATAAATGCGTATGGTGGCATTGCATACATATGTTGTGCAACTAAAGATGTAATCACACCAGCCGATGCCAGTGCTAGCCCCAATTGCATATGTAATGAGTTTGTGATAGTACTATATAGACCTTTGTGTCCTTCACCTAGTTTACCACTTGGCGGGCGGTGTGCTTCTATTATATCTTTCAAGTTGTGGCCAATTCCCCAATTTGTTTTGTACATATGCCCTGCTATAATGAAAATAATAGCAATTGCTAAGTGATGGTGTGCAATATCCGTTAACCACAAAGATTGACTTTGAGGGTGGAAACCACCAAGAAAAGTCAGAATTGCATCACCAGCTCCTTCGCTTGTGCCAAATATATGATTCGTAGTATCAGGATTTGATGCATATATACTCCAGTTACCGCTGAAGAAGGGTTGTAGTCCACTAGGGTGTGGTATGTATTTGATAAAATTGTTCCAGTTAATATCTTGTCCTCTTGATTCCGGTATTGCTACATGAACTAGATGTCCTGTCCAAGCTAAAGAACTAACCCCAAATAGTCCTGATAAATGATGATTTAATCTGGATTCGTTATTCTTAAACCATGCTAAACCGGGTTTAAAATTAGGTTGTAAATGTAACCATCCAGCGAAAAGCATTAATGTAGATAAAACTAGTAAAAATAATGCTCCTGTGTATAAATCGTTATTAGTCCTCATACCAATTGTATACCACCAATGGTATACGCCTGAATATGTAATATCTACAGGATATGATACACCTCCTTTAGTAAAAGCTTTAGCTGCTGCTTGACCAAAATGTGGGTCCCAAATTGTATGTGCAATGGGTTTCGTTTTTAGCGGATTTACAACCCATTGTTCGAAATTACCTTGCCAGGCAACATGAAATAAATTGCCGGATGTCCACAAAAATATAATTGCTAAATGACCAAAATGTGATGCAAAAATCTTCTGATATAAATTCTCTTCAGTCATACCATCATGAATTTCAAAATCATGAGCAGTTGCAATACCATACCAAATTCTTCTAGTTGTAGGGTCTTGTGCTAATGCTTGGCTGAATTTTGGAAATTTTGTTACCATTATTATTATAATCCTATTTATCCTACTGCAATAATTCGCGCTAGGAAGAATGCCCAAGTGGTACCAATTCCACCTAACAAATAATGAGCTAAACCAACTGCCCTTCCTTGTGTGATGCTTAATGCTCTAGGCTGAATCGATGGAGCAACTTTAATTTTATTGTGTGCCCAAACGATTGATTCAATTAGTTCTTGCCAATAACCACGACCACTAAATAAGAACATTAGGCTGAATGCCCAAACAAAGTGAGCACCCAAGAAAATTAGTCCATAGGCAGATAAGCTAGAACCATAAGATTGAATAACTTGCGATGCTTGGGCCCACAGAAAGTCTCTCAACCACCCATTGATTGTTATAGAACTTTGTGCAAAGTTGCCTCCTGTAATGTGCGAGATACTTCCCGATGAAGATACACTACCCCAGACGTCTGATTGCATTTTCCAACTAAAGTGGAAAATAGCAACTGAAATTGAATTATACATCCAGAATAGTCCTAAAAATATATGGTCCCAACCAGACACTTGACAAGTGCCGCCTCGACCAGGCCCATCACATGGGAAGCGGAAACCCAAATTTGCTTTATCTGGAATCAAACGTGAATTACGTGCAAATAGAAAACCTTTTACTAATATTAGTACTGTTACATGTATTGTAAATGCGTGTATATGATGTACCATAAAATCAGCTGTTCCTAGTGGTATTGGCATCATTGCAACTTTTTTACCTACCGATACAAAATCTCCACCAAAAGCGTAACTTGCTGTAGCCAATGCATTGGGACTAGTGTTACCTGAGGCTAAAGTATGTATATTTTGTACCCATTGTCCAAACACTGGTTGCAATTGAATAGCAGTATCTGAAAACATATCTTGAGAACGACCTAGTGCTCTCATTGTATCATTATGAATGTAAAGACCAAAAGAGTGAAAGCCTAGGAATATACAGACCCAATTTAAATGCGATACTATTGCGTCTCTATGGCGGATGATTCTATCTAAAACGTTATTATAGTTTTGAGCTGGATTATAATCTCTAATCATAAAAATACAAGCATGTGCTGCAGCTCCAACTATACAAAAACCACCAATCCACATATGGTGAGTAAATAATGATAGTTGTGTTGGATAGTCTGTTGCAATGTATGGGTAAGGTGGCATTGCATACATATGATGAGCTACAATAATGCTTAATGAACCCATCATTGCAAGGTTAATACTTAGTTGAGCATTCCATGAAGTGGTTAAAATTTCGTACAGTCCTTTATGCCCATTTCCTGTAAAAGGACCCTTATGTGCATCCAAAATTTCCTTCATGCTATGACCAATGCCCCAGTTTGTTCTATACATATGGCCAGCGACTAAAAATAAAACTGACAATGCCAAATGGTGATGAGCTATATCAGTTAACCATAAGCCACCTGTTACAGGATTAAGTCCACCCTTAAAAGTTAAGAAATCGGAATACTCGCTCCAATTTAGGGTAAAAAAGGGTAATATTCCTTTACTGAAGCTTGGATATAATTGTTCCATTAAAGTTCTATTTACCAGAAATTCATGAGGTAAGGGCAGTTCTTGTGGAGAGATACCTGAGTCTAGCAACTTGTTGATAGGCAATGAGATATGAATTTGATGCCCAGCCCAGCTTAAACATCCCAATCCTAGTAAACCAGATAAATGGTGGTTCATCATTGATTCTACATTTTGAAACCATACTAATTTTGGAGCTGCTTTATGGTAGTGAAACCAACCTGCAAGTAGCATTAACATTGCCATAATAAGACCACCAATGGCAGTTGTATAAAGTTCGAGTTCTGTTGTAATGCCAGAAGCTCTCCACAATTGAAACCATCCTGATGTTACTTGTATCCCTTGAAAGGCTCCTCCAACATCACCATTTAGTATTTCTTGACCTACAATTGGCCAAACAACTTGTGCACTTGGTTTTATGGTTGTAGGATTACTGAGCCATGCGGCATAGTTTGAAAATTTAGCTCCATGAAAATACATACCACTTAGCCATAGAAAGATAATTGCTAATTGTCCGAAGTGAGCACTAAAAATCTTACGTGATACTTCTTCTAGGGAGCTTGTATGACTATCAAAGTCGTGAGCATCAGCATGTAAGTTCCATATCCAAGTTGTTGTTTTAGGTCCTTTTGCTAAGCTTCTAGAAAAATGGCCAGGCTGAGCCCATTTTTCAAATGATGTATTGACTGAGTTTTTGTCAACACTAATTTCAACTTTTTTTATTTGTTGCTCTTTTGAGCTAATTGTCATTGATTTTCTCCTCTCTTATCATTTTCAGAATGAGACAAGAATAAAAACTCTCACTTTTACATTTTTATAAATAAAAAACTATGTAATTATATGTTGACTATACATTAAGTGAGTTTTTACTATATTTATTATAGACATAATTAACATAGTACTCGAAATCTTTTAACAATATTTAAAATCATATATTAAATATATTTGCTTAGTACTAATTTTGTATAGGTTTAACTTTTATCAATGCTTGACCGCAATCGACTATATCTCCATCTTGAACCAGAATGTCTACTACAATACCATCTACTTCAGCTTCAATTTCATTCATGAGTTTCATTGCTTCTATTATACAAACTGTTTGGCTACTTTTTACAATATCGTTGATTTGGATAAATGGTGATTCGTTAGGACCTGGAGAGCTATAAAATGTCCCTATCATGGGTGAAATGATTGTAAAATATATATCTTCTTCAGAATGGCTATACTGTGAAACTTTCTCTATATTTGTTGAGTAATTAGTATTTGTAATAGACTCTTTATTTCGTTTTTTTATTTCAGATACAAATGTTTTTATTTCTTGTATGTTTATATTTTTTTGTGTACACCTATTTATAGTTAATTTAAAACAATTACTTTTTATATAGACGTTTTCTATATTATGTTTTTTTATAGAAAATATAATTTTTCTTAGTTCTTTAATATCGAATTTCATTATATATTTATGATACTGATTGTTGTTATTAAAGATGATAGAGATATAAGCATTTATTTTTATATATTTTTATAGGTATTCTAGCTCATTTAACCTTACCCATATTCTATTGCAATCTTCAAATTCTACTAAAAAGATAGTTTGATTTTTATTCATAATTCTTTTTCCTCTGACAACTCCTATTTGACCAATATACGATGCTATTGTTTTACACATATCCGGGCTTAAGTGATGAATTTTGACTTTCTGTTCTAAGTACATAAAAATCAAATAAATAATTTTTTTGCTATTATCATTCATATACTAGTATAGATTGTTCCAAAAATATATATACTATATATATTTTTGAAATACATATAAATCAGATAAATGTTAATAGCAGATGACTTAGACAAATTATTGGAGATCTTGCCTGATTTTGTTCGTAGACCTCTTAAGATTCATCCTTACAAAAAAATTTTAATGGAAGTCGTGATGGATTTGGGTAGACAGCCAGAAGCTCGTTTTCCAAAAGGTCCAGAGTATTTATCCAGTAGAACTATATCTTGGCAAGATTTAGACTACTCAATTAAAAAAGTGGGGAGCTTTAGTGGTGATAATCGTTCAGGTATCGAGCGTACTTTGCATAGAATTAGTTCTGTTCGTAATAGACGAGGTAGTATTATCGGATTAACTTGTCGTGTAGGTAGAGCTATTTTTGGTACGATTAGTATTATTCGTGATCTTTTAGAGAAAGGATCCTCTTTGCTACTACTAGGTAAGCCTGGTGTTGGTAAGACTACGGCTATAAGAGAGATTGCAAGGATTCTAGCTGATGAAATGGAAAAAAGAGTAGTTATTATTGATACTTCTAATGAAATTGCTGGTGATGGCGATATACCTCATCCAGCAATAGGTAGAGCAAGGAGAATGCAAGTTGCCCATCCTGAATTACAACATCAAGTTATGATAGAAGCAATTGAAAACCATATGCCTGAGGTTATTATTATAGATGAGATTGGTACTGAGTTAGAAGCTTTAGCCGCGCGGACAATAGCTGAAAGAGGTGTACAATTGGTAGGCACGGCACATGGCAATTATCTAGAAAGCCTGATAAAAAATCCGACTCTATCTGATTTAGTTGGTGGAATACAATGTGTAACTTTGGGTGATGATGAAGCAAAACGTAGAGGTACACAAAAAAGTATACTAGAGCGAAAATCAACACCTGCTTTTCAAGTTGCTATTGAAATTCACGCAAGAGACAGTTGGGTAATACATGAACAAGTAGATGAGACAGTTGATCAAATTTTGCAAGGTTCATATGCTTTTGTTCAGCAAAGAAAAACTAAGCAGGATGGGTGTATATTAATTCAATGTAATCAATCTTTCACAACAAAGATGATGTCTAATTTAAGTTTTAATTCTAAGTTTAAAAATGTCAAATTGCTAAATAATTCACATTTTGTTAATAGTAGTCTAAATTTTATAAACATAGATAATTATAAAAAATCAATACTTTCTAATAATTCCCTGTATAGCAAAAGTACTATTAATAGAGCAAATAACCAAATGTTTCAAGCATATTCGGAATCAGAATGCGTTTTCTTATATCCTTATTCCATCAAATTAGAACAAATTAAAGCAATAATTGAAACTTTGCAACTTCCATTGTGCTTGACTAAAGATTTGACTAATTCCGATGTGATTTTAGCTTTAAGATCAAATGTAAAACAAAATACAAAATTGCGTCAAATAGCTAAAGCTAAACATATTACTATATATACTGTTCATAGTAGTAATATATCTCATATAACACGTGCGTTAAGAAAAATTTTAGACCTAAACATAGTTTCTCATATTAATTGGAAAGAATTATATAAAGGTAAAAATCAAAAACAAATGGAAGCTTTGGAGGAAGCTCGTTTTGCTATAGAAAAAATTGTAGTTAACAAAAAACAGGTAGTCGAGTTGCTAGCTCGTTCTGATGATTTAAGAAAAATGCAATATAATTTGGTACAATTCTATAATCTACGTGCACGTAGTTTTGGCCAAGGGCCTAATCGCAGATTACGTATTTATCCGTAATTGTTTTTGTAATTGATTTTTAAAACACTATAGATATAGGAAATAAAACCTCAATTAAGATTTGTAAAGGATTTTTTATATGGCAGATAACATTTTTGAGAGAGTACAAGATATTGTAGCTCAACAATTAGGTGTAGATAAAAAGCAAGTGACTTTGGAAGCTAATTTTGCAAGCGATTTGGGTGCTGACTCTTTAGATACTGTTGAATTAGTTATGGCCATAGAGGAGGAGTTCTCAATTGAAATACCCGATGAAGAGGCTGAAAAAATATCAACTTTAAATCAAGCAATTAAATTTATTGAACAAGCTGTAAGCAAGGAATAGATACAAATTTAAGTCAAATAAAAACCGGAGAGGGTGGGATTCGAACCCACGGAACTATAATAGTTCATCTGATTTCAAATCAGACGCAATAAACCAACTCTACCACCTCTCCTAAAAAGATATATACTAAATACTAATTTAATTGTATCAAAAGTCATGCTGAAATTTGTGATTGTTAAAATTTAATTGTATTTTATTATTCATAACTTGGTTCACCTGTGAATTTTTTACTAACAGGTTCTACATTCTTACCAATAGAGTGATATATATTTCCTACGCCTATACGTCCTGTATTTACTTTTTCTGGAAATACTCCATCTTTAGGATGTAAATATTGCACTTCTCCGTTAGGGAAAATACGATAAATCTTAAAATCAGTAATTTTAAATATTGATTTAAGTTGTGCACTTAGTGCTAAGCACTGTTCTTTTCTTGATAAGTAGAGTAAGTTATCACCATCGCACATAATAGCAGAGCCTCCAGTAGGCATCTCAAAAACCTTTTCTTTTTTGCTCGTCCAAGTAATAGCGTATTTCTCTTCAACCTCCGCTGACCTTAGCCAACCACCAGTACTACCGCCAAAGGTTGGAGAAGGCATTTTCAGATCAATTGTATTGCTCATATATGTTAATTCTGCGTGTCGCATTTTTTTTCATATTATAGCAGTTTATCGTAGTACAGTAATGAAAAGTATATAAAGCTTTATATTAAAAGAATGTCTCTGATTACATGGATTTCAATAAACTAGAGAGTGATACAAAAATACTTTCTTAATATTAAAAATTGTGAAAGCATACACAGTTTGTCAGAAATCGTTTTGTAATAATTACAATTAATGTTATTTAAAGAGGTTATTATATGAAATTAGCTTATTGGATGTATACAGGTCCCGCTCATATTGGGACTTTAAGAGTTGCTAGTTCATTTAAAAATGTGCATGCCATTATGCATGCACCATTAGGAGATGATTACTTTGTGTGACCTGTTGCTTATAACATTTATACATGCAAAAAGCTTATTAATTTTAAGAAACTATAATAATTCTGGGGTTTGATTCCTCTACTTACAGTGGTGAGTATATGCAATTAACTTGATCTGAATAAAGTTCTTATTTAGATCTAAGCATAAGTTATTTGCTAAGACAGCTATGATAAATCAAATTGAAGCTTCAAATCTTAAACATCTATATAACAAGATATATTGCTTATAAATAAAGATATACATAGTATTCATATATGTTATTGAAGTATATATATATACCGCTCATTTATAATCTATATTGGAGTATTTTTTGTATCTAAGGCTGTCGAGAAAATTTATTATGGAACAGGATAATAATATACTGCGGGTATATTTTTAGGATTGATTCAAACAGTAAAAACATAAACTTAATCTTTTTATGTTAAACTATAAAATCACTTAAATTTAGTTTTGTGATTCTACACACTTAAAATTATGAGTAAGAAATTAGATATTTATTTCAATATGATAATATGGAAACATACTTCTTGGCATAGAGTTAATAAGTATATTTCTAATTTAAGGTCTAGAATATACAAAGCGTCAGTCCAAAAATCTTACAAAAAAAATCATCATTTACAGACTAGATTAGTTTCGTCTCCATTCGCTAAAATGTTGGCTTTAAAAACAGTAATTGATGAGAGAAAGGAAATCAAAATCAACTTGTTTTTAAATTTTATAAAAGGTTACTTGAGATTATTTCATATTGGTTATATTATCAATTATCTAGGGGTTGAAACAGATTTAAATTTATCTACATTTTTATGTACCAGTTATGTAAATATAGATCAATATAAATTTATTATTGATCAAGTAAAACAGTTACTAATTACTTGGGCTTTAGTATCGCGATGGCAAGAAAGCTTTACATTATGCATAAGCAATTCATATTATTCTCATAATGATTTAAACATAATGCAGCTTTTGAAAACGGTTTTAGAATTTAAATACAGCTACGATACAATGTTTACAGTTTTAAATCTAAATCCTCTACTTCATTGTCTAACTTCTTATGCAATTATAACTAGGCTTGATACTATTAATCCAATTAAAATTTGTGTTAATAAATGGCTAGATGAAGGCAGGTTGAGCAAATTTGTTAGTAAGCCTAACAGTTCAATTGTTAGTATTTCAAAAGATAACTTTTTTCTTGGTAATTTAATTACTCTGATTATAATTTCTGTTTTGTGTTATGAAGCCGAATTAGTTTTACTCAGTGAAAAACTGCCAATAAATTTACATAAATTGAAATTAGAAAAAATAACTGTATTTAATTGTAGAGATTATTTATTGATTTGTAGTAATCAGTATACACAATTAAATTTATGGATGCAAAAGTGGATGATGCTTTTGACTGGTAATGGAGTTCAAAATAGATGTAATTTGTTTAGAAAAATAGTTAGTCTACAGCAAGGAACTTTTTTTAAATGGCACTTCATTTGTAGTACTTCGCACTACATATCTATTAGACCTTCACTATATGCACAGTTTTTGTTGCTAAAAAATATATCCATTACAATTCGAATGTCTAAAAGTAAATCTATTCTTATCTTAATAATTACTTTAAACAAACTTTTATTAAATTGGTCTAGTTACTTTTCATATACAGAGACTAAAAAGGTTTTCTGTCTTCTCGATTATTTAATCTATTTAAAAGTTAAAACAGAAATTCATAGAAGGCATTCAAATTGGTCATTTAAAAAACTGTGTTCTAAGTATTTTTTTAACTGTCAATATTTATTTAATCATAAATTGAAAAATAGCAAATGGATATTATCTGAAAAGGTTCAGAATCTGTATTATATGAAAACCTATTTTTTAATTAAATTATCATGGCTTAGGTGACTATATTTTTTTTAGATTTTCACTGATCTGTAATTAAATAGTAAATTTAAGAAAAGCCGTATGAGATGAAAGTCTCACGTACGGTTTGGAAGCCGAACAAATTGTTTAGGGTAACAATGTAATGAAATCCATGCTAGAGAGAGAAAAAAAGTTTACTCCTGTTACAGCTAGTATAGTTGACAGACATGTTTTAGCTAGAGGATCACAAGAAAAGGTAGTAAATAACATTTCACGAAAAGATAAAGAAAAAAAGCCTGATTTAATAATACTAACACCTACTTGTACATCTAGTATTTTACAAGAAGATTTACATAACTTTGTTGAGACTGCGACTTTAGCTTCAAAAGCTGATATTATTTTAGCTGACGTGAATCATTATCGTGTTAATGAATTGCAAGCTTCCGATAAGACCTTATTACAAATCGTTTCGTTTTACATTGAGAAGTTTAAAAAAAATGATTTACTATCCATAGAGAAAACAGTCAGACCTTCTGTGAATATAATAGGAGGCTTGAGTTTAGGCTTTCATAATCAACATGATTTAGCTGAGTTAAAGAGAATATTATCTGATTTGAATATTGAAGTTAATACAATTATTCCTGAAGGAGCTTCTATTAGTGACTTATCAATACTTCCCATAGCTTGGTTTAATATTGTGCCTTATCGAGAAGTAGGTGTCATGACGGCCAAATACCTGCAGGAAAGCTTTAATATGCCTTTTATTGATATCATTCCTATGGGTATACTGCAAATTAAAAACTTTATTAAAGAAATTGAAGGTTTAGTTACTAGGTTGGGTCAATATGTTAATTACAATGATTATATTGATAGACAAGCGAAGTTAGTATCTCAGTCTTCTTGGTTTGCTAGATCTATAGACTGTCAAAATTTATTCGGTAAAAAAGCTGTAGTTTTTGGAGATGTAACTCATGCGACTGCTATGACTAAAATTCTTGTACAAGAAATGAATATCAATGTCATATGGTCAGGTACTTATTGTATTAATGATGCAGATTGGTTTAAGAACCAAATTATTGAATGTTGTAATGAGTTTTTAATTACAGAAGATCATATATTAGTCGCAGATTTAATTGCAAAGACAGAACCCGATGTAATATTTGGTACACAAATGGAAAGACACATAGGTAAACGCCTAAATATTCCATGCGCTGTTATTTCATCACCAGTACATATACAAAATTTTCCTTTAGGTTATAGGCCTTTTTTTGGATATGAAGGAACGAACCAAATTGCTGATTTAGTCTACAACTCATTCACTCTGGGTATGGAAGATCATCTTTTAGAAGTGTTTGGCGGACATGATATAAAACATAGTTTAACAAGTATAAATAATAACGAAGTTATATGGATGGATGATGCCTCGGAGGAATTATCTAAGATACCTGGTTTCGTTAGAAATCGAGTTAAAAGAAATACAGAAAAGTTCGCACAAGATAATAACATTCGTCGAATTAGTTTAACAACTATGTATGATGCAAAAGAAAAAATGCAGAGTTAAGTACTAAATTAAGTTTTATAGCAGCTAAATGAAATATGATTTAGCTGCCGTATTTAATATATCTTATTTAACGGTTAATAGTGTGTTATTTGAGCCAATTGGTTGAATTAGGTAAATCTTAACCAAATTTGAGATTATCTTAAGAGATATTGTAATCTTTCTAAAGGTTTTCACTATTTCATTATCATTACTTTTATCGTTTTCAATTAACAGTTTATTCTGCAGTGCGCACTCATCCATGTACTTGAAGAATTTGGGGTTATCAACATCTAGAGCAATAGGAAATATTCTGGATGCACTTTCATTAGTTTTACGAATCACCTGCATATCGTATTGTCTAGAGTCAAGACCTATGATTTGGTAGAAATTGGCTCTTTGAAAATCGTTTAAGTACATAGTTGCAAATACACTAATGAGAAAGAATCTGCACCATAATTTGGCCGGGAAATTATTTAAAAACTGTGGTTGTGATTTAAGCAAAGCAGCAAAAAAATCGCTATGCCTGTTTTCATCTTGGCACCAATTCTCAAAAAATTTAAAGATAGGGTATACTCGATATTCAGGATAAATTTCTAAATGTCTATAGATAGTTATATATCTCCAATAACCTATCTTTTCAGAAAGGTACGTAGCGTAAAAAATAAACTTAGGTGAGAAGAAAGTATATTTTCTAGTTTTTGTTAAGAATCCCAAGTCTAATGATAAATTAAAGTCTCCCATAGCTTTATTTAGAAAGCCAGCGTGTCTTGCTTCATCTCTCGATAATAGTAAAAAGCATTCTGCAATTATAGGATTAGTTCTCTGTAAGCGTCTAGATAACTCTTTATATAATAAAAATCCCGAGAATTCTGCAGTACAAGATCTTTCTAAAAATTCTATAAATAGAGCTTTAGTTTTTCTATTCAACTGGTCCCATGGTTGTTCAAATTCCCGATCTCGTATAAAATGTTGTCGATTATAGTCAGCTCGCAGCTCTTCAAGTAATGCTTCAAACTCATCTTCATTACTTTTTATATCTAGTTGACCCATTTCTTCAAAATCCGTCGTATAAAATCTCGGCGTTAGTAAAGTTTCTTTAGTTAATGATTCTGAATTTCCTATGTGTTTTTGCATATTCCAAATTAGTAAAGAAATAATTAATATTGATAATTATTAATGGTTTTTAAAAAGTACATAATTTATATTATGTTAACTTTAACAAAAGCGATCTTGTTATGATTTATTGGTTTTTGGTAATTTGTCATTTATATCAGTAATTTTTTTACTATAGTTTATTAGAGTCTAAAGTTTCAGTGAGGTTCTTATATTCATTTATATATGTGTCTATATATTTGTTGGTTTGTATCCTTTGCTAGATATATTAACCGTTTTACCACTTTATTTATCTATTTAATTTTTATACAATAATGATTGCGTAATTATCTAGACTTACTTAAATTCTGTGAGTTCTAATATTATACATAAAATATTATCTAATTTATTTATTTTTTGTTTTTTATAACAAATTACAATTGTAGTAATAGTTTTAAAACAATAGTGACAATATTGAGTATCAACATTTTAATCACGTCCTTATATTAGAAAATATTTCACGCAAACAAGTAGGTAATTTCCATATATAGAGTTCTTTGCAAGTACAAAGTACAATCAAGGAGTGAATCAAATTAATTAATAGACTAAAGTATTGATCTGTGTGGCGGCTGCACTATTTTGAAATATGATTTATCTGGTTTTAACAATTTTGTTCGATTGCTATTAGTCAGTTTTGGAAACAGTTTTTTGCTATTAACCTTTACGCTTAGAGTAAACATTTGGATTGCTCAATCGCATACAATTAACTATACTTATTTACCAACCAATATTTCTGAATCAGTTACTAATTAGATCACTTAAATGTAATCCAAGTTTTAATCTTCTTTACTAAACTTATATTTTTAACCTGTTTGCATAGTAATTGAAATAATTGTTTTTGAAGCATTCTTTTGATAGAGTATTTTAATGTGTTAGAATTTATGATTGTTTAACAGAATTGTACATTTTCTTAGAATCAAGAAGGGTATTAAAATTAATATAAAATATATGCACGGAGTTAAAAATTTTATGGACATTATCAGTTTAGGATGGGGTTGTTTTCTTGCTGTTTTTACATTTTCTATAGCTATCGTGATTTGGGGCAGAAATGGTTTTTAAAATGATTAATTATTGATAGGATTATAATAACATGGTAAGTGAAATATTTGCAACTGCTGTCATAAGTTCAATTTTAATTTTATTTGGTTTAATTCTTGGCTTTGCACTTTTAAGAATACAAGGAGAATAGAGTTATGAATATATAATTAAGTATGATGAAGTAAACTTTATAACTTCATCTTGTGTTTCGAAACAATATTTTTTACTTATAATAAGTCTATGAAAATTTTGTGGTATATCGTAAGTATGACAACATTGGTACTAATATTAGTTAATAATCCTAAGTCAAACAGTTTTGGTAATTTTAGTAATCCATTGCAGTTAGTGAACTATACTAGAAGTACTCAAAAAAGTATGCAAATCTTAACGATATTTAGTCTAAGTATTTTTTTATTATCTACAATTTTGATAGTAGCTGACTTTTCCAAATAACCAGTAATTAATGAAGTATGTTTATTTCTAAAGATCTTTGTCCAGTGCCTTTTCATCAACAACCTTTAAATGAATATTATGAGTTAAAACAATCATGTTTTTCTTCTTGGCTTTGTTTTAAAATTCGAGATTATATCCAAGTTTTAACTAATGTTATTATATTTTTATTTATATTTTTTATTCCTCCACTTATATCCATTGACTCTCATCTATTGTTCTCTATTAAATTTTTGGCAGTTGATTTCTTATTGGTTACTTTGATTTTAGTCCTTATATTAGTTCGATTATATTTAGCATGGTCTTATGTAACTAATCGTTTACTGAGTGCAACGGTATTTTATGAAGAATCAGGTTGGTATGACGGACAAATCTGGATCAAAACAGCAGAGATGCTAACTAAAGATAGGCTAATTGGTATTTACGAGGTCTTACCTTTATTAAAGAGGTTAAAGTATACTTTAAATTTGTGTTTGTTTTTTTTAGTTTTAGAAAGTATAGTATACTATTTGATCTAAATTTTTGTTTATAGTACTATAAGTGTAGCGCGGGGTAGAGCAGTCTGGTAGCTCGTCGGGCTCATAACCCGAAGGTCAATGGTTCAAATCCATTTCCCGCTATTCTTTACATATTATGCTATATTCAATATTACTGTTAATATCTTTAGATTTTCATAGAAAAGTTCAATGACATTATACAACAATTGCATCCAGGTAGGTCATACGGCTCCAAATTTTACAGCTACTGCAGTTTACGATCAAGAATTTAAAATAATCAATTTATCGGATTATCGTGGCAAATATGTAATTTTATTTTTTTACCCATTAGATTTTACTTTTGTGTGTCCCACTGAGATTACTTCTTTTAGTGATTCTTATGAACAATTCTCGAATTTAAATACTGAGATATTGGGCGTGTCTGTAGATAGTGAATATTCTCATCTTGCATGGTTACAAACAGAAAGAGAAAATGGAGGATTAGGAGATCTAAAGTATCCTTTAGTATCAGATTTAACTAAGTCAATAAGTAAATCTTATAATGTGCTAACACAAGAAGGCAAGGCTCTTAGAGGTCTTTTCTTAATTGATAATAAAGGTATAATACAACATTCTGTGGTAAATAATTTAGATTTTGGTAGAAGTGTAGATGAAACCTTAAGAGCTCTACATGCTGTACAGTATGTTCAACTACATCCAGATGAAGTTTGCCCTGCAAACTGGAAACCAGGTGATCCTACACTTATACCTGATCCTAAAAGGTCTAAAGAATACTTCCGATCAATATAATTGTACTCTAAAAACCAAAACGGTCATCTATATTAATACATACTTGGTTTTAAGCAAAATTTTATTATCTCTGTTAGTTTAGTTTAACAATTACTTAAAGGTATAACTAAATTGCATTTAAGGTATCTGAAAATGTAAGCCTTATGCAGTCATTTTCAGATGATACGACTAATAAAAAATTACAGATTGAATACATTTGTTAAGTTGATTCACTTTCCTGATATAAATAGAAACAAATTTCTGGAATTAAGATTTAACATATTGCTATAGTCCTTCTTAGTAGTACAACACAGTACAGCATAAAATCATCAACATCAATTTAAGTTGATATTGATAGATTTTATGGTGTTTTAGGACAACAACCTGAATTGCTAATCGCTCAAATATATACTGTTTACATAAAGGACTTATCAATAGACAAATTTTGAAGAAGATAGTATAGAATTTCATAATTACCCATACATCAAACCTAATATATATTTCGAAGGAAGATATAGTAAAGCCCTAGATAATATAAACATTACGCAGAATCGGGTTAGCAAAATTATTTCAGAAGCCTATCTTTCTTTTAAGTAGAGTAGAAAACCCAAATAGAAAGAAATAAATATATTGATTTTCTATGTCTATCTAAAGATATAATATCAAGTACACTAATTTTTTAATGGAGATTGGGTTAATATATTATGTATAAATTGAAAACCTCTAGTTCTATAACTAAAAGATTTAAACAAACTTCGAATAATAGATTATTAAGGCGTAAAGCATGTCGTAATCATTTGTTACAGAAAAAATCTGCAAGTAAAAAACAAAAAATGCGTAAAGTAACTATATTAAATTACAATGATTATATAAATTTAAAAGGAAAATTGCCATATATAAAATTTGAAAAAATGGAGAATTAGTATTATTTGTAGGAGAGTAAATAGTACATGACACGTGTAAAGCGAGGTAATGTTGCGAGGAAAAGAAGAAAAAAAGTACTGAAACTAGCAAAAGGTTTTAGGGGAGCACATGGAGTTTTGTTTCGGACAGCAAAACAGCAAGTGTTAAAAGCTTTAAAATATTCTTATATAGGGAGAAAACATAAAAAAAGAATTTACAGACGTCTATGGATTGTAAGAATCAATGCTGCTGTACATGATTATAATATGACTTATAGTAATTTCATATACAAAATTAAGAAAATGGATATTGGGTTAAATCGTAAAATCTTATCGCAATTGGCAGTTTTAGACAACCATACTTTTTATCAACTTGTTGATTTAGTTAAGTAATTTCAGAATTGTTCTTTCAAGTACTAATATGATCATTTTGTACTTGAAATGGTTATTTAATTAGTAGGTCCTATTGATGACATAATTGCTAATCGACTTGAGCATTTCTACAAAATCATTATTTTTTATGCACTTTAGCTCCTGAATAGAAGCTTGTACATGCTCGCGGGCTAGATCCTTCGCTTTTTGTATACCCTGAGTTGATTTGATTAACTTTAGAGCTTTATCTATGTCATAATCGTTTTGAAACTCTCGATTAATTAATGTATGCAAGAATTTACACTCCGTAAGAGCAAAAAATAAAGGAGCTGTTAAATTTCCATTTCTTAGATCTGATCCGGTCGGTTTGCCTAGCAAATTATCTGATCCGGTTATATCTAGGATATCATCTACAATTTGAAAAGCTAAGCCAATATGTTTGCCGTAATTATAAAATACATTTTGCGTTGCCAAATCACAATTACTTATTATTGCTGAAGCTTTACAACTCGATGCAATTAGTGAAGCAGTTTTGTAAAAAGATTTTTCAAGATATTCATCAACAGACAGAGAAGCATCAAAATTAGTAATACCTTGCTTTACTTCACCCTCTGCAAAATCAGTAATTACTTTAGATATGGTTTTTACAACTTCTACGTTTCCTAAATTTGCAAGATACCAAGATGATTGCGCAAATAAGAAATCTCCAGCTAAAACTGCTATTTTTGTGCTGAAGGTGTTATGAACTGCTTGTATTCCTCTCCGTGTATTACATTCATCAATTACATCATCATGGAGAAGGCTAGCTGTATGAATGATTTCTGTGATTTCTGCTAGTCGTTTATGTTCAGGCCTTAAACTTTTGTCCAAGCTGGTTGCTTTGCCAACCAACAAAATAATAGCTGGACGTACCCTTTTTCCTCCAGCAAGGAAAAGATGCTCAGCAGCAGCATAAAGTATGGTATTTCTAGCACTGATAAGCTTTTTTAAGTTATTATCTAATGCTTGTAAATCTTGCTCTATTTTTAAAAACATACTTAATATTAAAGAGAATACAATTAAAGTTGGTGTTAATCCGATTGATGTTTCTTAAAATTTACTTTCATGATATATTTTATATTTTTTAATCAATGTTTCTAAATTAATAAATTTTTAGATGTAATTTTGAATCCAGGCCAATTGATTAATTTTTAACATATATTTTAACTACTGGTATCATGAAATAAATTGCTAATGTTATATATAATATCTTGATATTCAATAAAAAGCTTATTATTATAAGGTTTTTATACATAAGAAGTATATTAAACTTTTTATTTATTTTAAGGAGTAAATTAGGTTTAGTCATGGTTGAAGAAATTATATTGCCAATCACGAGTTTTAAGCAAAATGGCACCACGAATCAAGAAATACTGCTAATATATGAAGATATGATACTAGGCCGTTACTTTGAGGACATGTGTGCACAAATGTACTATCGTGGTAAAATGTTTGGGTTTGTACACTTATATAATGGTCAAGAAGCTGTATCTACAGGTGTAATTAAAGCTTTAGAGGATGATGATTATGTATGTAGCACTTATCGTGACCATGTTCATGCACTAAGCAAAGGTATACCTCCTCATTTTGTTATGGCAGAATTATTTGGAAAAGAAACAGGATGTAGTCGAGGCCGAGGTGGTTCAATGCATATTTTTTCTGCAAAACATAATTTTTTGGGTGGCTTTGCTTTTATTGGTGAGGGTATACCTATAGCAATTGGAGCAGCTTTTCAAAGCGTTTATAAAAATCAGGTTCTAAAAGATCAAAGAAGAATTCAAGTAACAGTTTCTTTCTTTGGAGATGGTACAAGTAATAATGGTCAATTCTTTGAGTGTCTAAATATGGCCATTCTATGGAAATTACCTGTTATTTTTGTAGTCGAAAATAATCAATGGGCCATTGGTATGGCACATAATCGTTCTACATCTTCTCCAGAAATTTATAAAAAGGCACAAGCCTTTGGCTTACCAAGTATAGAGGTAGACGGCATGGATGTTTTATCAATTAGGGAAATAACTAAACAAGCAATATTGAGAGCACGTTCTGGTGAAGGCCCTACATTAATAGAAGCGTTGACTTATCGTTTTCGAGGTCATTCTTTAGCTGATCCAGATGAATTAAGGTCTAAACAAGAAAAAGATGCTTGGATGTCCAGAGACCCGATTAAGCGCCTAAAAAACTATATTTTAGAAAATAAGATAGAAGATTTAAACAGGCTAAACGAAATAGATAAAAAAGTGAAGTATCAAATAGATAAAGCAGTCAGTTTTGCAATGTCTAGTCCAAACCCTGATGTTGCAGACTTAAAAAAATATTTATTTTCTTAAAAATTAAGACTATTAGATTATAAATTAACGTTAATAAAATATAATATAAATAATTCTTCTAAAAAAATGAAAAAAATTTTTATGTTTGATGCTTTGCGAGAAGCTACTGATGAAGAAATGGCAAAAGATCCTAGGGTATTTGTGATAGGCGAAGATGTTGGCCATTATGGTGGATCATATAAAGTAACAAAAGGTTTGCATGCTAAATATGGAGACCTGCGTCTTCTAGATACTCCTATTGCTGAAAATAGCTTTACAGGCTTAGCAATTGGTGCTGCAATTACAGGCTTAAGACCCATAGTTGAAGGGATGAATATGAGCTTTTTATTACTTGCATTCAATCAGATTTCTAATAATGCTGGTATGCTTAGATACACTTCAGGTGGCAACTTTAAGGTACCAATTGTCATTAGAGGTCCTGGTGGTGTTGGACGTCAGTTGGGAGCGGAGCATTCCCAAAGATTAGAAGCCTACTTTCAGGCAATTCCAGGCTTGAAAATTGTATCATGTTCAACTCCGTATAATGCTAAAGGTCTACTGAAGTCAGCTATTAGAGATGATAACCCAGTTGTTTTATTTGAGCACGTATTATTATATAATTTGCAGCAAGATCTACCTGATGACGAGTATTTAGTTCCATTAGACAAGGCTGAAATAGTACGAACAGGAACCGATGTCACTATCATAACTTACTCGAGAATGCGACATCATGTTATACAAGCAGTTGACACTTTAGTAAAAGAAGGGTTTAATCCAGAAGTTATTGATTTAATATCCTTAAAGCCTTTAGATATTAATTCTATAGGTAGATCTATTATGAAAACGCATAAAGCAGTTATTGTTGAAGAATGTATGAAAACAGGCGGTATAGGAGCAGAAATAATTTCTCAAATTAATGAGAATTTCTTTGATTATTTAGATGCTCCTATAGTTCGCTTATCATCTCAGGATATTCCAACGCCTTATAATGGCTTTTTAGAGAAAGCGACTGTAATACATCCTCAACAGATAGTGGAAGCTGTTAATAATTTACTTAAATTACAACCGTGATTTTTGAGAATAGGCAAGCTTAAACATGCTTGCTTAATTCAATTAAAATAATCTTAGAAATTCATTTCAGCTGCTTGTACCTTTTCCCATTGTTTTTTCTTCAATACAAAAAAGATTTGTGACATAGTAACTATAAAAAAGAAAATTATCATCCCTTTTATTCTAGTTGGACTTTGTAGAACGATTTCTGTTTCACTCTGTCCAAAACCACCAATATTTGGATCTTTAGTTAAAAATTGATTAGTAGTTATAAGTTCTCCTTCAGACACTTTTAAATCTAATTCAGTAGGTATATTTTCACTAATTATTTCACCATCTTTTTTTTCTATCCTAACTATGTATCCTCCTTTTTCCAGTTGATCAATTCTACTAATTTTACCATCGGTTAAGGATATAATTGCATTATTATTACTTTTATCACCATTTGGATATATTTGTCCCCTTCCTCTATTTCCACCTACGTAAATAGGATATTTAAAAAAGTGAACATTTTTGTCTTTTGTGGGATCAGGTGACAATATAGGAAAGGAGATACTACGGTTTTTATCTCCAGCGACAGGTCCAACGACCAAAATATTGCTTTTACTTGTACTATATGGCTGAATATATATATTCTTATTCTTTTCTTTAATTTTATCAGAGACCAAGTTGCTTGGCGCAAGTTTAAATCCTTCAGGCAATATGATTATAGCACCTACATTCAACGCTCCTTTTGATCCATTTGCTAGAATTTGTGTATCATGCAAATTGTATGGAATTTCGACTACTGCTTCAAAAACTGTATTCGGTAATATAGACTTAGGTACTTCTATTTCTACTGGCTTTTGTGCTAAATGACAATTAGCACAAACGATTCTTCCAGTAGCTTCTCTGGGGTTATCATAACCTTGTTGTGCATATATAGGAAACGAATTGCCAATGCTAGTTAACGTTAAATTTATAAGTAGTATGCTTATGCTAATAAACGTATAAAGTATAACTTTATTTATCGATTTTTGACCATAGTTTAAATTCATATTTCTATATTGTTATTCATTTTATATTAGTTCACTATATTCTATGATATCATTCTGAATTTGTGATTATTATAAAATGTTTAGTAACCATTGAATATCTAAATTTATACAATTAAATTAAAGTACTACTTACCTAATAGCATTAGTACAAGTATACTACTAAAGTACAATACTAGAATAGCTAGAGCTAAGAGCATTTGAGTAAGGGGATCTGTAGAGGGTGTTAAAACTGCACCTATAATTGTTGATATTATTACAATGTATTTCCAATAAGCATACATTTCATCTGATGAAAATACATTAAGTATTCCACAAACTATTTGAATAATTGGAATTTGAAAGGCTAAGCCAGTACTGAAGAGTAATAACAATACAAAATCAAAGTATCGTTCGAAAGACCACATTGGTTCAACAATTTCTGAGCCATATTTGATAAAAAAAACTAAAGCCGCAGGTGCTAGGACTGTATATGAAAAATAGATACCAACAAAAAATAATACTATAGATGAAGTTAATATAGGAACAAGAAATTTTGCCTCTTTAATTTTTAGTCCAGGTAAGATGAATAAAGTAATCTGGTATATGATGAAAGGACTACTTATTATAAAACCTATATATAAGGATATTTTAATAGATGAAAAAAAGTATTCTCCAGGAGCTAACTGTAAAAATTTCACGCCTATTGCTGGCTTTTGTAATAGTAAAGACAGTTTTTTAATGTTAGTAAGACATATACTGGTTATGGTAATAAAGAACAAAAAACTCTTAATTAACCTTTGCCTAAGTTCTTCTATATGTTCTACCAGAGACATTTCTATATCATTGTTTATAATTTTATCATTACATTTTGTTTCAGTGATGTTTTTTTGTTTCGATAAGTCTATCATATAATTTGTTGATTTCGACTTTATTTATAGTGTTAGATAATCGCATTACACATTACTATAATCTAATTGTTATATTGATTATATGAAATGCACAGACATATCATATTAATTCTTAATTCATATTTTACTACTGAAATTATATAAGTATTACAAAATTTATCTTTATTTTAATTAAATTTCAGTTAGGTTATACTTAAGGTTAAATTTTGAAAACATAGTTCATATATATCGCCTCTAATATAATAAACTAATGAATAATAAGCGGTTGATGTATATAAATGTATAATTTAATTTAAGTTAAGGAGATTTATAATGAATGTAAAAGCAAGTGGTGGCAGTCCCAAAATACTACCACAAATGTATAAAACAGCGTCTATATCGACAATTGCACAGGCAGAACAGCAGGACCGATTTTTACAATTAGGCGAATTAAACGACTTGGTTACTTTTTTAAATTCTGGTACTAAGCGATTAGAAGTTGCCGATCTAATAAGAAGGAATGCAAATATTTTAGTGGCAAAGGCTGCTGATAAAATATTTGCTGGTGGTTCTGGTATTTCTTATTTAGAAAAACCCCAAGCTGCTTTTTTACTAGAAAAAACAACAAAATCTGATCAACAACTTGTAGGTGATACACAGGTAAACCTTCTTGATGAATTTAAATCAGCTTTTAATTCTGGTCAAGCTTCACCAACAGGGTTTAAGCCCATAAATGTAGTGCGTTATGGACCTAGTAGAATGAAAAAGTCACTACGTGATTTAGATTGGTTTTTGCGATATTTGACCTATGCAATAATTGCTGGTGATCCCAATATTTTGTCCGTCAATATACGCGGTTTAAGAGAGCTAATTGATAATGTTTGTTCTAGTCCAGCAACAATTGTTGCTCTGAGAGAGATGAGAAAGACAGCATTAACTTTCTTTATAAATGATATTGATGCTAGAAAATTAGTTGAAGATTACTTTAATATTATAATATCAGAATTTGGGTCATCATCTTTAACAGATAAGATAAAGAAAAGTTTTTCAAATGACGTTCAAGGTTTACGTTTACCTCAAATTTACTCAAAAGCTGGCATTGCAACACAACGCTTTACTATGAAAACAAGTTTATCTCTAAATGAGAAGAATACAGTAATCGATGCTTGTTATAGGCAGATTTTTGAAAGAGATATTTATAAAGCATATAGTTTATCTCTATCAAATCTTGAGTCTCAAGTTAGAAATGGACAGTTATCCATTAAAGAATTTATTCGTGCTTTAGGTAAATCATACTTATACAAAAAAGATTTTTTTGTACCATTTGTGAATAGTAGAGTATTAGAATTAGCTTTTCGACATTTTCTTGGTCGTGGTATCAGCTCTTCAAAGGAATTTCAAAGATACTTTTCTATTTTATCTTCTTCTGGATTTAGTAGTCTTGTTGATTCTATAATAAATTCACGAGAATACGCAGATTATTTTGGAGAGGAAACAGTTCCTTATATTAGAAACTTAGGTGAAGAACCTCAAGAATGTCGTAACTGGGGACCCAAAATCGACTTAATGAATTATAGTGCGCCTTTTCGGAAGATACCACAATTTATTACTTTATTTAGTGACTATAGTCAGGCGCTACCTGATCAACATCCTTATGGTATAGGAAACGATCCGTTATCTATTCAGTTTGGTGCAATTTTTCCTAATAATACTATTAATTTACGCAAGAAATCTGCACCTTTTGGTAAATACACTAGAAGGATACTGATTAGACGAGGACCAGGTATTTATAATCAGGTTAGTAGTCCGAGCGCACGCCCCCAGAATGCTGGTTCTTTGGGCCCTAAGATCTTTAGATTAGATCTAGTTGAAGAAAAAGATTTAACATCGATTTCTATAGATTCTATTATCAAAACTTCTTACTTAAGAGTTTTTGGACGTGTCATTTATGAGCAAGAATCAATGACTTTTAAAAAAATAGAAAACCGTCTGCGAGATAACCAAATTACTGTGCGAGATTTTATAAGAGAATTAGCCAAATCATCTGTTTTTCGATCACTGTACTGGTATCCTTTTTATGTATGTAAAGCCATTGAATATATACATAATAGATTATTAGGACGTCCTACTTATAGCAGACAAGAAATTAATAAATACTTTGATATAGTTTATCAAAAAGGTTACTATGCGTTTATTGATTCAATTATTGATAGTCTAGAATATAGGGAAGCTTTTAATAGTAATGTTGTTCCCTATGAGAGATATGTAACATCATTAAGTTTATCTTCGAGAGTTTTAAGACCAAGTCTTAATAAGCTTCCATTGGATCGCTCAACTAATCTTAAAAGTCAATTAAGATTTGTGAATTTCGGTAAAGTTAAGGAAGTAAGAAGTAAAAATAATATAAAGAGAAGAATTTCACAAGGAGTTACTCTTAAGAGAGACCAATTAGTTGTGTTTCAGTATAAGGAAGATACATCAAAAATAGAATTAGAGCAAATATTGAGAGCTGCGTATAGACAAATTTTTGAAAGGGATGTTAACTCATTTAGTCTAAGTTTTGAACTGATGTCTTTAAGAGAAGCATTTATAGCTAGAGACATTACCGTTAGGCAGCTTATTTATAAGTTAGGTTCATCTAAGCTATATGCTAAAGAGTTTTATCACAATTATCCTAACACAAAAGTCATTGAACTTGGAACTAAGCATTTTTTAGGCCGTGCTCCAAAGAATCAAGCAGAGATTAGATTTTATAATCAGGTTTTAGCTTCACAAGGCTTATTATGTTTTATATCAATCTTAACTAATAGTAAAGAATATGAATGTATTTTTGGAGATTTCACTGTGCCTTACCGTCGTTTTCCTACTCTACCAGCAGCAAATTTTCCAAATACTGAAAAATTATATTCAAATTTGACTAAGAGAATTGATAACATTATAGTTCCCAGCTTTGATTCTGTTAAAGGTAATCAGTAAGTTACATGGAAGTATTATCCTTCTTGCTCTAGTATTTAGCAAAAAGTTTTTTTCGTATACGATTTCGGTATTGAGAAAAAAAGTTAATAGACATTATATCTTCCATCAGGTCTGTATATAATATAGTATTATAATAGTACTTATATGTTTATTTTCATATGTAAAATTATATTTAAAGAACCTTATAAGATTTTCATATTATGAATTATTACTTGTATAGAGTAATATTTACTAATAATTAACAGCATTTAGGAAATTTTTCATGAGTATTGTCACAAAATCGATAGTAAATGCAGATGCTGAAGCTAGATATTTAAGCCCAGGAGAATTAGATAGGATTAAGAGTTTTGTATTATCTGGCCAAAGACGTTTAAGAATAGCTCAGATCTTAACAAGTAATCGGGAACGTATTGTAAAACAAGGAGGTCAACAATTATTTCAAAAAAGACCTGATGTAGTATCTCCAGGCGGGAATGCATACGGCGAAGAAATGACTGCTACTTGTTTACGTGATTTAGATTATTATTTACGCTTAGTTACATATGGTATAGTTGCCGGCGATGTAACACCTATTGAAGAAATAGGTTTAGTTGGCGTTAAAGAAATGTATAATTCACTAGGCACACCTATTTCAGGAGTTGCTGAAGGCGTTAAATCTATGAAAAATATAGCTTGCTCTTTGCTATCTGGAGAGGATTCAGCTGAAGCAGGCTTTTACTTTGATTATACACTGGGAGCTATGCAATAATGTTTTTATTATTTTAGTTGTTATCTTAAATATTATTCTACATTTATAAGGAAAAATAATTTTATGCAAGACGCTATTACTTCTGTAATAAACGCAGCAGATGTACAAGGTAGATATTTAGATGAAAATTCTATCGAAAAATTGAGGGGATATTTCCAAACAGGAGAACTCAGAGTACGAGCAGCAGCAACAATTGCTGCTAATGCAGCAACTATTATTAAGGATTCAGTGGCGAAGTCATTATTATATTCAGATATTACACGCCCTGGCGGTAATATGTATACGACAAGAAGATATGCCGCTTGTATTAGAGATTTGGATTATTACTTACGTTACGCAACTTATGGTATGTTAGCAGGTGATCCATCTATTCTTGATGAAAGAGTGTTGAATGGACTTAAAGAAACTTATAACTCTTTAGGAGTTCCTATTGGTGCTACGATTCAAGCCATTCAAGCAATGAAAGAAGTAACCATTGCTTTAGTGGGTTTAGATGCAGGTCAAGAAATGGGTTTGTACTTTGATTACATTTGTTCAGGGTTAAGTTAAATCGTGTTCGATCTAACTTCTGGAAAGTAAAAAGTTTTATTATCTTACTTTTTACTTTCTGCTTACGAACTAGATTTTAACTATTAAGTACAGTTGCTGCTTGAACTCGAGCTCTAGCTTTCCTTATATTTTGTGTAGCTTCTATTTTTTCTTTCTTTGTTTGGGCCTGAGAAAGCATTAAATTTGCTTCTTCCAAACTATTTTCTGCTTCTTCCAAATCAATTTCTGATGCTTCTTCTACACCATTAACCAAAATAGTGATAATATCATTTTCAACCTCGGCAAAACCACCTAAAAGCACTATTGGAATCCAGTCCTTATCTACTCTGACACGCATAACACCAATATCTAATGCTGTGAGTAGAGGTATATGTCCAGTTAAAATTCCTAACTGTCCTGTACTGCTCGGCAAAATCACTTCTTCTGCATTTGCATCCCAGACTGTTCTATCGGGTGCAATGATTCGTATATTTATTGTCATAAATTTTTAGCCTTATAATTTCAAAGTTTCAGCCTTTTCTATTGCCTCTTCTATATTGCCTACCAAATAAAAAGCTTGTTCTGGTAAATCATCAAGTTCACCATGTAGGATCATTTGAAATCCTTTAATAGCTTGTTCTAATGATACATATTTGCCCGAAGACCCCGTGAATACTTCAGCTACAAAAAATGGCTGAGATAAAAAGCGTTCAATTTTGCGTGCTCTTGAGACAGTTAAACGATCTTCTTCAGAAAGTTCATCTAGTCCTAAAATTGCTATAATATCCTGTAATTCTTTGTATCTTTGTAGTGTAGACTTTACTTGCTGTGCTATTTTATAATGCTCTTCACCTACTATTCCTGGTTGAAGCATTGTAGATGTAGAGTCTAGAGGATCAACAGCTGGATATATACCTTTGGCAGCTAAACCTCTAGATAGCACTGTAGTTGCGTCTAGATGTGCAAACGTAGTAGCCGGAGCTGGATCGGTTAAGTCATCAGCAGGTACATAAACAGCTTGAATAGAAGTTATAGATCCTTCTGTAGTAGAGGTAATCCTTTCTTGCAATGCACCCATCTCAGTTGCCAATGTTGGTTGATAGCCAACCGCTGACGGCATACGACCTAGTAAAGCAGATACTTCTGAACCAGCTTGCACAAAACGGAATATATTATCAATAAAGAGTAAAACATCTTGTCTGTTAACATCTCTGAAATATTCTGCCATCGTTAATGCTGTTAAGCCAACGCGCATTCTTGCTCCTGGCGGCTCATTCATTTGACCATATACAAGTGCGACCTTAGAATCTGACAAATCATTTTCATTAATAACTTTGGATTCTTTCATTTCTTGGTATAAATCGTTACCTTCTCGTGTCCTTTCTCCAACACCACCAAATACAGATACTCCACCATGTTCTTTTGCAATATTATTAATTAGCTCCATAATTAACACAGTTTTACCTACACCAGCTCCGCCAAAAAGTCCTATCTTACCTCCTCTTCTATAAGGAGCTAATAAATCTACTACTTTAATTCCTGTTTCAAAAATAGATGGTTTAGTCTCTAGCTGGATAAATGAAGGTGCAGGGCGATGTATTGGTAATGTGTCCTCTAAAGGAATTTCTTCCAAACTATCTACTGTTTCTCCTAAAACATTAAAAATTCTTCCTAAAGTCAAAGATCCTACTGGCACACTAATTGGTGCACCAGTATCAGTTACTTTAATACCACGCTTTAAACCATCAGTTGAACTCATTGCTACAGCTCTCACTTTATTATCCCCTAATAGTTGTTGAACTTCACAAGTGATTACATTATTTGGACCCTGTATCTTCAAAGCATTGAAAACCTTTGGCAATTTACCGTTTGCAAATTCTATATCTAAAACTGGGCCAATGATTTGTGTAACTGATCCACAACCTGATGTAGTCACCATATATCAATATTATTGATTTATTATTAACAATAGATTTAGTTTCAATCATTATTATTCACATTAGTATAGTAAAAAGTTTTTATTATTATACTAATATATATTATAATGTGCATGATTGCTCATTTACAAAA
>OFES01000030.1_pt1 | contig 68848 bp, 66 predicted proteins | sample 1521151 | NCBI WGS metagenome assembly OFES01 (sample SAMN04272335, study PRJEB24112) | coral metagenome | biome: Coral reef; feature: Shallow seawater; material: Coral tissue | host: Coral | place: China: South China Sea | collected 2014
GTGTTTGCTTCCCAAGCAAAATGTCGCGAGTTCGAGTCTCGTCACCCGCTCAACCACAGATGCCGTCCACAAGAACATTTCTCCGCAAAACCATTTTTCATCTATGAGCGAGCCTTCGATTTTCACTGTCCCGGTAACCGTTGAAGATATCAATACAACCCAGATCATCGATGGCCAGATGGCGAAACATATCGGCATTGAAATGACAGAAATCGGCCAGGATTACATGGTAGCGAAAATGCCTGTCGATCACCGCACGATCCAGCGTATCGGCATCATGCACGGTGGTGCTTCGCTCGCTCTGGCAGAAACTATCGGCAGTATTGCTGCGTCGTACTGCATAGACCGGGAAAACTTTTTCATTGTAGGGCAGGAAATCAACGCAAACCACATACGCTCTGTCAGAGAAGGTCATGTTCACGCCAAAGCAACCCCGCTTCACCTTGGCAAACGTTCCCAGGTCTGGGATATCCGCATCACCAACGATGAAAACAAGCTGGTCTGTGTAAGCAGGTTTACGGTAGCAGTACTGAAAAAAAGGATCTAGTCATATCGACAAATGAGCATTTGCCCAATTTTAGGATACATGTTTTTCTTGATTTTTTTCATACCTTAGTAGTTCATAATCAGCTGTAATTCACACCATCAGTAATGTCAGTAGGTATGCAGATCGATCAGCCTGAGACTGTCCTTTCACCCGATTCCACGATATACTCGGAAGAGCATCTCAAACAGCTCGTCTCAGAACAGAAATCCCGAAAAAAGTGGTTGCTTGTCCAGCCAACAAGTAACACCAGCATGATGGTTGATTCCGGAACGGTCAGCATGCCCCTCAACCTGTTGATGGTTGCAACGCTGGTCGGCGAGCTTTTTGATGTCGCATTTATCGATGAACGTCTCGGTGAAGAAGTACCGGAAGATTTTTCCGGCTTTGATGTCGTTGCGATCACATCCCGTACCTTGAATGCTTCAAAAGCATACGCTATAGGAGAATCAGCGAGGAAACAGGGTAAAATCGTCATTCTCGGTGGTGTCCACCCGACCATGCTGCATGACGAAGCAAGGTCACACTGTACCAGCGTCGTCTATGGAGAGATAGAATCCGTTTGGACTGAACTTGCGACCGATGTCATTCTTGGAAAAATGAAAGAGGTTTACCGCGCCTGTGCGCTGAAACCTATGGAATCGATGCGTCATCCGGATTTCAGCTATGCACTCCGCTCGAAAAGTGCCAAGAAATACAGCTCGTTGATCCCCATATTGGCAACAAAAGGCTGCCCTGTAGGCTGCAACTTCTGCACCACACCGACAATCTACGGTAAAAACTACCGATACAGGGAAATCGACTTCGTGCTCGATGAAATGCGCTACCACCAAGAACGTCTCGGCAAGCAAAAAGTGAGCTTCTCGTTTATGGATGATAACATCAGTTTCAGACCCAAGTATTTTATGGAACTGCTTGAAGAGATGGCAAAACTTGAAATACGGTGGAATGCCAATATCTCCATGAACTTCCTTCACAAACCGGAAGTGGCTGAGCTTGCAGGGCGCTCGGGCTGCGATTTGATGAGCATCGGTTTTGAATCTCTCAATCCCGAAACTCTCAAAAGCGTCCACAAAGGGTCCAATAAACTCGGCAACTACGAAGCTGTTGTACGGAACCTTCATAAAAACGGAGTGGCCATTCAGGGTTATTTTATGTTCGGTTTCGATAATGAAAGCGACGAAAGTTTTCAGATGACCTATGACTTCATCATGAAGAACCAGATCGAGTTTCCGGTCTTCTCTCTTGTAACTCCTTTTCCCGGAACACCTTATTTCGACGAAATGAAAACGAGATTACGGCATTTCGACTGGGACAAGTATGACACATATCACTATATGTTCGAACCTACCAAGATGTCAGGAGAAAAACTGCTCGAAAATTTTGTAAAACTTCAACGTGAAGTATACAAGGGTCGTGCTATCATGAAACGCATGAAAGGGAAACCAGTCAACTGGGTATGGTTCGTCAATTACATGATGCACCGTTTCACGAAGAAACTGAAACCTGAGATTTACCTATAAACCAGGCCGAGTGTATACTTGCACTGATACTGTTGATTTTCAGACTCGAACTGCTCTGCTTCCCCTCATTTCTTTACCGGTGTTTGTTCTCTTTTTTCCTTCTTTTATCATCGATCTGATACAGCTTCGGTTCCTGTAAATTTTTTTATTTGAGAAGCTTTTCGGAATTTCTCTTTATTCGTTTCTTGTCTCTTGTCATGAATCTTTTATGTCCTACATTCATTCTTACAACGATACCGAACGGCAGCGGCTACTCGAACAGGCAGATTTTCTTGAAAAGTATCTCTATCCGACAATTTCATTCGATCCGTGTGACTCTCTCCTCGAGATAGGATGCGGGGTCGGCGCGCAAATCCGTTGCATGCTCGGACGCTTCAAGTCAGCAAAGATAACCGGAGTCGACAAAGAATATTCGCAGGTGGAGCAGGCACTCGCAAACCTGCCGGACGAAGTGCAGAGAGGAACGGTCGAACTGTTTACCGCTGCTGGAGACCATTTACCCTTTAATGACAATACCTTTGATGGTGCATATATATTCTTTGTCTTCGAACATCTTTCAGATCCCGTACCGGTCATCCGGGAAATAAAGCGGGTGCTCAAACCGGGTGGTAAGTTCTATTGCACCGAAGTGGTCAATCAAGGCGTCTATGTTTATCCTCACAGCCCTTCCATCAACGATTATTGGGCAGCGTTCAACAGGTTACAAAGCGAACTCGGAGGAAATCCAGATATCGGACTCCATCTCGCGTCGGCATGCATCGATGCCGGTCTGAACATCAGATCTTTCAGACCGGTACCGGTTATGATGGACAAACGAATGACGGACAGTGGAGAGCGGAAACATTTTCTTCATATGTGGAAACGATGCCTGTTGAGCGGAGCATCTGTCCTGCTCGAACGCGGAAAGATCGAACAGGACATCCCTGAAAAAGTATCCGACGAGTTCGAAAAACTCAGCATCGATCCCGAATCGATTTTTCAGTACGATGCCCGTCAGATTCTTGCAGTCAAACAATAGCAAAGTTGGCATGAGATGAAACCCTCCATTTTCGAGCCTTCCTCCATTGCAGGAATGACACTAAAAAACCGTTTCATCCGATCCGCCACTCATGAAAGCATGGCTGATGAACATGGTACACCGACAGATGCTCTTGAAAAACTATATATACGATTGGCTGAAGGAGGTGTGGGAGCAATCATCACAGGATATGCCGGAGTGCAGCAGGATGGCAAAAGCAGCTTGTTACGCATGCTGATGATCGATACTGATGAATTGATACCCGCTTACCGTAACCTCACCGATAGGATTCATGAATATGGAACACCTGTCATTCTTCAGATCGCCCACTGCGGGCGACAGACAAGACGAGCGGTAACCGGTCATCCTACTGTAGCCCCGTCTCCTATCGACGATTTCATCTTTCATGAAGAAACGCCGCATGAACTCGATAACCGGGGAATCGAAGCCATTATCGAAAGCTTTGTATCCGCTGCGGAACGAGCGAAAAAAGCCGGTTTCGACGGCATTCAGCTTCATATGGCACATGGCTACCTGTTATCACAGTTTCTCTCGGATCACACCAATCGCCGCAGAGATAAATGGGGAGGATCAACAGTTAACAAACTCAGAATCGTATCGGAAATAATAAACCGTATTCGGCAAACAATCGGCAACTATCCCGTTCTGGCAAAAATCAATGCTTTCGATAACAGAAAAGGCGGTATGCGCGTCGAAGAAGCTGTCGAGATCGCTCGTCTGCTTGAGCACCATGGCTGTGACGCCATAGAAATATCGTCCGGAGTGGTTGAAGATGGACTCGCCATCATGAGAGGCTCACACCCTCCGATGGAGGCGCTCTTCAAAAGCAGCTTCAGGTTCAACAACATGCCGACACTCATGAAAACCGTTGCCTCCCCGTTTATTCATTTCGCCATGCGCTCCCCCAAACCTTTACACGGTTATAATCTCGAAGCGGCACAATCGATAAAAAAAGCTGTATCGATCCCGGTTATCACTGTCGGCGGGCTCCATGACCTTTCCGATATCTCAGCGGCACTCGAAAACGGCTCAACCGACTATGTCTCCATGTCCCGCCCGTTCATTATAGAACCGAATATCGTCAGAAAGTTTCAGGATGGCGCGCAAACAGCCTCCCGCTGTATTATGTGCAACTATTGTGCGTTGATGATCGAGGTGGATACTGTCAAATGTTATTACGGCAGATTGCCGTGATAACAGAAACAAGCCTTTTGCAGGTTCATTGAACATTCCCCGTTGTTTGAACAGACATTTTCGTTTTCTGAGCCGTTCTTTTTTCGACTGTTGTCAGCAGCATGAATTCACGATGATTCATGCCTGCTGACACAATACACGGATTCCTTACACTTCCGGATCCTTGACAGGGAAAACATCGTCAAAAAAAGTTGACGCTTCGTCAATCTGCGCTTTTCGCTGCGCTTGAATGAAATCATCCAGATATTTTCTGATCTCCGGATCCTCGAGAGCCTCGTAATCGAAAGCATTCGCTGCAAATTCGTAATCGAAATGAATTTCTACGATTTTATGACTTGCACATCGAGTAGCGAACCCTGAATTTTCACGTGTAAAATTGACTCTGTACTGCTTGAGTTTCGGCGTGTAAACAATCTGCTCACCCACTTTGAAGACTTCCAAAGCAACGCCGATCGTTATCGTCCTGTAGTAATCCTTGTTTTTTTCAATTCCGATCCGCAGTGCATCCCCCTGATTCTCTAGAAATTTTGTAAAGCTGCCCAGTGCCGAGCTGCCTTCGGAAGCAACGATTTCAAGAATGAAATCAATGAAATCCCTGGCGATTTCTATCCCCCGGATATGTCTCGAATATGTTTGTTCATCGACCTTGCTGGGACCCATCAATGGAATCTTCGACATCGCCAGCGTCCACAACTCTATATCCGTTTTATACTCCTCTCCGTATGCCTCTGCATACCGGTTAACATAATCGGTGACAATGGAAGTCATCGCAATCAGATATTTCTTCTGCTCGACGAGATTTGCCATCACAACAGGATCATCTTCGAGTGGAGCCCCAAAAATAAACTCGACGAGACCAACCTTATTTGCGTAGGGGTTATCTTTCTGAAGATAACGAGGGAATTCCGGCAAGTTTTGATCGCAAAAAAAATCCTTTGCTTCAGCCAGTTGGGTTGCAAAATCCCTCTGATCTTTCACATTCTCCGGCACAACGTTGACCTGCTTCATTTTTTCCTCCTCGATTCAAGTAGACAAAACCACCGTCATGCACCAGTTCAACTCCGGGATTGTCCTGGGATTCAGCATACCATCCCCCCCCGCAATCTCCTTATGATAGAACAGATCATCTGCATCGACGGCATCGATAAAATCATGGTCGAAACCACCCCGCTGTGATGCAACACCTCTAACCACTCCACGGTAACGGTGACCGTTAACGGTTAGTAAAAACCCGATATTTCCGCCAATCAACTCGGGTTAGCAAGTGTAGGTCACAAAAGGATACGGCGTTGCCATCTGCATCGACAAGACATCATTATTCAATTGAACCTGGTCGGCTGAACAGACATTTTCGTGCCGGGCCGTTCTTTTATCGACTGTTGTCACAGACAGGCATGAACTCACCTCGATTCATGCCTGCCTGTGACAATACACGGATTCCTTACACTTCCGGATCCTTGACAGGGAAAACATCATTAAAAAATGATGACGCTTCTTCAATCTGCGCTTTTCGCTGCGCTTGAATGAAATCATCCAGATCTTTCCTGATCTCCGGATCCTCGAGAGCCTCGTAATCGAAAACATTCGCTGCATATTTGTAATCGAAGTAAATGTCGACCATTTCATAGCTGGCGCATGCAGAAGAGAACTTCGAATTTTCACGTGTGAAATTGACTCTGTACTGCTTGAGTTTCGGCGTGTAAACAATCTGCTCACCCACTTTGAAGACTTCCAAAGCAACGCCGATCGTTATCGTCCTGTAGTAATCCTTGTTTTTTTCAATTCCGATCCGCAGTGCATCCCCCTGATTCTCTAGAAATTTTGTAAAGCTGCCCAGTGCCGAGCTGCCTTCGGAAGCAACGATTTCAAGAATGAAATCAATGAAATCCCTGGCGATTTCTATCCCCCGGATATGTCTCGAATATGTTTGTTCATCGACCTTGCTGGGACCCATCAATGGAATCTTCGACATCGCCAGCGTCCACAACTCTATATCCGTTTTATACTCCTCTCCGTATGCCTCTGCATACCGGTTAACATAATCGGTGACAATGGAAGTCATCGCAATCAGATATTTCTTCTGCTCGACGAGATTTGCCATCACAACAGGATCATCTTCGAGTGGAGCTCCAAAAACAAACTGGACAAGACCATCCTTATCTGCATAAGGGTTGTCTTCCAGTAGATACCGAGGGGATTCCGGCAAGTTTTGATCGGCAAAAAAATCCACTGCTTCAGCCAGTTGGGCTGCAAAATCCCTCTGATCTTTCACAATCTCCGGCATAACGTTTACCTGCTTCATTTTTTCCTCCTTGATTGAAATATTCATTCTTTCCTGATCTCACCTGATACGTTATTTTTATAGTGGTTTCGACACTCCACTTACAACAAAGCCAGCTTTTCTCCATATGGACCATACACCTTGAGGCTTATATATTATGCCACTCTTTAGCCTGTTCAGAATTGTTTTCCCACAGAGGCATAGTCCAGATATTCGGAGTCCAGGCTGTTCTGTAACTGTAATCCGTTTTTTCTGCATCTGCTGTCCAGGGATCGTCGGGAACCTCATCATCGTAATAGGCTTCACCAGCCCAGTACCATTGATTGTAATTTTTGATCACAATATAGCTCTCGACCACCGCTTCGTTTTCCGGAGCTTTATAGGCCAATAGCAAGGTATAGTTTTCAGTTCCTGGCATCATGCCCATGCGATACCAGACAAAACCACCCTCATGTACCAGTTCAACCCCGGGATTGTCCTGGGTATTCAGCGTTCCATCCGCCCCCGCAATCTCCTTATGGTAGAACAGATCATCGGCATCGACGGCATCGATAAAATTATGGTCGAATCCACCTCGTTGTGTAGCAACGCCCCTCTGTACTCCACGGTATCGGTAACCGTAAACGGTTTGTAAAAAACCGATTTCTCCCCCTTCCAACTCGGGCGAACAGCTATACGTCACATGAGGATCAGGCGTAGCCATCTGCATCGACAAGACATCTTTGTCCAATTGAACCTGATCGGCGGTTTCCACCACACTATCCTCTGTCGAAAAACCCGGTGCCACGACGATCGCCTGCCCGTTCGCCTCGAAAGGATAGCTTAAGCCTTGAAAAACGAAGGTTCCTGTGATGGTGATGTTCATCGGACCCTCATCGACCCAGGCTGTCCCCATCAATGAAGGATCTCCGCCGTAACCACCGGGAATGTTCGGATTGATCTGGGTCTCTGCCGCCCCTGTTTGCAGTGTCTGAATGACAGAACCGCCGACAATCTGGGTCCCTATGACCTGCCAATTGGATTCGATAACTTCTGCAGGTTGGTCGTCTACGGTAATTACCATCCGGAAAACAACCAAAGCCCCAATCGGGACTGTATATGTTTCATTGGCACTTACCGCCTGCATGGTTTTTGCCTCCGTATCGTACTCGAACTTCCACGACAGGATTTTTTCAGGTATTTTTTGCATGGTAAATATTCATTGTTTGCCTAAGCATTCCGGCAACATCGAATTCAGGAATGCCATGGGTTGATAGTGAAAGAGCACAAACTCATGTTGCGGTTCGCTTAACCAACCGGGAACTTCCTTGATGCGTTCGGGGGGTACTGAGGTACTGAGAAATGAATGCGCTTGAGAGCCTGCTGTAAATTCAGAGAATTCCCGCAAAAAAACAACAAAAAAATATTTTTTCACTGTTTTCCTTTTCTGCCGATTTTCCCGTAGGGAGACAACGATCACTGCATGTCGTTATTACAGCCAAAGCAGGCAGAAAATTACTGTTAAATGACAAAACCAGTGATGCAGATCGCTTTCAATCCTGCATCACCGGTTCTTATGACGTGCGTTTCTGATTGGAAAAGAAACGAACAGAGAAATCCTAATGTTCAGTCATCTTTTTCGTCATGGCGGATCACCTGCCGAGTCGTCGGGGTTTTCAGTTGTGGTGAATAGGCAGGGTGATGTATCGGCTCATATAGTGTGCTCAGTGCCGCGACATATCCAGCGACTGGCATATCGGCCACTCCTTCAGCCGACGAACGACTCGTTCCCTCGTAAAGATAGGCCGGCTGGATATAAACTCCTCCATTATCGTAGAGCACCAGCTCGATGTTATCGATGGTTATTCCAGCGTCTTTCGCGTAGACGCGATCGATGTCATCTCTGATGAGTTTTTTGATCTCCCCGGCGTCAAGAAAACCTCTTTTTCCAACCTTGTCTCTGGAAGCAACTTCACGCCAGCGATATTGTACTCCGGCAGGAACCTCCTTTTCAGCAAACGTTACCGTAATGGAAGAGCCGAAATTCCTTACCCTCAAACCATCGATTTCACGGTAAAAATAAACAACAACCGCTTTCTTCTCAGGCGATTCTGCATTGCTCAGCATCTGCATGATCCCGCCGACATGATCTATTTTCAGCTCTTTCTCGTTGGCCGGCATTAAACCTGTTTTTTCCAGATAGTCCCGAGAAAGCTTGACTGCTTCTTCGTCAGAAAAAAGACGACCTGTTTTTCCGGTAAGATTCAATGCGGCAAAATCCGAATAGAAGTATTCGGTTCCTTTCATATTCATACTGCAAATGATTTCGTCACCGAACATTGCGTAACGATCTTCCACCGGCTTGAACTTTTCCGTGGAAAAAGATTCGAACCCCGATACTTTCAGAATTCCGGCACAGCGATCATACACCTCTTCCTTGCTCAGGCGAGGGTCTTCCATTTTGTAGATCGATGTTTTTTGAGGCTTTGGAACTTCAGTCTTGAAAACAACTTCCGCAGCAAATAAAGAACCGCCCCAAAGGGTAACGAGGCCGATAACAAAAACCCTGAAAAGCGAACCTGACTGATTGCATCTCATTGTGATACCCTCCACGGTTGGTTAATATTGATAGGTGATGGCCATGATACCCAGGTTATACGGAGGGTCGGAAGCCTGACTGTAATAGGTATCGTTACCGGTACCGGTATAGCCGTCTTGAGGGTATGCCCAGATCACGGCACAATAACCCGGATAGGTTCCTGAACGTACTGAGTTAGCCGCATTGAACCACGCATCTATGTATTTCTGGCCGGAGAGCAGATTTCTCGCGTATTGATCCTCCACCCGACCGTCATACCATCCTGTCGTACGGAAACTCAGCACTTGGTGCAGCCCGTGAAACACGTCCCACCAACCGCTTGACCAATCGGCACGCTCGATAGGAGAAGGTGCAACACTGCAAGCATCGATAGTTAAAAACTCGAGGTCGAGATCGCCGAGAGAAACGGAACCCCCGGCAAAATTCACAGGATCACAGCAATTTCTGAGCGTTGTGATTAAAAAATTACCGCCATGTCCACTGAAAAACGCCGTATCCATGTTGTCGACGTAGGTGGCATCCCAGGAAGTAAACACTTCCGGCACCGCCCAGTAGTACTGATCGTAAGAAAAATGTTTGAGAAAATTCCATGTTTCATTGACCGCCCCGTTTTCTTCGCGACAAACATAACCACCTTCCTCGAGCGCATAGGAAAAAGAGGGAAACAACACCAGCAACGATAAAAACAACCCTGAAATGCGTAAACGGACTTCAAAAAAATCCTTCAACATACTGCACCTCCTTCGTTTAACGGTTTCCTGCCTGAAAAACAAATGAACGTAAAGCTCAAGGAACATTAGCAGAAACATGTCAGGATTGGAACGGCCTCCCTCTGCCGGTATAAAAAAACATAAGAGGGCATCTACGTATTCGAGACAAGAAAGAAAAACAACGATACAACCGACCCGGAGCAGATCCAATTGAACCTTTCTGCGCTAAAAGACATGTCCTCTTTACATACACATGAGAGCGGCATATCTTTTATACAGCTAAATTACATAACTTCCTTTTGATAAAGAAATTATTGCCGGAAACCTATGGAGGTTGTCTCATGAGACCTACAATGAGTCTTTCTGTAGTCATCCTCGGGCTTGACCCGGGGATCCGTCATTCAATGAAAGTCAGTATGGATGCCGGATCAGATCCGACATGACTTTTTAGGGAGACTGGACGCCGCGTTTCCCTGTGTAATATTCATTGTTAGATTACACGGGGCAGCATGACTTTCGAGGGAATTGACAGCTCATTCTTTCGGCAGATCGAGCTTCAAGCTCAGTTCGCGGAGCTGGAGCGGCGAAACCTCGGCAGGAGCAGCCATCATGAGATCTTCGGCCTGCTGGTTCATCGGAAAAGCGATCACCTCGCGAATGTTCTGCTCATCGCGCAGGATCATCACCAGACGATCGAGACCGGGAGCGATACCACCATGGGGCGGAGCACCCATTTTGAAAGCCTCGATCATATGACCGAACCGCTTGTCCACCTCGGCTTTTTCGTACCCGGCAATCTCGAACGCTTTGTACATGATATCGGGACGATGGTTTCTGATTGCACCGCTGGACAATTCGATACCGTTACAGACGATATCGTACTGATAAGCGAGGATATCGAGTGGATCCATGCTTTCCAACGCCTCCATTTCTCCCTGTGGCATCGAGAACGGGTTGTGGGAAAACTCGATTTTCTTTGTAGCCTCATCGAATTCGTACATTGGAAAATCAACGATCCAACAGAAAGAAAGCTCATTACGGTCGAGATCGAACAAACCGGAAAAATATTCCCGCATTCCACCCATGATCTTGCAGGTACGCTCCCATTTACCGGCACCGAAGAATACCACATCGCCGGTCTCGATCTGTAAACGCTCCTTCAGCTCGTTCATTTCATCATCGGAAAGGAACTTGACAATCGGTCCTTTCGGTCCTTCTTCCTTGTACTGAATGTAGGCAAGACCCACAGAACCGAGTTCTTTTGCTCTCTTCTCGGCCTTGTCATAGAATTGCCGGGATTCATTACCCCGTCCTTTGAGCACCATAGCTTTGATACAGCTGCCTTGCTTCGTGTTACCCGCAAAGACCTTGAACGATGACTTGACGAAAAGATCGGTGACATCCTGTAATTCCAGCGGAACGCGAAGATCGGGCTTGTCGGAACCGTAACGGTTCATGACGTCACGGTAACTGATTCTCGGGAATGGAAACTGGGTGATTCGCTTATCACTCATGGTTTCAGTCAGGTGTTTGAACATCCCCTCGAGAATCTCGAAAAGATCATCCTGTTCGATAAACGCCATTTCCATATCGATCTGATAGAACTCACCGGGACTCCTATCCGCACGGGCATCCTCATCGCGGAAACACGGAGCTATCTGGAAGTAGCGTGAGAATCCCGACACCATCAACAACTGTTTGAACTGCTGAGGGGCCTGGGGCAGAGCATAAAACTTCCCGGGATGCAACCGGCTGGGCACCAGAAAGTCTCTGGCACCTTCCGGCGAACTCGAGGTAAGTATCGGTGTCTGTATCTCCTGAAAGGAACGGTCTTCGAGATAACGCCTCACCTCACTGATCAGTTTGCTGCGAAACTTGATATTTTCATGAATTTTCTCGCGGCGCAGATCGAGAAAACGATATTTCAAGCGGAGCTCTTCCGATGTTTGTAATTCATCGGCAACCGGAAAAGGCAGTGGAGCTGCATCACTTTCAACGCTGACTCCATCGACAATAACCTCGATTTCACCGGAAGCGAGACGGGGATTTATCGTTTCTTCGGAACGACGGACCACGACACCGCTAACACAGATAACCGACTCGGCGTGCAGTTTTTCGGCCTCACTGAACAACGCCTCTTTTTCCGGCTGAACGATCAACTGACAAATACCGGTATGATCTCTCAGATCGATGAAAATCAATCCTCCGTGATCTCGTTTTCTATGAATCCATCCGGCGATCGTTACCGTCTGGTTTTCGAATTCTGTCTGTAAACGTCCGCAATAATGCGTACGAAAACGGTTCTGCAAATCATCCCTGGTTCCTGCAGCTGCACTCATGGTAATGGGTAGAACATTGTTGACAAATTGAAAAGACCTGAATATGATGAATTTTTAAGGAATATGGAAGCCTTCTGTTTGGCGCTTAATAGACAAGCTCTCCACCGAACTCCCTGACAAGGAACTTCACGATTTCATTGCTTTCGGAAAGTTCCCTGAAAAGGGTAAATATCGTTTGCTCCTTGCCTGTATCTTTTTCTCGATCGTAACTGATATGCAGTTTTACCGCCAAACCGTAAAACGCTTCCAGTTCATGAGCCAGAAGACTGGCATCATGCAGCAGCTCCTCATAGGAAAATCGCTTAAAACAACTCATGTGAAGAACACCATGAGAAAATGAAGCCAACTCGCAGGAACGAAGATGCGTAACGATAACCTTGTAATTTTTTTTCAACAGAACATCGAGAAACTGCTTCCATTCAACCCTGAATTTTTGAACTTCAGCCACTCCGTCAAACGGCTGTGACGTATCCCGCCGACCATCGGAGATTTCAGGAATAGGGGGTGCAGGACGACGCTTTTCGCTTTTGGCAAATTTAGAGAACTTGTCTTGCCATGATGAAAAGTCAACCGTTGCGGCAGAATCGGTCTTAGGAGGGGATTCAGGCCTGGAATCCGTTAGAGATGGTTGTTCAGAACGGGGCTTTCTCTGCGAAGAGGCAGGCAAAACTACCGTCCGATCATGGGCTTTTTTTTTTCTGGTGCACTTTCCGAGGAAACTGCAGTCGATGCTGCGCCAGCTGGGTGGACAACCTCTACGAGTTTGAGCAGAACGAGTTCGAAACGGAACTGGTATTCAAATTGGAACTTGAGTTCTTTCTGCGCCTGAAGCAGTAAATCGATCATACGCATGATAACCTGAGGACTAAAACAGGCAGCATCATGCTGATAACGCTCCTTGACAGGTTCAGGACGTTCTATCAATCTGGTTGAACGCAGGTTGTAGACTATGAGAAAGTTCCTCAGATGCTCGATGAGTTTTTCAAGAAAATCCTGCTCATCGTAACCATTATCGATAACAAACCTGGCAACATCGAGCATTGTTGCCGGATTGTTTTCGGCAGCAGCATTGGTTACCGCGAAAAACTGATCATCGTCGATATAGTTAAGAAGTTCCGCAACCTTGTCATAATGAATGCTGCGCTCCTCATCCTGCTCGATAGCAAAAGCTATAACCTGATCCAGAATGCTTTGGGCGTCACGCATAGACCCCTGTGCCTTACGCCCGACAAGCTGCAGGGCATCACTGTCAACATCGATGCGTTCCGCCTCGCAGATTCCTTGCAACTGTTTTTCTATTTCTTCAAGAGGAATCCGTTTGAAGTTAAAGCGTTGACAGCGTGAAGCGATCGTCGGGGGGATCTTGTGTAATTCGGTTGTGGCAAAAATGAAAATAGCATGGGCAGGAGGTTCCTCGAGGGTTTTCAGAAACGCATTGAAGGCAGCCGTCGACAGCATATGAACCTCGTCGATAATATATACTCTGTATCGTCCCTTTTGCGGTCCGTAACGAACATTATCCCTGAGCAGTCTGATATCATCGACACTGTTGTTGGAAGCAGCATCGAACTCTGAAATATTGAGACTGGTACCTTGTTCAAAATCCCGACAACTTTCACACTCTCCACAAGGTTCGGTCACCTCCTTGAGATAAACCGGATCCTCGATCATTCTACTGCAATTGACTGCCTTTGCAAAAACTCTGGCCGCCGTTGTCTTCCCTACCCCGCGCAAACCTGAAAAAATATAGCCGTGCCCAACCCTGCCAAGACGCAGAGAGTTCTGGATTGTACGTGTAATATGTTCCTGAGCCGTAATCTCGGCAAACTTTTTAGGCCTGTATTTGCGGGCTATTACCTGATAACTCATACCTACATCGGATGTTTCATATTGTTTTTGAATAGTTCTGTGCATAGGAAAATGGAATATAACACCAACCCCAAGAATTTTGTAGAATGCCACCGCCTATTCTGCCTGCTAACATAGTGTAATATCGATTAAACAGGGTAAACACCACGCGTAAAAAAACCATCACATCATTTCATTATCGACTTCACCAACTACAGCTCCGCCTTCCCTGTTCATGAACGTTACGAGAGGCTCACTCATATGTTCTTCAAGACACTCTACAATGCGCCCCTCCAGCTGTGCCAGAGGAGCACTGTGTTCGCGTTCCTGATTGTTCACAGCATGCTCTCCAGCTACTTCATGCGGAATAACCCGGTAAAGATCATACAGTGTAGTCTCATGTATATCGACACTCAAAGCAAGTTTTCCCTCTGCCGTTACATGAATAAAATTGTTTTCCATCAGAACATCCACAATATCCCGCAGCTTTCGGCCTTTAATACCATCACCGACAGTCGCGTCTTTTTTTAGACTGACATACTCGCCTGACTGCTGCCCCTGCCATATATACATCATGACGGAAATGATATTTCGTATGCCTTCGAGGGGTTTGAATTCTGACCCGGTCTTCACAACAGGCCGCATCGCGCCGAGGCAATAGACAAATTCAGCCCCGGAAAGCGCTACGACCCAGATAAGATATATCCAGAAAAAAAGCAGGGGAACCACTGACAATGCACCGTAGATATGTTCGAACGTGGCAAACGTGGTCACATAAAACGAAAACCATTTTTTGGAAAGTTCAAACAAAAGTGTCGCAAGAAATGCACCGGCGGCAGCATGAAGAAACTTCACCCTATGGTTAGGGACAAGCATGTACAACAGAAAAAAAGCGAGAAAAGAATTGAGTAGTGGGAGATAGGAGAGAATTCGCGTTCTCATTTCAAGCAAGTGACCTTCGGTAAAAACCGTATACCAGACATAGGAGCTCGCCACCAAACCACTACCTATGATAATCGGCCCGAGTGTAAGAACAGTCCAGTACAGGGTAAAGCCCTGCAGGATTTTTCTTGGAGCGTGCACGTTCCATATCTGGTTGATGGTATGATCAACCGTCGATATGAGAAACAGAGCTATGATAAAAAGAAAAATACCACCGACAGTGGGCACTGTCGAAGTCTTACTGAGAAATTCCAAAAAATACTCCTTGAGCACTTCACCGGAAGCAGGAACGAAGTTCTGCAGAATAAAGTCTTCGACATAGCGCTGAAAGTTCTCGAAAACCGGGGAAACACTCAAAACAGACAGCACTACCGCCATGAGCGGGACAAGTGACAGGAGAGACTGAAAAGCAAGAGAACCTGCACTCAACAAAATCCGATCCTGCATGAAGTTTTTCCACATGAAAGGCAGAAAAGAACGAAAAAACCCCAAGGATTTCATCACTTTCTCCACCAGAAAACCGCTCATGTTTTTACCAATTGTTTCCATACGCCGGCCGTTGCCCCTATGGTGATAGCGCGCAATCCCGTTGAGCGTTTCATAACGACAGTGCAGCTCAAACCGGTTACGTTGTTACTCGATATGATCCTTCATGATAACGTGCAGAATCATTCTGTGCAGGTGTATAAATCTACACTATTTTTCTCAATATTCCCCCCCATCCACCATAGCGGCATTCTCGGTATACGTTGCACGGGAACGTACACCGAGTATGAGAAAAAGCCCGATGACGAAAAAGAGCAGAAGCGAGGCAAGAGCGATTCTCTGGTCACCCGCAAGAGAAGAAATCATTCCGAAAATAACCGGTCCCGCAATTGCCGAAGCTTTGCCGAACGTGCCGTCATAGAAACCGAAAAACTCAGCTACATGCTTTGGAGGCGTAAGCCTCGCCATCATGGAACGGGAGGCTGCTTTTGAAGACCCCATCGACATGCCTGCAAGCAGGCCCGTATAGTAGAAGAACAGTTTGTCCGTGGTTGCAATCGCCATCATGATTACCACACACCAGATAATAAGCGTCAGGACAATGGTCCTTTTCGGCCCTATCTTGTCGGTAATCACTCCAAAAATAACTGAGCCAAAGATCGCCGTTGTCTGCACCACCATAAAGAAAACAATCAGCTCACCGGAGGTAAAGCCAAGTGTATTCTGTGCATAAATCGATGAAAAACCGATAACTGTCAGAATCGCATCGTTGTAAAAGAAAAATGCCAGCAGGAAACGAGCGAGGTCGGGATAATTCATGATATGTAATATGGTGTACTTGACCTCACGGATCGATTTGCCGACGAAATGCATATTGACGGCCCTTTTTTTCTCATCCCGCAGCACAAAAAAAAGAGGCGCTGCAAAAACAGCGAAGAAAAGAGATACAAGAAAAAAACTCAAGGTGACATTCTGCATGTTTTCGATGACAATACCCTCCTTGAGCAATGGAAATAAAAGAAGCAGAATCGCCAACGCTCCAAGATAGCCCATGGCAAAACCATATCCCGAAACTCTTCCAATGCTTCGTTCAGATGCTATCTCGGGAAGGTAGGCATCATAAAACACAAGGCCGCCTTCAAAACCCGCATTTGCCACAACAAAAAGAACGACAGCGACAATCACTGTACCGGGCCCTGTAAAACCAAGCAACGCAGTAGCCACGACAGAAAACAGAGTAAAAACAAACAGGAAGCGCTTCCTTTTCCCGGAAAAATCGGCAGCTGCCCCCAGTACAGGTGAGATAACAGCGACGATCAGCATCGAAATACCGAGACTCGCCCCCCACAGCGCATCTCCTTGCGGCTCACCTTCGCATATGACATTTTTAAAATAAAGGGGAAAGGCGAACGTCACCATCATGACACTGAATGACGTATTGGCAAAATCAAACAGAAGCCACGAAAACAATGTTTTTTTTTGAACGCCCCAGAAGTTTCGAGTGCTCTTTTCAAGCCGAGCAAAACGGTTTTTCAAGGGGATCATCTGCACTGCAATGTTTTAGTTTCGCCAACCGATCGACAATGAAAGAAGCGATAGAAAAAAGAAGGGAAATCAACCAAGAACATGTTCGATCAACCCCTCGAACATTTTTGACCCATCGCTTGATCCAAGAAGCGTCTCACTGGCTCTTTCAGGGTGAGGCATGAGGCCGAGAACATTTTTCTCCCTGTTGGAAATACCGGCTATCGCCGAAACCGAGCCATTGAGGTTGGCTTCTTCGGTTACGTGCCCTTCTGCATCACTGTATCTAAAGACAACCTGTTCATGCTCTTCGAGGCTGTCTATGGTCTTTTCGGGAGCATAGTAATTACCCTCACCGTGAGCAACAGGAAGACTGAGCACCTCGTTTTCATTGTAGAGCGAGGTAAACATGGTTCGGTTGTTTTCAACCTTTACATGCATATGACGACAGATGAACTTTTTATCACGATTTCTCGACAAGGCTCCCTCGAGAAGTCCGCACTCGAGAAGTACCTGAAAACCGTTACAGATACCGAGTACAGGACGACCCTTGCGTGCAAACGTCACAACTTCTTGCATAATAGGTGAAAATTTCGCTATCGATCCAGCCCTGAGGTAATCTCCGTAAGAAAATCCCCCAGGCAGAATAACGACATCGCTTCCCTGCAGGTCATGCTCTTTATGCCATAACATTCGGGTTGTTGTCTTCGAAAAGGAAGCTGCTGCAAATTCAGTATCATGGTCACAATTTGAACCGGGAAAAACAACAATGCCTATGGTAACAGTATCCATTCTCGAATTACTTTAATTGATTTTTTCCAGTTCAATCGAATAGTCTTCCATTACGGGATTCGCTAAAAGCTTTCGGCAAATCTCATCGCCGATACGTTCTGCCTCGACATGATCCTCTTCATTGATCGTCGCCTCGATGTACTTACCGATTCTTGCGGAATCAACCGTAGAGTATCCGAGATTCTCAAGGGCATGCTGTACAGCTTTTCCCTGTACATCCAGGATCGAAGGCCGAAGTGTAACCCTGATTTTCGCCTTGTACGCCATAATTCTATTCTTTTTCCTTTTCAGTTTTTTGTAGAAAAAATCCTTCTGTTCATCTCTGTAAAACAATCTGCTTGAAAAAAAGAGACAGAGACCTCAGAACACCCAGCAGAATATACAACAACATGGCCAGAAATAAAGCTTTTGCCTGATAGATAAGAACGCAAAAGAAAATGGTCAGGTAAAAACCTGTTTGTAAGGGCTTTTCCCTGACAGTCTCGAACGTCGGTTCAGGAAAAGCGTCATAATTCACCCTGCTGATCATAAGAAAAGCAAGAACAACAGTCAGCAATGACAACGCATTTTGAAGCTGATAGTGGTTCAGAATGTTCTCGGCATCCATCCAGAGAACAAAACCGGCAACCGTAAGAGCCTGGGCAGGAATCGGAAGTCCGCAAAAAAAGTCTTTACGGCAACCAAGCACGCCTGCATTGAATCTTGCAAGCCTCAATCCCCCCCCTACGACGAGCATCGAACTGAGAATTATCCCTTTAACAGCTCCGATATCCTCCAAACCGAATTTGTAAACCAAATATGCGGGGGCAACTCCGAAAGAAACAAGATCGGAAAGAGAATCGAGCTCGATGCCGAACCTCGAAGTGGTATCGGTCATTCTTGCGACAAATCCATCAGCTGCATCGAAAAAAGCTGCAAGAACGATACACCAACCAGCCACCACAAACCGGTCAGACCCTGACATGACAATGGCTATATACCCACAGACCATGTTCATCACCGTCAATACAGCAGGAACAAATGAACGCGAAACCAAAGGAAGCCCTGTTCTTCGTTCCCGGAAGTTGTCCTTTTTCTTTTCGTTTCTCATAAGTAACCTGTCAAAGCATCCTCGTATCAGGTGACATAAAGAACGCTTTTGTGCATATCATTTCAACCGCTCAATAACTCTCCTCTTCCAAAGGAAACTGCCCATTCCTGACATCGTCGACATAGCGACTGACTGCATCATGAATAATGTTGTCAAGGTCAGCATATTTCCTGACAAAGCGCGGGTGAAACTCCGTATTCAACCCAAGCATATCATTGATAACCAAAACCTGCCCATCGCATATATGACCAGCTCCGATCCCGATCGTCGGTATGGATATCGACCGGGTTACCTCACCGGCAAGATCAGCAGGAATTTTTTCAAGAACCAGTGCGAAAGCACCAGCCTCTTCAAGAAGTTTTGCATCACGAAGCAGCTCTTCCGCTTCCGTTTTTTCACGTGCCCTCACTTTATAACTGCCGAATCTGTAAATGGACTGGGGCGTCAAACCAAGATGGCCCATGACAGGAATGCCGACATCGGTAATCCGTTTTACCGTATCGACAATGACCTTCCCACCTTCCATTTTAACGGCATCGCATTCATTATCTTTCATGATCTTGCCTGCATTGCGCAACGCTTCTTCACTTGAAAGCTGATAGCTCATGAAAGGCATGTCAATCACTACCATCGACCTGCTGGTTTCCGCTTGTACGCCACGGACAACAGCCTTGGTATGGTAAATCATCTCTTCAATGGTAATCGGCAGCGTCGTATCGTGCCCGGAAAAAACATTACTGGCCGAGTCACCGACAAGGATGACATCAACACCCGAACGGTCGAGAATTCTGGCTGTCGTATAGTCGTATGCGGTAAGCATGGCAATCTTTTCCCCCTGCTCCTTCATCTCAAGAAGCCTTCGGGTTGTCACATGCGGAAGTTTTTTGACGCTTTCTCTGTTACTCATTGATATTTCTTTATAATTGTTATCCTGACAGCCCAAAATAATAAAAAGAACACACCCAAAAGGCCCTATTACAAATATCTTCAGCTTTCTCTGTAACCGATTGGGAATATGGCGTACATATGCTATCCTGATTCCTTAAAACCATCATTGTTTCAAAAGAAAAAGCATAAGCCATGAAATCGTCACACACCCCTGTCTACGCCGTATCAACAGGAGCCCGTCAGGGATCATGGAATATGGCTTTTGACACAGAACTCCTGGAATTGTTCAGAACCGGTAAATTTCAGAAGGAGTTCGGCAAGGAGAGTATGTTGTGGCGCTTTTATGCCTGGAATCCTCCGGCACTATCTCTGGGATACGGACAAAACCCCTCTGAAATTGACGAGGAGTCTTGCCGAACGGAGCACATTGACATTGTTAAACGGCCGACAGGCGGCAGAGCGGTGCTTCATATCGACGAATTCACCTACGCTTTTTTCGCCGAAACCAGCAGAAGTAATGCTGCAATCTATGAAATGGTTCACCAAGTTCTTCTCGAAGCACTCCTGATCCTTGGGATCGAAGCAGCATTCTGCCGCACAACCCCTGACATGAGAAAACGTTATAGCTCTGCAGAATCGATGAGCTGCTTCACGGCATCAGCCCGAAACGAACTGCATGTGGACGGGAGAAAACTTGTAGGATCTGCACAAAGGCGATCGGACAGGACTATCCTGCAGCATGGCTCACTGCTGCTCTCCACAAAGCACAAATTGATCGGAAAGCTCCTTCGATGCCGGGATAAAGAGACATTGTCCCGCATCACCCGGGACCTCGACAGCAAAACAGTCTCACTGTTCGAACTAACCGGCCATATTCCTGATTTTACAACGATCAGCAATGCCGTGATAGCTTCAGCATCGAAAACACATGAAACCGACGTACAAATACTCAAAGAAGATGAAATTACAAGCCTGTTCTGATATCGCTATTGCCCGACGCCCATGATCGGCAAAGCTACTTCGCCTCCGGTGATGCTCCGGGCGGGAAAGATTCTAATATTTTTGCCACCGCTTCATTGATATCTCGCTGCATATCTTCCGCATTACGGTAATCCCGAACGATCCTTGTTGCTACTCCACGCCAGACAAGCTCTTTTGTCCGAGCATCGATAATATCGATAACCAGAGAACCTTCATCATAGTAGCTCACAAAAGTATATCCCCCATAAGGACCCCACCAAGGCCGATACCATCGATATGGGCCATAGGGCACTCCCACACCGAAACTGTTATGGTAGGTTTTTTGCTTTTTCACACCAGCATGGGCGTACACTATAAAATCTGCGTTCCCTGAACCTGTAAGCCTGAAACCTTTTGCACGAAGCTGCTCGTTAACGGCAGACTGAACTCTCTTGTACACCAGTGGATTCTCGACGAGCACATCCCCCTTTCTTATTCCCTCGCTTTCCGCAGGCCACCTGTAATGTTGAAAAGACGTGAAATCATATTTCTGGTCATAATCCGACACAACAGAAAAAGCCGAACATCCTGAAAGAAAAAACATCACAATGAACAGGTATAAACAAAAACGAATGTTTTCCATAACCACACCTCCCTCAATGTTTTTTCCTCTCTGCAACGATACGTTAAAACAATGAAAACTTAACACGCACCCGTACCTGTAAGTTTCCCTTGTTCTTTCTTGCTTTTTGACAGCTTTTTTCCGGTTTCCGCTGACAGACTTCTCCTGAATCGTTATATTTCCTGTAACCCATCAACCATGCAGATAAACGTCACCCTATGACTATCAGTGAAATACTTGAAGTCTACAAGCACGTTGCCGTTGTCGGTGTTTCCGAAAAACGTGGCAAGCCCAGCCACAGCGTAACGAAATACCTTATCCACGCCGGGTACACCATTTATCCCGTCAATCCCAACCTGCACAGTGTTTTTGGCATACCATGCCACCCATCCCTGCTCGAAATACCTGCCGAAAAAAGAAACCTTATTGAAATAGTGGACATTTTCCGAAAACCGGAAGACGTTGAACCGATTGTCGATCAGGCGATCGAAATCGGGGCGAAAGTCATCTGGATGCAGCTCGGCATAACCAATGATGCAGCTTCCGACAAAGCAAAAGAAGCCGGACTTGAAGTCATACAAAACCGTTGCATAGCTGTCGAACACAATCTCCTGACCGGAAGATAAACCATCCGATAACAAAACGGCTTTTTTTCATTTTTTACTTTTAAAGTTTGAGCTTTCTTTTATCTATTCTTCACATATAATGGTCAGCATTGCACGATTGCCGAACACGTATGAGAGATGGGTATTCTTTTTCTTTTTTTACATGGTACAGAGTTACCGCCTTACCTGAACGAATACGATCACTTTATGTGTACGTTATCGATATTTTAAAAGTTAGATTCAAACGTCCCGTTCCGGCAAAAAAGCTTTGGCCCGATCAACCAAAGGATCCAGCAAAACATGTCCAACAGCGTAGTAGCACTTCTTTTCGGTGGGAAATCCTCTGAACACGAAATCTCGATTATTTCGGCAAAAGCCATTACTGCACATATCGACAAAAACAAATACACGATATTTCCACTCTACATTTCGCAATGCGGCCAATGGTTCATGGGCCGAACAGCCCGGGAAATTCTCGACCTCGATATGTCCAGCATGCTGAAACAGCATTCTCTCGAAGAAACCGGACATCAGTTACACAATATGACGGCAAACCGTGAAAACGACCTTTTCAGATTCGATTTCCGACAAAAAGGCATCGATGTGGCGTTTCCGGTACTGCACGGAACATACGGCGAAGATGGCAAGGTCCAGGGCCTTCTTGAAATATTCGGGATCCCCTATACCGGTTGTGGTGTCCAGGCTTCAGCCATAACCATGGATAAAGCGGTGACAAAAATCTGTGCGGCTGAAGCCGGGCTGAACGTTGCGGAATATATCACCGTTTCGAGCAGTGATTATCTCTCCAAACCTTCTGCTATTCTCACCAAGGTTGAAGAACATTTCTCACTCCCCTTCTTCGTGAAACCCGCAAATTTGGGTTCCTCGGTGGGTATTTCAAAAGTCAACGATATGGATACCTTACAAGAGTCCATCGAAACAGCTTGCTGCCTTGACAAAAAAATCATCATAGAAAAAGCCGTCAACGGACGCGAAGTCGAGGTTGCTCTTCTCGGCAACGAAAACCCCATAGCGACCTGCGCTGGCGAAATCGAACCCGGTAGTGATTTTTATGATTACACGGACAAGTACATCAATAACGCCGCAAAGCTCCATATTCCAGCCAGAATCGATGGAAAGATTCATGCATCGTTGAAAGAATCGGCAATCAAAATCTACAAAACCCTCGGTTGCTCAGGTATGGCCCGGGCCGACTTCTTTATTGAACACGATAGTGGCCTGCTCATTTTCAACGAAATCAATACAATTCCCGGATTCACCGGCATCAGCATGTACCCTATGTTGATGGAAAACAGTGGTATAGGATTTACCGAACTTATAGACAACCTGCTGCAGCTCGCTTTGGAAAAAATTGTGTCATAACCGTAACTTTGTATAGTCTTTCGATCATTGATCACCCCCTTTACTATTCGCTTTTTTAACTGAATACTATGGTAACCGATCCACATCTTTTTTTTGCCGATGTTTCCCTCGATCTTTCAAGAGGCGAGTATTCTGCAGGCATGAAAAAACTCGAAGCTGAACGCGACAACTTTCAGGGTTCCTATACGTTCCATCTTCTTCTTGGCAGAGCCCAGATAGGAACGCAACGTTTTCGCGAAGCACTAAACTCCCTGAAAACATGCTGCAGGATCGTACCGCACAACGAAGTAGCCTGGAAGGAATTGATCGAGGCGCATTTTCTTCTTCTGCAAGCACCTTCCGACGAGCTGACCGCCGAGCTTGAAGAGCTGTCGGTTGCATTGGCTGATTTTGAACCGCCGAAGGCATCTGAAACCAGTGAACCTACCCCGATGAAAGAACAGAAACAACCGTTTTCAGATGAAGAATTCATACCTGTCCCGACAGAAAGCCTTGCAACAATATTTACGGAACAAGGCGCCTATAAAAAGGCGATAAAAATCTATACCGACCTCATGCAGCTCAATCCCCCCAAGGCGGAAACCTACAAGCAGGCAATCTCCTCGATCCTTGACAAAATGTGAGACAGCTTTCCGTTACCGCTCCCGATTATTCCGTCAAGCTCTGCTAAAAAACACGGTAACGAACCGAAAAACTCTTCATCCATAACGCAAGAATCGTGTTACCATCGCCGTCAAAGATTTCGACTGGGAAAAACGACATTCCTGCAACAGGAAGCAACTATCGGCCCGAAGAACACATGGTGTAAAAAAAGTTTGCAAAAGGAGGAAACAAAACCCGGTCCCTATCTTTTAGTATTTTTTTAATAACGTAACAGCTATCAAACGTTTGTCTGAACGCTCGGGTTAGGATATTGTGATCCGAATTTTAGCCTTATATTACTCCCGAGTTACGATCTTGATTAACCACGCTGACAACAGTGAGACCGATACCATCATTGACCCGATCGTTGAAATTTTTTTTTATTACGGCAACCTGCCTGATAACACTCTATCAAAGCATAACACACGGTGCAGAGAGAGAAAAGAGGTTGCTCACCTTGCAGGAATGTGTGGAAATAGCTCTTCAAAACTCTTCCTCAGTAAAAAAAGCTGAAAACTCTCTCAGACTCCAGGGTGTCGATTTGCTGAAAAGCTACGGACAATTTCTCCCCAAAGTATCCGTTTCAGCCGGATACACTCCTCTTTCCGTATCAAGAATCTATTCCAATCCGGCAAGCGGATCGATTGTAACAACAAGAAATGAAAGTGTCGATCTCAATCTGACAACCTCACTGAACCTGTTCAACGGCTTCAAGGATTACGCCTCCCTCCAGTCGGCGATAAACCTTCGCGAAGCTTCGGGATTCTCGTTGTTCCGGGCTCGCCAGACAATCGCCTATGATGTTACAGAGTCATATTACCAGGTGCTTCTTGACACCGAACTTTTAAAAATAGCCCGTGAAAATCTGTTGTCATCACAAGACCAGCTTCAGCTGACTGAACGTCAATACGAGATCGGTTTAAAACCCGTCACAGATTACTATCAACAGCAGGCTGAAACGGCAAATGATGAACTATCGGTTATCAGAGCCGAAAACACACTCCGCGGCAGCACACTGGAACTAGTCAGAAAGCTCCGCATCGACAATACAGAAGAAGTTGCGGTTACCGACATTCCTATCGATGCACTCACATCGCTTCCCTCTTCGATTGATCCGGACAGTCTTGTTACACTTGGGCTCGAAAACAGAACAGATTTGCAAAGTGCCGTTTTTTCAACCGAAGCTGCAAAATGGGATGTGACAAACGCTTCGTCACAGCGTTATCCGAAACTCGACCTTGCATTCAGTCTGAATACGTTAGGATACCCTTACTATGAAACCACTGCCGGCAATCCGCATTACCCGCCTCTTTCCGACCAGCTATCCGACCTAGTAGGTTACTCGCTGAGCATAACGATGAACTGGACTCTTTTTGATGGCTTTCTCACCCGCTACAACGTAGAACAGGCAAAAGTCAATTACCTCAACGAGGAACTGGATACCGCAGACCTTGAACATGATATAGCAATCGACATTCAACTCGCTGTCGATAATTACAGTGCTGCCTTTACAGAGATTGAAACAGCAAAACAGGGTCTCAGGGCTGCTGAAAAAGCCTATGAGACCGTCAAGAAAAAATATGACCTCGGTTCTGCAGGTTTTGTAGAAGCCAGTACAGCCAAAGCAACGCTTGTCAGTGCTCGCTCCGAATACTCGCAAGCGATATACAATCTTGCTCTGCAAAAAAATATTCTTGATTTTGCAACGGGCATTCTTACCGTTGAGTAATTCCGTCCATCAATGATGAAAAAAAGTCAAAAAAAGAAACGGCGTAACAGTATCGTCCTTGCCATCGTCATTATCCTGATAGCGATTATCGGTATAGGTTTATGGTTTTCAGGACTACAGAAAAAAACCGAAGTAACGGTTGAACAAGCATTCAGAAAGGAGGTTGTCCATTATGTTACGGCAACCGGTAAGATCGAACCGGAGTTGGAAGTGACCATTTCGCCCGACGTATCCGGAGAAATCATCGAGCTTCCGATCAAAGAAGGCCAAACTGTTGAAAAAGGTGCACTGTTATTTAAAATCGAACCGGATGTTTACATCAACCAGGTTGAACAGAACAGAGCCCAGCTCAACCTTTCGAAATCAAAAAGTCTCGAATCAAGAGCGAGAAAACTCAAGGCTGAAGATGACTTACGTAAAGCATCGGTTCTCCACAAAGACCGTCTGATTTCCGATACCGATTATCTGTCCACGAAAACCAACGCAGAGGCAGCCAAAGCAACGTATGAAGCCTCTCTTTTCACCATCAAACAGAACAAGAGTTTTCTTGACCAGTCGCTCGAACAGCTCGAGAAAACAACCTTGACCAGCCCAATCCGCGGTACGATTATCGAGCTGAACAGCAAAAGCGGTGAAAGAGTTGTCGGAACAGGACAATTCCAGGGAACCGACGTACTCAGAATAGCAAATCTCGACAGTATGCAGGTTGAAGTCGAAGTCAATGAAAACGACATAGTCAACGTCAAACGAGGTGACAGGGTCATCGTCAATGTCGATGCTTTCGGTAACAGAACATTCGACGGACTGGTTCGGGAAATATCAAATTCCGCCATAACCGAGTCCGAAGGTACCCAAGAAGAGGTCACCAACTTTTCGGTCAAGATCCGCATTTTAAATCACGACAGACTCCTGAAACCAGGCATGAGTGCTACTGCTGATATAGAAACCGAGCGCGTCCCGAATGCTCTTGTCGTACCTATTCAAAGCGTCACTCTAAGAGAATCTTTACCGGATAAAAACAGTCGCGCAAACGCAGGTAACAATCAATCCGAACTCCAGCAAACAAGAAACAGCAACCGCAGTCGTCAAGGTGTATTCATCGTAAAAAAAGAAGTCGTCCAGTTTCGTCCAGTCGAAACCGGGACGACGGATAATACTCATATTGTGATCCGGAAAGGTTTACAGGAGGGTGAAGCAGTGGTTTCCGGCAGTTACACGGCAATAACGAAGCTCCTTCAGGATGGCAGTACGGTGAAGCTGAAAAAAGAATGAGCGCCCATGACCGATACCGTCATCAACATGCAAGCTGTCTGCAGGTTTTACGAAATGGGAAACCAGCAGGTGAAGGCTCTCGACAACATCAATATTTCGTTTCAACGAAGTGAATATGTCGCCATAATGGGACCATCGGGTAGCGGAAAGTCAACCCTGATGAACATCATTGGTTGCCTCGACACTCCATCATCAGGCACCTATGAGCTCAACGGAAAGAATGTAGCGGAACTCGATGACGATGAACTTGCCCGAATCAGGAACCAGGAAGTCGGCTTTGTTTTTCAGACGTTCAACCTGCTGCCTCGCCTCAATTGCCTGAGAAATGTCGAGCTTCCGCTCATCTATGCCGGAATCGATGCGGAAGAACGATCGGCACGTGCGCTCGAAGCGCTGCAAAAAGTGGGCCTTGGCGACAGAATAACCCACAAACCCTCGGAACTTTCAGGCGGCCAGATACAGAGAGTGGCGATCGCAAGGGCCTTGATCAACAACCCTTCATTGATTCTCGCCGACGAACCGACAGGTAATCTCGACACCACGACAAGCCGGGATATTATGGGAATATTCAGTGAACTGTCCAAGGCAGGCAACACTATCATCCTCATAACGCATGAAGAAGATATCGCCAGCCATTGCCGACGTATCGTTAGATTGCGCGATGGCAGAATCGAAAGCGACAAGAGTCATTGAGAGCTGATGAATAGCTTTGGCCAGGAAACATACGAAAGCCTGCTGATGGCTGCCGACCAGATAAGAAGCAACAAAACGAGGTCGTTTCTCACCGCTCTCGGTGTCATTATCGGCATTGTTTCCATAACCATGATGGGAACGGCGATCAGCGGAATCGATGCGGGTTTCGAGAAAAGCCTCTCCATGCTTGGTTATGATGTCGTCTATGTACAGAAAGGTTCATGGGGCACGATGGGGCAATGGTGGCGCTACAGAAATCGGCCCGACCTCAAAACGGAGTATACCCAACAGGTTAATCGCATCATTGCCGATACTCCCGACTCCATGCTTGAAATAGCAGTTCCTCAAATGTCAACGTACAGGGCCTCGGCAAGTTACAAGGACAGAAATCTGCAGCAGGTCTTTGCACTTGGCACAAACGCGGAATACCTCAGAACCGCCTCAGGCGATTTGTCTCAAGGTAGATTTTTCCTTCCCCATGAATCGGAAAGTGGAGCGATGGTCTGTGTCATCGGTGACGATATTGCAAGCGGGCTCTTTCCAAACGAACCGGTACTCGGTAAGACACTCCGACTGAAGAACCAGAAGTTCCGCGTTATCGGAACCTTTAAAAAACAGGGAAAATTCCTCGGCCTTTTCAGCTTTGACAACCAGATCATCATCCCTCTACCTGCCTTCAAAAAAGTATACGGAAGCAGCAGATACGTCACCTTACGGATAAAAATAAGAGAAAAAGCGAGAGTTGCCGATGCAAAGGAAGAGATTAGAGGTATTATGCGAAGGATCAGAAGACTCCCTCCGGAAAAGCAGGATGACTTTTCCATCAATGAGCAAAAAGCGTTTAAAAACCAGTTGGATCCTATCAAAAACGGTATCGCAGTTACAGGTATTTTCATAACCGGAATGTCTCTTTTTGTTGGAGCGATCGGCATTATGAATATTACCTTTGTGAGCGTCAAAGAACGAACAAGGGAAATCGGGCTGAGAAAAGCACTGGGGGCAAGGAGAAGAACGATACTGCTTCAGTTTCTGATCGAATCGGTCACCATCTGCCTCTTAGGAGGAATCGTCGGACTCGTTATAGCCATTTCGATCACTCTTGGAATCGAGAAAGTGCTGCCAGAGTTTCCGATTCGTTTTTCTTTACTGCTGGTACTGATCAGTCTTTTTGTGTCTGTTTTGACCGGCATTTTTTCAGGTCTTGCTCCTGCCATAACCGCCTCCAGACTCGATCCCGCTGATTCATTGCGTTACGAGTAAACAGGAGAGTGAAATGCTGAGTTTTTGAATTGTATCGTACACAGGGACTTTCGTGTTTTGACTTTTGCCATGTTACCTTTGACTTACCTTCATGAAACTGCGAGAAACCATCCTACAGGCAACCTACTCTCTACAGGCCAACAAGCTTCGTTCCTGGCTGACGACCATGGGGGTGGCGGTCGGGGTTTTCTCCATTATCGCGGTGATGACTGCATTGCAAGCAGTAGACCGTTCGGTTGCTAGCGGGTTATCCAGCCTCGGCTCCAATACGTTTGAAATCCAGAAGTATCCGGCAACGTTTTTTGGTGGACACGGCCGAAACAGATTCGTCAACCGGCCCGATATAACCTACAACGAAGGACTTGCTTTCAAGAAGCTTATGAGAGGAAAAGCGAAAAATATCGGAATACAGGTTTTCTCGTCAGGTAATCTGGCGACCTATGAAAACCTCTCGACAAATCCGGACGTCACTCTTTTCGGAGCCGATGTAAATTTTGCATCGGCGAATGGCTTCGATATCGAAACCGGCAGAAACCTTATCGAAAACGATATACTGTACTCGAGAAATGTAGCTCTTATCGGGCACGATCTTCTGAACACCCTTTTTCCTACAGGAGAAAATCCGGTAGGAAAATCAATCAAGGTCAACGGAAAAGTTTGCCGAATTGTAGGCGTCTTTACGAAAAAAGGTGCGGCATTCGGTGAAAGCCAGGACAACCTGGTCATCATCCCCATTACCCATTATCTCGCTCATATAAACGTTAAAAGAAGTATCAGTATCACAATAGAAGCCTCCTCCCAAAAAGAGTACCAGGCAACCATAGACAGAGCTATCGGCGCCATGCGGGTAGCGAGAGGGTTGACCGTTGAAAAGCCGAACAATTTCGAACTACGCACAAACGAGGCATTGGTTGACTCTTTCCGTGAATTTCAGCGAACAATAAGTATAGGTGCCTTTATAATCAGCTTTATGGCTCTTGTAACAGCGGGTGTCGGCATCATGAACATCATGCTGGTCAGTGTCACTGAAAGAACGAGGGAAATCGGTATCAGAAAATCGATCGGGGCTCCAAGAAAAAGCATTATGCGCCAATTCCTGCTCGAAGCACTTTTTCTTTCGCTGACGGGCGGCTTGATCGGAATTCTCATAGGAGCGAGCGCCGGCAATATCGTAGCGATAGCGTTCAATATACCGCCAATATTTCCTGTAACCTGGATCCTCATTTCAATCGCAGTGTGTAGCGGTATCGGCATTTCTTTTGGTATATTTCCTGCATACAAAGCAGCGATGCTCGATCCGGTGGACGCGCTAAGCTCCCGTTAGCGCACCCGAAAAACCTTTGGGTGGCCAAACATGGCCAGGACATTCTGGCTGCATAAGCTGAGAGAACGTATGGAAGAGAACAAAAACAAAAAAGAACACCAAAGCCTTCCATTCATAGCCTATCACGAGGAACTTCCGTTCGCTCATGAAGACCCTTTGATAGGATTCCTGCATAGAATCATTCGGTTTGCCGTCAAAGCTCTTGCAGTTTTAATGGTACTGGTCATCATCTGGGGAATCGGCGATGTTGTTTTTGTACTGTACACACGTCTGAGTGAGGCGCCATTTCTCTTACTCAACATCAACGATCTTCTGGAAACTTTCGGAGCCTTTCTTGCCGTCCTCATTGCGATTGAAATTTTCATCAATATCCGTCTTTATCTCGGCACAAACATCGTTCCGGTTAAACTGGTTGTTGCAACGGCTTTGATGGCCATCTCCCGAAAAGTAATTATTCTCGATCTTGACAAGCTGACCTCTGACTACCTACTTGGAATAGCTGCAGTCGTGCTGGGACTCGGAGTTTCTTACTGGCTGATAACTCGCGAAAAAAACTGAGTTCTTTACCGTCCGGGTTCCTGATAACCGAGACTATTCCAGCTCATCTTTTTGCCATGTATCTGAAACGCCTTGCCGTACCTTCCCATTTGGAAAAACCTTCATCGACCGCGTACCAGGCAGGGAGAACACATTCTTCGATCCATTGCCAGCGATGTTCGGAATTGGTCACACTTTTATTCCCCACTACAATGTCAAGGTAACCGAAATGGTCGGCAAAAGAGGCTCTTGACGGGTTACCGGGAGGAGCTGCATCTCCAAAATTCAGTTCGCTGCCGAACGAGACAACAACACACCCCTGAGGACTTATCGCCTTGAAGATAGGACCAAGCGTATTGATCTGCTCATGCTTGAGCAGTCGAATGTTGCCTTCCCTGATCAGTGCATCGGCCTTGCCGGAACCTTTGTTCGACTTCATGAGACCCACCCCTTGATCGATCAGTCGAAAGCCGGAAAGCAAAAATTCATGCTCATTTTCAGCCACATTGTTCTCGACCTCTTCAAGCCCTCCATCCAGATATGCCATGTGCGCCCAGGCAATATCATTGTAAATGGCGTTGTTGCCTTTTCGGATTTCTTCCAGATCGTTCAGGAGAATATTCCGTGACGCAAAATCATAGACTGAAAACGGAAAAAAAAAGAATATCCTCGCAGCTCCGGCGAAAAGTCTGCCTATTTCCTCGAGAACATTGTTTGCATCGCTTTCTTGCGTTTTATCCGTATCATGGGCCATGATTCTCGCTGGTGTCTGCATCATTTCTACAAAGGCAAGAGCGATGCCAACCTGGCTCGAAGCGAATGCTGCCATTCCAGCCCATTTAAAAATATCATGATGATCGAGATACAAGCGAGCATAATGAGACGTAATGGCACGATTCCTCTGCACTATTTCCTCAGGAGGAGGAAGCCTTGATTCTGCGGCAGCTTTCCATTCTTCCTTTGCTTGAAGCATCGTCTTTGATTTGTTGTTGAAAAGTAGCGGTCGTTTGAAAAAAGAACACCCACACACTACGTAAAATTCCGCGCTAAAGCACCATGACGGCACTGTCCCCCTTACACGCAGCAGTTAATAGTATTGCTCATGAAAAACAGGGAATTTTTTAGACTATTTCATACTACTATTGTATTATAACTTTCTCTACATGACTGATGGGAGCCATCAGAACATTCATCCTTGTTTTTTTAACATTTAATTTCGAAAAAGCGATGAGACAAGTAACACAACTAACAAAACCTCTTGCTCTTGTTCTGATTCTTGCCATGTCTACAGCTACATGGGGATGTACCACCACCACTGGTGCAGGCAGAGGCGCAGGTATTGGAGCGGCATCAGGTGCTGTTCTCGGCGGTATTATCGGTAGTCAGACAGGAAGTTGGGGCAAAGGGGCTCTTCTAGGAGCTGTGATCGGCGGCGCTGCAGGCGCTCTTATCGGGGATTATATGGATGCCCAGGCAGAAGAAATCGACAATCAGGTTGAAGGTGCTATGGTAGAACGTGTCGGCGAAGGAATCAGGGTTGTGTTCGATACAGGCCTCTTGTTTACAACCGGCTCTTCGACGCTCACGTCCACCAGCAGATACAATATTCAGAAGCTGGCAAATATTCTGAACAAATATGACGATACCAACATCGTTGTCGAAGGTCACACCGATTCACAGGGTAGTGAATCATACAATCAGCAGCTTTCTGAAAAACGCGCGGAATCTGTCGCGTCTCTTCTTCGCGCCTACAATGTAAGCTCTTTTCGTATTTCAACCGTCGGTTTCGGTGAGACACGCCCTGTTGCGTCGAACGAAACAGCCTCAGGCCGCCGCCTGAACCGTCGTGTCGAGGTTCTCATCTATGCGAACGATAATCTCATCGACCAGGCAGAAACCGGCGAGCTGAGAATGTAGAATTTCCTTTCGAGTTCTCTATTTCGAGTCATCCCCGTGTAAAACCCGTGAAATCTAAAACAACTGTTTCAAGGGTCTTACACGGGAAGTCCATCGTACAATCGACAACAGTATGACCATTGCATCACTTTGAAATCCGAACATCTATTTCACGGGACGGCGTGACTTTCTTATAACTGATGAATTTGGCATGGTATCGTCATTCATGATACTCGATCAATCGGAAGAGGAGTAACCACTTCTCTTTTTCTTCCATAGTTGTTCCGCTTCTTCCTCGCTACCGCTCCGGTGACACTCGACGCAATTACTGAATTCCCCAATACCTTCCTCCCTGTGCTCTCTTGCAATATCGCGCCTCGTATGCTCGTGGCATCCATAGCAGGAATATTGCCTATAATTTTCGGGGTTATCGTGACAGGTACCGCACCTTGCAGGATGAGAACGGTCAAATCTGAACCATTTCTCATGATCGAAATTCACCGGTTGCCAGGCGGTTGTAGTATGACAGTCAATGCAGGCATCGCCCGCATCCCTGTGCAGCAGGTCACGAGGACGATCCGTTATATGACAACCGACGCAACTCCCTGAACGCCCCAGATCCGCAAGCAGCCATTTCTCATGATCGAATGTTACGTGCTCCCAGCGATTCGTATCGTGACACTGCCCACAGCCCGCCCCCGTTTGCCTGTGAAGCACATCATCCGGCATGTCAGGAGCATGACAGGCTTTACAATTATTTTGCCGCTCCGCAGTCATTGCACCATGATCCATACGTGCCATAAGAGGTCCCTTCCCGGGCAGACTATGATCGTTATGACACGTGATACATGATAAACTTGCAAGCTCTTCGTGTAACAAAGCGATCGTTGAATCAGGTCCTTCGGCAAGCTCTTGCCCTGAAACGCCCTTCAAACCGATCTCTCCCGGCGTGTGACAGGAACTGCATTTCGACGAGGGTGTCCCAAAGAATGGGGTATGGCAGCCGAGGCATTGCCCGCGAAGCGTGTCATGCTGTGGAGAAAGCGGACCTGGGTTGATGAGAAAACCCGGCCACAGCACAACCGCAACAAGCAAAAGGCTGAAAATGAGAAAAAAAATATAGAGTTGTTTCATGACGCCTATCTCCAGTTCCAGAAAAAAATAATTGAAAGGATATGCATGAGAGCAAGTCCGAGAAACAGAGAAACAAGCGGCATATGTATCTTTCGCCACTGTCCCAAAGCATTGATGGCGAGAGAATCCCAGTAAAGGATATCCTCTCCTCCCTTGAGCCTTAGTTCATCTTTCGCTTTCCGGTAAATGTACTGCCCTATATGACCACTAACAGTGACGATCAACATGAACAGTGTCGTAGCCCACGGTAACAATGCATTGAAATGTATCCCAGAGTGTACAAGAAGCATCAGAGTGCCAATCCACCCGCTTCTGCAGTGAAACCTGAGAAACGCTCCCATCGGCCCTGAACGAACAACCTTCTGTTTTCGGGCAGAATACGCAAAAGAGAACACCAGAAAAAGCGTGCCTGTTATCCCAAGGTAGCGGCCGACCCAGACCAAGCCTGCGACATGCAGGAAAAAGTCGAGCAAAGCCGCCATGACAACCAGCGTAATAAAAGAAACCAGCAGCGGCAGGACACGTCGTATCAGCAATGAATCCAGCATGTGCATCTCCGTCTAAACGTATGGGGGAGACTCTCTGTGTTAGGAGAGAGTCCATGGGCTATTGAACTCAGGCAGCCGGAATCTCGAGAGTCACCGTTGTACCCTTATTTTTCCTACTCGACAATCTCACCGTAATTTGTTGCAAATCCCCAAGTTTTTTCACAATGGCAAGACCGAGACCCGTTCCGTTTATTGTTGCATTTCTTGATTCGTCAACCCGATAGAAACGCTCGAAAATGCGATCGACTTTTTCCGCAGATATTCCCGGCCCCCTATCCTTCACCGAACAGATAACCCAAGAGTTTTTCCTTTCGATGACAATGGCCACTGGTTCGCCTTTACCGGAAAACTTGACAGCATTGGAAACAACATTGCCAATCATGATTTCAAGCATGGATGCATCCGCTTGAACCATTGTGTTCCCAGTGTTTTCGAAAACCACCTGCAGCTCTTTCTCCTTCACCTGTTCATCCACCCTTTTCAAAACATTCATAACCGTCTGCCGGGCATCAAAAACAGTGACTTCGGGCACAAAGGAAGCACTATCGTAGCGTGCCAGGAGCAGTAGTTGTTCCACCATCCCGGACATGCGTCTCAGTTCATCGATACAGAAATCGATCCGCTCCTCATAGTGGACCGGATTACGAGGCTTTCTTATCAGAACCTCGAGTGTTCCCAACACCGACGCAAGAGGGGTTTTCAGCTCATGAGAAGCATCGGCTGTGAACTGCTTTTCTCTGGTGTAAACCGCCTGCAGTCTGTTGAGTAAGTCGTTTATGGTCGATGCAAGACGATAAAGTTCATCCCTCCTTTGCGGGAGAACAATACGTTCGTCAAGATTTTCCTGAGTTATCTTTTCTGCCGTTTCAATAACCTTTTCAAGTGGAGCGATACTCTTTCCCGCAATAAAACGGGTGGCGGCAAAGACGATCAACAGCATCGCAAGCAGGGAAACCAACAGCACCGTCCGCAAATCGGAGAGGATGAAGAGCGACTCCTCGAGAGGAACAGCCGCCAGAACCCATGCCACGACAGGGGACTTATCACCATGAAAGACAGGAACCTGAACCTGCCGGACCGAAGCATCGACAATGGTTGCGTTATAAAAAGCTACTCTGTCGAGAACCGGATTGTACTGAAGCGTATCGCTGAAAAGATTGAACGATTTTTTTACGATCCCGGACGAATTTCCCGCAGCGACAACCTGAACGAATTTTGGAGAAAAGTCGACGGTGATCAGTGAACGTTCCATCCACTCGGTCTGGTCTTCAACCGCCAATCCACATTCGGTTACCCGAAGGCATCCGACAAACTTGTCAGCCACTTCCTCGAGTTCTTCATCGATATGGCTGTAGACATGATGCTCGACCAGCACGTACACGAGAACAAATACCATGACGAGCAACGATGCGGTAACCATGAGATACAGGCCCGCCACCCTGTCGCGAATACTGATTTCCCTGCCGTAACGCCGAACCTTTTTTCCCTTTACGCCATTGCCCATTCTCTTCATTTTTCACGGATGACATATCCAACACCCCGCACTGTTTCAATAAGATCGGTACAGCCTCCCTTATCGAGCTTTTTTCTCAAAAAGTTGATATAGACATCGATGACCGATGTATCCGCATCGAAGTGAATGTCCCATACATGTTCGATGATACGGCTCCGGGTACAGACACACCCCTTGTTTCGCAACAGGTATTCAAGCAGGGCGAACTCTTTCGGAGTCAGAAAAAGTTCCGAGCCGTTGTATGCAATCCTGTGGGCTGCAAGATCCATCTCCACTCCCCCTGCATGCAATGGAGCACTCTTTGAAAGTGGTGTTCTCAATTGTACACGTATTCTCGCAAGCAGTTCTTCAAATGCAAAAGGCTTTTTTATGTAATCGCTCGCTCCTGCTTCCAGCCCGAAAATCACGTCATCGACGGTGTCTTTTGCGGTAAGAAAAATAACCGGAACCTCGGTATCTTCCTTTCGGAACCGCCGACATATTTCGATACCGCTGAGACCGGGGAGAAGCCAGTCGACGAGAAGCAGGTCATAGTCGTTGCTCAGCGCCATTGCGAGACCTTCACGACCGTTGTCGGCGACATCGACAGCAAAGTACTCTTCTTCGAGCCCCTCCTTGAGAAAGCCGACGATCCCCGGTTCATCTTCGATAATGAGAATCCGCATAACTTTTTTTCACTCGAAAATAATTCCGAAAAGCTCTTTCTTTTCAATATCGTTCTGGACCGCTATCTCTTCCAGCGTACTTTCAGGACCCATAACCTCGACACCATTGCCGGAAAGCTTCGCAAGCATCTGTTCGACATCGGTGTCAAGAACACCTGAAACCGACACGAGCGAGGCTTTTTCCAGCGACTTGACCGCTTTTTTTCTTCCGTCTTCACCTTCTTCAACCCAGGGATACAGCGACAGCAATGCAATTGAAGCCGCGCCAACGATAAACGCCTTCCCTGTTACTCTCTGCAAATAGCCTTTGAACGCTCTCCAGTTTACCAGGACATGCAGTAACGCACCGCTCACCAGAACCCAGCTCATCCATTCGTGAACAGGTTCAACGATACCAGGCTCAAAATCGAAAAAGATCATCAGTCCGGTCGAAGCCGATATAATAAACGCCCCGGCGACCAAAGGGGTAGCAATGTTTTTCACTGTCGTATTCATAGCGGGTCCTCCTTTGAATATACGTTTACCTTACTTTTACGTGCTGAATATTCAAGCCACTTACCGCCGAGAACCGGTTTTCACCACTTCCAAACGGTCAACCTCAACCTCGAGTGATCCGAATTCGTGCTCCAACTCACCGTACAATATGACGTTGGTATCAGCACCTATTTCGATTCCTTTCCAGACCTCATCTTCAATTTCAACGCTTATTTCTCCAGTGTCGTCACGAAATAGATAGTGATCACCCCGCAGGTGGCCGGTAATGAATCCTTCGAGAGTGAGTCTTGCGTCATCGTTCAACTGTTTTGCTTCCGCTACGGTAATCGGCTTCGGAAAGCTTTTGCGGGGTTCGATATATTCCGCGTGTACTGTCGCTGCTGTCATGAACAATAACATGGTCAACAATCCTTTTTTCATCATGATTATTCTTCCAGAAAATAATTATGGATACTTCTTTCGATCGCCAACGCTCCTCTTTATTGCCTGATAGAGGCACTCACCATTAAAAATGTACGGGTGCTTCCCTTAAACCATCCTGAATACAAACTTAAATCTGGCTTAAAAAAAGGCACGAGAAAACCTTTGAACTTTTTTGCGTATTTTAAGGGTAACCCCATGTGCTTGATCATACATCCTCATTGCAGACATACTCCTCAAACAAGCAGCTTAAAAACATGTACCTGGACATTTCTGAATACGGACTCATAGGCGACATGCACTCAGCAGCCCTGGTCTCCAAAAACGGCTCGATCGACTACTGTTCCATGCCGTCCCTCGATTCTCCAACAATATTCGCCTCCCTCCTGGATGATGAAAAAGGCGGCTACTTCAGTATTCGGCCGAAAGGAACCTTCACCTCATCACAATCATATGTTGACGACACAAACGTGCTTGTCTGTAAATTCACTACCGATACCGGAGAAGCTGTTCTTTATGACTTCATCCCTGTAGAAACCGAGCACCTGGTTACCTCGAAAGAACACCGGATAGACCGCTGTCTCGAAATGCGAAAAGGCAGCATCGAGTTCCGGCTTGTTTTTGTTCCGAGACCGAACTATGCAAGTACCCTACCGGCAATAACCTGCCAGGGAAATACAATAAAGGCACAGAGTCATGAACACCCTCTTACGCTCACTCATTCCCTTCAGGAAAGCATCCTTCAGGAGTGCGGCATTGGGAGCGTCGTGATCGATTTTTCTCTTTCCGGAGAAGAAAACGCAAGTTTTGTCCTGATATACGGTGATTATACCCAAACAGGTCCTCCTTCCTGCAGGCTGCAGGAAAACATCGATTTTTGGAAGAACTGGCTGCATAACTGCCTGGGTGAGCATTGCGCATTTCTCGGTGAGTATACAGCTCTTGTCAACCGCTCTCTTTTGGCCCTCAAACTCCTCACATTCCACCCTACAGGAGCCATTGCCGCGGCAGCGACAACATCGCTTCCCGAAACAATCGGCGGAGAACGCAACTGGGACTACCGCTTTACCTGGCTTCGTGATGCGTCATTCACCCTCAAGGCTCTTTTCTCACTCGGGCACATCATGGAAGCCGACAGTTTTATCCACTGGCTCCATTCAACGTACCGTCGGCACGAAAGTGAGAACATACAGATCATGTATTCAATCCGTGGTGAAGAAACGCTGCGGGAAAAAGAACTCGACCATCTGAAAGGCTACAAAAACTCAAAACCGGTTCGCATCGGCAACCTCGCACACAGACAAAACCAGTGGGACATTTATGGAGAAGTTATGGATGCGGCACTCAGGCTATCCGATTATGCAGGAAAAATAGATGAAGAATTGTGGCCCTTTTTCTGTGACATCTGTAACATGGCTATTAAAAACTGGCAAAAACCCGATGAAGGCATCTGGGAAGTCAGAAACGGTCCTTACCACTTCGTTTACTCCAAGGTCATGTGCTGGGTCGCTCTCGATAGAGGTATCATTATCGCAAAACGATATGGATTCGAAGCCCCCGTACACAACTGGATAAAAGAAAGGGAGGCCATCAAAAAAGACATCCTTGAGAAAGGCTTCGACAAAAACAAGCAAAGTTTTGTTCAGCGCTATGGATCTCAAGAGCTCGATGCTTGCCTACTCCTGTTACCTTTGGTCAATTTTCTTCCCATAGAAGATGAACGTGTGCAGGGGACAATCAATGCTTGCATTGCTGAGCTGATGCACAATGGATTCATGAGCCGTTATAAAACCGATGACGGACTCAAGGGAAAAGATGGGGAATTCGTTCTCTGCAATTTCTGGCTTATCGAATGCCTTGCCCGCTCGAACAGGGTAGAAGAAGCCGAGAAACTAATGAAAGAAACCCGGCGCTCGGCCAACCACCTTGGGCTCTTTTCAGAAGAATTCGACAGCAAAACCAATGAAATGCTCGGCAATTTCCCCCAGGCGTTCAGCCATATAGGCTATATCAATGCCGTTGTGGCCATTCTGAGCTCACGTGGACGCTCATTGGAAAAAGAAGTCCAAACGACACTTGTCGACAGACTACGCAAACTCATACCGTTTCAGACAATATTGAACGACGGTCCGCAAACAATAGCTGCAACCGATGCCGAAATTGCAGCCCGCCTCAAACAACTTCTCGGCCGGATGCAGGGGGCCTACTTCAACGTCAGCATGGGAAGAGTCAACTATCGAGCCATGAAACAATCGGTACGATTCCGTGAGTACCTGCAGCTTGCCGCAAGCCTCAGATCGTTCAGTCCTGAATCACTCGGAAGTGATAACGAAAAAAAAGCTTTCTGGATCAATATCTACAACATCCTCATCATCCATGGTGTCATTGAATTCGACATCAGAAACTCGGTTCTCGAGATCATCAACTTTTTCGGAAGAATAGGTTATACCATCGGTAAAACCTTATTCACTCCGGACGACATAGAACACGGTATCCTCCGAAAAAACCGTCCACATCCCGCATTCCCGCTTCGGCCGTTCTCGCCTTTTGATTCGCGACTTGCGTTCATGGTTGAAACATTCGATCCGAGAATCCACTTTGCACTTGTCTGCGCATCGAGCTCCTGTCCACCCATAGAATTCTACGATCCGGAATACATCGACGAACAGCTCGATATAGCAACAAGAAGCTTCATCAATCGAGGAGGCCTTGAAACAGACAGAGAGAGAAATACCGTTCGTCTTTCAGAGATATTCAAATGGTACGAACATGATTTCGGGAAAAATAAAGAAGAACTGCTTAACTATCTTGCACGCTATACCGACGATGAGTCCGCTGAGTTCCTTACCTCTAATCAGGGAAACCTGACGATTGAATACCTACCCTACAACTGGAATCTGAACAGTACCCTCGAATGACTTTCTGCTGCATATGAGCAACTGAAGTCAAAAGAAAAAGAAAGTAACTAAACCGTTATTCGTTGAGTTGTCGCCCCCCTCCCTTTAGTTTCAACTCTTTTCAGGACGACTCACGTATTTTTGGCTTCTGCCATTTGACCTTTACCTTCCTTCATCTCCCTCACTTCCTCCTCGAGCGCATCGAGCTTCCTCTTCATTTTGTCGAGGCTTCTCAGCAAAGCCTCCTGGCGAAGTTGATCACGAATAGGTTGAGCCGGTATTCCCCTCAATGTTTGCGCGCTTTTCCGCAGGGACTTCGATACACCTGCTTTCGCTGCCACATGAGTTTTATCGGGCAGGGAAAGATGACCGGCAAATCCAGCCTGCCCGCCTATCATGCAATGCTTACCAATGATCACGCTTCCTGAAATCCCCGCCTGCGAAGCAATAACCGTATTCTCTCCTATTCTGCAATTATGAGCGATCTGTACAAGATTGTCTATCTTCACTCCCTTTTCGATAACCGTACTCCCCATGGTCGCACGATCAACAGTATTGTTCGCCCCTACTTCAACATCGTCGTGTATTTCGACAATACCCATCTGGGGAATCTTGATGTACCCTCCATCCGGCTGGGGAGCAAACCCAAATCCGTCAGCTCCGAGAACCGTACCACTGTGTATCGTAACACGGTCACCAAGAATGGTTCCGTCGTAGCAGATAACATTGGGATAAAGCATGCAATCCCGACCGGTAACCACACGCTCCATAAGAACGGTATTGGGTCCAACTACCGTATTATCCCCAATGATGCAGTGATCACCGACAACCACATGCTCTCCGATAGAAACGTTTTTCCCCAGCATGACATTCTCTCCGATAACCGCAGAAGGAGAAACCCCACTGGAAGCGACCACCCGTGGCGCTGAAAACATCTGGAGCACAAAAACAAACGCGGTATAAGGATCTTTTACTTTCAGGAAATTCAGGCTGTCGCTATATTGTTCAGTTGGCGTTTGCTCACCGACAATAAGTAAGGAGGCATTGGTCGATTCTATGAACCTGGTATACTTTTCATTGGCGACAAAGCTCACCGTTCCTTTTACAGCACTTTCTATTTTAGCCGGTCCGTCAATAGTGATGCTACTACTACCGACAAGCTCAACCTTGTCAAAATAACGTTCAAGGTGTGCTTGTATCTCGTGTATCTTCATTGTTAAATTTCTGCCAATTTTTATTATATTCGTCGGCATTGAGGTTTTCTGAAAGGTCCACGGCACGCGTTTTGAATCGCAGGGAGGAACTCAAACACAGCCTTAATATAATCTGTTTCATTTGAAAAAGCAGGGAGCCATGGCAAATCCGATTAAAATTTTTGCGGGACGAAGCAATACAGCTTTGGCCGAAAAAATTGCCGAGTATCTCGGTACGTCCCTTTGCAACGCAAAGGTAGAGAATTTTTCAGACGGAGAAATCTCGGTCAACTACTTCGAGTCTATAAGAGGCTCCGATCTGTTCATTATACAGTCGACCAATCCTCCGGCTGACAATCTGATGGAATTGCTGATCATGATCGATGCCGCCAGGCGCTCATCGGCAGCAAGAATTACCGCCGTGATCCCTTACTATGGTTATGCGAGACAGGATCGCAAAGACCGGCCAAGAGTAGCGATCACCGCGAAACTCGTAGCAAATCTGCTGACGGTAGCCGGCGCGAACCGCATACTCACCATGGACTTGCATGCAGCACAGATTCAGGGCTTTTTCGATATCCCGTTCGATCACCTTTACTCGAGTGTAGTTCTTATCGACCATATTCTGAATATGAACCTCAACGGCAATCTCGTCGTTGCCTCACCCGATGTCGGCGGTGTCAAATTGGCAAGAGCTTTCGCGGAAGCCCTTGGAACCGACCTGGTCATCGTTGACAAACGGCGCCCAAAAGCAAATGTTGCTGAAGTCATGAACATCATCGGTGATGTAAAAGGCAAAGATGTCCTTTTGGTCGACGATATGATCGATACGGCCGGCACTCTGGTTAATGCCGCGAAAGCAATACACGATGCCGGTGGCAGGAAGGTGTTCGCTGCAGCTACGCACGGCATTCTTTCCGGTCCGGCTATCGACCGCATCAACGGTTCCGTACTTGAAAAAGTCATTATCACCGATTCCGTCGTAACCGGTCACGACCCATCACCAAAACTCGAAACCGTGACAGTGAGCAACCTGTTCGGCGAAGCCATCAAACGAATTTCGGGTGACGATTCGGTCAGTTGCCTGTTCGACAGCAAAAATATTTCAAAAATCACCAACAATCATACTCAAGCGATAAAAGAGATCAAGGAATAGCATGGAAAGTATAGTACTCAATGTAGAACCTCGTACTTGTAACAAAAACGAAGTAAAAAAATTACGTAAAGCAGGGAAGGTTCCTGCGGTTGTTTACCATAAAGGTGAAGAAACCGTTCATGTTTGTGTCAATGAACTCTCTCTCGACAAACTGGTGCACTCTTCGGAGTCACACATCGTCGATCTGACGTTTCCCGATGGCAAATCCAAACGTTCTTTTTTAAAGGATGTCCAGTTCGATCAGGTCACCGACAGGGTCATACACGCCGATTTTCAGTTTTTCTCTGCAGGAGAAGTTCTTGAAATGGAGGTGCCGACAAGCTTTACCGGAGAGTCTCCAGGTGTTGTTGCCGGTGGAAAAATGCAGATTATCCAGCATGCACTGGTAGTCAAAGGCACACCTTCAAATATTCCGCAACACCTGACTATCGACATTTCAGGTTTGGAACTCGGTCAGACAATGCACATCAACGAAATTCCGGCTGAAACCTACAGCGGCAAGTTTGAGATAATCGGCGATCCTGAAACTCCGGTTGTTTCAATTCTCGCACCGAAGATCGATACAGGAACGACTGAAACAGAAGCCGAAGAAAGTGCAGAAGAAAAAGTTGCCGAGTAAAACAACTTTCTTATTGCAAACAGTGACAAAAAGCTGCTTTTTGGATAAAAAGCAGCTTTTTTTGTGGAAAAAAAACATTTTCAAAGGCGGAAAAAGTCAATATTGAAGTTGTAAAGCATAAAGCCAGTAAAGCCTGTGAAAAAAACACCTCCAAAAAAGCAGCTTCCATTACTCGATCAACTCGTACCGGGATTAGGTCTTCTCCGTATGCAAAAGATCGGCTCGGGACTTTTTTTTCTCGTCTCCACAATCGTTTTTCTTGTTGTCTTTCTATGGCGCTATGAGCTCGTCTTCATCAGTTTGCACTCGTTCTTTACCGGTCTTTCTCTTCTGGCGGTTTCACAGGAAAATTTCCGGCAGGTTGTTACCGTTGAAATGCTTGAATTCTGGGTAGCTTCACTTTATGTCATCCTTGTGCCTCTGACTCTTGCATTCTTCTCCAACCGAACATTGAGAAAAGTTCTTGCCGCACAGAATCGTATCGACGCAGAGCTCAGCCTCCGCGAAATCGGTTGGCAATCTTTCAAGAAACACACCATCGCCCTCCAGGCATCGGTCGTAGTCTTCATCCTTTATTCAACCGCGTTTTTAGCTCCGCTTGTTTCACCGTTCAATCCGTTTGAACAGCAGGACTTTCTCGTTACCGCTTACAAACCGCCACTGACCAGTATTGATGCGCTTGTACTGGAAGAAAAAAAAGGTGTAACCATTCCATTGCGCAAGGGAAACAGTCTGGAAGAAAGGCTCACCAATACCCTTATAGGTGATTTTCAGGTGCTGAAAACCCGTAACGAACCTCATAAACTGCGATTCATCGATAGCTACCGGTTCGAGGGTGAAAGTATCTTTTATCAGCAAGGGCCAAGAGAAAAAAGTATACCTATCGAAGCGCTTGCAGGAGGCAAAGAATACACTGGCGGTAAACCCGGCTTCATCGTCACACGCTCCTTTTTACTAGGGACAGACCAGTATGGAAGAGACATATTGAGCAGGGTAATTTACGGATCGAGAATCTCGTTATCGATAGGTTTTCTGGTCGTCTTGATTTCCGTTACCCTCGGTACTATTGTCGGCGTCTCATCAGGATATTTTGGAGGAATTGTCGACAACACACTCATGCGTATAGTCGATATTTTGATAGCATTTCCTGCTCTGTTCCTGATCCTCATCATCATTGCGACCTTCGGGAACTCCATTTTCCTGATAGTGATCACACTTTCTTTTACAGGATGGATGGGCGTCGCCCGAATCGTTAGAAGCCAAGTCCTTTCACTCAAAGAACAGGAATTCATTCTTGCCGCAAAATCGCTCGGTCTTTCAAACTTGCGAATTATCTTTCGGCACCTCGTCCCCAATACTCTCACACCGGTAATTGTAGCGGCAACGCTGCGAATCGGAAGTATCATCCTGACCGAGGCTGGGCTTTCCTTCCTCGGCCTCGGCGTCCAACCTCCAACTCCAAGCTGGGGCAACATTATCAACGAGGGACGCGACAGCTTGCTCAACCACTGGTGGATTTCAACCTTTCCCGGTGTTGCAATTTTAACAACCGTCGTGTGCTTCAATCTGATCGGGGACGGCGTTCGTGATGCACTCGACCCAAGAATGCGCGGGTAATCGATGACAATGAAAAAACATACCGACCCGGAACCATGGGAAGTGATCGAGTCTCACTACCTGCATAAAGAACCGTGGTTGACGATGCGGAAGGATTCGGTAAGGCTTCCGAACGGAAAAAATATCGATGACTTTTACATCTGGGAATACCCTCCCTGGCTGAACATTATAGCAATAACACAGAACGACGATATTGTGTTGATCCGACAGTATCGCCACGGTATTGGAAAGGTTTCGTTTGAATTACCCGCAGGAGTTCATGACAAGCCGGGTGAATCTCTGCTCGAAGCAGCAAAGCGGGAGCTACTCGAAGAAACAGGGTATGGTGGCGGAATCTGGGTAAAATGGATGGAACTGTCAGCAAACCCTGCCTTGCAGACAAATATCACTCACACGTTCCTGGCAACCGGTGTCACCCAAATCTCGACACAACAGCTCGACGAGACCGAAGAGATAACGGTACACCCAGTGACGATTCAGGAGCTGAAAGCCCTTGTCGAAGAGGGGGAAATAATCCAGGCCCTTCATGCTGCCCCGATTATCAAATACCTCTGTTCACGACAATCACCACAGTAAGAGGAGCATGCAACATGAAGAAAACAAAGAAACTGGAGCTCCTGGAAAAAACCGTCATGGACAATGGTTACAAGGTACGATACGAAAAAGGAAATTTTCTTGGTGGTGACTGCCGCTTGAGAAGTGACAACATCATCGTGATCAACAAATTCCTGCCGATCGAGGGAAAGATATTCACGATCGCACGGGTTCTACACAAGCTCAAACCCGCCAACTGCTCTCCCGAAGTAAAAAAAATCATCGAGGACTCCGGGTTCAACATCGACAATCAGCTTTCATTGATCGAGAGTGAACAATGAATTCAGCTCAAAAACGTTTATGTATAGAAAACCGCCAGCCAGATAGTCGGCCTGTCTTTATCGGTCCTGAGTACCCTATGCCTCGTATGTGCAGGAATATTGATATGATCCCCCACACGCAGAGCGATCTCCATTCCATTCTCGAATAAAAGAGTTCCCGATCCATCAAGAACGATCACCCATTCGGATTCACCCTGGTCATACCAGCCTGTTTCAGGTGAAGAATGACCATATGAAACAATCCTCTCGATACGAACATTCGAAGACCGGACCAGGTCTTCAACAACTTCCTGCGACACGTCTTCTGGCAAAGGAGAAAAAATATTTCCAATCATAACGAAACAAAAGATACACTTTCACATCTGCCTCAAAACTTCATTTCTGACAGTTCGGACAAACATAACAGGCTCCACCGAGGTATTGAAACTTCTCTATCGTAGCCCCACATTCAGGACAAGGATGGCCAACCGCATTCTTATCCATTTTGCGAATATAACCTCCCGGATTGTTGTAGAGATCATATTCATCATACCGTCCTCCCATCTCTGTAACCTCAACAAACGTATCGGTTATTGCATGGAATAAATCTTGCCTCTGGTCTACAGTAAAATCAGCAATCAAATGCCTTGGATCAAGATGGGCGCTGAAAAGAATGTCTTGGGCAATCGCATTACCCAGTCCGGGGATGATCTGGTCTTGTGTCAACAGTGCTTTGGCACTCCGCTTCTTTCCATCGATAAGCTCATCGATCAATGCAGAGAAATACCCAAAGGTAAACTCCGGCTCCATTGGAGTCGTTCTCATTCCCCTGATATACTTACTGTTCCGCTCTTCACCTTTTTCGTACAGTTCCATCCCCCCCCACATCTGAGTGGTCACTGTAAAAAAAGAATCATCGTCAAAAGTGATATACAGATGGTACTTTTTCGGAACCTTCGCTCCGGAAGGATGAAACAACATTTTGCCCCCGCATTCACCAAGCAGTAATACATAGTCTGGCTCGAGGGGAATGAACAGCCACTTTCCTCTTGCATAAGCTTTCCCTACGATTTTTCCTTTCGTCAACCGGTCGAATTCCTCATGGGTCCTGTTGTACCAGACAAACTTATGGGGACTGTTACCAAGCTGTCCCTTTTGAACCGTCTTGGCTTTAAACGAATCATTCATCTGCCTGGCCAAGGTCATAAACTCAGGTAACTCGAACATATCGACCTCCTGTGTTTTATTTTTCAACTACCACGTAAACGGTTAGTTCAGCAGATTCTCCAATGCCCATCGAACACCATCGCCGTAAGGCAAAGGAGAGGTATATTTCGCTGTTTCCCGTACAGACTTTCGAGCGTTTTGTACCGCAACGCCAATCCCGGCATGTTTCAGCATGTTCATATCGCTCTCACTGTCGCCAATAGCCATGACTTCAGATATCTCTATCGACATTGACCGGCATATCAGATGAAGCGCATTCCCTTTTTCAGCTTCGGGGTGAACGACCAATGCGGAAATATAGCTTTCGTCGGTATCGAGATGTCTCATAAGAGATACTGAAGCTCCATGTTTTTCAAGACAGTAATGGTAAAGCGCAGACGCTTCATCGGCTCCATTGGCAGCCATCAGTACAGGCGGTTTTTCGGAATCGACAACCTGCATCGCATTTTCAATGCTGACACGAGGGGTAAAACTTTTTCTCACTTCATTCTGTGTATGATATTCGACATCATCCCGAATAATCGTAAGACTCAAACGCCGTTGATCCGCAAACCTGGCAAGATCGAAAGCGACATCGACATCGAGAGAAAGTCTTCTCAACTCCTGCTGGCATTCATCATGTATGACCGCCCCAAAATAACTGGCTCGATACACCCCTTTCGGGAATAATCGAGCCACTTCGTCTATGCCTTGAGGTGGCCGTCCGGAAATAAGGGCAACATGCACTCCCTCTGCTTGAACCCGCTGTATCTCGGATACAGCGTCTCGAGGTATAACACCATACGCATCAGTCAATGTATGATCTATATCCAACGCGACAAGTTTAATCATAGCACCATCATATCCTTCGATCATCGGCAATCACCATTATAGCAGGATCCCTCTCCGATTGGCAATACTTTCGATCAACGATCTTCGAAAAAAGATGCTGCTCAGCTCGTATCACCTGAAAACCAATACAAACCCTTCTCCTGTTTTTCTTACCCACAATAATACTAAAGGCATCATCAACTCCTCTGATATGAACCGGTATCTCTATACAGCCTCGTCGAGCATTCATGTCTCGGTAGTCCCCTAATCATCCAGAACAAATCCGAGTTGGACCATATATCTCTAAAACTTTCAGGATTTCTATACTCCAAACGATCGTCCGTATTGCTTGTGAACGGGCATGTTCGCAATACCCCGAAAGGATTCACGACAACGCTCGAACGACCGCATGAACACCTCCATGCTGTATCGGAACCCAATACAACCGCTTCGAAATCATAGATTTCAGATGAAAGAAAATTAGTCCATTCATTACACTTTTCCAGCAAGTGTTTTTTCTGGTCCGGGTTGATTTCCAAGTCACTTTCCTCTGGCTTGTCCGAGTAGTAGACGGAAAAGTAGATTTTATTGACCGAAGTCTCCTTTACAAAGGTAACCATGTCGTTCATGACCTCATCGTAATTGTGCGTATTCACTGTTACCGACACGCCAACTTGGGGAATACCCGCCTGTTTCAAATATGCAATGGCTTCCTTAGCCACCAGATGAACATTCATTTTTGAACATCCTTCTTTGACGACACGTATAGCGTTGTCTTTTTCCAGAGAAAAACCGTCAAAACTCACCTCGATCTTGTTAACCCCGGCCTCGGCCAGCATGGAGGCCTCCTCTTTACCGATCAGCGTACCATTCGTTATCACCTTCACGTACACGTTGTTTTTGCGCAACCTCCGGACAGCCTCGTATAACAATTCCGGCTTCTGCAACGGTTCACCACCCAAAATAGTCACGTAGCTCACCCCGGAATCGATAACGGGTTGCAGAACCTCGGTGAGAAACCGCTCATCCGATAAGACATTCACCTTTTGAGAAAGATGGTTCGTATAGCAGATTTCGCAAGCAAGGTTGCATTCATAGGTCAGCTCGAGCAACGTATACAAAGGAAGTTCCGTATAGGTCAACAAGTTCTGAATACGTGCTATATTGAGATCCCACACCCTCGCTCTACTCTTCAAGCGAGCCAGGTTTTCCTCTGAAAGACGGGATAAAAGGCATTTTTCCAAAAATCCCATGGTCTCCAGATCACAGATAAAAGCCATATAGTCGTCTTCTTCGACAAAATCACCATACGCTCCCTTCAACTTCACATATACGTCCCTATAGGACTCATCCTGCACAAGAAAATCGTAGGCCTGGGCATACAAACGACCCAAAGCCATCATGGGGTTGTCTTTCATCTGACAATCAGCAGAGGCTATTTCATGTAAAAGTGATGTATTGTGTAGAAGAGTAACGTCCCCGGAAACCGGAACAACCTTGATACAGTTTCCTTGTTTTGCTTTCAATCCACCGATTTCATCAGAGGCCAGTGCATCCGATACTCTGCAAGTGGAAACTTCGGGAACCCTGTAAAAATGGCTGTCGTCAAAACCATTTTGCGGTGAAAAATAACCGTCTGACTGAACAATAGGCTCTTTTCTCAAATACCAGTCTGCAACAGGAGGAGCAACCTCGGTCCTTTCTCCGGTTCGCAGACAAAACACCTCGGCTTGACCATTTTGAGAACATTTCGCAGACACATAACCCGGATGTTTCTGAAGATTTTCAATCGCGGGATAATTATCTTCCCTCATACGTCCCCTCCTTCTTTCTTGGTTACTGTGAGTAATCCTGTTACATAAGAACGACTACGTGGCGTCCAGCCACGGGGAACAAAGCTCCGCCAGTTGAACTGCCTTTTTGACAATACCGGGCGATTAGTCACTGTTCCAGCCCGAACGACCAACCGTTGTAATCATTTGCCGGACCAGAGACGGATAATGCTCTTCGCCGAATCCTTAACGGATCAATGGAATTCGGCGCTGTCGGGCAACACTGGGGTACTGATGAAATCTGGGGTACTGATGAAAAACAATAAGCTCTGTTACAGAGCTCGATCAAGACTTGATGAAACCATGACGCAAAAGGGCTCCTCTCTTTATTTATCCACGATTCAAGCGCTTGATCGATCCCGATAAATCGGGACAATTCAGCAGCTGTGCTTCGCACACCATGCACTTGAACCGCTCATGACAATACATAGAGGAGCCCTGATTTTATAGCTTTCGCCTTCTTTCTGTTTCAGCAGTATGTCGCAGTTTAGCCATAACTGACGAAAAAATCAAGCAAAACAATCGATTGTTTCTGGTTTATCATTCTTATTCAAGGCAATAACACTTGTTCAATAGACCTTCACCTCATCATGTTTTTCATCCAAATATCTCAGCAATCCCTGCTCGCTCTCATTCAGCCGGAAGGAAGACAAAGCAATGCACTCGGAAGGCCGAACTGTATCAAGCCATCTTTCAAGCCCGAGATACTCTTCAATCCCAAAACGATTCAACTTGACTATGACCATATCCGGGGAGGCGTTCTCAAGACGCAAGAGCGTATCGATGTTCTTTGCGAAAAGAATCGATGATCCGTCACTTACCCATAGTTTCAGGAGATTCATATGTGGCCGGGCAATCACAAAATCCGCCAGAGAAAGGCACTTGTCACTGGATAACATATGGTGTGAAGCATCGATGGCCGCGACAAGCGAATCTTGCGATGAAAACTGTACGGCTGCATCGAGTTTTTCAATTCCAGAGCGATGCATCTGCCGGTTGATTGCATTCTGATGATACAGCTTCGATCCTGCATCGAGCAGAATCGACGAACCCGAAGCCGAACAAAGCAAAGCGACGTTTTTCCCGACTGTAACCGCAGCAAGATGAGGAGGGCTTCCTGTCCGAAAAACCGGTGTCCAGACAACGTAGTTCGCAGCGCAGAGTAAAACGGTCAGGACAAAAGCAGGTTTTTGACGGTGCAGGAAATACAGTGAAGCAAGAATAGTCACATAGTAAACAGTGATACCGAATACATCCGGGCGTGTCTGCATAACAGCCCAGAACTGTGAACCGAAAAATTCCGTTACACCGAGCGTGGTTTTCGCAAAGAACCAGGCACTCGATGCTGGATATATCGCTAAACCCGGTAGCACGAGATTCAAGACAAAAGCCGGCAGCATTGCATACAGCATACAGCTCACCAGGAAAACCACCAGCAGATTAGCAAGAAGCCCGGCAAGAGAAAAGGTCCCGAAAAACCAGGCAATAACCGGTGCCACACCTATTACTGCTGCAAGGCTCACACTGAATGCATTCCATACCGGTCTGAAAACAACCCGTTTGATACCGTTCCAGCTTGCCGAAAACCGACTGAGTACCGGGTAAAGCAAAATAATGGACACAACCGCTGTATTGGTCATCAGGAATCCCGCACTGAACAGTTCCAGAGGATCGAGCGACAGAATGACAAGGTCCGCTGCAGCAAGTGAGTTCAGGGGAAAAGAGCGGCGCCCTGCTGCCGAACCGCCTATCAGAACAACAGCCATAATCGATGCTCTGCTGACCGAAGGAGCGTTTCCCGTTACCGAGCAGTAAACAAGTAATACAAGTGCGATGAAGAGAAATACCATCCATCGACCGGCAGGGGAACTTCTGAACCTTTGCAGCAGCACAAGCATCGCAACAACGATCAACCCCACATGCAGACCTGAAACTGCAAGCACATGTGCTGTCCCGGCAGCCTGGAATCGACGATACACCTCCCTGTCGACCAGTTCTCTTTGCCCGAGAAATATACCTTTCAGGAACTGCCGTTCATGTCCCGGGGGAACAAGAACATCGATGCTTCCGGAAATGTATCTTCTGACGGGACGCACAAGAGTAGTTTCAAAAAAATCACGCTCATCGATACCGTAATTACGTATCATCCACGGCCCTGGACAGAAAAGTTCAGCATGAACACCCCGTTTCCAGTAATGATCATGAGCATCGAAATCACCGGGATTGTCTGCACCTGGAATCCGTACCGGAGAACCTTTGATTCTCACCATGTCCCCTGCTTCGATATCCGCCGCTTCACCTTCATCGAGCTTGAGAAACACCTTGATTTTCCCTGAAGCGTTTCGGGTTTCACCATCAGAAAAAACCTCATGAACATGGAAAATCCATTGAGCTCCGTTCTCATATCTTTGCGGCCTGGACACAATTTTCCCATAAAGCAGTACTTTCCTGCCAAGTTGGCTCATAATGGTATCCGAGGCAACATATCTGAATGCATAGTCCGAGTATGCAGCAAAGCCGCTGAAGACAAAAAAACTGTAGGCTATGACAGCGGAAAACGATACACGGTGTTCTTCTCCCTGACGTCTCGGTTTTGAAACCAGCGAATAGAAAAGGCAGAGCAAAGAGATGAGGGAGAAGACAATCCAGAAATACACTGAAAAAGAACACCATACTCCGGCAATTATTCCTGTGCAGACGGTTATGAGCAGACGCAGTGCAGGAAATGGTGCAGAAATTGTTTTCATAACCGTAGCCGGAGAACGATTCGGTATGATTCGCTAAACTTGGTTAGTTTGCTATATTATTGTCTTTTTAACAATGGACGCAAAAAAAAGCACTCTGCATGTTAGTAAAAGAGATTCTGCAATCAGCCACCAAGCCCGTATTCAGTTTTGAGTTTTTTCCTCCAAAAAAACCGGCTGACTGGGATAAGCTTTTTCATACCATATCGGAACTCATCCCATTCAACCCGTCCTACGTGAGCGTCACCTATGGTGCAGGAGGATCAACCCGAAACCGTACGCACGATCTCGTCACGAAGATCCAGAGGGAAACCGGTCTTAGCGTTGTCTCTCATCTTACCTGTATTTGTTCAGGAAAAGAAGAAATACAGCAAATCCTTGATGAATATAGCAAACATGGGATCAAAAATGTACTGGCCCTGCGTGGTGACCTTCCACCAGGAAGCGCTTCCTATGAGGAAGCGACAAAAGATTTCCCCCATGCCATAGATCTTGTAAAGTTTATCGCAGAAAATTTCCCGGAAATTGGCATTGGTGTCGCCGGATTCCCTGAAGGGCACCCCCAAACCCCGAACAGACTCCAGGAAATCGAATATCTCAAGATTAAGGTCGATCAGGGAGCGGACTATATCGTCACTCAACTGTTTTTTGACAACAGGGATTTCTATGACTTCGTTGACCGCTGTAGCCTTGCAGGCGTAAACGTCCCCATTATTCCAGGAATTATGCCGATAACGACGAAAAAAGGATTGATCAGAATGTCCGAGCTTGCCCTCGGAGCACGTATACCTGCTCCATTACTGAAAAGAGTACTGGAAGCTTCCAATGATGATGAAGTTGCAAGGATAGGTATCGAGTGGGCAACCATGCAGGTCGAAGACATGATCGACAACAAGATAAAAGGCATCCACTTCTATACGCTCAATAACGCAGAATCCACACGAAGAATCTTTCAAAACATCGCTGAAAACGGCAAGACCTGAGAGCGACAGAAAAAAACAGTTCGAATCCCCGGATCACCACCGTGCAATTACAAGAATCTTACAGGAAGGTGATCCGGGCGCATCAGCATTATCTCAGAGCACTTCATTCTGGATGAGTTGCTCAAATGAATCTCTCTTGCGGATAAGTTTTGCATTGTCTCCGTCAACCATTACTTCTGCCGGACGAAGACGACCATTGTAGTTGTTACTCATTACCGAACCATAAGCCCCGGCGGATAAAACAGCGAGCAGTTCGCCTTCTTTTACCCTGTCAACGGTTCTCTCTCTGGCAAAAAAGTCACCTGACTCACACACCGGCCCTACTATATCGGCTGCCATAACGGAGTCATGCTGTGAAACAGCCACAATTTCATGGTAAGACTGATACAGTGCTGGCCGTATCAGTTCGGTCATTCCTGCATCGACAATCACAAACTCCTTGCCTGCATGGTTTTGTTTCCGATACAAAACCCTTGTCAACAGAACCGTTGAATTGGCGACGATGAACCTCCCCGGTTCGAACAAGATAGTCGTGCCTGTTTTTTCGACCTGGGGAATAAGCTTTTCCGCAAAATGCTCGATCGGTGTTGCAGGTTTTTGAGGGTCATAGGTAACAGGAAAACCGCCGCCTATATCAAAATATCGAATATCGAAGCCGGCCGATCGGGCTGCAGCAAGAACATCGAGAAGCTTTTCCAAAGCCGCTTGATAAAAATTCGCATCGAAAATCTGTGACCCGATATGCATATCCAAAGCTGTCAGATCAACATGTTTCAGTGTTTTCAACAGGTCGAACACCTCATCCAGATCCGCCTCGTCTATCCCGAATTTTTCTTTACTGTCCCCGGTAGTGATATAGGGGTGCGTCTCAGCCGTAACGTTTGGGTTGACACGAATCCCTACAGAGGCTTTCATTCCGAGATTTCCAGCAACGTCATTGATCAAGCGCAGCTCCGATACAGACTCGGCTTTGAGCATCAAAATACCCGACTCGATACCATACGCTATATCCGAAGCGGTCTTGCCGACACCTGCCATAATAATTTTCCCGGGTTCGACACCGGCCTGAAGTGCCCGAAAAAGCTCCCCCCCTGAATTGACGTCGCACCCACACCCTTCTTCAGAAAGAGTACGAATCACATGCAGGTTGAAATTCGCTTTAACCGAATAGCAGGTAAAATGATCCAGTCCGGCAAATGCTCTCTCAAAAGCCCTATACTGATTGACAAGACTGTTTCGGCTGGTCACAAAAAGAGGAGTCCCATAGTCTTCTGCAAGTTTCTCGAGAGAAACTCCCTCGCAATGCAGTGTTCCGTTGCAATAGGGAAATAAGTTACTGTCTAACACGTTTCAGATTTTCTTTTATGGGCATTGTTATTGGCTGTTATCATACCCTGATTTAAAATAAGAACCTCTCGATTTCATGTGAGGATTGCGTAAAACGTTTCAAATCAGATGCAGTATAGCTGTTATCCTGCAAGCAAGCAAATACAGATTCCAAAAGTCTCATTTTGGTTTTGCAAAATCACATCCGAAGGATTATATTTGCAGCTCTCTATAATTAACCAGACCAAGGCAACGATGGCAAAAAAAGAAAACAGGATTATCATTACCCTTGAGTGTACCGAAGCAAGAAAAGAAGGCTTGACTCCTTCAAGGTACACAACGACAAAAAACAAGAAGAACAACACGGAGCGTCTGATTCTCAACAAGTATAATCCTTACCTCAAACGGCACACTCCGCATAAGGAAATCAAGTAAGCGGTTTTTTGGCAAAATCCGTAAAAAGATTTTATTTAGTATAAACGTGGGAAGCCAAAAAATACTGCCCGAATGGCGGAATTGGTAGACGCACTCGTTTCAGGGGCGAGCGCCGCAAGGTGTAGGAGTTCGAATCTCCTTTCGGGCACTAAAAAGCTGAAAAAAATTGACTATGCTCAACACCGAATTTAGTGGAGATAAGAATTACAATTTTTCTCTGACCATAGAAGATTCGACTTTATATCATGCACCTTTTTAGTGAGGTGCTTTTTTATTTTTTCAAAATCTTAAATATCAGCTGTAGTGGACCATACAAAAATCAATCTGGTTGTTCGTCTGCAACACCTCGATAATCAGATCGAAAGCATAGAAAGCTTGCAAAAAGGGCTTCCTGAAGAAATCGAGGCCCTGGAAGAGGATATCGCGTTCACTTCCCGTCAGATCGAAGCCCGAGAAAAAACTGCCGCAGAACGAGAAAAAACCCGCAAAAATCTCACTGAAACGATCGAGAACTGCAAGTCAAAAATCAAGAGTTTCAAGGACAAGCAAACCCTGGCAAGGAACAACAAGGAATACGATGCACTCTCGAAGCAGATCGAGTATGAAGAAAAAGAAATTGCACAGGCGGAAATCCAGCTTCAGGATATAAAACATCATGAAGAAAAGGCAAATGAATTACAAGATCAGGGCCGCCAGTTGATTGCAGAAAACCGTTATGACGAAATTTCCGAAGAGATGATGCCGGATGATGTTCTTTCACAGCAGCTCAAAGACTTGAAAATACAGGTCGAACAGAAAAAAGAAGAGCTGGAAAGTATTGTCGTTGAAACCTCTGAAGAAGTCAGTTCTCTGAAAAAACAAATTGCCGAGCAGAGAAAAATCGTTGAAAAAGAAGCGAAGCGCTTGCTTTCCAAGTACGATCATTTGAAAAAAGGAAACATCCAGAATGCACTTGTCAAGCTTCATCGCCACGCTTGTTCAGGCTGCAATACCAGGGTTCCGACCAATCGCCACACCATCATTGTACAGGGTGGTTTTTATCTTTGCGAATCATGCGGACGTATAGTCGTCCATGAAAGGCTTTTTGATGAAGCCGCTTCCGAGAAATAACCGATTGAAATTTGAACGGAAGTTTTGGAAAACAGGTTGTATCTTATTGTAAATCTGTTTACTGAAACCAAAGTGTGCAGTCGCCGCATATCTCAAGGATATGCGGAGGAAAGTCCGAACATCACAGGACAGGGTGCCTGTCGAGAGTTTTCGCTCAAGACGGGGAGCAGCGGTGCAAACTTCTGCTACAGAAAGTGCAACAGAAAGTATACCGCCCCGGCTTTCCGGGGTAAGGGTGAAAAGGGGGTGTAAGAGACCACCAGGCATGCCAGTAATGACATGTGCTATGAAAACCTCCCCGATGCAAGGCTGAATAGAGAAACTTTTCCGAAAGGAAAAAGAACGGTCCGTTCAATTCTGCAAGGACACCTCTTTTAGTTATCACGAACCGCTCGAGTACAACAGGGTGTGTTCCCGGCGCAGAGGAAGTTAACAGAGGTGTCCACGAGAGAGTTTCCGGGTGAGCTGCATTAGATAAATGACTGCAGCTTTGCCGCAAGGCAGAGAACAGAATTCGGCTTACAGCTTTGGTTTCAGTTTTTTTATAAAAACCTTGCCAGCACAAACACTCCTATCATTATAAACGTGATGGCTATTTTTGCAGCCGTACCGACAACAAGGCCAACCCAGGCGCCAAAACCTGCACGCCCTGCCGCATGAAGATCTCTCCGTACATATAACTCACCGACAACCGCTCCAATAAACGGACCAAGAATAATTCCGGGCAGGCCGAAAAAAACCCCTCCTACAGCCCCGATGGTAGCCCCGATAACCGAGTATCTACCGGCACCATATTTTCCCGCCCCAAGAGCCCCTGCCAGAAAATCAATACCGTATCCCAGAAGGCAGAGAATCAAAAGCACTAAAAGAGTACCCTGACCAACATAAACAAACCCTTCAGCCCATGCTGCCACGGCAAGTCCTGCAAATACAAGTACGATACCGGGAAGTACCGGCAGTAAAAGGCCGGCAACACCGGCAACAACCAGAATCACAGAAAAAATCAAGAGGACTACCGTACCATCCATATCTGGCTAATCCACACGTTTCGTTAAATCCTTTTCATGTTGAAATTGACACTGGTATACCTTGTTGAACGTCTCAGTGCAATATCAGCAGTATCCTCGAAAAAAGAAGACGTCCGAATCAGCTCTTCAAGCTCGTTATCGTTCAACTCGGCAATATCATCGGTCACAAAAATGAAGCTGTTGCCGGCGATACCGTTGGCATGCCATTTCTGAAAAAGCACTTCATAATTGCCAAGCGTTGTCTCCTGTTCAAAAATAACAGTCACAACGTTCTCCTGAGAAACATCGTTAAACCTTGAAGACATAGGAGATTAAAAAATAGTTAGAGAAACCGGGTTCACCTTTATTGAAAACTCAGTCGATCAAGATAATAATCTTCTTTTTCTTTCATCGCGGCTCTGGAATCCTCATCACTGTCTTCATAACCGGTCAAATGCAACGCCGAGTGGATGGTGACACGAAACAGTTCGTTTTCGAAACCGGTTCCAAAACACTTGGCATTTTTGGCAACGACATCGAGAGATATGTAGAATTCACCCTCAATCTCCCCTATCATCGTATTATATTTGAACGTCACCGTATCGGTAGGGTAATCATGTCCAAGAAACTCCCTGTTGATTCGATGTATCATCCTGTCACCGCAATACACTGCGATAACCGACCCCAAGGCATAACCCTCCGACTCGATAACATTTTCGATAATAACTTCAAGCTTTTTCTGCGGAATTTCCTTTCTTGTGGTGTTGTACAGCTCAAGCGACATGACTGCTATCCTTTTCGGCCGCCGCAATCCGGGCATCGATTTGTTTGAGGTTTTTGTAATGCGCCCTGTATTTTAAAATAACGTCCTCATTAACATGCTTTTTACCTATAACTTCAGCATTATCATACAGATACCCGATCAGTTTGTAGTTTGAAACATGTGTTTTGAGAGTACGTAATCGATAGTCTCTGGAAACGTAATCCCCTATAGCATCCTTGAGAAGCATGAGATTGATCCCCCGTTTGGCCGAGACGAACAGAGCCTCCGGATATTTCAGGCGAAGCGAACGAAGGGCTTCTTTATCTTTTACGGCATCGACTTTGTTGAAAACATTGATAATGTTCCCATGCTCTACCCCTATCTCCTGAAGTGTCCCGGTGACGATTCTCATCTGTTCTTCAAATCCTTCATGGCTTGCATCGATCACATGCAACAGAAAATCGGCCTGTAAAACTTCGTCGAGTGTCGACCGAAAGCTTTCAACAAGCCGATGTGGAAGCTTTCGAATAAATCCAACTGTATCGGACAGCAACACAACTTTGTTGATCTTCAGCTGGAGACGGCGGGTTTTTGTATCGAGGGTCGCGAACAATCGATCTTCGGCATAAGCCCCTGTATCGGGACAGAGCCTGTTCATCAGGGTTGATTTTCCGGCATTCGTGTAACCGACAAGAGCCACGCGCGGAATCTTTCCACGCTCCTTCGTTTGTGTTGCATGTTGAAGAGCAACATCGCCAAGTTTTCTTTTCAGGAAAGAGATTCTCTTGCGCACAAGCCGACGGTCTGTTTCGATCTGCGTTTCACCGGGCCCTTTTGTTCCGATTCCCCCTTTCTGTTTTGAAAGGTGTGTCCACAAGCGTGTCAATCTGGGAAGCAGATATTCAAGTTGAGCAAGTTCAACCTGCATTTTCGCCTGTGCTGATTGAGCCCTGATGGCAAAAATCTGCAGAATCAGTTCGGTTCGATCCAGAACCTTGCAACCGAAAACACGTTCAAGATTTCTTGCCTGAACGGGAGAAAGATCATCGTCGAAAATAACAATATCGATCGATCCGCCTTTGACGAGATGCTCCATTTCCTCGACTTTGCCTCTGCCGAGAAACCATGCTGGATCTTTTTGTTTTCGCTCCTGAATAACGCGAGAGACTACTTCTGCACCTGCAGTATCTGCGAGCAGTTCGAGCTCATCCAGATACTCTTCGACGACCGGTCTGGTCAATTGTGGAATAGAACTTATACCGACAAGCAGCGCTCGTTCTTTCGTTACTTCCTGGGAGGTATAGGTATCCAATATCAGATAAACAGTGAAAAAATTAAACTACCCGATGAACGGAACTCCTGCCGATCATCTTTACATATTGCTATATTAAGAGCTTTATTTTATCTTGCCAACACTCCTTATAACTTAGTCAGTATTTAAAAAGTTACACATTCTTTTCTTTGCTTTTACCGGTTGACGGAGAAAACCACGCTTTCCAAAGCAGAAAATTTCAATGAGTTACAGCTATAATGGAACAACAACAGTGAGTGGTTCTGATAAAGAACTTACGCTTGCAAACGCCTACCAGTACTGCCGTCAGGTAACCAGGCATCATGCGAAAACATTTTACCTCGCAACGCTTTTTCTCTCGAAAAAACGACGCAATCCAATATATGCAATGTATGCGTTACTGAGAACAGTTGATGACTTGGTTGATCTGGCAGAAGACAAACTGACAAACGGTACGCTGACCAAGGCTGAATTGAGCTCCATGATGGCTGACTGGAAAACCCGGCTGAACGAGTGCTATCGGGGTGCCCCCCATAACGACCCGATCATGATTGCCTGGCATGATACTCTGCAAAAATGCCATATCCCCGTTGAGCTGCCTCTGGATCTTATGGATGGAGTAGCCATGGATATCGATTTCAAGCCGTTTCAAACATTCGACGATCTCTATGTTTACTGCTATAAGGTAGCTTCGGTTGTCGGTCTGATGTGCTCGGAGATTTTCGGGTACCGCGATAAAAAAGCACTTGATCACGCGATCGAACTCGGTATAGCCATGCAGCTCACCAATATTTTGCGTGATATCGGTGAAGATGTGGATCGAGGCAGAATCTACCTTCCTCTTGAAGATCTCGACCGCTTCGAGTATACACAGGAACAATTTATGCAAAAACAGATAAACGAAAATTTTATCGAGCTGATACAATTTCAGATTTCACGAGCTCGAAGCTATTACGCAGCATCCGAGAAGGGTATTCCCATGCTGGAAAAAGACAGCAGGCTTGCAGTAAAAATAAGCAGTCTGAACTACTGCAACATCCTTAAAGCCATTGAAGAAAACAATTACGATGTTTTCTCCCAGAGGGCTTACAGGTCCTTCTACCAGAAACTTCGGACCATCCCTACGCTCTGGTACAAAATGAACGCCCCCGGTTAAGCCATTACGATCACTTTTGACAACGTATTATCAAAAAAATAAGTTAACAACCCTTTTCCATGAGTGAGGCACAAGAACATAAGAGACAGCAAAACGCATCGGCTGATCAGAATGAAGAGTTACGCGCTTTGAACGATCAAATGAAAAGGCGCATCGAGGAACGAAACCAACTTACCGAAGAGGGAATCGAACCATACCCGTACGGATTCGATGTCACCGAATATTCAAAGCAAATCATCGATGGCTACCAGGACGACAAACCCGAAACCGTTTCGGTTGCAGGCAGGATAATGACCATAAGAAAAATGGGAAAAGCCTCATTTTTCCACATTCTCGATAAAGAAGGTAAAATACAGATCTACATCAAAAGAGATGAAGTGGGTCAGGAAACTTACAGAGTCTTCAAACTGCTCGATATTGGAGACATTGTCGGTATAAAAGGGTACACTTTCCGAACAAAAACCGGTGAAATCTCAATTCACGCTGAAGAGTTCCAACTGCTCAGCAAATCGTTACGACCTATCCCGATCGCAAAGGAAAAAGAGGTTGATGGGCAAAAAGTCACCTACGATGCATTCAGTGACAAGGAAATGCGTTACAGGCAACGTTACGTCGACCTGATCGTCAACCCGGAAGTCAAAGAAACCTTTGTGAAGCGTTCCGCCATCATTTCTTCCATGCGGAATTTTTTCACCGACAGAGGCTACCTCGAAGTTGAAACGCCAATCCTCCAACCAGTTTACGGGGGTGCGGCAGCAAGACCGTTCACGACTCACCACAACGCGCTGAACATGGAGCTCTATCTCAGGATCGCCAATGAGCTTTATCTCAAACGTCTTATCGTCGGGGGATTTGACGGAGTTTTCGAATTCGCCAAGGATTTCCGCAACGAGGGCATCGACCGTTTTCACAATCCGGAGTTTACCCAGGTAGAACTTTACGTCGCATACAAAGATTATTACTGGATGATGAACCTGGTCGAAGAACTGATTTACAAGACAAACCTCTCGATAAACAACAGTGACTCGACCTGTTTTCTCGGTAATACCATAAGTTTGAAACCACCCTATAGAAGGTTGACGATCGCCGATGCGATACATGAATATTGCTCTGTCGATATCGCGGGAAAATCTGAAACCGAATTGAGAAACATGGCAAAGGATCTCGGTCTTTCGCTCGATCCTAAAATCAGCTCCGGCAAGATCATCGATGAGATTTTCGGAGAATTTGTCGAACCGAAACTGATTCAGCCAACGTTTATCACAGATTACCCGACAGAGATGTCGCCCCTTGCAAAAAAACACCGTTCCAAAGATGGGTTGGTCGAGCGTTTCGAGCTTATTGTAGGAGGTAAAGAACTTTGTAACTCGTTCTCCGAACTGAATGATCCGGTTATACAACGGGAACGGCTTGAAACCCAGGCAAAACTGCGCCAGCGCGGTGACGATGAAGCGATGGTTGTCGATGATGATTTCCTTCGTGCTCTTGAATACGGCATGCCTCCTTGCGCCGGCCTGGGCATCGGTGTCGACAGGCTTGTCATGCTGCTGACGGGGCAGGATTCCATAAGGGATGTCATATTTTTCCCCCACATGAAACCGGAATGAGTCGGCTTATTTCGTTTTTCAGAAGTACTCCGGAAAAGCCTGTTCCGGGAAACTTTTGTGCTCTTTTAACTTTAAGATTCAAGCACCATGTCACTCACCTGGTCTCAGCTTGAAGATATGCCTCTGCTCGACATCGTCGGGCAGGGGGAAACGAGACACATCGAATTCAAACGGCTGGTACACTCCCCGAAAAAAATCGCCAAATCCATCGTCGCTTTCGCCAACACCGAGGGTGGCATTATTCTTATCGGTGTGGACGATGATAAAAGGATTACGGGTATTCACAGCGAAAAGGAGATGCTCGAGATCGTACATGATGCGGTAAAGTGGCATGTCGAACCGGTACTTCGAATTGAAACGGAAGTGGTCGAGTACAAAAAGCGGCTGGTGCTCATGGTCATCGTTCCCGAAAGCAGTGATAAACCCCACTACCACATTTCAACCGAACACGATGACAACCATACATTAAGTAAAGTACAAACAAAGAAAGTGTACCTGCGAGAAGAAAGTCATAACAAAGTTGCGTCTCCCGACAGGGTATTTCTCATGGAATCTGCAGGCGATCCCTTGAAACTGTCTTTTGGTACACATGAAAAAATGTTGCTGGGTTACCTGACGAAAAACGCAACAATCACAGCCCAGGAATTCAGTTCACTTGCGGAAATTCCTTTTCAGAAAGCCATGCAGACACTCGTTGCCTTGGTACGGTCGGGGGCCATCAAACTCTGCACTGACGGACAGGAGAGCTACTATTGCCTGCAGGATGCGTGATGTTCGTGACGAATAACAAGTAACGAGAAAAGAGAGAGGGTAATCTCCATTAGACCTTTGGCTTTTGCTGGAGCGAAAAAAAGAAATAAACGGTTTTCCGAATCACTTTCTTCTCTGGTCACTTGTCACTAATCCCATAATACTCCCGATACCAGTCAACAAACTTTTGTATCCCTTCCTCTACAGGAGTCTGAGGATGATAGCTCACATCCTGAATCAGTTGTGCAACATCGGCGTACGTATCCGGTACGTCACCCGGCTGTAAAGGAAGAAATTCCTTTTCCGCTGTCTTCCCCAAAGCCTTCTCGAGAGCCGCTATGTAATCCATAAGCTCAACAGGCTCACTGTTGCCTATATTGTATACCCGCCAGGGAGCCTTGCTCGATCCAGGATCCGGTTTCAGCCCAGACCAGTCAGGGTTCGCAACGGCTACATGATCGAGGGTACGAATCACTCCTTCGGTAATATCATCGATATAGGTAAAATCCCTGCGGTGCTTTCCATAGTTGAACACCTTGATCGGCTTGCCGTCAAGAATAGCTTTGGTAAAAAGGAAAAGCGCCATATCGGGCCTTCCCCATGGCCCATATACTGTAAAAAAACGCAAACCTGTCGTCGGGATTCCGTAAAGGTAGCTATATGTATGTGCCATGAGTTCATTTGATTTCTTAGTGGCTGCATACAATGAAAGAGGATGGTCGACATTATCGTGAACGGAGAACGGCATAGTCTCGTTCGCTCCGTACACTGAACTCGACGAGGCATAGACAAGATGCTCGACGTGATGATTCCTGCACCCTTCGAGGATATGTGTGAAGCCGACAATATTGCTGTCGATATAGGAGTGAGGATTTTCAAGCGAATAGCGGACACCGGCCTGTGCCGCCAAGTTCACGACCCTGTTGAATTTCTCAACGGCAAAAAGCTCCTCCATCCCCTCTCTGTCGGCAAGATCGAGCTTGATGAAACGGAAGTTTTCCGATTCCTGTAACAGTTCGAGACGAGCGTTTTTCAATGCAGGATCATAATAACTGTTCATGTTGTCGATACCTACGACCTCGTCTCCGCGTTCGACAAGGCTACGGCTCACATGAAAGCCAATAAAACCGGCAGCTCCGGTTACCAATAGTTTCATAAATGTCAAATGGGGTTGATGGAATTAGGACGTCAGTGATTTTGTATGGGCTGAAGGAACTCCGGGTTGATGAGTACTTCGATCCCCTGCATAATGCTGTCGAAATATACGACAAGTTTCGCCCCTCTTCCCTCTTTTCGGACAACACCTTCAAGACCGAGAAATGGACCGGTAATCACCTTGACTTTCTGACCGTAAGGCATCCCCGGAAAAACATCCTTGAGAGCATCGGGCTCGCCTGCAAGAATCTTAATCCATTCAATATCCCTGTCGATAATAACCGAAGGAACGTTTCGTATACCGACGAACTTCACGACACCATCGGTATCGAGAACCTTGTAATGATCACTTTTATAGGCAATTCTCACAAAAACATAACCTTTGAAAAGTGGTAAGCTCACTTTTTTCTTCCGGTCACTCCACTGTCGCCATGTCTCGACAAGCGGCAAATAACTGGTTATTCCTTTTTCAAGAAAAAACTGGTGAACTTTTTTTTCAAATCGCGAGCGTACGTAGACAGCATACCAGTATTGGCCCTCTTGACCATTCATAGCGTAAGAACTAAAATTTTTACTTCTCAACCGAATTCGATACACTGTGCTGCATATCGTAGATTTCAAAAGGTAAAACTGCATCATTCTATTCACATATAATGAATTTTAGCGTTTTCCACAAAGATTCCCGCACCTCGGCTCGCAGCGGGCTCCTGCAAACCGATCATGGAGAGATACCGACTCCGGTCTTTATGCCGGTCGGGACACGGGCAAGTGTAAAATCGGTTGAACCTGAAGAGCTCGAAGCTCAGCAGGTTCGTATCATCCTCGCCAACACGTATCACCTTTATCTCAGGCCCGGTAACGATATCATCGGCAAGGCTGGCGGTGTACATCGATTCATGAACTGGCAGAAGCCCCTTTTGACCGACAGCGGAGGATACCAGGTTTATTCTCTCTCCGAACTCAGAACCATCGATGAAGAGGGCGTCCGCTTCAAGTCGCATATCGACGGCTCCATGCTGTACTTTACACCTGAAAACGTCATCGATACACAGAGAACTATCGGTAGTGACATCATGATGCCTCTTGACGAGTGTCCGCCGTGGCCGGCAGAAAAAACATATGTGCAGGAATCGGGTGACATGACGGTGCGATGGGCAGAGCGGGCAAAAAAGCATTTTGTATCGACACAACCCCGCTATGGACATAGTCAGGCTCTTTTCGGCATCACCCAGGGCGGCACCTATGCTGACTTGCGAACACAGGTGAGCGAAGAACTCGTCGACCTGGATTTCGACGGCTACTCCATCGGTGGTCTTGCCGTTGGCGAGCCCGCCGAAGAGATGTACCGTATACTCGATCTTTCCCATTCGATTCTACCTGAAAACAAGCCCCGCTACCTGATGGGGGTCGGTACACCAGAGAATATCCTCAACGCCATCGAACGGGGTGTCGACATGTTCGACTGCGTCATTCCCACCCGTGAAGCTCGAAACGGACGCGTTTATACAAGAAACGGCCATATCAATTTGCGTTCCGCGCGGTTTGCCGAGGATTTCACGCCAATCGACGAGGGATTCGACAACCACGTCTGCAGAAACTATTCGAGAGCCTACATACGCCATCTGCTCAACGTCGGAGAGATACTCGGGCTCAAGCTCTGCACCCTGCACAACATCTCCTTTTTCATGTGGCTCACCCGTACTGCAAGGGAACAGATTATCCAGGGAAGTTTCAGAGAGTGGAAAGACAGTTTCCTTCAGACATTCAACACCGGCAAACAATCCTGATACCATGCTCCGCAACAACAGATCGATCTTTCTCCTGAGCCTCGGTTGCTCCAAGAACACTGTCGATTCCGAAAAGCTGATTAATCAGGCAGAAAAAAACGGGTTACGCTTCGTGGAAAATGCTGACGATGCCGATATTGTCATCATCAACACTTGCGGGTTCATCGCCGATGCAAAAACCGAATCGATAGACGAAATACTTGCTGCTGCGCAAAAACGCAAGCAAGGCGAAATAGCGGCACTTTATGTCATGGGCTGCCTCAGTGCATTGTATGCACTGGAACTCAGAGCCGAGCTGCCTGAAGTCGATCACTTCTTCGGCACTTCCGATTTGGAGAAAATCATTACAATTCTCGGTGGCACCTTTTCCCCACAGCATCTGCACGAACGAACCTTGCTCACACCTCCTCACTACGCCTGGCTGAAAATTGCAGAAGGGTGTAACCGTACCTGTTCATTCTGTGCAATCCCGAAGATGCGTGGTAGGTATAGCAGTGAATCTGTCGAAAACCTGCTCGAAGAAGCCGTACTGCTCAGAGACAAAGGGGTAAAGGAAATCAACCTGATTGCTCAAGACATCAGCGTCTATGGTTACGACCGCTACGGTTCATTCCGACTGAACGACCTTTTGCTTGAACTCTCAGACCTTGACTTCCCCTGGATCAGGCTTCTCTATGCCTATCCGCAGAACTTCCCGATCGAGGTTGTCGATATCATGCGTGAGCGTAAAAACATCTGTAATTATCTCGACATGCCGGTTCAGCATATCAACGACCGCATCCTCACCTCGATGAAACGGGGTATCGGCAGGGATGACACTATTCACCTGCTGGAATCGATCCGGGAACACAACCCCGACATCAGCTTACGCACCACGATGATCACCGGCTACCCCGGCGAAACAAGGGAGGAGTTCGAGGAACTGCTTGACTTCGTCCGGGAGTTCCGCTTCGACCGGCTCGGCTGCTTCCCCTACAGCCATGAAGAGCATACCACAGCCTATGCAACTCTCGAAGACGACGTACCAGGAGAGGAAAAGCAGGATCGTGTACGCGAACTGATGGAACTGCAGGAAGGCATCTCTGCAGAGAAAAACTTTATGTTCGAAGGAAAAACGACAGAAGTTCTGATTGATGAAGTTGACGGCTCGACCGCCTATGCCAGAACACAATACGACGCCCCCGAAGTGGATAACGAATGTATTATCGAGACCGGCGGCAGCGACATCGAACCTGGAGCGTTCCATATCGCACGTATCGATGAGAGTTCAGCGTACGAGTTGTATGGAAGGATCGTAACGGAAAAGGGACTCTGACAGCCTTGTAAATATTGTATTCTCGGTGCCGGTATTCAAGGAACTGTCAGTAGCCCGAATTACCCTCATGAAACGACCACTTCCTATCTCTTACGTTTTTCTTCGTCTCTTTTCCGTATGCGCCCGGCTCAAAAGAAAAAAGCCTTATCTGCCCCCACCGTCCGCACTATGGCGGGAAGGCGATTGCACCGAATATTTTCGCCAAACCCTGCATTGCCAGAACGCCCGACATTAAACACTTGCTCGACTGACAACTGTTTTGACAAAGGTAGATCCCCCTTATGTGGTGCACCGGTGAACGAAGCAATCACGACGCGGAACAAATTAATAGAGAAGCCTGTAAATGCCCGCAGCTTTTGCATATAAGAATGCTTCGACAATAAAATAACTTATCTTTTTCTCAAAAATTACGTACTTTTTATTGAAAACAGAGAGTGAATCAAATCGTTTCCCCCAGCAATAGCGACTATACAATGACTGTTTCATGTATCCCTGTAAAATCATACAGCTCAAAACCGCTTTTTCTCAAAAAACGTCTCGCCGGTTTTTATTCCCATACGGGTTCTACTTTGCTTTCGATAAAGCATAATACGCAGTATGCTCCAAGCGTCTCGTGTTTTTATAGAGTACCTTTTTTCAAACTACGGGTAAAAACTTTTTTATCCGATATATCTTTTCCGCCAAAAAATATATACAACAAATACCCGTCGGAAGGAGGCAAAAACCATGAGCAGGTTCAGGGTTATAGAATTCCAGTTGCTTCAGGCTTGCAATGCCAGTTGCATGTACTGTGCATACAATCAAAATCTTCCGAAGTTTAACAAGTGGCTCCCTCTCGAAATCGTGGAAAAAACCCTGGCGGAAGAAAAGCCCGAGTGGGTCTGGTTCGAGGGTGGCGAGGTCACCATATCGGACAAGTCGAAAGAATACCTGCTTCGGGCAATGGAAATAGGCAATAAATATGGCGTCAAAAATCGTATCAACACAAACTGCAGGAACATCGATCCGCAATGGGCCGGACGGCTTGCCGATGGAGGCCTGCAGTTTGCCTGCGTCTCCTTCGACACACTGGATCCTGAACGATTAGAGCTTCTGCGCGGCTTTGCGGAAGGAACAGGGGCAGAAAACCTGGAGCAACTCAAGGCAAACGCACTCTGTCTGGCAGACCGGGGGGTAACCGTCGATCTGGAGGCAACGGTGACCCGGCACAACATCCACGAGCTCGAAGCGTTATATGACTACGCTGAAAGCGTGGCAACGAACGGCCGAAACATTATCATGGGCGCACAATGCCTTGTTGCGACTTACGACGAAGCTTTCGGGTTATACCCGAAGATGGACGAGATGAACGAAGCGTTCATCCGGCTGACCGAAAAAGCGAAAAACGGCAGGATTCCCCTGCGTATCTGCTGCTCGCCGATGGTTCGCTGCAAATCTCCCGCGCTCTACGAACCGCACCCGAACATCATTTGGGTAGAATGCAGTTGCGGCTTCGATTACGTCCATGTGAATGCTACAGGTGACGTGCTGCTCTGCGGGTTCTGGGATCATACCAGGACCATCGGCAACCTGAACGATGCATCCCTGAGGGAAATCTGGGAGAAAAGCGAACTGCGCCGACGGGCCATGACCGAAATTCCTGAAAACTGTGAGGGCTGTCAACACTGGGAAGGTCCCGACCGCTGCCACAACACCTGCTTCTCGATTGTCCACCGCAGTACCGGCTCGTTCACATCCT
>OFES01000031.1_pt1 | contig 67934 bp, 65 predicted proteins | sample 1521151 | NCBI WGS metagenome assembly OFES01 (sample SAMN04272335, study PRJEB24112) | coral metagenome | biome: Coral reef; feature: Shallow seawater; material: Coral tissue | host: Coral | place: China: South China Sea | collected 2014
GTGAGGTGCAAGTGAAAGTGGCTGATAAAACACAGAAAGAGTGTATTGCCTTTTCAAAGATCCAGAGTATAGTTAATCCTCCTGATTTATTACAAGTTCAGTTAGATTCATTCAAGAGGTTTATTCAGGACAGTGTTCCCCTTGCCAAACGTAAAGATCAAGGTCTTGAAAAGGTCCTTCGCAGCGCTTTTCCGATCACGGATACCCGCGGCCTGTATTTACTTGAATATATATCATATACATTTGACAAACCGAAATATACAGTAGAGGAGTGTATTGAAAGAGGGCTGACCTATGATGTTTCGCTCAAGGTCAAGCTCAAGCTGTCGTATAAAGACGAGCCCGATGAATCGGACTGGAAAGAAACTATCCAGCAGGAGGTGTATCTTGGTCGAATACCTTATATGACCGACCGAGGTACATTTATTGTCAACGGTGCGGAGCGTGTTGTCGTTGCCCAGCTGCACCGCTCTCCTGGTGTTGTGTTCAGCGAAGCTGTACATCCGAACGGCAAAAAGATGTACTCGGCCAAAATTGTGCCGACCAGAGGGTCGTGGATAGAGTTTCAGACCGATATCAATAATCAGATATACGTCTATATAGACCAGAAAAAGAATTTCCTGGTCAGTGCGTTGCTCAGGGCGATAGGATTTACGAAAGATGAGGATATCCTAAGCCTCTTCGATCTCGTCGAGGAGGTTCCGGTCAAGGCAAGCAAGAAGGATTATCTCATCGGTAAAAACCTTGCATCGGATATTATCGATATGCAGACCGGTGAAGTGGTCAGTGCCCGGACATCCATTACAGAAGATATTCTCGATCAGATCACTGCGGCGGGATACAAGACTGTCAGGATCATGAAAACCGGTGCCGGCGAAAAGGGACTGGATAAATCGGTAGTTACCAACACCATTCTCAACGACAGTTCTGCTACCGAGGAAGAAGCACTTGAAATTGTTTATGAAGAGCTGCGGGCAAACGAGGCTCCGGATATCGATGCAGCCAGGAGTTTTCTGGAAAGAACATTTTTCAATCAGAAAAAATATGATCTGGGAGATGTCGGGCGCTACAGGATCGATAAAAAGCTCGGCAGAGAGCATGATGCCTTTAAAGCATTCCTCGAGGGTGATCCCGAGCTGAAGGCTCTTTCGGATGGAATCTACGAAAAAATTCTCCAGACGATTCAATCATATTCGGACGAGCCGATAGGTGATGAGATCATGGTTTTGACACACTATGATATTATTGCCGTTATCAACTATCTGATCAAGCTTGTCAACGGGCAGGCCGAGGTTGACGACGTGGACCATCTTGCAAACAGAAGGGTTCGGACCGTTGGCGAGCAGCTTGCCGCTCAGTTTGTTGTCGGGCTTGCCAGAATGGGAAAAAACGTTCGTGAAAAACTCAACTCGAGGGACACCGACAAGATTGCACCGGCAGACCTTATCAATGCCCGTACGGTATCGAGCGTGGTTTCGAGCTTTTTTGCAACAAGCCAGCTTTCTCAGTTTATGGATCAGACAAATCCGCTGGCTGAGATGACCAATAAGCGAAGGGTGTCCGCTCTCGGTCCTGGAGGGCTTACAAGAGAGCGTGCAGGATTTGAGGTTCGTGACGTACATTACACGCACTATGGACGTCTCTGCCCGATCGAAACCCCTGAGGGTCCAAACATCGGTTTGATCTCTTCATTGTCGGTTTACGCCGAAATCAATGACAAAGGATTCATCCAGACACCTTACCGTGTTGTTGAGGATGGTGTCGTTACGGATGAGGTACTGATGCTTTCTGCCGAGGATGAAGAGAACAAGATTACCGTTCCGGTGAACGTTCCGCTGGATGAAAAAAGGAAAATAGATTCCGAAACCGTTCAGGCTAGGACAAAGGGTGACTATCCGGTTGTAACGGCCGAAGAGGTCGATTACATGGATGTCTCTCCAATTCAGATCGTCAGCGCGGCAGCGGCTCTTATACCGTTCCTCGAGCATGATGACGGTAACCGTGCTCTCATGGGAGCCAACATGCAGCGTCAGGCTGTTCCTCTACTCGTGGCAGATGCCCCTGTTGTTGGAACCGGCATGGAGGCAAAGGTTGCACGTGATTCCCGAGCCGTCGTTCTTGCCGAAGGGGCAGGTGTTGTCGAGTCGGTTACTTCCGAAAGTATCCGTATTCGCTACGAGATGGACAGCGATGATGAAAACAGAATGATCATGCTCGACCCTGATGAGGGAGTCAAAACCTATGAATTGATCAAATTCAAGCGGTCGAACCAGGACACCTGCATAACCCAGAAACCCGTTGTGAAGAATGGTCAGGTTGTCGAAAAAGGAGATGTGTTGGCCGATGGCCCTTCCACTGAAAACGGCGAACTGGCGTTGGGTAAGAACGTGCTTGTCGCGTTCATGCCATGGAGAGGTTATAATTTCGAGGATGCTATTGTTCTGAGTGAGCGGTTGGTCTATGATGATGTCTTTACTTCGATTCACATCCATGAGTTCGAGGCAAACGTTCGAGATACGAAGCGCGGTGAGGAACAGTTTACCCGCGACATTTACAATGTCAGCGAAGAAGCGTTGCGTAACCTCGATGAGAACGGTATCATTCGAATCGGTGCCGAGGTCAAGGAACGTGATATTCTTGTCGGAAAAATAACACCGAAAGGAGAAAGCGATCCGACGCCCGAGGAAAAACTTCTTCGTGCGATTTTTGGTGACAAGTCCAGCGATGTAAAGGATGCGTCGATGCATGTCCCTGCGGGAATGAAAGGCATCGTAATCAAAACAAAGCTGTTCAGCCGCAAGAAAAAGGTCGGCCTGGATATCAGGGAACAGCAGGAAGTGATCGATGCCTTGTATGATCGTAAGGAGTCCGATCTTCGAAGTCGTTTCAAAAAATGGATGAAAGAGCTTTTCGAAGGGAAGAAAAGCACCGGGGTATACAATGAAAAAGGTAAAGAGCTGATCGCGGCAGGGACAGTTCTCGATGAAGAATTGCTCGGTAAGTTTGCCGGTCTTGGTTTCCTGGAATCTCTGGATCTTTCGAAAGGTGTTGTAAAAGAGGAGAAAGCGAACGAAAGTCTACTCAGGTTGTGCAGGGAGTATCGCCTCATGCTCAAGGACCTTTCGGATGAACGAGAAAACGAAAAATACAAGCTCAATATCGGTGACGAGCTTCCTCCGGGTATCGAGGAGCTTGCCAAAGTGTACATCGCGCAGAAAAGAAAGATTCAGGTAGGCGATAAAATGGCAGGACGTCATGGAAACAAGGGTGTTGTCGGTAAAATATTACCGATCGAGGATATGCCGTTCATGGCTAATGGAACTCCGGTTGATATTGTGCTGAATCCTCTTGGCGTTCCCAGCCGTATGAATATCGGGCAGCTCTATGAAACATCGCTCGGATGGGCCGGAAAGCAGCTTGGTGTGCAGTTCAAAACCCCTATTTTCGATGGCGCGACCTACGAAGAGGTTGAGCAGCAGCTTGAAAGGGCAGGACTGCCGAAGCATGGTAAAGTCAGGTTGTACGATGGCAGGACAGGTGAGCCATTCGATGATGAAGTGACGGTTGGCTATATCTACATGCTGAAACTCAGTCACCTTGTCGATGACAAGATCCATGCTCGTTCCACTGGTCCATACTCGCTTATAACACAGCAGCCTCTTGGCGGTAAAGCCCAGTTTGGCGGACAGAGGTTCGGTGAGATGGAGGTCTGGGCGCTAGAAGCATATGGGGCGGCCAACATTCTCAGAGAGATGCTTACCGTTAAATCGGATGATGTTGTAGGACGAAATAAAACGTATGAATCGATTGTGAAGGGCCAGAACCTGCCCGATCCCGGAACACCGGAATCGTTCAATGTGCTGGTTCGGGAGTTACAGGGTCTTGGACTTGAAATACGTATTGACAACAAGGTGCCGTAGGGCAGGGATTGTTGTAACGTGGTACTTTCCGGGATTTCTAAACGGTTGTTTTAACAGGGACATTTACTATGATTTTTTCACAGGGAGCTTCACCGATAAAAGGTGATTTTTCAAAGATAAAATTCAGCATCGCATCTCCTGAAAGCATTCTCGCACATTCAAGAGGTGAGGTACTCAAACCCGAAACAATAAACTATCGCACGTTCAAGCCTGAAAGAGACGGACTGATGTGTGAGAAAATTTTCGGTCCGACAAAAGACTGGGAATGCTATTGCGGCAAGTATAAACGTGTCAGGTACAAAGGTATTATCTGTGACCGCTGCGGTGTGGAAGTAACCATGAAAAGCGTTCGGCGCGAACGCATGGGACATATCTCACTGGCGGTTCCAGTTGTGCACACATGGTTTTTCCGTTCTGTCCCCAGCAAGATAGGGGCATTGCTCGACCTTTCCACCAAGGAACTCGAGCGTATAATTTACTATGAAGTTTATGTTGTTATCAACCCTGGGGAACCGGGAGAAAAGCAGGGGATCAAAAAGCTCGATCGTTTGACGGAGGAGCAGTATTTCCAGATTATAACCGAATACGAGGATAATCAGGATCTCGACGATAACGATCCGGCAAAGTTTGTTGCGAAGATGGGCGGTGAAGCGATTCACACGCTGCTCAAGGGGCTCGATCTGGATTCTCAGGCTGTCGAACTGCGAAAGATACTCCGTGAAAGTGGTTCGGAGCAGAAAAAAGCAGATGCGCTGAAACGTCTGAAAGTTGTCGAGGCTTTCCGGAAAAGTTACGAACCGGTAAAGAAGTCGAGGAAAAAGTCAACAGGGCTGTTTCCTGAAGACGAAGCACCGGAACCATATGTTTATGAGGGTAATAAACCCGAATACATGGTCATGGAGGTTATCCCGGTCATTCCTCCTGAACTTCGCCCTCTTGTTCCTCTCGAAGGTGGACGATTCGCCACTTCCGACCTGAATGATCTTTACCGCAGGGTCATCATTCGCAACAACCGCTTGAAGAAATTGATCGATATTCGCGCACCTGAAGTGATTCTGCGCAACGAAAAAAGAATGTTGCAGGAAGCGGTCGATGCGCTGTTTGATAATTCCCGCAAAGCAAATGCGGTTAAAACAGGTGAATCCAACAGACCGCTGAAATCCCTTTCCGATGCATTGAAAGGGAAACAAGGCCGTTTTCGTCAAAATCTGCTCGGTAAGCGTGTCGATTACTCCGGCAGGTCGGTTATCGTTGTCGGACCCGAGCTGAAATTACATGAATGCGGATTGCCGAAAAGTATGGCGATCGAACTGTTCCAGCCGTTTGTGATCAGGCGCCTTGTTGAGCGCGGTATTGCAAAGTCGGTAAAATCTGCCAAGAAGTTGATCGACAAAAAAGATCCGGTTGTATGGGATGTTCTGGAAAAAGTGATTGACGGCCGACCGGTGCTCCTTAACCGTGCACCGACATTGCATCGCCTCGGCATCCAGGCTTTTCAGCCGGTCCTGATCGAGGGCAAGGCAATTCAGATTCATCCTTTGGTTTGTACTGCGTTCAATGCAGACTTCGATGGCGATCAGATGGCGGTACATGTTCCGCTGTCACAGGAAGCGCAACTCGAGGCTACTCTATTGATGCTTTCGTCGCATAACCTCATCCTGCCGCAGTCGGGTAAGCCCGTTACCGTTCCTTCACAGGATATGGTTCTCGGTATGTACTACCTGACGAAATCCAGGCTTGGAGAAAAAGGTCAGGGGCAGCTCTTTTATGGTACCGAGGAGGTCATGATTGCCTACAATGAGGAACGTATCGGTCTTCATGCACTTGTCTTTGTCAAATACAGCGGTAACATCGAACAGAAATTCGATCCTTTACGAATGCTCGATATCATTCCGGAAGAGAATGTCGAGCAGAAAGAGTGGCTGAAAAAGGAAATAGAAGAAAACAGAATCCTTGTGACGACCGTTGGCCGTGTGATCTTCAACCAAAACGTGCCGGAAAAAATCGGGTTCATCAACAAGGTTATCGATAAGAAAGGGGCGAAGGAGCTTATCTCCAAGCTTTCCGGAGAGGTAGGTAATGTTGCAGCGGCGGAGTTCCTCGATAACATCAAGGAGGTTGGCTTCCATTACGCCATGAAAGGCGGTCTTTCCATCGGGCTTGCCGATGCGATCATTCCCGAAGCCAAGATCCAGCATATTAAAAAAGCGACAAGGGAAAGTAACAAGATTGTCAGAGAGTACAACAGAGGGACGCTGACGGAAAACGAACGGTATAACCAGATCGTCGATGTTTGGCAGAAAGTGACGAACCTTGTTGCCGAGGAATCATATCAGAAGCTTCGCAAAGACCGCGCAGGTTTCAATCCGCTCTTCATGATGCTTGATTCCGGCGCTCGAGGTTCGAGAGAACAGGTCCGACAGCTTACCGGTATGAGAGGGCTTATTGCCCGTCCGCAGAAGTCCATGTCGGGACAGCCAGGCGAGATTATTGAAAATCCGATTATTTCAAACCTTAAAGAGGGATTGACCGTTCTCGAGTATTTTGTTTCGACACACGGTGCCCGTAAAGGTTTGTCCGATACATCGCTTAAAACCGCTGATGCCGGTTACCTGACAAGGCGACTGCACGATGTTGCACAGGATGTCATCGTTACCGAAGAGGATTGCGGTACGACAAGGGGAATTCATGTAGAGCGTGGTATTGAAGAAGAGACGGGTGGCCAGATCAAATTCAGCGAAAAAATTCGGGGACGTGTCGCTTCCCGGGATATCATCGACGCGCTTGCCGATGAAATCGTTGTTCCGGCAGGGGGTATCATCACGGATGAGATTGCCGATGCCATTCAGAAAAATGTCGGTGTGATCGAGGCAGATATCCGGTCGGTGCTGACTTGTGAAGCCAAACAGGGAATATGCTCCAAATGTTACGGCACCAACCTTGCGGTACACAAGCTTGTCGAAATCGGTGAGGCTGTCGGTGTCATCGCCGCACAATCCATCGGTGAGCCGGGTACCCAGCTTACTCTTCGTACTTTCCATCAGGGCGGAACGGCACAGGGCGGTATCGCGGAAACCGAGACCAAGTCTTCCTGTGAGGGTCAGGTCGAGTTCGAGAGTATCAGAAGTGTCGAGCAGGAAACCATCAATGAGGACGGTGTGCCAGAAACCCAGGTTCTGGTAATCCAGAAAAATGGAAAAATCAACATTGTCGATCCTGATTCAGGAAAAATACTGAAACGTTATGAAGTGCCTCACGGTGCACATCTTGCATCACAAAACGGCGACCTTGTCAAAAAGGATGATGTCCTTTTCAGCAGTGAACCCAACAGTACACAAATTATCGCTGAAATCGAGGGACAGGTGAAATTCGCCGATATCGAAAAAGGCGTAACCTACAAGGAAGAGGTTGATCCTCAGACTGGTTACGTACAACATGTGATTATCAACTGGCGTACCAAGCTACGGGCTTCAGAAACAAGAGAGCCAAGGATTTTGCTCGTCAGCGAAACAGGAGAGATTCTCAAAACCTATCCTGTGCCAATCAAGTCGAACCTCTTTGTCGAGGATGGCAGAGTGGTTAAAGTTGGCGATGTCATGGCCAAAGTTCCGAGAAATCTTGACCGGGTCGGTGGTGATATTACCGCTGGTCTTCCGAAAGTCACCGAACTCTTCGAAGCTCGCATTCCATCGGATCCGGCTATTGTATCCGAGATTGACGGCTACGTCAGTTTCGGGCCGCAACGCAGAAGCAGTAAGGAGATCAAGGTTAAAAACGAGTTTGGAGAGGAAAAGAATTATTACGTACAGGTTGGTAAGCATGTTCTCGCCAACGAAGGGGACGAGGTCAATGCCGGAGAGCCTCTTACCGACGGTGCAGTATCTCCACAGGATATTCTGAGAATTCAGGGACCGAATGCTGTGCAGCAATATTTGGTAAATGAAATTCAGAAGGTTTATCAGATCAACGCCGGTGTTGAAATCAATGACAAACATCTTGAAGTGATCGTTCGCCAGATGTTGCAGAAGGTGAGGGTTGAAGAGCCGGGAGATACCGAACTGTTGCCGGGTGATCTTATCGATAGAACAGTGTTCATCGAAGCCAACAGAGATGTTGCCGAAAAAGTACGGGTGACGGAAAGGGGAGATGCCCCACCGAGAATTCAGGGAGGTCATCTGTATAAAATGCGTGATATAACCAAGATTAACAGGGAGCTTCGTCGAAACAGCAAACAATTGATTGTCATCGAACCAGCACTGCAGGCGACATCTCATCCGGTTCTGCTCGGTATCACAAGTGCAGCCTTGCAGACTGAAAGCGTTATTTCCGCTGCTTCTTTCCAGGAAACCACGAAGGTTCTCACCGATGCTGCAGTAGCCGGTAAGATCGACAATCTGGCCGGGCTGAAGGAAAACGTCATTGTCGGTAAGCTCATTCCTGCCGGTACAGGGTTGAAAAAGTATCGTAAGCTGGACCTTGCGTTTCCGGAAAACGGAGAAGACATCACCGATGCTTTTGAGAACGATGATGCTGAACTGGAAGGACCGGTTATCGAAGAAGAGACTGAATAGTTCTATGCCACAGTGTATGAGTAATAGAACGGAAAGTGCTCTGCTCTCCAAAATCTACAATAAAAGAGGGCTGCCTGTAAAGGGCAGCCTTTTTTATTGTTAGCTGGTGATATTCAGTCAGTAGTTCAGATACATGGACCGGTACGACTACGAAACCGTAAATCCGGAGTTTTCGAGAAATCCGGTATCGAATTCACCGCTCTTGAATGCGCTGGTCATGAGGAGTTGCTTATGGAATGGGATCGTTGTCTTGATACCGGTAACGATAAATTCATCGAGCGCACGCTGCATTCTATCAATGGCTTCTTCTCTCGTGTCTGCATGGACTATGAGCTTTGCTATCAGCGAATCATAGTGCGGAGGGACTTTGTAACTTGCGTAACCGTGGGTATCGACGCGTACGCCGTGGCCGCCAGGGGTATGGAATACCTTTAGTTCTCCCGGAGAAGGGCGAAAACCGTGTTTTGGATCTTCGGCGTTGATTCGACATTCAATGGAGTGTCCTTTGGGAGTGTAGGAGCGATTTTCGATGTTTTCACCTGAAGCGACGAGAATCTGCTGCCTTACCAGATCGACATCGTATCGTTCTTCCGTGACGGGATGTTCGACCTGAATGCGGGTATTCATTTCCATGAAGTAGAAATTCCGGTCACTGTCCAGAAGAAACTCGATGGTGCCGGCTCCCTCGTAGCTGATGGCAGCAGCGGCTGCCACGGCAGCGTTACCCATTTTTGTCCGAAGTTCGCTATCGACAACTGGGGAAGGTGTTTCTTCGATAAGTTTTTGATGGCGACGCTGTATCGTACAGTCACGTTCTCCAAGGTGTATGGTGTTACCGTGCTGATCAGCGAGAACCTGTATTTCGACGTGACGGGGATTTTCAATGAACTTTTCGATGTAAACTCCGCTGTTTCCGAAAGCCTGTTGTGCCTCGTTCTGGGCTGTGGCAAGGGCATTTTCTAGCTGTGAAGTTTCATTCACGACTCTCATCCCTTTCCCGCCACCGCCGGCAGTTGGTTTGATGATAACAGGGTATCCGATTTTTTCTGCAATGTCTACCGCTTCCTTGACGTTTGAAACCAACCCGTCGCTGCCCGGAACTACAGGTACACCGGCAGCAACGACCGTTTCTCTCGCCGTATTCTTGTCGCCCATTTTGCGGATCATTTCAGCGTGTGGGCCAATGAATTTGAAGCCGGAGGAGCTGCATACTTCAGCAAAGTCTGCATTTTCTGCCAGAAAACCGTAACCCGGATGTATCGCGTCGGCATTGGTGATTTCAGCTGCAGCTAAAATACGGGAGATATTCAAATAACTGTCTTTCCCGGGAGGGGGACCTATGCATACCGCTTCGTCTGCATATCTGACGTGTAGTGAATCCTTATCGGCTGTAGAGTATACGCCGACGGTGTTGATTCCCAATTCGCGGCAGGTTTGCATGACCCGTAACGCGATTTCTCCACGATTGGCAATAAGTATTTTTTTAAACAACGTTCTGTTTTGTTTGGACTTGATAATGATCGATTGCTCGGTTATTTTTTTGACAGTGACGTGTGACGGAAACCACTGCCGGTAACCTTGTTGACTTTGTTATTCCCTCTTGCCACTCTATGAGTTTGAAAACAATGCGATTGATTTCCCGGTCAAGGTTTTTTCAAGGTTTGATGAGGAAAAGTACCTGGTCATATTCAACGGGCTGGCCATTGTCCACAAGGATTTCAACAATGGATCCTGCAAAATCAGACTCGATTTCGTTCATGAGTTTCATGGCCTCGATAATACAAAGTACCTGACCATTTTCAATACGGTCATTGACATTGACGAAAGCATCGGCTTCCGGAGATGGTGCTCTGTAGAAGGTTCCGACAATAGGTGAACGGATTTCTATCAAACCTTCGTTCATCGGTTTTGATAGCTCGGACTCTTTTACCTGAGATTCTATGACAGGCTGGGGTTCGGAAACTGCCTGAGTGACAGCATGCGTCGAAACTAACTGGCTGTTGTTGAGAACAGGGTTCGCAGAAGATCTTTTAAGGGTGATTTTAAAATCACCTTCTTCGATAGTCGCTTCATCGAGATCCGAGTTATTGATCATATCGATAAGCTGCTGAATTTCTTTCAGGTTCATGATTTCATGCTTTAAGTTTGGTGCAGATCGTATAGGGGTGGGGTTATTTTTTTACCCTTTCCATGTATTCTCCGCTACGAGTATCGACACGGATAACGCTGCCGGTCTGGATGAACATGGGGACGTTGACTTCCGTTCCGGTTTCAAGAATCGCAGGCTTTGTTCCGCTCGTGGCCCGGTCATCTTTTGTCGCAGGACTTGTTTCGGTTATTTCGAGCTCGACAAATATAGGCAGTTCTGCTTCGATGATCGATCCATCATCCGCAAAGACGATATCGACAAGCATTCCTTCCTTGAGAAAGCTTGCCGGTGTACCGATAATTTCCTTCGCAATGTTGATCTGGTCGAAGGTTTCGGAATCCATCATCACAAAATCTTCTCCATCCCGATAGAGGTACTGGTACTGTTTCCGTTCAGTCTGAACGACATCGACTGATTCATTTGCGCTGAAACGGTATTCGACATTGCGTCCGGTATTGAGGTTTTTCATACCGGCTTGGTAAAATGCTCTCAGATTGCCGGGGGTCCGGTGTACCAGACTTTCTATACGATGCGGCTCACCCCGAAAACGGATGATCGAGCCTTTCGATACGTTACTGATTGATGTCATATGAAGCGAAAATAAACAAATGTTCTGTGCCTTATGGCTTGCTGTTCGGCGAAGAGTTTAATATAATACAGCGCAATGTGATTAACAATCTCCTAAGTTGAGCGTTTTTAATTGCCACAGTCGATATTCGAGCAATTGTTCATGGCAGGGAGCGGTGAAAATAGTGCTCCGATGCCGACGGAAAAACAGATTGCAAGTTTGTAACAGACTGGTTACATTAATTTTAATGCAGTTTACAGTTAATCTGGTGGTTATTGACTCCAACAACAAAAAAATTATCCTATGTCTAAAGCTGAGTTAGTTGAAAAGATCGCATCCCAGGCAGGGTTAACCAAAGCCGACGCGGAAAGGGCTGTGAACGCCTTTGTGAATGTTGTGACAGCTGGTCTTAAAGCAGGTGATGATATCACGCTTGTTGGTTTCGGGACTTTTTCCACAGGTGAAAGAGCCGAACGGCAGGGACGAAATCCTCAGACAGGCGAGACAATTACCATCGCAGCGAAAAAAGTTGTGAAATTCAAGCCTGGCAAGGCATTGAAAGAAGAGGTGGCCTGAGAGGTCCTTTTTTCTATGTATCCTTTCTTTTTTTCTGTTTCTTCAAGTCCATCCGGCGAGTGCTCGATGGGCTTTTTTTATAAAAAAGGCATCTGATTTTATGGCAACAAAAGTAGTTCTTGATTTTGAGAAGCCACTGTTCGAGCTCGAAGAGAAGCTTCACGAGATGCGGGTGTGTTTGAAAAAAAGTTCAGGTGAGCATAATCTTGTTGAGACGGAAGGGCTGAATCGTGAGATAGAGGTTCTTGAATCAAAAGTTGATGCCCTCAGGCTTTCGATCTACCAGAACCTTACAAGGTGGCAGAAGGTGCAGCTGGCGCGTCATCCGGAACGACCGTATACCCTGGATTATATCTACATGATGACGCAGGACTTTGTAGAACTCGCCGGTGACAGGCATTACCGTGATGACAAAGCGATTGTCGGGGGATTTGCCAGGATAGAGGAGGAGGAGTCAGGCTTCAATCAGACGGTTATGGTTATCGGGCATCAAAAGGGTCGTGATACAAAGTCGAATCTGTACAGGAATTTCGGCATGGCTCAGCCAGAGGGGTATCGCAAGGCTCTTAGGTTGATGAAGCTTGCCGAAAAGTTCGGTAAACCGGTCGTTACCCTGATAGATACTCCCGGGGCGTACCCTGGTATCGAAGCTGAAGAAATGGGGCAGGCGGAGGCGATTGCCCGCAATTTATTCGAGATGGCCGGACTGCGTGTCCCTATTATCTGTGTCATCATAGGGGAAGGGGCGAGCGGTGGCGCAATAGGCATTGGTGTTGGAGATCGTATACTGATGGCTGAAAATGCATGGTACTCGGTTATTTCTCCGGAAAGCTGTTCATCCATTCTATGGAGAAGCTGGAAGTTCAAGGAACAGGCGGCAGAAGCACTGAAACTGACTGCTGAAGATCTTCTCAAACAAAAGATTATTGATAGAATCATACCCGAGCCGCTTGGTGGAGCGCACCATAATCCGGAAAAAATGGCGGAAACAGTCAAGTCGGTGCTTATTGATGAGTTACGACTTCTACAAGGAAGAACACCTGAAGAGCTCGTTGATGAAAGAATCGATAAGTTTGCAGGGATGGGGGTATGGAATAAGGATGGACAGGTGTAAGTCAAAGGTCGAAAGGTAAAAATCAAAAGGAAAATTCGAAGAAAGGAAAGAGGCTCGTGGCATCCACGCCAGTGTGCCGAGGAATGTTTGTGGCAATCTTCAGCAGGCAATTAATAGAGTTCAACTACAGGAGAAAAGGTCGTCTCAGAAACAGAACTGAGGCAGCCTCTTGATTGTGTCAGTCAGCACCCAAATTCCCCAACGTCATACCAAACATGATGTGGTGCATTTACGAAGAAAAATAGAATTACTTTTGATTCCGGGGCAGGCTCAAGGATGAGAGGGCTGGGGCATCAAATCCCTCGAAGTCATGCCGGACTTGATCCAGCATCCATCGAGAGAAACAGGATTTCCCATAGATCTTTGGGTCAAGCCCATGGACGACAGGGGAAAAGATGCCAAATTATACAAGGTAGCTGTCTCAAAAGCACTGCTTCACGACTATCAGTCACCGTTGCATACGTTCTCCGGTAGAAAGTCATGCCGCATCAAGTGCGGCATGACTTTCATTGGAAGATGGATCCCCCGGGGCAAGTCCGAGAATAATAATCATTATTTGATCGTCCAGGTGCTGGGCCCTGCAAGCAGTTCCTCGAGAGTTCCTTCCCCGCCTGATTGTGCCTGTGCAATCTGTTCGTCGAGAGCATTCTCATAGGTAAAGCGATCTTCGACATAAAAGATGCCGATTGGCCTGGGCAGGCAGTTTTCCATTGTATCCGGATCATCGAAGAAACCGGCAAGAATGTTCGCTTTCAGTTTATCCTTTTCATCATGAATCCATAGATCGTCTTTCGAAACCGATGAATCGGTAAGGTCTACGATCACAGGTGTGAAACCGTCAAGTTTGATGCCTTTGTCTTGCTGTGCACCGAAAACAAGAGGCTTGTCCTGTTCGAGGTAGACGGTCGTATCGGCCTTTCTTTCCTTATCGGTAAACACAGCAAAAGCACCATCGTTATAGATCGGGCAGTTTTGGTAGATTTCAACAACCGATGTGCCTTTGTGATGTGCGGCTCGCTTGAATACTTCGCGCATAAATTTGCCATCACGATCAAGAACTCTTGCTACAAACGTTCCTCCCGAACCAAGCGTCAGGGCAGCTGTGTTCATCGGGTAGTCGACGACACCATTGGGAGAGGTGACCGTTTTAAGCCCGACTTTCGAGGTCGGTGAGTACTGTCCTTTCGTCAGTCCGTAGATTTCGTTGTTGAACAGGATGACATTCATGTCGAGGTTTCTTCTGACAGTATGAATATAGTGGTTGCCGCCTATGGATAAAGCATCGCCATCACCGGTAGCTACCCAAACGCTCAGATCAGGACGTGCGGTTTTGAGCCCTGATGCCATAGCCATGGCTCTGCCATGAATGCCGTGGACACCATAGGTCGAAACATAGTATGGCAGCCTCGAAGAACAGCCGATACCTGATACAACGATTACCTCTTCAGGTTTTAGGCCCAGATCGGCCATCGCATTTTTGAGCTGCTGAAGTACAGCATGATCGCCACATCCTGGACACCACTTGGGTTCCTGGCTTGACGTAAAATCTTTAGCCGTCAATAGAGTATTTGTATCGCTCATAGTTTAAAGCTCCTTTAAAATGTCTGTAATTTTTGCTTCGATTTCCATCTCGTTGAACGGTAGACCCTGCACTTTGCTGAAGCCGACGGGTTCTATCTGGAACTTGTCCCTGATAATGTGGATAAGTTGACCGTTGTTGTTTTCCGGTATCAGAATCTTCTTATAGTTGCCGAGAATCTGACCAAGATTTTTCGGGAACGGATTCAAGTAGCGGAGATGGGCATGAGCAACATTGCATCCTCCAGCAAGTGCTTGTTCAACCGCGATTTTAATCGCTCCGTAGGTCGAGCCCCAGCCAAGAACCAGGAGATCACCGTTTTCAGGGCCGTTGTCAATGGTCTGGTCAGGAACGAGATCGATGACGCGTTCGACTTTTTCGGCGCGCAGTCTTGTCATCAAAGCATGGTTTTCCGGGTCATGTGAAACATGGCCGGTTTCGTGCTGTTTTTCAAGACCGCCTATACGGTGTTCAAGGCCCTTTGTACCGGGAATGGCCCACTCACGGACACCCCGGTCATCACGTTTGTAAGGGAGGTAAGGCGGGTCGTCCTCATTTCGTGCTTTGGCAAGCTTTGGTGTTATTTCAGCAAGATCTTCCGGTGAAGGAATCAACATGGGCTCGGAGCTGAGCGCGAGATAACCATCGGTAAGGCAAATGACCGGAGTCATGTATTCAACGGCGATTTTCGCTGCTTCATAGGCTGCGTAGAAACAGTCGACCGGAGATGTAGCTGCGATAATCGGGACCGGTGCATCACCATGACGGCCAAACATGGCTATGAAAAGGTCGGACTGCTCCGGTTTCGTAGGAAGACCTGTAGAGGGCCCCCCTCTCTGAACGTTGACGACGACCAAAGGAACTTCCAGAATCATGGCCAGACCGAGACCTTCTGCCTTGAGCGCGAGGCCCGGACCGGAGGTGTTGGTTGCTGCGAGAGCTCCTCCATACGATGCGCCGATACTGGTTAGAACACCGGCTATTTCATCTTCCGCCTGGAATGTTTTGACTCCCCATTTTTTCAGGCCGGAAAGCGTTTGCAGGATTTCCGAGGCAGGGGTTATCGGATAGGAGCCGAGGAACAGCTCTATACCGGCTTTCTTTGCCGCCGCAGTCAGGCCGATGGCCGAAGCCTCATTACCGGTGACACGGCGGTAGATGCCCGGTTTCTTGTTTGCCGGATCGACTGAAAAGCGGCCATGCTGTGAAAACATTTCCGTTTCATCACCGAAATTGTAGCCGGCTTTGACCGCCTTGATGTTCGCTTCGGCAACATCGGCTTTTTTCTTGAACTTTGTTCTGAGGGTTTCAATCGTTGTTTCGATCGGAAGGCTGTAGAGCCAGTAGAGGGTTCCCAGTACAAACATATTTTTGCAGCGGTCGATGTTTTTCGTACTGAGTCCGGTATCGGCAAGAGCTTTCCGGGTGAGAGTCACGACCGGTATTGTAAATACGGTATAATCTTTGAGTGTACCGTCATCAAGCGGATTGTTTTCTTCACCGTAACCTGCAAGTTTGAGGTTTTTTGCATCGAATCCATCGGTGTTTGCAAGAATGATTCCGCCGTGATGCAGGTTTTTCAAATTTGCTTTCAACGCGGCCGCGTTCATTGCCACCATGACATCGAACTTCGCACCAGGCGTGTAAACCGCTTTGCTTCCAAACTGAAGCTGGAAACCTGAAACACCTGAAATTGTTCCGGCAGGGGCGCGTATCTCTGACGGAAAGTTCGGGAATGTATTGAGGTCAGAACCGTAAACAGCTACAGTATTTGCGAACTGGGTGCCAGTAAGCTGCATGCCGTCGCCGGAGTCTCCGGCAAAAAGAACCGACACACTGGTTTTAGATGTTACCATATTTTCATTGTTTAGGATTATTTGGTCACTCATTGTTGGTGTTCTTGCTTGTAAAAAAAATAAAAATACGATTTCACCCCTGCCAATGAATAGTCATTTCATTTCAGAGCTTGATATCGGCGAGTGGTGAAAAAAAACTAACGGAGGGTTGAAAACCTGTTCTTCAGGTTTTCAGCAAAGCTAAAAATATAGCTTTAAAAAAAAGATCAAACAAGTTTTTCAGTGATTGTCATCACTGTTTTTCTCGATGATGATGTTGTTTGCTTCGCAATACTCCTGCCATAATTTTTCGAGTTTGCCGGGGCAGTTATCGTCGAGATCACAAATATCGCACCGCTGAATGCCATACATCTGTTCCATCCAGCAACCGTTGGAGCTTTTTTTGACCTCGTTGACATAGTTGGGGTTTTCCATCATTTTCTTTGTGGACAACTCCATCAGGTAGAGGATATCCTCTCTTTTTTTCGGGTCTTCCATTCCCCAGCTCATAGCGGTGCTCCCTTTGCATTGAACGAATTTGAAAAAATCACTCACCCTGCGGTAAGAAACAATATACATCTTTTCGATAAAGAATATGCACATTCCCTTTTCAGTAGCGGCTTCAGTCGCTCGAAGACCTGAAGGGTATCGATTTTACGAGAATGTCATCGTAAGCGGAAAGGTTATGACGGTATGGGTGTCATGGCAGCAGTGAGGATGATGGAGGATGAACGATATTACTTGAGATTATAAAAGAATACGCATATGGTGATTTTTTTATATGTTTTTTTATTGCTTTTATAACTCTTTGTTTGTTGTTGTACTGATTGATTTTCTTGCCACAATGACATATTCTCTATGTTCTTTACAGTCTTTCATTATATTATTTCCGTAGGCACTCCATTCCACTTCGATATAATGATTATCTGCATTTTTGAATCTGCTCGATAATTCACATTTTGAATTTTCTTCTTTTTCGATAAAAACATAGTTGTGTACATAGGCCCTTTCGTTGGGATGAATTAAATCCAAGAAATATATTCCTTGCAATGCTTTGTTATTATATCCTAAAAACTTTTCGAACGATCGTGTGAATTCGTCGAGAATAAGATTGCAGTTTATAACAGCATATGCATCGAATTGTGTGGAATGTGTGGCATCGAGCTGTTGATAGAGAAGTTGGAGTCTTCTCATAATTCGTTCCATTTCAAGTTTATAGCTCGATGTCATAAGGTGTGCGCCCAGACCACTGATCAGCGTGTTTCTCTTGCCGTGCATGATCCAGTCGATATCGGCGCCGTCTTTTTCCAGCTTTGCCAGCAATTTTTTACCTGGAATACTTTTTCCCTTCAAATACGGACCCATTTGAGCCGGATATTTAATTCCCGTTGCTCTACAAAATGCGCTTATAGAGCCATGCTTCTTCAGGATATATTCCCGAAGTCTGTAATTAAAATCTTTGTAGATTTTCATGATGTACCACCTTCTTTTATAAGTGCAAATTCCTTTCGGTGTTATTGGTAGCCTAACTTCAGCAGGGAAAGTTCTTGTTATTACCTACACAGTTTATAGGTGATAACAAGCGTTTTTTGTTTTCGGAAGGTTTCATTTCTCTTGCAGGTTTTTCCTGCCCTTTGGCGAGATTCATCTTTATTCCTTTAAAAAGTGGTTCGATTCTTTCATGCCGATGTTTATCGGTTGTGATACCACTTGTGTTACTCCAGGAGCTCTGTTTCTTTTCGATGGTCTATAAATCAGAAACAAATTGCGAAGTTTGTGTTGAATAATAGAGAGTGATCGAGGTATTTAATGCGTAAAAGATTTGTGTGGTCTGTCTGTCTCTATAACAGGAGTTCTTGTTTCGAATTACAGTAATCACCATTCCTGACTATAGTTTTTTGCTTTGTATTATGCAAATACGGGTTTCTGAGGGTGATATAGGGTTGTATTTTGGTTGTGACTGCACGCAAAATAAGCGTATTTACGGGGTGGCTTTCCTATATGTTTTATAGGAAAATAAGGATAAATTTTTGAGATATGTTACAAGTTCCGGTTTTTATTCGTATGTGAAAACGTTTTGTGCTGTTGTTTATTGTTGGTGTATATGTATTGCATATCAAAAAAATACAAATGTTGTTTGTTGTAAGTATTTTTCACTGATTAGCAGGTAAGCAATGGTTGAAAATGAACATTGTTCGATATGGTGTAACAGTCTTTCTATAAGGATGTTAGAGGTTCGTTGGTGTTTGAGAGGAATCGTTTGTGCAACTGTTGGATTTAAGGTAGTGGTTTTTTTCTCTCAACGAGAAATTGTGCTGTTATTTATATAAACAAATCGTGTTTTTGTGGTTTTAGAGGATAGGTAATGTGTTTTGGAGGCCTGTATAGCATACTAAATTTGTTTTTGTTGTTAAGGTTTTTTGTGAAAGAAAAGGTGATTTTTGCAGGCATTGTTATACACCTATACTATAAACAGGTGTTATCTCTTGTGGGTGCGAAATGAATAGATGGGGTGTGCTCTCGGGTGAAAGCTCGAGGGCTTTTTTGAAAACAATAACTAAAATGGAGATATAATTATGGCCGTTGAAAAAACCATGGGGTCATCAAGTCTCGTTGAAGTAGTCGACCGTATCCTTGACAAGGGTATTGTTATCGATGCTTGGGCAAGGGTATCACTCGTCGGTATCGAATTGCTCGCCGTTGAAGCAAGAGTCGTCGTTGCTTCCGTAGAGACATACCTGAAATATGCTGAAGCAATCGGGTTGACAGCTCGTGCCGCTTGATGCATTGTAAATAACCCGGGCTCGGGTTGAGATTTTGTTGCAAACGTATCCTTGAGGTTGAAAAGACAGGTATAGGTTTCCAGTGAAATCTCGATTGTTTGTTTTGCAGTATGGTGTTGCCATGAGAGTTAGCTGTACAATAATTATTTGTGATGGATATCAAGGTTTTTCAAAAAGAGTTGGGAGGAGCTGTTGATGAGGTTTTGTCCGTCTATGAAGACAGCGTTGGAACTGTCGAGCAGATTATTTCTGCACCATCCCAGGTTATCGAGTTAGGAGAGGGAATCTCGACCACTCGAAAAGAAAGAGAGCAAATTGTCATAGCGTTACAGTCTTTGTTGGCAAGCAACGACTCTCTGAGAAAAAAAGATTTTGATTATATGATGAGCCGTATTCTCGAAGCCCAGGAAAAAAGAGAGGCCGAGGTACGGAGTATGCTGCGATCATACTTCGAGGAGCAGAGAGAAATGGCATCTGCTTTACGGGAAGAGCTGCGTGTGTTCCGTTCTAATCTCGGAGAAAAAAATGAAGAGCTGGTAGGGCAGTTTCGGCGTTTTATCGATGAGTTGTTTCGAGAAAGGGAGCGGCGGAAAAAGCATATCGAGGAAAAGTTGAATGAATACAACGAGTCACAGCAGCATATAGCCGGTGCTTTACGAGAGCTTATCAAGAAAGGGCGCGAAATAAGGGTTCGCGATTTAAAAACATTACTTGCCGAGTTCGACAATTCTCGAATGAAAAGAAAGAAGGAGCAAGACGAGCGTGAAAAGCAAGTTGCTGATATGTTGAACGGTTTTAAAGCGGAACGCTTGAGACAGACAAGCGTCGATCAGCTACCACGAGAGGGATAGATTTTTCAGGATATGGGTGTGCTTCAATTGTCAATCAGGTCTCAATACTAATATTAAAATTAAAGATATCATGGGAATTTCTTCAGACATGGTCAGGCTTGCAGAAAGCATCTCTGCGGGGTACGAAGAGCGTAAAAAAGATGCCGAGTGCCGTATTCAGGAGCTTGAAAATCTTAGAAAAGAAGTAAAGGATAAGCTTGATGCATTTCAAGTTCAGAAAGAAAAAATGAGTGAAGAGTTACAAAAAGAGTGCAAGGAGTTGCTCGATAAGCTTCATGCGGCTGACAAAGACCTGAAACATTCTGTTAGAAATCTTATGGATACTATTGGCGCGGAACGCGGTGAAAAAAGTGCCGAGCAGGCAAGAATGCTTCAAGAATTTCGCAGTGCGTTAGGGGATTCGGTTGGGAAGCTGATAAGCGACTTCGAGTCGGAGCGCAGTGAAAAAAGTGCCGAGCAGGCAAGAATGCTGCAGGAGTTTCATGTTGCTCTGAATGATTCGGTGAAGGGGATGCTGAATACATTCGAAGCAGATCATCAAAGTATGAAGAAAATGCAGGATGAGGGTTTTACAACACTGAATAATGAGTTGCGACAGGGTTCTGAGGCATTGAGCAATGCCCGGAACAGTGATGGTGGAAATGCAGGTGCTGCTGTGGAACAGCCCAATAAAAAAAAAGTTGAGGCCGTAAAATCTCCTGAGGCCTCGATGCAGGAAGCGCAAAATGTTGCCGAGACTGAACGTTCGGTCCAGGCCGTTCAAGAGAAAAAAGACGTTGTTTCGGAAAATCTCGAAGAACAGGTTCTAGGGTTTATATCGAGTCACCCCGAGGGTGTTCGCGTGAAAGATATGGAAGAGCCGTTAGGCGCGAACCGTATGCGTTTAGGGGTTATCGCCAAGAAGCTGTATGAAGGTGGAAAGGTGAGAAAGGAAGATAATCGGTATTTCCCGCTTTAATAAGGTGTTTTTCCTGTTAATCATTTAAATGTTGTAACGATACATGCCGAATAGCGACGAATTATCTGTTGTGCTTGAGCCGACAGCGCAAGCAGGCTTTGTGGAGACCGATTATGTCAAGGGAATGGTTCAAAGGGCTCATGCGTATACAAAAGCAGGATTCCCTGTGCATTTTCGGGGTCCTTCGGGGACCGGTAAAACAACGTTGGCGCTTCATCTCGCTCATACAATAGGGAGGCCGGTTATCCTTATCCACGGGGATGCCGAGTTTACCACTGCCGATCTTATTGGGGGTGAGCATGGGCATCGTTTTCAAAAGGTTGTCGATAATTTTATTCATACCGTTCACAAGTATGAAGAAAACATGGTCAAACGCTGGGTTGACAATAGGCTGACCATCGCCTGCAAGCATGGGTTTACCCTGGTGTATGACGAGTTTTCACGCTCTCGTCCGGAGGCAAACAATGTGCTGCTTTCCATTTTACAGGAAAAGATCATGGATATGCCGTCAGGTAGAGGAAAGGATCCATACTTGAAGGTTCATCCCGATTTTACGGCTATTTTTACCTCGAACCCTGAAGAGTATGCCGGAGTGAACCGAACCCAGGATGCATTAAGGGACAGAATGATAACCATGGACGTCGATCATTTCGATTATGAGACCGAGGTACGGGTCGCTCGATCAAAGTCTGGGTTGACCCGTAAGGATACCGAGAGAGTTGTAAAAATTGTGCGGGGGTTGAGGGCGTCTGAAAAAAGCGAATTCGAGCCGACGGTAAGGGCAAGCATCATGATTGCAAGGACGTTGAAACAGCTTGCCCTGAAACCGGACAGCGATAAAATGCTGTTCGAAGAAATTTGCCAGGATATCCTTTCGTCAGCGACGAGCAGGGTCGGTTCAAAAACCAATCAAAAACGCGTGAGAAAAATGGTTGCGGATTTGATCGATGAGAGTTTGGTTTCAAACGTGTGTGAGAAAAAGGAGGTCTGCAATGGGACGTTGTAATGCAGTCCGGGGGATGAAAGGGCTCAAAACCATCGGCGGTTTGAAGCGTCGTGCATCGAACAGCGATCGAACACAGGCTCATCTTGATATTTATGTTTTGGTACAGGAAAGAGATCGGCTCGAGAAAGAAAAGTCCCAAGTGCTCTCGAGACTTGAGGCGATCGATGAGCGATTGACAACTATCAATGATCGGCTCGATGAGCTGAAAGCTATGATCGATTGGAGTCGTGCTGAAACCGGTCGCCGGAAAAGTGCTTCAGCGAAACAAAACAAAAAAACACAGGGCGATAAGGACGACGGCGGTAAGACATGGCAGGTGAAGAACCTGCAGTATTAATTATTATAACGTTACTCTCATGAGTCAATTAACCCATGCGACACAGGCGTCGACGCTTGCAGACATTTTAGAGCGGGTTCTGGATAAAGGTGTTGTCATCGCTGGTGATATCAAGGTACAGATAGCAGATATCGATCTGATAACATTGAAAATACGTCTGGTTGTCGCTTCTATCGATAAGGCCAAAGAGATCGGAATCAATTGGTGGGAGGATGATAAAGATCTTTCGATCAACACCAGGTTCAAGGCGCTTCAGGATGAAAACAATCTCTTGAAAGAAAGACTTGTCAAGCTGGAAAGTGCACGGGATTCGGTGTGATGGTATTTGCTTCTTTACGATAATCTTAAAGCGGAGGGGGATCGGGCCATGAGTCAAAAGAAGAAGAAAGAAGAGTTTGACGTTGATTTCGGGTTTGGCAGTCTCAAGCTGGGCGGTTTGTTCGATGGACTTGATAAACTGGTCGACGCTGCAGCCAAACTGAAAGAGATGGGTGGAGAGTATTCGAAGGAGGGTGAAATTGATTTAAGTCACTTGAAAAAAGGGATGAAAGGTGTGTTCGGAGTGACGGTCAAGACCGGAATCGGTGGAGAGGGGCCTGTTGTCGAATCTTTCGGTAATATCAGGAAGACGAAAGAAGGGCCGAAGGTCGAGGAAGAAAGAGAGCCGTTATCGGATATTTTCGATGAGGGTGACGATGTCGTCGTCATGCTCGAAATGCCTGGTGTCACGAAAGAAGACATAACCGTCACTCTTGAAGGAGATATCCTCGAAGTTATCGCACAAAGTCAGTCCCGAAAGTATCGAAAAGAGCTTCTGCTGCCTTCTGCCGTGCAGGCTGAAACAATAGCATGGACATATCAGAATGGTGTTTTGGAAGTAACTGTGAAGAAAGGCTGATATGCCGTTGGGAAGTATTCTCGATCCGGCGTTGAAAATAATCCTTTTCGGTGGTAAAGGAGGGGTCGGTAAAACAACGTCGGCATCGGCAACAGCTCTCTACCTTGCAAGGAGTTATAAAACGCTTCTGATTTCAACAGATCCTGCCCATTCCCTTTCAGACAGTTTCGAGCAGGCAATCGGCAACGACATTTCACCAATTGAAGGTGTCGGAAAGCTCTACGCTCTCGAGATCGATGCCGAAGAAGCGTATACCAAATTTCAGCTTGAACATGAGCCGGAACTCAGGAAATTGATCGATACTTCTACCAACCTCGATGAAGATGATATCAAGTCGTTTATGAGTATGCCGATTCCAGGCGTCGATGAGGTCATGGGTTTCAAGACTATCGTGGACATCATCGATGAAGCGAATTTCGAAAAGTATGTTATCGATACGGCCCCGACAGGCCATGCTTTACGCCTTATGACTTCTCCCGAACTTTTCGACGACTGGATAAAGGTTATGGCTCGGATGCGGTGGAAATACCGTTATATGGTGACCCGGTTCGCCGGGGATTACAAGCCGGACGAAGGGGATGACTTTCTTTTTTCGATGAAGAAAACCGTCAGGAAAGTCCAAAAATTGTTACAGGATACAGCACAGTCCGAGTTCATTGTGGTGACGATTCCCGAAGCAATGGCTCTCGAGGAGACGAAACGGTTTTTACAACAGCTGCGAAAACTCGGTGTACTCGTAAAGCAGATGATAATCAACAATGTCATGGTATCGGAAGGGTGTGATTTTTGCCGTCGGAGAAAGCAGAGCCAGAGCCGTTACCTTGAAAGGTTACATGAACTGTTCGGTAAACTCGAGATAACCACGGTACCGCAGCACCCTACGGAAGTCAGGGGTGTTTCGGGGCTCGAGGGTATCGTGCATCATCTTTTTAGTTCATGAAAAAAGTAGTAGAAAGAGCTTTTCAAGTCAAGGAAGCTCTTGCAAAAGATGTCGGGCGAGCAGTATGCCGACTCGATCCCGAAGAAATGCAAATCTTTGGATTTGCACCAGGGCAAATTGTTCTCGTTCACGGGCAGAGAAAGACACCGGTAAGAATTATGCCCTCGTATCCTGAGGATCGTGGAAAAAAGATTGTCCAAATCGATGGAATAACCCGAGAGAATGCAGAAGTAGGGCTCGATGAGAAAGTTCGGATTGAAAGCGTTCAGGCAGGTCAGGCAAACAAAATTGTGCTTTTACCGTTAACCGGTACAGGTCTTTCGGAGAAGGAGGATAGTCGTTACCTGGGCTCCCTGATCGACGGTTTGCCCGTAACGGCAGGGGATAGGGTTAGAGCTAATCTTTTCGGTACCGGAACAGCCGAATTCAAGGTTGTCGAGACCATGCCTCGTGGAGTTGTGCTCATCAATACCGGTACGACGATACGGGTCGAGACAAATGAACAGGGAGGGAAAAAAGCGGCACGAATAGCCTATGAGGATATCGGTGGTTTAGGTGTGCAGGTGGAACGAATTCGTGAAATGATAGAGCTGCCTCTGCGGTTTCCCCAGATTTTCGAGCGTCTGGGGATAGATGCTCCGAAAGGTGTGCTTTTGCATGGTCCTCCCGGTACAGGAAAGACGCTTACTGCGCGTGCTGTCGCCAACGAAACCGATGTGTTTTTCACCCACATTTCCGGACCTGAGGTCATCGGGAAATTCTACGGGGAAAGTGAGGGAAGGTTGAGAAGGGTGTTTGAAGAGGCCGAGGCCAACGCCCCTGCTATCATATTTATTGACGAGATCGATGCCATCGCTCCCAAAAGAGAAGATATGGGCGGGGAAAAGCAGGTTGAACGCCGGGTGGTAGCTCAGTTACTTGCATTGTTGGACGGGTTGAAATCAAGAGGTCAAGTCATTGTCATCGGTGCAACGAATCTGCCAAATACGCTTGATCCTGCGTTGAGAAGGCCAGGTCGGTTCGATCGTGAAATTTTGATTCCGATACCCGATAAGAACGCCCGCTACGATATTTTGCAGATTCATACCAGAGGAATGCCCCTTGCGGATGATGTAGATCTGAAAAAACTTGCTGAAGTAACTCACGGCTTTGTCGGCGCCGACCTTCAGGCATTTGCTCGTGAGGCTGCAATGCTGGCTTTACGGAGAATTCTGCCCGATATAGATTTCAGCCGGCCTGAAATTTCCTACGACCTGGCAATGGGCCTCACTATTTCCATGGCTGATTTTTTGTCGGCGATGAAGGATGTCGAGCCTTCAGCCATTCGGGAAGTGTTCGTCGAGGTTCCCAATGTAGCGTGGCATCATGTCGGTGGTTTGGAGGCCGTCAAGGAAGAGTTGGAGGAAGCTGTCGTATGGCCTTTGAAGTTTGCCGAAGTTTTTCGGAAAACTAAAACACGTCCGCCGAAAGGTGTTTTGCTCTATGGTGTTCCGGGTACGGGAAAAACATTACTTGCAAAGGCACTTGCAACCGAAAGTGAAGTGAACTTCATCGCTGTAAAAGGTCCGGAGCTTATCAGCCAATACATTGGTGAATCCGAACGTGCCGTACGAGAAGTTTTCAAGAAAGCAAGGCAGGCGGCACCGACGATCCTGTTTCTCGATGAGATAGACAGCCTTGTACCGAGAAGAAGTGGCGAAATGTCCGGAGAACGGGTTGTTGAACGGGTTATCAGCCAGTTGCTTACCGAAATGGATGGAATAGAAGAGCTGCAGGGAGTTTTGGTGCTCGCGGCAACCAATCGTCTGGATCTCATTGAGCCGGCCCTGCTCAGAAGCGGCAGGTTCGACCTTCTCCTTGAAATACCGGTGCCCGATCACAATGCCAGGGAACGTATTTTCACCATTCATACAGGGCAGATGCCTCTTGGAGAAAACGTCGATGTATCAATGCTCGCTGAAAAAACTGCAGGAATGAGTGGGGCGGATATCGCCTTTATTTGCAGAAGAGCTTCGATACTGGCTATACGTGGGTATATCAAAAAGTTGTCTCTGGATAAAGAGCGGGAGTTTGATGCGGATTATGTTTCGAAGACTTCCATTTCGATTACAACAGAACATTTCAATGCGGCTATTGCATTGCTTGCAGATATGCTCGCAGAACGCAAACACATGGTAAGGTAGTAGTATGTCTGAAACTGGAAAATATATCTATTGTATAGTGGCTTCTTCACAAGAAAGAAATTTTGGACCGATAGGTATTGGTGGAGAAGAAAACGAGGTGATGACGATAAGTTACGAAAATCTCAGCATGGTTGTCAGTGATCATCCTCTTTCCAAGTTTGTGCTGAAACCCGAGACCATTCTGGCGCATGAGAAAGTTATAGAAGCGGTAATGAAAGAGTATAGCGGTGTGCTTCCTGTGAAATTCGGGACAGTCGCAAAAAATGCCGATGAAATACGAGATCTTCTTGACAGAAGGTATCGTGAGTTTATGGACTTCTTGAAATACTTTGAAAACAAGATCGAGCTGAATGTCAAATGTGAATGGAAGAGTATGAACGATGTCTTTCAAGAGATAGGTGGAGAGCATGAAGATCTGAAAGAAAAGCTTTTGGCAAATAAAGGCGGCGTCGATAAAGAAACGATGATACAGGTTGGGAAAATTGTTGAAGAAGAATTGATGAAAAAAAGAGAAGAGGTCTCCGATGCCGTTCTGAATGCTTTGAGAAAAATTGCTGTGGACTATAAGGTGAACAGGAAATCGAATGAAAAAACATTTCTCAATGTAGCCTTTCTTGTAGACTCGGGACGTGAAAAAGAGTTTGATGGTGTTGTCGATGATTTATATGAGGAGTACGGAGGGAAAGTACATTTTTCCTATGCAGGTCCTTTCCCACCATACAATTTTGTCGATATCGTTATTTATCCGGAAAACTGGGAACTATAAATAAAAAAACTGAATATGAATCAACAAGAAGGATTATACCTGTATTGTATCATAAGGTCGTCAAGTCCGGTTTCATTCGGTCATTTTGGTATTGGCGGACGAGGAGATGAAGTGACAACGGTTGGATATGACGGCTTATCAGCTGTTTTCAGCCGGGCTCCTCTCGTGAAGTATGAGGCATCGAGAGAAAACATGATAGCTCATGAAATGGTTATTGAAACGGTCATGAAAGGTTATTCGGTTCTGCCGCTTCGGTTCGCCACTGTTGTCGAGAGTGAGTCGGACGTTATGGAGCTATTGAAGGAAAAACACGATAGATTCACAGAAGGGCTTGACTTTGTCGAAGGAAAAGTAGAGTTGGGTATCAAAGCGATTGCCAAAAAAGATATTGTTTTTGATGATATTCTGCAAAATTACGAGGAAGTTCGAAAACTGAAGAAAAAAATTGAAGGAATGCCTCATGATCAGGCTTACTACGAGCACATAGAAATAGGTAAAAAAGTCGAGGAAGCTTTGGAGTTGGAAAAAGAAAAGTATCGAAAAGCTATTCTCGATGCGCTTGGCTCTGTCGCTTTGGAAATAAAAGAAAATAATTGCTTTGGTGATAGAATGATCGTGAATGCAGCATTTTTCGTCGATGCGAAAAGGGAATCAGAATTTGATTCTCGAGTCAACGAGCTGGCGGATCAGTATGGAGATAAGATTATTTTTAAATATGTCGGTGGATTGCCGCCATATAGTTTTGTGAATTTATCGTTATGATATTTTTTGATTTATGCTTCTTATCGATGACATATTTTTTGCTCCGATCAATGGTATAGTATGGATCGCGAAAAAGATTGACGATATCTCACAAGAAGAATTGTCGGATAAAGGTAAAGTCAAGGAAAAACTCATGGAGTTGCAATTACGCTATGAGCTCGATGAAATAAGCGAGGAAGAGTACTATGAAAAAGAGAAAGAGTTGTTGGAATATTTGAAAAAAGAAACAGAATGAAGCAATGAGTGATACAAAAAAGCAGGATAATGACAACCCGAAACAGCCATCTATTCTTGATGCTCGTAAAAAGGTTTCTTCTTTTTTAATGGAGGCACTGAAGGTAAGGGATGTTAAAATCATTAAAACGCTCAAAGAGGAAAACTGTTGGGAAGCTCTTGCCGAGGTCTATGAAGACAGTGCTTTTATCCAGGAGTTGGGGTTGAACACCCGTGTCAAAGACAGAAATCTCTATGAGATCAAACTTGCCGAGGATTTAGAGGTCATTGCTTTTGAAAAGATACGTTCAATAGAATAAGTATCGAGGCTGAAGAGCATGGGCAAGTGTATTTATGTTTACTGTGTGGCTCAAGAGCCTTTCCCTCTTATAGAGCAGGGGGTATTCAAAGCCGACCTCCATTCCCTTGAACATCATGGATTGAGGGTTCTCGCCAGGACTGTTTCTGCCGATGATTTTCTTGAAACGAAGTTTCAGGAAAATGTGAAAAACATTCAATGGCTTAAACATTGGGCTCTCGAGCATCACGAGATTTTAGCTGCTTTGGTAGGGGTTGTTACGTTTCTGCCTTTCAAGTTCGCTACGGTATTTCATTCCGAAAAGAACGTTGTAGCCATGTTGGATAAACATGAGGTTGCTATGAAAGAACAGCTGCGAAAATTGTCGGGAAAACTCGAGTACGGCGTGAAAGCATGGGCTGATGATGAGGCGGTAAGAGGTTATGTGACGAAGGTTAGTCCGGAGGTAAAGGCCTTCGATAAGGAGATTTCAATAAGTTCTCCAGGGAAGGCTTTCTTCCTCAAAAAGAAAAGGGATATTACCCTCGAGCATGAAGCACAGTCGTTTTTTGAAAAACATGTACGTGAGAGTATGCTTTGTCTTGCATCGCACACTCGGGAAAACAGCCTTCCTGCATGCGAAATGGCCAATGGCGAAGGAAAGAATGGATTGAAAGCGGATTTTCTGGTCGAACATCCCGAAAAAGAGATTTTTCTGCATGAGCTCGAGGCAAAAAAAAGGTCTTTGAGGGCATGCGGTATTCACCTGGAGTGTACTGGGCCATGGCCCCCATACAATTTTGCCGATTTTTCTGTTCAGTAAGCAACGCGGGAGCCTTTTATGAATGATAGTGATGCGTCACAAAATGTTACAGTGCTTGAATTACTTGACCGGGTACTCAATAAGGGAGTTGTCATTGCCGGGGATATAACCATTTCCGTCGCGGATATCGATTTACTCTATATCGGTGTCAAGCTGTTGCTCTCTTCGGTTGATACGATGGAACAGCATAAAAAAAGCAACCTGAAAATGCCAGGGGTTGAGCATGAAGCATGAAGAAAGGGTGCTTGCATGCTTGTATGCAATTGCAGGGGATGATTTTTCAGAAACACTGGTATCGGGAATTCCGGGAATGGCAGGTGAGTCATTATACCCTGTACGGTATAACGGGATTGTCGCCATTGCAGGTATTGTCGGCAGGGAGCGCTTGACGCTTGACAAGTCGGCAGCTCTTGCCTATGGGGAAATTCTCGATACGCTTTCTGAGAACTTCACCGTACTTCCTTGCAGGTTTGGGACATTGCTGAAAGATGACGATGCCATTACCGAGGTGCTTCAAGAGCGTTGCGCTTTTTATGAAAGGAAGCTTGTCGAGTTGAAAGACAAAAAGGAGTTCGGGCTTACAATACTTCCCGAAAAAAAAGGTGCAGCAACGTGCAACGTTCGAAACGATCGGAAGGCGGGCGATGGAAAAGAGTATCTCATGTTGAAGTATCAGCAATTCAAAGCAGAACTTGAGTTGAAAGAAAATACCCGGAGTGCGATCGATGTCATTCGACTCGAGTTGCAAGAGATCAGTAGTGAATGCGAAGGGAACTCTTCGGCAAATGGACAGATGTCATTCAGCGGCTCTTTTCTGGTAGAGAAAAAAAATATGGATTTTTTCTGTTCGAAAGTGAAGATTTTTCAGAGGCGGTACCCCGAGCTGAAATTTCTGTTGACGGGCCCGTGGCCGCCATTCAGTTTTGTCTCTTGATCGTAAATGAAATTCTCCTTCTATGGAAGAAAACAACAATAAGGTGATTGTCTGTTCAGATGATGTTGAAACGTTTGAAGCAGAGTTGGCGAATACCGCTCAGTCGCTTCCCCGTCACATTGATGTCAATCCTGAAAACATTGAACATGGCCTGGCAAAACTTGTGCTCACTCTTGTTGAGCTTATTCGAAAGTTGATGGAAAAGCAGGCCATGAGGAGAATGGATGGTGGATCTCTGAGCGATGAGGAAATTGAACGGCTTGGTGAATCCTTGATGCTTCTTGAAAATAAAATGGATGAACTCAAGGATTATTTCGGGCTGAAAAGTGAGGATTTGAATCTTGACCTGGGCCCTCTGGGTAAATTGATGTGATAGAGTGGTCTTGGAGGCTGTTTCGATGTTCATGAAAAATGAGGTGGGGGGGAGTTCGGCATATTCCAAAAAGAATGCTATGGCCGAAGTTTCTTTTTCGTCTAAAGATGATGCAGAGCATTGAGCAGTTCTCTCTCTCCGAAAGGTTTTTTCAAGGTGGCATCCGCTCCTGCAGCATAGGCAAGCTGAAGATAACTTTCAGGGCTCATTTTTCTGCCGCCTGAAATGGCGACTATTTTCATGTGAGGATGCTTGGATTTTATTTTTCTGATGACTTCAATGCCTTCCTGATCCGGCATGATGATGTCGGTGATCACTATTGTCACGTCCTGGTTTTTGGAAAGCAGTTCGAAAGCTTTTTGACCGCTGTCTGCTGTGAGGACATTGAAGCCGTTGTGTTTCAGGATTGCCCTGAGGTATTTCAGAATAGCGGTATCATCGTCAATAACGAGTATTTTCATGAATCAGGAATTAAATAGCTGTTCAATAATTTTCCCAACGATTTGTCTGGGAGAAACAACTGTTGGCTTTCTGAAATTTTTTGACTGTATGATGGCATAGGATGATTGGGCTGCCCTGGTGCCGTTCATCCTGGATTAATTATCCATGCAGTTTACTATGAAATATATATCGAAAACAATTAACAAGCTTTTATTAAACCGAAGAGAGGTGTCCCTGATTTTTTTTCCTGGCTGAAATCTTCGTAATGGTCCAGCACATGGTATCTATAATGAAGGGTTTCAGGGTGAAATACGGGGGATAAAATGCTAAAAAAAGCGTATTCTAATACAATATGTTTATTTGTTATTCAACTTGATATGTGCCATATATTGATTTATGCGGCAACTTGCTTCAAGGTGTTATTTTTTAATATAATACATGGTCCAAAAGGGGGTTATACCTTCTTCCTTTTTTCGTAGGACTGCTGTTTCTCTCAACTGTGAGAGAATGCGTGGATGGTAAGGGGGCATCTACGTATAAGCCGCTTCATGTACTGACATGAAGCGGCTTTTTTTGTTATGGCTGCAAGCGTACTTTCCAGCTGCTGTTTAAAAATAACGGATCTAGTTCTTTTTACCCGAAGCTTCGTTGTCGTTTGGCGCGTCGATCAGAAAGAGGAGTGCCGGTAAAGAAACCGTTCATGCGTGGAGAACATGAAGACTGGTTAAAGATTTTGCAGCGTGTTCAGTAATTCTTTGTGCCCGAACGGTTTTCTGAGGGTTGCATCGGCTCCAACGGCATAGGCAAGCTGCAGGTAACTTTGCGGGCTCATTTTTCCTCCACCGGAGATGGCGACAATTTTAATGTGGGGGTGTTCGGTCTTGATTTTTTTGATAATTTCAATGCCTTCCTCTTCCGGCATGATGATATCGGTGATAACAGCGGTTACATCGCAGTTTCTTGAGAGTTTTTCAAAGGCTGAAAGGCCATTGTCTGTTGTGAGGACGTTGAAGCCGTCATGTCTCAGAATATCCCTGATGTATTTCAGAACAGCATCATCATCATCAATGACCAGGATTTTCATATAGGTGAATGAGTTGTAATGTTACTCCATGACTTCCTGAATTTCACTGTATAATATAGAAAAATTTATGGGTTTACGGAGAAGTGTCTTAATCCCGTAATTTGTCATTGTTTGTTGAAGCTTCCGATCAATTTCTCTGCCGGACATGAGAAAAATCGGTAGATCAGGCCTGATGTTGTGCACCTTGCGGGCCAGTGCGATTCCTGTCATTTCGGGCATGGTCAAATTGGTGATAAGCAGATCGAAAAGATTGGGCTTATGGCATAGTATTTCGAATGCTTCGGATGCTGATGTTGTCGTCGTAACTGTATGACCGTTGTTCTCCAGAAAAACTTCCATCATTTTTATGGTCGAGGTTTCATCGTCAACCAAGAGGATTGAACTCTTTCCCCTGCTTTTGGTTTCAACAGATGGGCTTGTGGATAGTGATGATTGCTCTCTGCGGATTATCGGCAGGTAGATGCAGAAGGTGGTGCCTTCACCGGGCTTACTCGCTACAGTGATGATTCCTTTGTGTTGGGTGATGATTCCATGTGCAACGGAGAGGCCAAGACCGGTTCCCCTGTTGACTGGCTTTGTTGTGAAAAAAGGCTCGAAAATTCTTTCCAGAGTTTTACTGTTCATGCCTGAACCTGTATCCGTTACAGTCAGCAAAATGTAGGGTTTGTCTTGCAGCTTCGGTAGTGATTTGCGGAGTGCAGGGTCAGGGTGCAACGAGCGTAACCGTATGGTCAGCTTTCCTCCTGTTTTTTCCATGGCATGGTACGCATTGGTGCAAAGGTTGAGGAATAACTGATGTATTTGAGATACGTCGGCAAGTATGTCGCCTGTATTGTTATCGATATCGGTTTCAATAGTGATCGTCGAGGGGATGGCGGGACGGATCAGTTTGAGGGCTTCGGTAATTATTGTGGCAGGGTTTAACGGCGTCTGATGAGATTCCTCCAACCGGCTGAAAGCGAGAATTCGCTCTACCAGGTTTTTTGCCCTTTCCGAGGCTTTCTGGATTTCATCGAGGTAGTCTGTTGCAGTTTCTCCTGAGGGGATCAGTTTTTTCAACATGTCTGCATAGCCCATGATCGGGGTCAGAATGTTGTTGAAATCATGGGCTATCCCTCCGGCAAGAGTTCCTATGGTTTCAAGCCGCTGCGCCTGCTGTAACTTCAGTTCCATCTCATGTTTTTCCGATTCTGCAACAGCCTGTTTGGTAATGTCGAACATGATGCCGTCAGCACCGGTAAAACTGCCATCACTGCAAACAAGCGGGGCTTTTCTATCTTCGATCCATTTTTCTTGACCGGTTTTTGTTCGGATTCTATAACTCTGAATGATTGGTTCGAGATTGTGTCGGGCAGTTCTGCATCCGCTCAAATACTCTTTTCGGTCGTCGGGGTGGATGATCGATACCCAACCTTTAGGCAGCGTATGGATTTCTTTCGCACGGTAACCGGTGATTGACAGAACTTTCGGTGAGAAAAGAAAATCGATCTCTCCTTTTGGGTCTGTGGTGTAGATGATACCCGGAATATTGTTCAAGAGGTTCTGGTATTTCTGCAACATGCGCTTTTTTAACTCGCTTTCTCGGAGAGCATCTTCTATTTCCTTATGTTTGGTGAGGTTGAGAACGACACTTCTGAAACCGGTAATGCTTTCGTCATCTATAATAGTCGTGACGTAGAGTATGGCTGGGAAGGTTTTGCCTTTTCGGGTGAGTGCCGTGAATTCCAACGTTTCAAGATGACTTCCCTCAAACAATTTTTTCCTGCAGGTACGAAGGAGCTGATGATTTTCAGGAATGGCAAGGTCAAATGTTGTAAGATGTTGTTCCAAGTCCTCGCTTGTATAGTCAAAGAGTTGAAGAGTCGAGTTATTGGCATAGGTGATCCTGGTCTCGAGGTCACATTCAAAGACAGGTTGTGGCAGTTGTTCAGTAAGTTCGCGGAACCGCTGCTCACTTTCCCGCAACGCTTTTTCAGCCCTCAGACGACCGGTGATGTTTCTGCTGATGCCGAACAGAACAGGTTTGTTGTTCCAGATTCCCCGACTAACTTTCGTTTCGACAGGGATCAGGTTGCCTTCTTTAGTTTGCAGTGGTAGCAAGCACAGGTCGGTTTTTCCTGCGAACAGGTTTTTCAAGTTTTTTATGGCTTGTTCACGCTCATGGACGGGATGAAAATCAAGGATGTGGCTTCTGGTGATTTCCTCAGGAGAATAGTTCAGGTCGTAGAGAAAGGTATCGTTCGTATGAATAATCTTTCCTTCGGTATCGATGATAAAGAGGAAGTCATCGATGGTGTTGAAAAGCGTTTCGAGGTTTTTTTTTGCTTCTGCAGTTTCAGCCTCGTGTCGGGCCTGCATGATTGCCGCTCCAATATGGGATGCAATGGTCTCCAACGCTTTTTTTGCGAAATTGGGTACATGTTCCAACCGATGAGATGCCACACTCAAGCAGGCTATTACATCATCCTTGTAGTGTACCGGCAGGATTGCTATGGCATCGAGTCCTTCCTTCTCGGCCTCTTTGAAATGCTGTGTTCCAGCACCGCTGATCTGGCTGTATAAAGGATTTCCTTTCAATACATCAGGTAAATACGATCTGGAATGTTTGAGAAAATTTTCAGGTAACCCTTTATGGACGGAGAGGGAAAGGGATGCATCTGCAGGTTCGACAAGATAGATGCCTCCACAGTCCATATCTGAAATTGCAATGGCTGTATCAAGGCAGAGATCGAGCGTTTCCTCAAGAGATTTTGAACAGCTGAGTTTCAAGGCAAGATCGAGCTCGGTTTCAAGAAGCTGTTCTGCTTGCTTGCGCATCAGGTTATTGGCTATAATTGCTCCGACAAGCTGTAAAACGGTAATGGTTTCCGGGTGCCAATATCGATGCTGTCTTACGGTATCCAAACCGATGTAGCCGAATAAATGGGCATTCGAGGTCAAGGGGATGACAATAAGTGATTTAATGTTCTGCCGTTCAAGGGTTTTCTTTTCAGCAACAGCTTCAGGTGGAAGTTTCGAAACGTCGGGAATGAGAATGGTTTCATTGTTCCTTACTTTTTCCATCCACCAGGGAAAAATCTTCGTTGACAGCCCTTTGAGTGTTTCTATTTCCGGTTTGATTCCTTCGGCACACCATTCATGGGTATTGTCCATCAGGTTGCTGTCATCGTAAAACTGAAAGGTATAACTTCGGTCAGCTTGCATGTATTCACCGATGATCTCGAGGATGTCTTCAATAACGGTATCGAGCTGATCGATGGCGAGGTTGATGAGTTTGCTCGAAATGTTGGTGATCAGATGCTCGAATTCAAGTTGTTTTTCGAGCTTTTTTTCCGGTGCTTGTTTTCTCGAATGCTCAGTAAGATTTTCCGACGCTGTATTGCCACCGGTAATCTTCTGAAGCGAGCCCACCATACGCACCGGTTTACCTGCTTTATCCCATTCGATTACTTTTCCCCGATTCATTACCCGTACCCAATGGCCCTTGTTATGGCGTATACGGGTTTGAATTTCGAAGTATTCGTTTGTGCCGGCAAAATGTTTTTCCAGCAGGTATTTCAATGAGGCGAGATCTTCGGGATGAGAAAGTTTTTTCCACAAGCCGATGTCGATGGGTTGGAGGCTGGCTATGGTATGGCCAGTGATTGCTGCCCAGCGTTCATTGACGGTGAGTTCTCCGGTTTGCATGTTCCAATCCCAATAACCGGCATCGGTACTTTCGAGTACGATGTTGAGTTGCTGGTTTTTTTGCTCGAGCGATGTACTTGCTTTTCTCAGATACTCAAGTTCTCTTCTTGTTCTTTCCAGTTCAGAGTAAAGAGTCTGTAGTTCTCTATTGTCTGTCACCATTATGGAAGTTTCTTAAATAGTTGAGCCCCCATGGGAGTGGGCGGTGAGCCGGGTGGTGTTAGGTCATGGTTACTTTTTTAAAAATATACAGTATCAAGGTTGCTCCGTTATATGGAAGGAGAATGCGGAAAAGGGAAGAAAATGAATAAGGGAGCCAAAATGGGGAGCGGCCATTTCTCGATTGCTACTGCATTTTCCTCAGCCTTTCAATAACCTCTCTGTGAGGATGATTGACAAGGTCATCACTGTGTTCCGGTAGCGTGACACGTTTTGCTACGACTGCGAGCATTCGTTCTTCTAAATGTTCGGCAATATCAAGCATATGCAGAAGATGGTGTTGCAGTTCGTGGTGAACGAACTTTTCTGCCCGGTGCTTTTTCATCTTACCGAGAATTTGAGCCATGAACGGGTTGTCGATATAGCGGGAAACCTGGCTGAAATAGTCCAGCGGCAAATCGTTCGCATAGCCTGTTGCCTGGTCGGGGCTCATTTTTTTACAAACCCCTGCGGCAATCTGCGGTTTGATGTGTTCGACCATCAGGGGAACGACGACGAAATGAGGGATGTATTTAACGATCATACTGATCGCATGGTACAGTTCGTCCAGCCCATCGGTTTTGGAGCTGATCTGGTTTTCAATGTAGTTGATGACTTTTTTCTGCTGTGTCGGATGAAGCTCCTGCAGGAACTCCGGTACAGGCTGGTTCGTCCATTCCAATACGTGTTCAAGCTCATTCATAATCATAACCGCGTTTACTGAGAAGTAAACCACAGTTTATCAAAAAAAAATGAAAACATGAATTATCGCCTTGCAGCGTTCTCGAAGCAAGGGGTAGGCCGGGCGAAAATCACGGGCTTTTTTGTTACATTAAGCATTGAAATTCGGACGGGGCCGACCTGTATACCCCTGATAACAAGCTAACAGCAAGATACAAGATAGCATATGAAGTCCAGCGATATTCGGCAGTCTTTTCTCGATTTTTTTGAACAAAAAGAGCATACCATTGTTCGGTCAGCTCCGGTGATTCCTGCTGAGGATCCAACGCTGTTGTTCACCAATGCCGGGATGAACCAGTTCAAGGATGTTTTTCTGGACAAGGGTACCAGGCCGTACAGCAGGGCTGTCGATACCCAGAAGTGCATTCGGGCCTCGGGTAAGCATAACGATCTCGAGGATGTCGGCCGTGATACCTATCACCATACTTTTTTTGAAATGCTCGGAAACTGGTCTTTCGGAGACTATTACAAGAAAGAGGCGATTGTTTGGGCATGGGAGTTGCTCACCGAAGTATGGAAACTGCCCAAAGAAAGACTGTATGCAACGGTGTATACCGATGACGATGAAAGTTTGGGAATCTGGGAAAAAGAGACCGATATCGATCCTGGTCACATTATGAGATTCGATGGAAAAGACAATTTCTGGGAGATGGGAGAAACCGGGCCGTGTGGGCCATGTTCCGAAGTCCATATCGATCTGACAGATGATCTTTCAGGCCAGACGTTGGTCAATGCAGGAGACCATCGCGTCATAGAGCTGTGGAACCTTGTTTTTATACAGTACAACCGAAAAGCGGATCGTTCACTCGAGCCGTTACCGAAAAAGCATGTCGATACCGGTATGGGATTTGAAAGAATTACCGCAGTACTACAGGGTAAAGGTTCGAATTACGATACGGATATTTTCAGTCCTCTTTTCAACGCGATAACCGGTCTTACCGGGATGGATTACAAAGCGACGCTTGACGGAGAAAAAGACATCGCCATGCGGGTGATTGCCGATCATGCGAGAACACTGACCTTTGCCATTACGGATGGGGCTGTACCGAGCAATGAGGGGCGTGGTTACGTGCTGCGCAGAATCCTGCGTCGAGCTGTGCGTTATGCAAAAAAGCTCGATTGCAATCAACCGGTCCTCTACAGGCTGGTCGGTGTTATTGCGGATACCATGGGTGACGTCTTTCCTGAACTGAGAAAGCAGCAGAAAACTGTCGAGAAAATTGTCAGGTCCGAGGAAGAGAGCTTTTTGGTGACTCTTGACAGGGGGATTGAAATTTTTGGGGAAATAATCGCAGCACTCAGGGGTTCTGAGCAAACGAGAATCAGCGGTGAGGATGCGTTTCGGCTTTACGATACCTATGGTTTTCCGCTTGATCTGACTCGGCTGATGGCTCTGGAAGAAGGGGTGCAGATCGATGAAAAAGGCTTCGAAGCATGCATGCGGGAGCAGAAGGAGAGGGCTCGCAAGGACCGCAAACGAAAGCAGCGGATTGCCGATGAGCAGGGTGAATGGAACTGGTTCGGTAAGAGAGCGCGTACGATTTTCCTTGGTTATGAAACGCTCGATACCGAGGCGAAGGTTGTCGGGGATAAAATTGCCGGTGGTCAGTTACAGCTTGTACTCGACCGTACCCCTTTTTATGCTGAAAGCGGTGGACAAACAGGTGACACGGGCCGTATCGATTGGCAACAGTTCAGTGTTGACATTGTCGATACACAGAAAGACGGGGATGTGATCGTTCATGTTGCGGGAAAAGTATACGATCGTGGCACCGGACTCGAGGTCGATCCGGCAGAAATTGAGTTCAATGGTTCCGATACTGTGTATGCGCGAGTTGACAAAGAGGCAAGAGAGGCTACGGAGCGTAATCATACAGCAACTCATCTGCTGCATGCAGCCCTGAGAAAAGTTCTCGGTGAACATGTGCAACAGAAGGGGTCGATGGTTGGGCCGGATCGCCTGCGTTTTGATTTCAGCCATTTCGAAAAAGTTTCTCAGCAAGAGCTCGAGGCGGTCGAAGCTGAAGTCAACGAGCGTATTCGAGAGGCAGGGGAGCTTGTCAAACATGAGGATGTCCCCTACGAAGAGGCCCTGGAAAAAGGAGCTCTTGCGTTTTTCGGTGACAAGTATGCCGATCGTGTTCGGGTTGTGGAAGTTCCTGGAGTGTCTATGGAATTGTGCGGTGGTACTCATGTGAGCAATGTCGGCAAGATCGGTCTCTTCAAGATTATCAATGAAGCTTCGATTGCATCCGGTATCCGCCGTATCGAAGCGATTAGCGGAAAAGCAGCCGAGGAGTTGCTCTGGGGTGAATACCAGGAACTGCAACAGGTTCGTCAGCTGCTGAAAACCGGCGGGGATGAAAGTGTCGCCGGACGTGTTCAGGAGCTTCTGGAAGAAAGAAAGGCTCTCGATAAGCAGGTGCAGGATATGAGGCTTTCGTTGCTTCTTGATCGTGCTCTCGAACAGCTTGAGCTGGCTGATACGGTGAACGGCTGCAGGATATTCGTTATGAAGGAGGAGGATTCCGGAGCCGATACCCTGCGCAGTCTTGGGCAGTTTCTTCGGGAAAAGATCGGACGCGGGGTCGGTCTGCTTGCCGGTGAAGAGAACGGAAAAGTTACACTGGTCGGTTTTGCCGGTGATGAGGCAATCAGTGAATGCGGTCTGAACGCCGGTGAACTCGTTAAAAAAGCTGCATCGAAGGTACACGGTGGCGGCGGTGGAAAACCCGGACTCGCTACCGCAGGAGGGAAGAATCCGGCTGGCATCCCCGATGCAATCAAAATGTTTGAGGAAGCTGTGAGGGAGAAACTGCAATGACGGGAGATGCGCTAGGTTATGTTGGTTTTTGATTGTTTTTTTGGTCGCTGTTCGAAACCTTCGTGTGATGGTTGTGCGTTCAGGATGGTTCGTTCGCTAAGGCTTGCTCTCAAGTCACGGGCTATGGACAAATGTGAAGACGAATCGGTCGAGATCTCTGGTGTATGGAAGAAGGAGGATGTGGTGCAAGCGTCAATACAAACTCCGGCATCCTCACCGGTTGCGGTGTCGAAACAAACGGGAAAAAAGCGGAAAAAACGGCTTCTTGTTCCAAGAGAAGATGTCCCCTGGTATCCTACGATAAACCCCGATCTCTGTAACGGCTGCGGTGACTGCAAGGTGCTCTGCAAACCCGGTGTGTTCGAACCGGGCCCACCCGATCCGGCAGGAATTCAACGCCCCAAGTTCGTTGTGGCACACCCATATAAATGCTTGGTGCTCTGCGACCGCTGCGTGGCTGTCTGTACTTCCGGAGGCATCACGCTGCCACCGAAAGAGGATTTCGAAAAGTATGTCGAGTACGTCGATTAATACAGTTAACCCCACCATCTTTTTTTCCGCGAGCCATCGTGAGAAATGAAACAACGAATCCATGAATGAAAAATGTTTGCAGCGAATGGTGTGACTTCGCTGTTATTTCCTACCTTGTCCCCCGATTGGTTTTATTCTTGAACAACGTCTTTCATATTTATTTATCATTTAAGCACTGATTATGAAAAAAGAAATCGATGTATTGGTTATAGGAGGTAGTGCGGCTGGTATCGTTGCGGCAACGACAGGCAAGGCTTTTTATCCGGACAAACAGGTTCTTATCGTCAGAAAAGAGGCCGAAGCGGTTGTGCCCTGTGGGATTCCCTATATTTACGGAACGCTGGGAGGCATCGAGCAGAATATCATTCCCGTCAGCCATATAGAACAGGCTGGGGTGGAACTCATGATCGACGAGGTTGTTTCGATAGATGAAGCGGCAAAAACTGCCAGAACCGAAAGAGGGGTAGAAATTTGTTACGACAAGCTGGTCATAGCGACAGGATCGGTACCGAAAGTGCCAGGTTGGCTTGAAGGCACCGAGCTTGACAATGTGTTCACCATCCCGAAAGACCGTGAATATCTCGCGGCACTGAAGACTCGTCTCGAATCCTGCAATAAGGTTGTTATAATCGGAGCAGGTTTCATCGGTGTTGAAATTGCTGATGAGCTCGGCAAGAAGGCTAAGGATATCACACTTGTCGAGGTGTTGCCGCATGTACTGCAAATGGCTTTCGATGAAGAGTTATCCGTTCGCGCAGAGGAAATCCTTTCAACCGGGGGCGTCAAGTTGAGGCTTGGAGAGAAGGTAGAAAAAATAGAAGGTGACGATCGGGTTTCCGGGGTTCGCCTGAGCGGAGGAGATCTGCTGGAAGCCGATGCCGTTATTCTGTCTACCGGTTATCTTCCAAACACCACACTGGCACGTAACGCAGGTATAAAGCTCAATGAGTTTGGAGCGATCAGGGTGGACGAGTATATGCGCACCGAGGACAAGGATATTTTTGCCGTCGGCGACTGCGCAGAAAAGTTTTCCTTTTTCACTCGTATTGCCAAAGGGTTGATGCTCGCATCGACGGCCTGTTCGGAAGCACGTATCGCCGGCATGAACCTTTACAAGCTTTCGCGTTTGAGAACCTTCGGAGGCACCATGTCCATTTTTTCCACGGCAATCGGGGGGACGACATTTGCGGCTGCGGGAGTGACGGAGCACGTGGCGATCGAGAGAGGTTTCGACATCGTTACAGGATCGGCGGAAGGGATAGACAAGCATCCTGGAACACTTCCCGGAGTGAGCAAACAGTATGTGAAGCTGATCGTGAACTGTGAGTCAGGTCTTGTTCTGGGAGGATCCGTCATCGGTGGAGAGAGCGCCGGCGAACTGATCAACGTGATAGGCGTGATCATCGAAAACATGATGACCATTCATTCGGTGTTGACCTTGCAATTCGGTACTCATCCGCTTCTGACAGGTCCTCCGACCGGATACCCTTTGATCAAGGCGGCCGAAGCAGTCGCGAAAAAGCTGAGACATTGAGCATGCCGGGTTATGGAACGGTGTCTCGGAGTGTTGTATAGAGACAGAAGGTTGTTGCATTGTGGAGAGGCGGGTCCAATCAAGAATTGGCAGTGTGTTGAATCGTTCAGGAAACCTTGATAGACGTACGATGAGCCTTTCCACAATACCTTGAAAAGGTATGATTCAAAAATAGGAGACATCATGAACGAAGAAAACAAGTCCATTCATGAGTTCGATCTGGAATTGATCTGTGAATATTTTGCAAACCTGAAACGACAGGGACCAGGCAGCCCTGAAGTAACGATCAAGGCGTTGAGTTTTATCGATACTCTTGACGATAAATCACGTATTGCCGACATTGGCTGCGGATCAGGTGGACAGACAATGGTGTTAGCGCAGCACGCACCGGGGGATATTACAGGTTTCGACATTTTTCCGACTTTTATAGACCTGTTCAACCGGAATGCCGAAAAGCTGGGTCTTCAGGATAGAGTGAAAGGTATTGTGCAATCGATGGATAACCTTCCTTTCCAGGATGAAGAATTGGATCTTATCTGGTCGGAAGGAGCGATCTACAATATTGGTTTTGAACGGGGGCTCCATGAATGGCGGAAATTCCTGAAAATCGGAGGTTATATAGCTGTTACCGAAGGAACATGGTTTACGGAGGAACGCCCTGCTGAGATAGAGGAATTCTGGATGAGTGTTTATCCGGAAATAGACACTATCTCCAACAAGGTCGCACAAATGCAAAAAGCCGGGTACATTCCAGTCGCCACTTTCATTTTACCCGAAAACTGCTGGATTGAAAATTACTTTGATCCAAAAGTAGAAACGGATAAACGTTTCCTGGAAAAAAATGCGGGTAATAAGGCTGCCGAGGAATTTATCGCGAACCAGCGACACGAAGCTCAGCTGTACAATACGTACAAAGAGTATTATGGTTACGCTTTCTACATAGGGAAAAAAATCTAAGCCTTTTCCTCTATTTACGATGCGATAGAAAACAGTGAATCAGCCAATCACCGATGGCTTTAGGCCGTCACGGTGATTGGCTCGTTATATTTATCAAGTGCCGAGCTATAAAAAAATGGTTGCCTCCCGACAAGTCAGGCCTGGTGACAACCAAAATCTTGAACTGGTGCGTCTTGGTTCACAGAGCGAGTTGGGGTTATAAGAGCACTTCCCGGAATCTTCATTGAACGTGATGAGGCTGTCTCAAAAGCACTGCTTCACGACTATCGGTCACCATTGCATACGTTTCCGGCAAAAAGTCATGCCGCACTCGATGCGGCATCCATACAGATTTTCATTGGAAGATGGATCCCCGGGTCAAGCCCGAGGATGACTGAATAGAGACTCAATGTAGGTCGAATGAAGCAACCTCTTTGTTTTCCTCTCAATTTTGTTCCATATATCAGTTTGCTTTTCACTGTTTCATCGAGCCGTTGAAATAAAGGGTTTTCGGGAAAGGTTACTTTGCAGGTTCCGGAAAGATTGAGCAATAATGCTGATCGGGAGTTATACGGCATATTGTTGGTGCAAAGCAATTATATTTGTAGTACAGAGAATGAAGTAATGTTATGTGATGGAGGTAAGATTCATGGAAGCGAAAATAGTCAAGGACAGTCTCCGAAAGCTGTCTGAAGTTATACCGTTTCAATATCCCGCAACAGGTTGGTATTTTTCTGTGGAAAACCTGGAGAATTCGTTTATCTACAAAAAGGATCGATGGGTTTGTATGTTTATGTATTGGGCAGTTGTCATCAAGAAGGGAAAGAGAATTCAGTTCTCAGCAGACTGTGGGAAAGCCTGCCCCGGGATACAGGAATTTGGTGGTTTCACACCACCGGTGGACGATAAAGGAAAATTTATTGCTGAAATCGAACGCTTTAAAAAAACACGTGCCCTTGCCCGGGCTTATTATCGAGATTGGGTAGCAGAGATTCACACTCCGCCAGAAAAATTCTTGTACTTTGAACAAATCGAAAAAATCGATGACAACAGGGAAATCGAAGTCGTCAATCTGTTTCCGGATATTACGGGGCTGGCAAATTTGACTGCCTTGGCTACTTATGACCGGGAAGAAAGCGGTACACTGATACCTGACGCTTCGGGATGTCAATCAGCTTTCTCCATTCCCTATGACCAGAAGTTCAAAGATAAGCCAATGTGTATTGTCGGGTCGATGGATGTCCTGATGCGGCGTTTTATACCAGATGATATGATCATGTTTTCAGCCCCCGCCAATCGGTTTGTTGAAATGGTGAATAATATTGAGGGTAGCTTTCTTGACAAAAAATTTGAAAACCCGACAAGCTTTTGATGGCGCGTTACGCTCGGACTCACTGAAGTTCGCTGGTGAACCTGACGTTCTCTCTATCAAGCATCGAGCTATGTCAAAACGATTGTCGCCTCAGAGGTAGGCTTGGTGACAACCAAAATCTTGAACTGGTGCGTCTTGGTTCACAGAGCGAGTTGAGACAGCCTCGTCGTCAATGCCCTAATTCCTTCACTTTCTCTTCCTCAGCGATTCCCTATCCCTGAAACCCATCAGGTAGAGGATGGCGTCGAGGCCGAGGGTGGAGATTGCCTGCCGTGCGCTTTCCTTGACGATTGGTTTCGCGCGGAAGGCTATGCCGAGGCCGGCTTTGCCGAGCATGGGCAGGTCGTTGGCCCCGTCTCCGACTGCGATGGTTTGTTCGAGGCTGATGTTTTCTTTCCGGGCGATATGCTGGAGCAGTTCGGCTTTTTTCTTGCCATCGACAATTTCGCCGAGAACCTTACCGGTTAGTTTTCCATCCGATATTTCCAGCGTGTTGGCGTATACGTAGTCGATATTCAGCTTCTTTTGCAGGTAGTGCCCGAAATAGGTGAAACCGCCCGAGATGATGGCGGTTTTGAAGCCGAGGTTATGAAGGTTGAAAAAGAGGCTTTCAGCTCCTTCTGTAAGCTGCAGGCGTTTGGCCACTTTTTGCAGAACGGATTCGTCCAGTCCTTTGAGCGTATCGACTCGCCGCTGCAGGCTGACGGTGAAATCTATTTCACCCCGCATCGCCTGTTCGGTGATTGTGGCGACTTCTTCACCGACTCCCGCTTCATGCGCCAGTTCGTCAATGACCTCGGTAGTGATGAGGGTGGAGTCCATATCGAATACTATCAATCTCCGGTTGCGGCGATAGATGTTGTCCTCCTGGAACGCTATATCGATGCCGAGATCATCGGTGATGGCGAGCATCTCTTCACGAAAACGTTTCTCGTTTTTCAGTATACCGCGTACCGAAAACTCGACACATGCCTTTGTTTTTCCTGCATGACGGTTTTGAAGTGGAAGCCGTCCCGACAATCTGGTGACTGTGTCGATATTCATGTTGTGTCGTGCAATGGACGTGCTGACCCTGGCAATTTGTTCGGCCTTTATTTCTCTTGCAAGGAGGGTTAAAAGGTAGCGCGGTTTTCCCTGCTCCTTCACCCATTTTTCGTACTCATTGTCCGAGATGGGGGTAAAGGAAATCTGCAGGCCGAGCGTATGAACCATAAAAAGGAGGTCTTTCAACACCGGTGCCGATTTGAACTCGTTGGGAACTTCAACCAGCATGCCGAGCGACAGATGATTGTGAATGACTTCCTGGCCGATATCGAGAATCCTGGTGTTGTATCGTGCAAGTATCGAAGAAAGCTCCGCCGTCAATCCTGTTTTGTCAGGGCCGGATATTTCAAGCAGTAACAGTTCTCTCACGAGTTTTACTCCCATTCTATGGTTGCAGGTGGTTTTGATGAGATGTCGTAGGCTACCCTGTTGATACCTCTTACTTCATTGATAATACGATTGGAGACACGGGATAGAAAATCGTGTGGAAGATGAGCCCAGTCTGCGGTCATGCCGTCCGAAGATTCGACAGCCCGAAGGGCAAGAACATTTTCATAGGTTCGTTTGTCTCCCATGACACCGACTGACTGAACAGGCAGCAGGACGGAAAATGCCTGCCAGACATGGCGATAGAGGTTACTGGATTTGAGTTCTTCCAGATAAATTTCATCGGCGTCCCTTAAAATGTCGAGACGGGTTTTGTTGACCGAGCCGAGAACACGGACAGCCAGGCCGGGTCCGGGGAACGGGTGACGCATGAGGATATCTTCGGCAATTCCTAACTCCCTGCCTACGGCGCGAACTTCATCCTTGAAAAGTTCGCGCAGGGGCTCGATGAGTTTGAGCTTCATGCGTTTCGGAAGGCCGCCGACGTTATGGTGGGACTTGATGGTTTCCGAAGGTCCCTTGACGCTGACACTTTCGATGACATCGGGGTAGAGGGTTCCCTGAACAAGGAATTTCTCTTCATGAATCTGCTCTTCAAAAATATGAATGAAGGTCCTGCCGATGATCTTTCGTTTTTTTTCAGGGGAGGCAACGTTTTTCAGGCGTTTGAGAAAGATATCTTCGGCATCGACCAGATTGACGTTCAGTCCCAGCGGCTTGAGCACCTGCATGACTTTCTTTGCCTCGTTTTTCCGTAAAAGACCGTTATCGACAAAGACACAATGCAGTTGTTTGCCGATGGCTCTGCTAACCAGAACGGCTGCTACGGTAGAGTCGACCCCTCCACTGATACCGCATATTACCGTTTCATTACCGGCGGTTTTCCGGATTTCCTCTATCTGATGTTCGATAAACCCTTTGGGTGACCAATCGGGTTTCAAACCGGCGATATCTATCAGGAAATTGGTCAGCAACTGCTTACCGTACAGTGTATGCTGAACTTCAGGATGAAACTGCAGACCGTACACTTTGAGAGCTGCCTTGCTGCCGGTCGTTTCGATAGCGCACATTTCCGAGTTACCGCTGCTTGCCGTTACCGAGAAGCCCTCGGGCATCCGTACCACTTTGTCGCCATGACTCATCCAGACGTCGGAGTCCGGTATGTCCTTGAAGAGCATGCTCTTGGCAGTTCCGTTTTGCTTTTCTACCTGTATTTTCGCCCTGCCGAACTCCTGTTTCGCCGAAGCATCGACAGCTCCGCCGAAATGCGTCGCAATGACCTGGAGCCCGTAGCAGATACCAAGGATTGGAACCCCCAGGGTGAAGATTCCTTCATCGGGATGAAATGCCGATTCACCGTAAACGCTGCTGGGGCCTCCGGACAGAATTACAGCACCCGGGTTGTGTTCTCTGATTTTTTCAAGAGGTGTGTTATAAGGTATGATCTCTGAGTAAATACCGATTTCACGTATACGTCGTGCGATTAGCTGCGTGTATTGTGAACCAAAATCGAGAACCAGAACTGAATGCATAAGAGTAAGAATGTTTGATGGTTTAATCGTCGTCTTCAAACGATGAAAACTCGGATGGCTCCCTGACAGGTAGGGGTTGTGAATGGCTCGCAGTACCACGGTCAGTTTGTGCAGCGGCCTCTTCTTCAGCAGACTTCAGCAAGCCGGACTGGTATTTTTTAAAACCCCGCGGTGTAAAGTACTCTACGTAAACATCATCGGTAAAGAGCTCGGCGGGAAGGTTGCTCGTGCGGGAAACAGGGACGGCAATAACGGTTTCCGGCATGTGGAAGTACCTGTTTTCAATACCGAGCGAGCTGTCTGCCAGACACTTTTTCATGAAATTCGCCCATATCGGCAGTGCGGCCCTCGCCCCCTGACCGTAACTCATCGAGGTGAAATTGATTCTTTCATCATCGAAACCCGCCCATACGGCTGCAGTGATTTGAGGGGTGAAACCCACGAACCAGGCATCCTTCATGTTCTGGCCTGTACCGGTTTTTCCGGCAGTTTCGATGTTTACCCCGTATCGATAAGGTATGGCAGCGCCGGTTCCTCGTTTCACGACATCCTGAAGCATGGAAACCATGACATAGTTGGTCGTTGAGTCGATGGCGGTCCTCGTAATCGGCTTGTATTCGGTAACAGTATGGTTGAACTTATCTTCTATCCGGGCGATGCTGGTTGGTTCGACCCATACTCCGTTGTTTGCGAAAGTACCGAAGGCAGATGCAAGTTCCAGGGGAGTTATTTCAGATGTGCCGAGTGAAATGGACATGTTAGGCTCGAGCTTCGAGCTGATGCCCATTTTTTTTGCATAGCCGATGACTTCAGAAGGGCTCAGAAACTCGTGCATCAAGCGGACGGTCACCTGGTTGAGGGATTTGCTGAGCGCGCGGCGAAGGGTTGTGAGCCCTCCCGATGAATGATCCGAATTTTTTGCGATCCAGACATCGTCGCCGGTTTTGATGGCTAACGGCTGGTTCAGAATTCTGTGATTGGCCGGAATGCCTTTGTCGATCGCTGCTGTATACAGGAATGGTTTGAAGGTCGAGCCGGGCTGTCGTTTCGCTTGCCATACATGATCGAACTGGTACTCGTATTTGTCGGGGCTGAACTCGCTGCCACCGACCCATGCCTTGATGTTGCCGTTCGATGGGTCGAGTGCAATAAACGCAACCTGTACGCGGGTTTTATCATGCAAGAGTTTTTCCAGCCATTTCCTGTCATTCTGCAGTTCTCCGAGCGCTTGTTCCGCAGATAAGCCGTTTTTAAGCAGTTCACGGTAGCGCGGTGTTTCCCTGATTATCTGGTTTTTGAGTTTCTTTGGCCATTTCCACGATTTGTCGAAGCGTTCCTGTATCCAGGCTACATGATCCTTTACGGCTTCCTGCGCGTAATGCTGCATTCTGCTGTCGAGAGTTGTGTAGATGTTCAGGCCGTCACTGTATACGTTGATATCGTGCTGTCGTGATATGGGCTTCAGGGTCTGACGGATATACTCGGTGAAGTACGGGGCCTTGCCGTGGTTTGTCACTGGAGTATAATCGAGCACAAGCTTGCTCTTGCGTGCGGTGTTCAGTTCGCTTTCGGAAATAAAGCCGGCTTTTGTCATCAGTGCAAGAATGAGGTTACGCCGGTTAACCGAATTGTCAGGGTTTCTCGAGGGATCGTATGCCCTCGGGCTTTTTAGAATTCCCACAAGCATGGCGCTTTCGGGAAGCGTCAGCGAGCTGGCAGGTTTATTGAAATATGTCCAGGCGGCAGCCTCGACGCCATAAGCCCCGGAACCGAAATACACCGTATTGAGGTAAAGAGCGAGAATTTCATCTTTGGTGTAGGTACGCTCGAGTTCGACAGAGGTGAAGAATTCCTTGATCTTGCGGGTTATGGTTCGTTCCTGGGTAAGGTAGAGGTTTTTCGCGAGCTGCTGCGTGATTGTACTGGCGCCGTGCCACCGTTCTCTTCCTTTGAGAAGATTTTCCCCGATGACAAGCACAAACCTGCGAACATCAAAACCCCAGTGATCGTAAAATGCAAGGTCTTCGGTTGCGATCAGGGCTTGGGGTACATAGCTCGATATCGAAGAAAGAGGAACATAGGTCCGGTTTTTCAGAAAATACTTGTGCAACAGTTTTCCGTCGGACGAGTAAACCAGTGAAGCAAGTTCAGGATTGGGGTTTTCGAGTTCTTCAAGACTTGGAAGTGTTCTGAAGAGACTGAACACGTAAACGAACAGTGCAACACAGGCGATTGCAACGGCAGCGGCAACAACTTTGAGTATGAATGTTGTCGTTCGTTTTTTTTTGATTTTTTTATTGTTGGCCTTGTTTTTTTTCATGCTCTTCCTATTCACCATAGTAAATTCAATTTCTCATACCAATACTCGTTCCCTGATTCGGCAGATCAGACGGGTCTGTTCCTCCTGTACCTGCTAACTGTGTGTTGAAGACTGCCGATTAATCTCCCTTTCGGGTTTTACACTATCTGAAGGGTATCGTTATCATTGTCCGGACACGAATTGTTTTTATAAAAATCATCTGCAAATTCAAAATGTTTTTTCAGCTGTTCCGCAAAGCGTTCCGGATCTTCGAGCATAGGCAGGTGTCCCAGGTTCATGAACTGTACGAGCCGTGTCGGTGATCCGGCTTTCTGTTTGCGTGTATGGAAAAGGGTTACCGTACCATCGGGCGGTATGGTATGATCCTTCATACCGACACAGCAAAGCACAGGAGAAGGGATCTCTATGACATGTTTCGTGTAGGCTCTGAGCACTTCACGGTCAATGGAAAAGTGTCCTACGGCATTCGTTGCGTCTTTATCGGACGTGGTGAAATCCTCAACAATGATATCACCGTATTCTTTGCCTATATCGGCGGTTGCCGCCCGTTTGATGAACATGGTCCTCAGAGGTTCCACCCGGAATGCCTTGCGGAAACTCATCGAAAAATCGACCAGTCCACCGAGAAACATCAGGCCGAGTGAGGTGAGTGCATTCTCCTCGAAAATCCCGCATGCAAGAATGGTTGTGGAAGCGGTGAAATCGCGGTATCTGAGAGAAAGTTCGGTGGCGACCATTCCGCCCATCGAGTGGCCGATAATGTGAAGGTTCCTTTGCTTGTTCAGCCCGAGGTGTTCGATCAGAGCAGCAGCTTCATCGGCAAATCCTTCTATGGTAAACGACGGTTTATGGTCGTTTTCTATAACCGTGTTTCCGGTTCCGCTCTGGTCGTAGGTGATGCACCGGTAATCAGGAGTCAGTTTTTCAATGAGAGGATTCCAGTATCTCGACGAAATGGCCCATCCGTTGACAAAAAGCACTGCCGGCTTGTTTTTCAACGCCGTGTTGTCTTCTGCCGTATCGGTATAAAACATCGTACAGCGTTCACTGGAAAAGTAGCTCATCGATCTCCGGAATTGGAATGACAAAGCAATAATATAATAACTTTTGATTCTTCAGGAATGTAAGGTACTGTGAAAACTGTGTCTATGGCGCGGGTGGAATGAGGGGAAAGAAAAAACTAAAATAATTTATATTTAGTGAAGATTTTTTTATCATTGATTCCCGACAAGTCGAGATCAGTCTTTAATCGGCGTATGGCGCAGCCTGGTAGCGCACTTCCTTGGGGTGGAAGGGGTCGTGGGTTCAAATCCCGCTACGCCGACTCCATGTTACTTCCCCCATATCAGCCTGATGTGATAACTTGCAGTTTGCTCTTTCTTGCTTCATCGAGTGACGTGTGGGCTCGGTCCATACGTTCTGCTCTCATCAACATTTCAACGGAGGTTGCGTGATGAACTTTGAATGTGCTTTTCAGTGTGAGTTGGTGGATCTCGAACCCCGCCCAGCGCTTACCATCAGATTGAAGACAAAAGCCGGTGATATTGCTGAGATGTTCGATCGGGGATTCAGTGCTATTGCGAGTTATCTCGGTGAAAAAGGCAAGAACCCACAAGGTCCGCCTTTTACGATCTATTACAACATGGAAATGGATAATCTCGAAGTGGAGTTTGGTTTTCCTGTCGAAAGTGAGATCGAGGGCGACGCTTCCATACAATCCTCGACGACGCCGTCGGGTAAAGCTGTGACCAGCCTGTATATCGGCCCCTACGAAGAGGCTGAACCGGTCTATGATGCGCTCATGAAATGGATCGGTGATAATGAGCTGGAAGCAAGCGGTGTGGCCTATGAAGTCTACCTGAACGATCCGGCTCTTACGCCGCCTGAACAGCTCAAAACGCAGGTATACCTCTTGCTTGTGGATTAATGTTTTCTTTGGTTCTGTTTTTTTCGATACTGCAGCGAAGACCTGGAAAATTCCTGCTATTTCTTGTTTGCAAATCGTAAACATGGGGGATTTTTCGAGAGGAGTTGTATGTTAGTGAAAAGATTAAAGGAATGGTTTTTTTGTTGAGCATGTATCGTTACAACAATTGAAGGGGAAAGGAATAAAGGTTGTCGTTATCGGTGCCGGTGTTGGCGGTTTGACTGTCGGAGCTCTGCTCTCCCAAAAAGGGTTCGATGTTCGTGTCCTTGAATCACAGACATATCCCGGCGGGTGTGCAGCGACATTTAGTTACGGCAGTTACCGCTTTGATGCAGGTGCTACGGTAGGGTGCGGTTTTCACAAAAAAGGACCGCTCGATTTACTTGGTGAAGAGCTCGGTATTACATGGCCAATAATGTCTTGTGCTGCAGCGTGGGACTTCATTCATGGCGACAGGCTGATTCACCTCTCACAGTCGAGGCAGGAGATTGTCAGGGAGTTTCCCGAGTCGCTGCCTTTCTGGGAAGCTCAGGAACGTCTCGCTTCACTTCTGTGGTCGCTTTCCAGCGAGGTTCTCCTATGGCCGCCGGGTAGATTTGCAGATGTAACCGCCCTGTTCAGGAAACTGCTTCGCAAAGCACCGGTTCTGTCACCAATGCTCCCCTTGCTGAATAAAACCGCTTTGCAGTGGCTTGCATCGTACGGACTTGACAATAACGCCGAATTTGTACGTTTTATCGACGCACAGTTGCTGATCTCCGTTCAGACTACCGCGGCATATGCTAATGCTGTCAATGCCGCCATTGCACTCGACCTTCCTGCAAAAGGGACACATCGTTTGACAGGAGGAATCGGGAGTGTGGCAGAAAAGCTCGCAGCATCACTGGAAAACAATGGAGGCAGTGTACGTTATGGTATGGCTGTCGAGGGTATAGAAAAGAAACGGCGGCATGTTGTTGCAGTGAACTCTTCGGACGGGACCAGATGGCCTGCAGATGTTATCGTCGCGAACCTCACTCCTGAATCGCTCAAGGGTTTGCTTGGAGGAAGTTCTTTTTCGATGAAACAAAAAGGAGGTACTCCCAAATGGAGCGCTTTTGTTCTCTACCTCGGTGTCGAGGAGTCTGCGTTCGATGGGAGTCAGGTCAGCCATGTCCAGATCGTCAGAAAAGATTGCGAACTGGGTGAAGGGAACAGTATTTTTGTATCCGTTTCACCGTCTGACGACAGCCTCAGGGCTCCTGAAGGGTACCGAGCTGTTACCGTTTCAACCCACAGCCGCCCCGAACCGTGGATAAAGGCGAAAGCCACCGGAAAAGAGGCATACGAAGAGTTGAAAGAGTCCTACACGAACAACATCATCTCGTTACTTTCAGAACATTTTGCCGGTATAGAGCAGAAAATTCATACGATTTTCGCGGCAACACCTCTTACCTGGGAGCGGTATACCGGGCGCAAATACGGCTATGTCGGCGGTTATCCCCAGACATCACTCTTCAACGTCAGGGGACCGGGTACATCATTCAAAAACCTTTTTCTTACAGGTGATTCGGTTTTTCCCGGACAATCACTTCCTGGGGTTGTCACCGGAGCCCGCAGGGTTGTGGAGCTTGTGGAGAGAAAGTTTGGAACTCGGAATGAGAAGTAGTTCACTTCGTTCGCAGGAGTTGGTAGTAAGGAGAGAAATACGGCTGAATAGGTGATGGTGCGTTGGATTGCCCCTGGGGCAATCCAGAGAATGACTCGACTAGGAACCTACTACAACTGAAGGTCAAGGGCGTTGGTGACCCGGTGTAATCCGGGCAACAACGCCCTTATTTTTTTTCTTCATAATTCGAGAAAATTCGTGTCGATTCGTGGACCAAAACAACATATCGACAATTTATCTCCCAGTCATATATTGAACCTATGGATACTATGGACAAGCTGAAGATTCTCGCCGGTTCGGCCCGTTACGATGCTTCATGCGCTTCGAGCGGCAGCAGCAGAAGCGGAGGGGAAGGTTCTCTCGGGAACGCTTCAAGCGGTGGTATTTGCCATTCATGGTCGGATGACGGTCGTTGTATTTCGCTTCTGAAGGTCTTGTTGTCCAATGACTGTCGATACGATTGCGCTTATTGTGTCAACCGGTCTTCGAATCCTGTCGAGCGTACATCCTTCACAGTCGAAGAACTAGTGGGACTGACCATCAGCTTTTACCGTCGAAACTACATCGAGGGACTTTTTCTCAGTTCAGCAGTTGAAGCGAGCCCTGACTACACGATGGAGAGAATGGTCGCGGTAGTGAGGCGGCTTCGTCAGGAAGAAAGATTTTTCGGTTACATTCATATGAAAATTATTCCGGGATGCAGTCGGGAGTTGGTCAAAGAGGCTGGGTTCCATGCCGACCGTCTCAGTGTCAATATCGAGCTTCCCTCCGGAGACTCGCTGAACCGGCTCGCTCCACAGAAACGCAAAGAGTCGATTCTCAAACCTATGGCTCTTCTCGGCGAAACGATCAGCGCTAACCGGCTTGAAAGAAAGAATAGCCGCAGCGTTCCGCGCTTTTCTCCAGCGGGGCAGAGTACACAGATGATTATCGGGGCAAGCCCCGAGTCGGATCACAGGATTCTTCTGCTTTCACAGGGGCTGTATAAAAAAATGAATCTGAAAAGGGTCTATTACTCCGCTTACGTTCCGGTCAACCATGATAATCGCCTGCCCGTACTTGCGAATCCTCCGCTGAAAAGAGAGCACCGCCTTTACCAGGCGGACTGGCTTCTCCGTCATTATGGGTTCAGTGCAGACGAAATCCTTTCACAAGAGCATCCTTTCCTCGATGAGCATCTCGACCCTAAAGCTGCATGGGCACTTCGGCATCCGGAGTTTTTTCCGGTTGATATCAACCGGGCCGATTACGCAGCGCTGTTGAGAGTTCCGGGAATCGGAGTGACATCGGCAAAGCGAATCGTAGCGGCACGGCGTTATGGAGTTTTTACACCTGATGGTTTGAAGAAGATCGGAGTGGTTATGAAACGGGCCAGATACTTCATTACCTGTTCCGGAAAGCCGGTTGAACGGTTGTTCGATCGTCCGGCGCTGATCCGCCGGAAACTCCTCGCTGCTGAAACCGTCGCTTCTCAGCCACCATTGAAACAACGTCAGATAAGTTTGTTTCAGTGACAAGTGACAGGAGATATGTCTCTGGAAAAAATAAAACCGGTTTGCTGTGAACTCTCATAAAGACCTGATTGTATGGCAGAAAGCCATGTCCTTTGTTGAAGACATTTACGGCCTTACGAAAAAATTTCCTGAAGAAGAAAAGTATGGACTTACAGCACAGCTGAGAAGAGCATCAGTTTCAATACCGTCCAATATTTCAGAAGGAGCGGCACGGAATAGCAAGAAAGAATTCGAACATTTTACTTTATATCGGATTGGGATCAGTTGCTGAAGTCGAAACACAGTTGGAGCTTGCCCGTCGTCTTAATTATGTCACCTTTTCAACAGTTGAAACTCAACTACAAAACATCACCGAAATAAGACGAATGATACAAGGGCTGATAGGTCACCTGATTTCTAATAAAGACTGAATCTCCTAACACATCAGTAGACTTGTTACTCGTCACTATCGACAAATGAACCGCTACCGCTACGACGGAACAACCGAGGGACTGTTAACCGCGATAGATCACATTCTCCGGCACGAAACCGATCCGCAGAAGGTCGAGCTGGAACCACAGCGGCAGAACCTTTTCGACGAAGGAGTGTATATCGCTACAGATCCGCAAAGGGCTGATATTCTCATTCGCAGGTTTTCAGCCGCATATCCTGACAATGCGAGACAGGTGATATACGTTATACTTTCGGAAAAAGAATTGATGGAAACATCTCTCCTGCAATACATGCATGCGGTCTCTCTCTATGGATGCCGTATAGGCGCTCACCTCACTCATCCGGCGGTGCATGCCGTGCACTTTCTGGCTCGCAAAGTTGGGCGAGAGGTGCATCGTTTCAAAGGGCTTCTTCGATTTGCGATGCTTGAAGATGGCAGCTACCTTGCCAGAATGGAGCCGGATTTCAATATCATTCAGCCGCTTTCCAAGTTCTTTACCCGAAGGCTTGGAACCCAGGAATGGTTTATCTGCGATGTCAAACGTTCACTGGTGTCGCACTGGGATGGCAGAAAGATCGACTTTGGAACCCTTGAATCGTTCCGCTCCCCTGAGCTTGCAGAGGAAGAACTCCAGGTGCAGCGGCTTTGGAAAACCTTCTTTACCCATGTTGCCATTCCTGAAAGAAAAAACCCACAACTGCAGCGTTCTTTCATGCCGATGAAGTACTGGAAATATCTGGTTGAGAAAGAGTAAAATATCCTGAAGAAGGATCTGCCTGTTTCGATATCTGTTATAAGCCTAGAGTAGGTTCTGGAAAAAACGATACGAGGTTTTAGCCGGGCTAAGTGGCTTATTTTTTTGCGTTTATTGCTGTAGAATATCTTTATATAGTGTTTTCTACAACTGTAGTTTTTTTTGTTGTTGCAGAGGGTTTTTCAGGTTAGTTGTAGAAAAAATTCTTTTCATTTTTTCCTGAGATTGCGGATAAGACGAACAACTACCGCAACAATGTTGGTTTGCCCTTCTTTGAAAGGTGAGATAGCAGGCACATCATTTTTCAGCCAGAGGATCAGATCTCCCGGTTTCGGCGTTGCTTCATCGTCAAGTACAAGCAGATCCCCCTCTTCTATTCCTTCAACGCACATTTTAGAACCCAGTGCCATGGTCATTCCTTTTTCGGGCGGCATTGCATATAACTCTGAGCCTTTACGGGCTATACCTCCTGAATGTTGTTTTTGAATACGTTGAACGGCTTTTGAATAGCTTTTGAATTCGGCTTCATCTTTGTACATCTCTCCTTTACCTGTTCGTGCCCACTCCGGATTTAAGCCATGAGGAATCAAATTGATTATTATTTTCCGCGGATCTGAGCTGCCTTTTAAATATCGGTTTACATTTTGAGGATGAATGTCTATAGCTCTTGCAAAATCAGCTTTTGACCAACCTTTTGATTGTATGAAAATCTCTAATCTGGAGGCTATGTCCTCTTTTTTGTTAATCAAATCGATTTCTTTTTGTTTGTTGTTATAATCATTTTGATTATAATTGAGATGTGCAAGATAAATCCAAGATAAGAAAAATCAAACAGTATGAAGGGGGTCGATCTACGAAGGTATCCTTTCAGGGGAATACTTAAGGAGATGTCTGAAGAAACGGGAATTGACGTCAGTATCATTCACAAAGCATTGTTTAAGCGAAAAACACCCAACCCCGAACTTGCCGCTCTTTTCAATCGTAAGCTGCAGGTTCGAAACAGAGAAATCAAGAAATTCAAGCGTTCAATCCGTCAGGTGGTATGAGCTTTATCGACAGACCCCATGGAGAGGTTCCCTCCTTGGACCAGGGAGCCGGGAACCGAGGAGGGAACCTGCCAAAAGTGGTTCCTGCCCGATCTAACACCAATGAAAAAAATGGTTTGACAGCGTATGATGTTTGGCTGACGGTAAAGGAAGCCGGGAAATTGCTGGGGATTACGGATCGGGCAGTCAAAAAGAATTGCAAAAATAAGAAGTACACCACCAAAATGGTTCAGGGGAATGGCGGCAGACAATATAGAATTCTGCTTTCCACATTGCCGAAAAAGGGGCAAATGAGGTGGAGGAAGGAACATCTGGAGCTATTTGATCAAACCGTTTCTACAGGTTTTTCTTCACTGGATCTGACGGAACTTCCGGAGCTTTACTTGCAAACACCTGCGTATAACCGTCGCAAGTACGATAAGTACTATCCTTTTTTTCAGTCAATCGGTTTTTTTGATGGTCTGGTTCTCCCTCCTTTACGCGAACTCAAAGAACTAATTCTTCACTGGAACAACGAGCATGCAATCTATCCGATAGGATTGAAATCGGTCTACAAGATGGCAACAGAATTGAGAGTGGAGGGGGTTGAAGCGTTTTTTGGTGGATATGGTGGAAACCGGGGCAAGCACTGGTCTTTTAAAGAATTAAAAAAACGGGGACTTGACAGTATCGTGTTCGGAACATTCAGGAAAACATACCTGCAGCCTTCGGCTCCGTCAATCCGTCAGTGCCGGGAGCTTGCGGTAGAGGTTGCATTTCGTGCAGGTTTTCCTTCGACAGACAGTCTTCCTTCAGCTTCAGCATTTTTGAACAGGTTACATGATGACCTGGAGCATGAGTATGGTGTATCGGGCAAAGCAGCAGCATACCGTGCAAGGCATGGTTTGGCGGCATATGAAAGAAAATACGGTCACTACCTTGATCGTGACGATAGCGATTGCCCTGCTGCATATGCCTGGGTTTTCGATCATGCACAGCTTGACATCATGGTAAGAGCGCCGGAGAATCAACGCCTTGTGAGGTTCTGGATATCTGCGGTTCTGGACATGCGCTCCTGGAAGGTCCTCTACTATGTTCTTAAAACATCGACACCGAATTCACAGGATATCATTGATGTGTATCTCGGTGCTGTGGCCCGTTACGGTGTTCCCAATACCGTGTATCTCGATAATGGTAAGGATTACCGCTCAAAAGATTTCAGTGGACGAACACGTAAGGTCAGGATTGAGCACGATGAAACATGGATGAGGTCCGTGCTGGGCCAGACCGGGGTTGCAAGGGTGATTTTTGCAACACCGTTTAATGCAAAGGCAAAAAGGATAGAGCGTTGGTTTTTAAAGCTGCACGAAGGATTCGAGAGAATTTTGTGCAAGGGATATACCGGTACGAACACCGTTGCGAGAACCGATGAGTTGAAAAGGATGATCAAAAGGGGGGATGTGTTGGGGTATGAGGATTTTATCGTCATGCTTGACCTGTTTATTGACTATTTGAACAGCAAGAAAACAGATACGCGCAGCAAGCTGCAGGGGCTTACCCCTAATGAGGCTTTTTCGAGATTTTATGAAAAACGTCCGGTGCTTGACCGGGGAGTACTGGTTTCGCTCATGGGGCGTACGGGTAATGCAAGACAAATCGGGCGTAACGGGTATGAAGATGTAGAGGTCTCGAAACGGCTGGGATATAAGGCGTTGTACTGGGGGACCTGGATGTCGACCTGGAAAGGCAAGAAGGAAAAAGTCTATTCACGGCGGGATATAAGCTCACCCGGAAAGGCACATTTCTTCAGCGAAGATACTCATGAATTTCTTGGAGTGGGGTATCTGGATTTCTTTCGAGTGCGGTCACTTGCCGAAGCAGAGAAGGAACAACAGGTGCTCCATAAAGCATGGGCGACGGTTAATGATGAGCGCAAGCGGGTAAAGCATGCTATAGAAGCCCCCTCGGCCGGGTTGAGTGGTTTGGAGGTGTTTGAGTTGCGAATTTTCGACAATGGCAGACTAAAAAAAAACATGCCGTTACAACCAGGGAGAACCGGTACCGATGGAAATATACCGAGCATAAAAGAGCTCGATGACTTGAATGAACGGATGATCAGGTCCGAGGCTCAAAGGATTCCGGAAAGCGACGACTGGGATATATAAATAATTATTCTTCAAATAGATAAGTGTCAACATAACACGGAGGTATTATGAGGAAGAATGTACAGTTTCTTTGCTCACAGGTAGGATGTAATCACGTTGGTATCTATCATTATGTATGGTCTGGACTCAGTAAAAGGGTGGCGTGCCGGAAGCACAAGGAAACCCTGGAAAAGATAGCTGTTGTTGTACAGTGGCCGGTAGAAATGATGCCGCTGGATACCTTGCAGGATGTAAAACCAGGCAGGAGTGAGAAAAACCAAGGCTCGTTAACCTTGAACAGGAGGATGTGCTCGTGAAAAGTCTACGGTGCCTGCTTTTGCGCTGGTTCAGACGGGAGCGCCAATCGGACTGGCTTTTTCCCTGGGAAAACAAAAGGGAATGGCAGATGTCGAATGAAATACAAAAAGGAGTTGAGGATATATGATACTGAAAATAGTGCTGAACGTTCTGTGTAACATATAATCTGTTTGTAATGGAAAGAAGGAAACAGACGGCATTGCCCGGAGCCGAGGTTGTTTCCGGCATGATGCCGGATGAGCTTCGTGAACTGGTACGGGATATCTCTCAGCAGGGGATGACGAGAAGGGTTATTGCAGAAGAAGCCGGTTACAGGGACTCTGCATTGTCTGCATGGATGAACAAGAAGTATTCGGTGAAGGATATGGCTTTCGAGGTGGCGCTGCGCTCTGCACTGGAACGGATCCTGGAAAGGAGGTTTATGTCGGGGAACCGGGAGGCAAAGAAATTTCGCAAAGTTAAAACGTCTGTTGTCGAGGCAGTGTTCAGTACCGCAAAAATCTGCCAGTTTCAGGGATTGATCGGTTTGTTGACCGGTAAGGGAGGACGTGGAAAAACGACTGCTGCCGAGATGTACAGGGCATCGGTCTCAAATGTCATATATGTACGGACTTCAAGGTTTATGACAAGAAAGCATCTCATGCAAGCTATAGCGAAGCAAGTGGGCGTTGACGAAAAGAGTGCCTATGAAATGCTTGTGAAGGTCTGTGAGAGACTGAGGCGCCGGAAAAGTCTTGTCATTTTTGATGAAGCGGAAAATATCAGTCTTGATCTGCTGGATACTGTTCGCCAGATCAATGACTGGGCAAATGCCGGGTTGTTGTTTATCGGGCAGGAGGCATTTTACGATACTCTTGCAAGGGCAAGACCGTCTCATGAATATCTGGTTGACCGGTTCAAGCTGAGAATGCGTGTGAAAGACCTTGGATTGGCGGATGTGAAAATGCTCGCAGAAACGGAACTGCTTTTGCAAAATAGTCTTGAAAAAGCACTGCTGCGGGCGTGTAACGGCTCAGCGCGATTTCTCGAAACTTTGGTATTCAAGCTGGTTCAGATGATAGAGGACGGGCTTGAGCTTGACGAGCGGCTTATTGTAAAGACGGCCGATGCTGTAAAGATTTTTTGAGGATCTGAGACAGATAATGGATTCTCAATTTGCTGAAACTGTTTGTTGAATATTTTAAGCAGGAGGGAACAGGCATGTTTGAACTCAATCTATCGGAAATCAAAGCTTTAAAAAAAGAACCTGAAGCAAAATCTATTGAGCTTCGGGTATCGCAGCTGGAAGAGAACAGCCGTTACATTGTTGACGCAATCAATTCAGTCAATTATTCGCTGGCATCCATAGCGTCGAGTGTTGCCTTGCTTGCAAAACAACTGAACAGCGAGAGGGGGGACATATGAAAGAACAGGGAGGCATTGCCTGGGATAAGAAGCGACGGAAATACCGGGCTTACCTGCATATCGGTAACAAACAGGTATGGCATAAATGGTTCGGGATAGATCAGCAGGAATGTGCAAAAACAGCGCTGGATGATGCCCGTTGCAGATTTGCACATAAAATCGAGGAAGCGCGTAGAGAGCGGCTTTGCAGGTTGAGGCAAAGGCAGGCAACGAGGCAGCCAGATCTTCTCGACCAGTTGATAATGGTGCGTGGAGATGGATCGTATAACGTTTTTAACGTTGTACCAGCTGTTGGTGACGGCGTCAAGGCAAAGGATATTTTCGGTCCTTTCAGAGATTACGGGGCAGCAAGGCTGGCCGCGCTTGCACATGTGTATGGTAAAAGGTTCAGGCTGGCTGCTTTCAGGAAATACCTGCAGAGGCATAATGAAATTCAGCGGCTCCAGAAAGCAAACCGGCAACTTGCCGAAAAAGAAATCCTGCCGCTACTCGGGATCAGGGATGTACAGGGTTCAACAAGACTCGGAGAAAGAGTGCTGTTGGGCTACCGCTGGCAGAGGGTAAGGCGTTTTCGGACGAACAGTAACTTGATGTTCGAGGGTATGACTCTGAACAAACGTGAAGTCGAGGGAGTGTATCTGAGAATCATCCCGGATCGGCGGGAGGCGAAAAGGTACTTATGAGATGAAAAGCACAAAAGAGCAACGAAGACAGATCAAAATCAGGCAGAAGACGCTGGGAATGCCGGAGAGCGATTACTATGCTTTTTTGTCGGGATGGAATGTCGGTTCATGTACGGAAATGAGTCGTGAAGAGGCTGGAGAAGCCATTGCTGCTCTTGAGAAGCAAATACTTGCGAGTGGTATTTACTCAAAAGGCGTGGAGTTTTGGGTGTCAGCACCAGGGAACCTGAAAACCCGCTATGATGATCTTCTGCCAAGAGATGCCTGTTTTGCAACGCCGGCACAGTTGCGATACCTTGAAAAACTGTGGGTTCAGGTGACTCGGCAGAAAACCTGGGTAAGGGCGATGGATGCCTTCAAGGCGTTTCTGCAGAATAGATTTCATGTTGGAGATATCCTCTGGGTCAAACGTGAGGACGTTGGCAAAATTGCGAACGTGCTGAAGGTTATGCAAGATGAAGAGGTAACGAAGCCCGGGTGAACAGAGATTTCTCGTAGTGAATTTTCAGGATTATACACATCAGGTCAGCTGAACAGCTGCTGCTGGCTTTTACTGACACGCCAGTTGAGACGGCGTTGAACCTGGCGAACAGACAGTCCGGTGGCCCGTGCAATTTCACGGGTGGATTTCTTACCGAAATACTTTTCGATATACGCCTGCTTTTCGTCTTTGACGGCTCTTTTGGGGATATAAAACGATTCTCCCCCAAACGTTTCCTGGATAGAGGTAGCCGCTTCTACACCGAACTCAGAGGCGATGTAATTAAGGAGGTCATTATTGTGGTGGTACACTGTTGATACTAGCTTGTTGCAGTGTTCTCTAAGAAAAAGTTTACAATTTTTCCTTGATTCTTTCAAATATGATGCCCTTTAATCTCGCCTTTATTTACTCACATCAACAGCCAAGGCAATGGTGGAAATACGCAAAAATTTCGGATCATTAAGGTTTTTTTTTAAACGTTTTAGGATTGTATGATACGAAAATTTACTTCGTGAATACTCTTGATTTTGGCGTAGAATAATTGGTTTTTATACCTCAAATAAGCTTTTTCGAGCTGTAGAGTTCTTCCCGCAGACGCAGTATGGTTTTGTTCAGAGCTTTGAGTGTAACGGTGCTTTCATGCAGGTTTTGAGCAGCAGTCAGGATTGTGTTTGTGTCAAGTTCGTGAGCCGTGCAGCCAGGATCAGTTTTGCTGAGTATGGCAATCAGGCTGTTGTCGATGCTTTTTTCAAGATATTTGTACATCGCTTCAAGTTTGCAAAGCTGTCTTTTTCGTTTTTGGCCCAGCTCGTTACGACTCATGGCTTACGGATTAAATGATTGGCACATCTGTTTTCAAGAATCTGACTGGTTTTGTTGAGCAGAACCTGAACAGCCTGTTCATGGGTTCTCATTTGTTCGACAAGGGTACGGAGCATATTGATTTGCTGCCGGTTATCTTCAAGTGTACTCATTAGAATGGTCTGGTCTTTTTCGCGATCCTGCCTGATTGTTTCTATGATCCCCATATATATCTGCTTGTCTTTTTCCTTTTGCTGTTCCGCTTCAAGTGCCTGTACACGGATGTATTTATCGGTTTGTTTCGCCTGAGAGCGGATATAAACCAGCAGGACTACCGACACGACCAGAAGCGAGAAAAACAACAGGGTTGCTATACCGAGCTGCCCAGCAAGCTCGTTCATTTCATTGGTTATAAGACTCATTCACACATATCAAAGGTTCGGTATAACGATTAAAAACTACGCTAAGAAGGCGGAATGTTGGAATGACAAGGGTCGGTGAGACACTTCGCCGACCTGTTTCACTTTATTCCCGGGATTTTGAGGGGGTAGATTGGGGGTGATGACGATATGGATTTTGGTTTTGTAATGAGCAAGTGATTGAGAATGCCACGATTCAGTGCTTTGTCAAACGAACGGCTTGGTGAGTGTGATTTCCGGCTGCAAAGATTGTTCAGGGAAGTGATTCGTCATTTTGACTGTGTGGTACTGTGTGGGCATCGCAACAGGGCAGAACAGGAAAGAGCGTTCAGTGAGGGAACGTCGAAAGTTGGCTGGCCGAAAAGCAAACACAATAAATATCCAAGCCATGCTGTCGATGTTGCTCCATACGATATGCCTCCTGTCGGGCCGGTCAACTGGCAGGACAGGGAAAGAATGACCTTCTTTGCCGGATTTGTTCTTGCAACAGCAAAGCAACTGGGGATCAATATTCGCTGGGGTGGTGACTGGGATAGAGACACACAGGTGCGTGATAACAGGTTCGATGATCTGGTGCATTATGAGCTCGTTGAAGAGTGATTACAGGAGAGATGATTTTTAACCGAAAGCAGCTATGGCGAACACAATAGAAAACATTGTAATACCGGTCGTGAACCTTTTCATGGGCACCCTCATGAAGTATGTAGAGGAAGATAAAATGCACGATGTGGCTGATAACCTGCTTGACAAGCTTGAAGAACTTGTTGACGGAACCGGTACGAAAATAGATGATGCGGTTTTCGAACCGGTTTTTGAGCGCATTCGTGAGGCCTTCAACATACCGGACGGAGAGGATTGATGATGGCGTTCAAGGTTTTTCTTGCTGCGTTTGGGGTGTGGCTGAAGGGGGTCGTTGTGGATTATATGTTCACGGTTCTTGAACGTGCTTCGTCCATGCCGGAGTATGAAATGATAGAGGAGGCAGCGCAGGCTCCAAAGCACGATTCAGCAATACGGCGGGCGAAAAAGGCAATCAGGAACTCAAAGCTATGGGAGAAGCTGCAGGAAGAAAAGCAGCAACATATGGCCTCGTAGTTGTCGGTACAGCGCTTGCATTCTGGCTGGTTTCAGGGTGCAGCGCGTTCCGAACGCAGACCAAGGTAGTCGAGAAACCAGCCAACGTGATGGTCAGAACACTTGAAGAGAAAAGTATGAAGGTGCAGTACATGGATAAAGCAACCGGTGAACTGAAAGTGGGCACCTATCGCGTTCCGGCAGGCTCCTGGATAGTAAGTGGAGATTATGTTTCTGTCTCTGAAAAAAGTGAGGTAAAGCATGATGAGAGAGAAAAACCGGAAAGGGTTGCCAGGGAAGAGGAGAAAAGGTGAAGGAAGCGATCCGGGAGTCTGCTACAGAGGAAAAGCGGACACAGGGGAAAAGGTTTATGTCAAAAAAACAAGAAGCGTAGTGGGGATGTAAATGGCGCATGTAAGGAAACAGATATTTGACCGTGTAGAGACATTATTGACCGGTTTGAGTACGACAGGAAGCCGGATATACCGGTCGGCAGTGCACCCTTTGACATCGGTAACAATGCCCGGGATATGCGTGTACTGCGGGCCGGAACGGTTGAAAGGCGGTACCCGTAACGCGACAACCAAAGAGGTGGATATCGCAATCGACGCCTATGTCGAGGGAGATACCTATGACGATACGTTTGCACAGATTCAGGCAGAGATCGAAGCTGCGCTGTATGGCGATATGGATGATGACGGGCGCTTTTTTAACGGTCTGGCCACTAATCTTGTCTACGCAGGGTCAGACAGTCACTACGTTGACACTACCACCGTGGCGCATGGAATAATGGAAATCGTTTATCAATGTGAATATCAAACAGAAAACGGAGATGCTGAAACAGCATTGTAGAACGCCATGGAGGCATCGGTTTCATTGATCAAAAAAAGAGAGCGGTCTGATTAAGGCTGCTGAAACATGTTTTAACAAAACGAAAAACAATCACTAAAACAGGAGAAAAAAATGGCAAGAAGGAAAACAAATCTGGCAGATGTGTACATCGGAAGCAATCCTCTGCAGCATATCGTAGAGGTGACATACAGCACACCTGACCGTGAAGAGATTATGTCCGAGGCTCTGCATGATGATGTAGCGGAAGTCATCGGTGTTTCGTCACGCGGCGTCTATACGCTTGAAGTGAACGTCGAACTCGATTCTGCCGATACCAACGGCCAGCAGGCATTGATGACTGCTTTTGAAAACAAAACGACCGTGACCGCAAACTTCTACCCTGAAGGGAAAACAACCGGTAACGATGAAATTTCAGGCGATGCCTATGTTACCCAGGTTCCGAACATCGGCGGTCAGGGTAAAAACAGTGTGGCTTCGGGTATGTTCCGTCTGGTTTACTCTTCAAAACCGACTGAAGGAACGGTTGCCTGATTTTCATAACGATAACAAAAAGGAAGTGTAATGGCGAAACATGCTTTGTATGAAAGCATTAAACAGCGAATGACCGCAGGTGGCCTGCGGTCAATGCCTGTACCTGCATGGGGCGTGACGGTGTATTTCAAGTCTACCACGCCGCATGAAGCAGCGCTGGCAAAAGCAGCGGTCGATGATCAGGACCCATTGTCCTACTACCACGTGCAACTGGTTTGCCTGAAGGCGCTCGATGAAAACGGAAAACGGATTTTCTCGAACGATCAGGCTGCGGACATGCGGCACTGGCCGTGTCTTGAAACCTTTGCTGAACTGGCCGGTGAGATGATGAAGTCGGTCACGGTGGAGGAAGCCGAAAAAAACTCCGTGAAAACCCGGGCCTGAGGGACTGGTTCGGGTTGGCTCGTGAGTTAGGCATGTCGGCCGCGCGTGCGCAGCGGGAAATCAGCTATGACGAGTTTGCGCACTGGGTCGCTCTGTACAGGATAGAAAAAGAAGAACGGGATAATGTGAGGAATGGTGGTTTTAACTGAGGATATACACGAAAAGATGATGATGGTTGTGATATCAGGGGCTTTGTTCTGCAGGCGTGACCGTGTTCTCAAGGATTTAAACAAAAACAGGGGGTGTTCTTGAGTGCTTATGCTAAATATGGAATGGAGGGCTTATCAGATCTACTGGGGGTATTAAGCATAGTTCATGATGAAAATCCGGCAATGAATGTTGTTTATTCGACGGCAACAGGAGCAATTCAGGGATTTTTATCATGCGGTCCTGCAGGTGCGCTGACAGGTGCGGTTAGAAATTTGGGGATTAGTTTAGTAGGTGAAGTTATCAAATCCGCTTTGAAATCTTACCCAGTAGACCGTGCAATTAAAAAAGGATCTCACCTGGATCCATCAAGTCCCACAATGTTGGAGAGTATTGCTAAGGGAGTCCCTGCTATTAGCACGGGAGCTAAAATTTCTCTAATTGATTTTTATGGATTAAAAACACCTCTTCAGTCAAGTAACAGTATTGCTGATTTGCCTTTAGATGATTCGAAGAAGACCTTTTCAGTTCCGAAGATGCTGCGACAATCTGTATCAGATGAGCATGAAGGATTTCCTGCGCATCAATATCCTCATGAAATTGTTGTCAGTGCAGCAAGATATTCATCTAAAGAACAGAATGCGTTGAAGGATGAGCAAGGCAATTTGGAAACATTTCAAGATGATACTTCCGAGGTGGTGAGCAACATTGATAAGCTCAATGATTCAGTTGGTAAAAAACTGACCCCGAAGGTTAAAGACTTGGCTGACAATGTTGAGGAGTTTGATGAAGTTGCAAGCAAAGACCTGCAGGCTGGTAGGAAATATATGTTTGGCCAGTTTGGACTTGATGAAAGCGGAATGCCTCTCGGTGGTCTGCCGGAAGAAAAAAAGCCATTATCTGTAGCTGATTCCGAGAAAAAAAATAGCGGGGAAGCTGAAGATGATGAGGTAAAGCTGACAGATGTTTTTAAACAAGTTGCCGGTGGTTTATCCACGCTTGGTTATGACCTGAAAGGTGTTGGGAACTTTGAAAAAGCCATCAATAAAATACAGGAAGCTTCAAAACTCGGCAAAGATGGAAAAACAGACTCTACAGAAGCGTATATCGAGGGGATAGGAAACCTGATGATGGGTGTTGGTGCCAATATCGGGGGAGATTTTGGCAATGCTCTTTCGAGTACGGCAAGTATGGCTCTCACCGGGTTGGAGATTGCTGGTGGTAACCCTATTGGTGCGGTTATTGGTGGTGCTGTTGGTTTGATATCGTCAATATTTGGCGGTGACGACGAAGAAGAGCGCAAAGAAGCCGAGCGTGAAAAAATCCGTCAACAGATTTACCAGGGCATGCTGTCGCGCTCGTTGTCTGGTTCAGGGCCTTACTCTCTCAAGATGCTGCGGGAAAGCAACTGGGACTATGACAAGCTGAAAAAACAGTTCGGGAAAAAGGATGAAGAGGAACTGATCAAATATCAGAATCGTCTTGAACTGCTTGACGATATCGGAGCGTCGCTGGAACAGATCGGTTCGCCGGAGATTGTGCGGAGCATCGATCAGGTAAGAGCGAAGTACGAGTATGCTGCGAAGAGCGTCAAGGGTATGCTGGATATCGCGAGTGCGGAAATGACGGAAATTTCCGCTCAGGTTTTCGGTTTGACGGCGGACAATCTGGTCTCTATGTTTGATTCTGCGATCGAGACGGCAGAAGATGCCGGCCATGCCGGCCGTTTGATCGCCGAAGCGCTCGAGCTGCAAATAGTTGACAGTTTTAAGAAATTGGCGATCAGCCAGGCTATCAATGAGGCGGTAATGCCGATGCTGCAGCCTATCCTTAACGAGCTGGTTGCTGGTGCGTTGTCGGGCGGGTTGTCCGCTGGGGAAATGGCTGATCTGGTTCTCCAGGCTCAGGAGATAGCAGCATCGGTAGCTCCGGCGGTAAGTTCTCTGTATGGAGCATTCGACGAAGCCGGAGTGCTGAACTATTCATACAGCTCGACTCCGTTTGAATCACAGGGAAGCTATAATGGACCGGTGATTACCGGCGGTACAGGCGTTGCAAACGGGCAACAGAATGACACTCGAGGAGATCGGCCGGTTCAGGTTGTCGTTCAGGTTGCTAACCATGAGTTCGAAACGATGGTGACGGAACTTGCTGATAATGTGTTCGTCAAGGCGGAGCGCAGAAAAGGTGTTGTCAACGCTCAAAAAGTCTTTGGGTAAAATTGTAAAACAGACGAGAAATGGGTTCAAAATCAAACTATGCGGAAAACGCAACACTGAACAATCTGCTCAGCGGAACAGTTTACGTGGGGCTCACAACCGCAGCAA
>OFES01000032.1_pt1 | contig 66803 bp, 64 predicted proteins | sample 1521151 | NCBI WGS metagenome assembly OFES01 (sample SAMN04272335, study PRJEB24112) | coral metagenome | biome: Coral reef; feature: Shallow seawater; material: Coral tissue | host: Coral | place: China: South China Sea | collected 2014
TGTTTCTCGAGTACGCAGCCGACGCGGATATTCAGCTGTTCATCTGAGGTTTTCCTGCGCTTTACTTCGATTGCCTTCAGTTGTCACCTGAACGGCAACGCGAGTGGCAATTGTCAATCATGAGGAGCGAGAGGGTAATTCAGGCGGATCGATGCTTTCAAGATCGATACATGAATGCTCGAGGCTGGTCACGTCGACTTGTGAATATCTTTAACGATCGTTACATTTTTGTTGAGTTTTTTCCTGCTTGATGGCACCACAGCATGATGCTCTTATTCCTCGGTAAAGCGAAATGGTATGCTTGCCATAGTTGCCTTTGATCTTTCGGTGGCTTGGCGCCCTTTTTGTGCTTCAGGGATGGAACCATACTCGTAATGTTCGAGAGAACTGCACCGTTTTCCGCGAGCGGATGGATTCTACCGTGAACCAGCCATGCATGTGTGCCTGGAGCAGGAATGAACGGTCCGGCCATACCGATAAAACATGCGACGGAGTTTTGTACGCTGTGAGAGTACTTGTTTGAATCGTTCAAAGAATCAAAACACTATGCAGGAGAGCGCCGATGCAAAGAGTCATGGCTTCGAAGGATCATTGGGAAAAGGTGTATTCAGGAACGATGTCGAATGAACCCGGGTGGTATACTCCACATCTCCAGGCGTCGCTCTGCTGGATCAACCAGCTCGAGATTCCTCTCTACGCACCGATAATCGATGTAGGATGCGGTATATCGACATTTTCCGAGGACCTGCTTGATGCAGAATACCGCTCTATAACAGTTCTCGATATTTCAGGTAAGGCTCTCTCCACGGTTAAAAAAAGGCTGGGTAGAAAAAAAAACATGGTTACCTGTCTGGAAGGGGATATCATGTCGGTGAAGCTTCCTGCCCATTATTACGAGTTGTGGCATGACCGGGCGGTTTTTCATTTCTTCACCGAAAAACAATGGCAGCAGCAGTACCGCACGCAACTCTTAAACGCACTCAAACCGGGTGGGCACCTCATTCTCGGAACTTTTGCACACGAGGCCCCGCCAAAGTGCTGCGGACTACCGGTACGACGGTATACCGTTGAGGAACTGGAAGGTTTTCTGGGAAGTGAGTTTGTTCTCCGCCAACACCGTAAACAACAACACGTAACTCCCGGCGGAAGAGGACAGATGTATCTTTTCTGTCATTTCAGGCGGCGTGAGTGATTCTAGTTGTTCTTAAAGCAATACGTTAGGTGATGTTCTTCCTCTATAATCCTACAGATATATCCTTATCGTTTTGTAAATTTAACGATCTTTATCCGATCATTAAATCAGGAAGAAATGTCATCAGAAAGTACCGGAAGAAGTACGTGGAAATCAAGGACCGGTTTTATTCTTGCAGCGATAGGGTCTGCAGTCGGGCTCGGTAATATCTGGAGATTTTCCTACCTGGCTTATGAAAACGGAGGGGGGGCATTTCTGATTCCTTACATTGTTGCCCTTCTCACTGCCGGTATTCCTTTGCTGATCCTCGAATTCGGGATCGGTCACGAACGGATAGGCAGTGCACCCCTTGCGTTCAGGAAGATAGGCAGGCAGTGGGAATGGCTTGGATGGTGGCCTCTCTTGTTTACCATGTTCGGTATTGTGCTTTACTACTCTGTGGTGATTGCCTGGTGCGTGAATTTTGTTTTGTATTCATTCAATCTTTCATGGGGAGACGATCCCGACAAGTTCTTTTTCGAATCATTCCTGAACCTCAGTTCCTCTCCTGCTGATATTGGCGTTGTCCAGGCACCAATACTTTTCAGTCTTCTTACAGTCTGGCTTGTGAGCTGGGGTATCATTGTGCGAGGAGTGAGCCGGGGAGTCGAACTTGCAAACAGGGTGTTCATGCCGCTGCTCCTTCTGCTGACACTGGTTCTTGTGTTCTGGTCGGTCAACCTCGAGGGTGCGATGGTCGGTATCTCGGCCTATCTCAAACCGGATTTTACTAAACTCGGCGATCCCAACGTATGGATCAGTGCCTACGGCCAGATATTCTTTACATTGAGTCTCGGTTTCGGTATCATGATCGCTTATGCCAGCTATATGCCCTATAACTCGAACATGACCGGTAGTGCGGTGATCACCGCGCTGGCGAACTGCGGGTTTTCGCTACTGTCCGGATTCGGGGTGTTCGCCATTCTCGGTTTCATGTCGGTGACTCAGAGCAAGCCGCTCGAAGAGGTCATAACGCAAAGCATCGGTCTCGCTTTCGTGGCTTATCCGAAAGCCATTTCACTGATCGGTGATGCGGGTCCCCTGTTTGGTGTGCTCTTTTTTTTGAGCCTCACCGTTGCAGGTGTATCGTCGGCGATATCCATCGTTGAAGCTTTTGTTTCCGGGGCCGAAGACAAGTTCGGCATAAACCGAAAAAAGCTTGCGACTGTGCTGTGTATCCTTGGTTTTGCCGGCAGTATAATTTTTACGACCAATGGAGGGCTATTCTGGCTCGACATTGTCGATCACTTCATCAACAATTACGGCTTGGTAATGGCCGGACTGCTCGAGTGTATCGTTGTCGGCTGGTTTTTCAGGCTCGATATCATCAGAAAGCATCTCAACAAGGTTTCGAAGATGCAGCTCGGCGTCTGGTGGAACTGGGTCATCAAGCTCTGTCTGCCTCTTTTCCTTACGGTGATTCTTTTAAACCAGCTTGTCAGAGAACTTTCAGTCGCATACGGAGGATATTCCTGGACAAGCTTGATCGGTATAGGCTGGAGCTGGATCGGCATCACTTTTCTCGTCTCCTTCATTTTCGCGGTACAACCCTGGAAAACAGACAATCACTTGGCGAAAGGACGAGGCGAGGAGCTATTATAGCGAGTACTCCTCTACTTTTTGCTTTAGGAAAAGGGGGACGTTGTAAATAATTTGTACTTTATGATTTATTTTTTGCATTGAATGAACTGCTGTTAGGAACAAGCCGGGTAGATTGCTTGTTGCTGCATTGTTGTTCGAAATGAAACATCGATGTAAAAAAACGACGAAAGATGTTCGGTATTTTATGCTCTATCGAAAAGTTGCTATATTTTTCATATAAAATACTGACTGTATACGCTAATAGCTGCGTGAGCCCGTTACTGGTTCGCTGTGTTCAAAAATCTATGATCGCTTCTTACAGTCAGTACACATTCCTCCATAATCATTGACGGAATATATTGTTGCTTGTTTTTCGCCCAAACAGCCTCAAGGGATAGGTGTCGTCATCAAGTATTGAAATGCATGATAGTTTCTCCCATGTATGTGCTCTTTTGACCGTGTTGAACGGCATTCCAGATTTTCCTTAATGCATTCCTATCTGTATTCAGCTGAAGAACATGGGGTAGTGTTATCTCTTACGAGTGGCCGATAATGCCGTGTCGAGACTTTGCTTCAACTGTTCTATACAACGCGTGCGATTTTTCGAATAACTGTAGAATGCTACTTGAACTTCATACCGAAACGACAATGGATGAAAGAAACACAATCAAGGGCTGGGATTTTTATGAGGAGGAGACAACGAGAGCTGTGAAGGATAAAAAAATGATCAATCCTTCTCTGGACTTAACGAATGCTTGTAATCTTAATTGTCCGTATTGTTATAAGGAAGAAAAGGATTCAAAGCGTAAAAATAGGAGAGCGAATGAGCTTTCCATAGAAGAAACATGCAGGGTTATCAAAGACTTTAAAAAGCTGGGTGCGAAGACTGTCAATATTGTTGGGGCTGGAGAGCCGACAATTGATCCATATTTTAGAGATGTTATCAACTGTATATATGAAAATGACATGACCTCGGTATTGTTTACCAATGGTATCGCTTTTGAAAGTAATGATGAATTGATCGACTTTTGTTATATGAGGGATGTCAGTGTTGTTTTAAAGTGCAATTCTCGGTCCCCCTTGGTACAGGATTTGGTTTGTGGCAGGAAGGGATACTCTGAAAAAAGGGATAAGGCGCTGTTACATCTTATGGATGCCGGCTTTAATGATATCGTGCCGACACGACTTGGGCTGAACACCATGGTTTTTAAAGGTAATATCGAGGAGATCCCGGCTATGCATAAGTGGTGCCGTGATAACAATGTGTATCCTATGGCCGGTGAATACATTCCGTCCGGACGAACAGCCGGGGGAGATTTTATGGGTTATGAGTCGCTGAAGGATTTCGGATGTGAGGAGGGTCAGGAGATTTCGTCTTTATTGATGCCGATATCCAGCCGTGAGAGAAGTATGCTGCTGAGCACCATATATGAGATTGATAAGTCAATGGAAATCGAACGCTCAGAAGGGTTCGCCTATTATGGTGGCGGAGCCTGTACGCAAACCTTAGGTGTTTATGTGGATATACAGGGAGATATATGGCCTTGCGTAGCAAAGATGTGGAAAAATGGTTCCCGATGGATAAAGGCTCCTTTCGGGAATATACGGGATGGTGGCAATATTTCGGATATATGGGATTCGAACAGATTTATGAGTGACGTTCGAGATAATTTTGACGGCAGCTGTATGTATAAAAAAGGTCTACTATGATTTTCGGGGCAGCTGTGTCAAATGAAACTTTTCCCAGGAGCTGGCTACAGGATAACATCTCAGGAGGGTCTTGATCTTCGCGGTATTTCATGAATAGAGCGATTTGTATCGATACTCTCTCACTACAACCGTTGTAAGCTGTCACCGCTTGTGAAGGGTTATCTCTTAAAAAGTGATGACTTGCATGCTTTCTCTCGCTTTTTATTGCTGGCTGGAAATTATTTCGATTGTTTTACGGTTTTTTGTTGGTGAAAATACACTGCTGTTCTTGTTCTCGTATGGTACTTCCTCCATCTTTACCAGTGCCAGTTTCCTATAGTTTTACATAGACGCGTACACTTGTTCTTTTTTTGATCGTTCATGCACGTTTTTCGTCGTTGTGTGGCATGTGAAAAAAAACTCATGGGTGGAGTGTGTCCGTATGCTGACCGGACTATGGAAGGATAATTATGTCTTGTTCCTTCATGTCTTCTGTAAAAGGATTGTTTTGCAGTTCAAACATTAATGAAGGGAGGTTGATATGTCGAATGTCATGTTCATAAAGCCTGCATTAGAAACGGATGCTACTTGGGAAATGGTAAGAACCAGCTCATACCTTGGAATTTGGTATCTGGCTTCACTTTTGAAGGAAAAAGGACACAATGTCATGTATCTGGATGAGGTTGTCAGAAATGGTGGTTTGGGCCGTTCTGTTCTGTTTCAAACAAAGTTGAAAGGAAGTGAACTTTCACGCTATCAAATTGATATTTCGTTGGAGGATTATAGAAAAGAGAAAAACAGGTTTTTTGAGCAGAATACACCAGGAGAGTTCACGAAGAAATACACAGCGTTCAAAGGAGATGAAATTGTCCGAACCATTGCGAGAACTGGAAATTCACTCGAAGATACATTACGAAAAGTAGAGGCATTTTCTCCCGATTATGTGGGTGTTCCCCTCATTGCAAGCACAAATTATCGCACTGCAGTTATGCTGGGAAAATCTATTAAAAAATCTTTCCCTGGCGTTAAGATGATATATGGAGGCCAACATATTTCTGCTTGCTGGGAAGATTTCCTTAAAGAGAATGATTGGGTGGATCACCTCATAACAGGCGATGCTATTGCGGTTATTGATTCTCTTGTAAAAGGAGAAATTAGCGATAGAGTTATTCACGGTGAGTTTCAAAGCATGAAACAATTTCCATTGCTCGACTACTCTATTATAGCAGATACCCACTATCCTATCGATCAAGCCTATTCTTATCCTTCTTTTGGGAGAAAATCTACCGATTTTATGTTTTCCAAAGGATGTTTTCGAAAATGTGATTTTTGTGTTGCAGGGAGTCAAAAAGGAAATTACACCTCTTATTTGGATTGGGATTTAATCGACGAGCAATTTAAGGTTTTCAAGGAAAGTGGTATAGAAGAAATTATTGTTCAGGATGATGCATTTATTTATAAGAAGGATAATCTTTTGAAGAAACTTGGCTTGTTGAATAAATACGGCTTTTATTGGCAGATAACAGGTGGCTTTGATTTCGAGACTTTGAACACATCTGTGACAGATTTGCTTGTTGATTTTAACAAGACAAGTTCAGGAAAGCTTACCGGGCTGTATATGCCGTTCAATCCACGTTCCTGGAACAAAGGAAAAAGTGCTACGGGGACAATGGTTAACAGGTATGAAAATAATTTTGAATGTATGAAGCGGTTGAGAGAAGAGGCTGACGTTTATGTCTTTACAAGTGATATTCTCGGAACACCGGAACATACTGCAGAGATTGTCGAAAATGATATGGAAATTCACAAGCAAATGATCAAGGATGGTTATCTCGATGCCGCTTTGACATTAAGTGCAACGATGCTTCCCGGAACGTCATGGTTCAATGCGAACAAACATAATGTTGTCAATGTCCATGATTATTCTGGATATTCATTGTTTGCAACACACCACAGGACAAAAAATATTCCTGATCCTTCAAAGATCGAAGAGCTGGTAGTGAAAAGAACGAAAGAGCTGAACAGTATACAAGATACCTATAACTGGCAGACAGCTTTTCCAAATTCGGTTTGGCCATATAAGGGCTGAGCGGTATGATATTTGACATACTTGATGGTTTACAAATAAGATATAGGTCGCTTTTTCATCCTCCTGTTACCGATAGCGTTAGTGGTGAAAAATATTACAAGGGTTTTACCGGAGGAAAGATCAAGAATCTTTTTCTTCAGAACCACAAAAAAAATCGGTTCTATCTTGTGCTGTTAGAATCCTGCAAGTTAGCAGATTTGAAGGCTATAAGCAGAATGGTCCATGAAAAGCGCTTGTCTTTTGCTGCTCCGGAGCAATTAGCTGACTATTTGGGGGGAGAGCCTGGTGTTGTCACTCCTTTTGGTCTGAGGCATGATAAGCAAAATAAAGTGGTTGTTTGCATTGATTCTGAAATGTTGAACTATTCGGAATTGGCTTTTCATGGAGATGAAAGCACCTCCGGTTTGATTATAGGTGCTCAGGATTTTATGAGGTATTTGGATTGGACGGGTAATGAGTATCACGTTTTCGCATGTAAGTGAATATGGATTTATCACTGTTTGGTCACTTGGAAAGCCTTGTTATTCTGCTGATGGCAGGATACTTCTGTGTTCTGGTTTGGATTGCCTCTAGAGCGGATAGCGGGAAGAATTATGATGATTATATTCTGGCTTCGAGAAGCGTTGGGCACATTGCTACCATTGGTTCTCTTGCTTCCGGATTTCGGGATGGTATGGGTTTGGTATTGTGGATTGGGATGGCTTTCACAATCGGTTATGGGGGCCTGTGGTTGATATTCGGGATTATTTTCTCTCTGGTGGTGGTGGCGTTGCTTGGCCCCAGAGTGAGGAGGGAGTCAAAGGCTAACGGTTATGTGACAATAGGAGATTTACTGTCACATGAATTAGGAGCGAAAACCGAAGTTGTTCTGTCTCTGATTATCGTTGCCTTTTCCGCTTTATATGTGGCTATCCAGATATACGTGATATCGAATCTGTTTGAAGGTTTGTTTTCTTTGAATCCGGAAATTAGTGCATTGTTGACGGTATTGGTCGTTGGTTTATATTTATACCAAGGCGGATACGGGGCGGTTGTGAGAACGGACGTGCTTCAGTTTTTTCTGATTATATCACTTGTTTTTTTTCCATTATTATTGCGTCCTTCACTTGATGACGTGTTTAGGTTCAAAAGCCTGTTTTCTCTGGATGTTGTAGATCAAGTTGCTTTATTTCTGATAGGTTCGCTGTATATACTTTCTGGCGCTGAAGTTTGGCAACGGGTTTTTTCCGCAAAAAATGATCAGGTTGTTACATACTCCTTTCCGATAGCCGGTGTTTTTTTGCTCGTTATGACACTTGTTTTGATTTTTATAGGATATGGGGTGAAGAATTTGATGGGCGCCGGTATTGCTGCAGATGATGTTTTATTCAAAGTATTTGAGGTTTCGGATCTATCGCCATGGTTGCTTGCATATTTGGCAGTGATTGTGGTTGCTGTCAGTATGTCTACGTTGGATACATTCGCATATGTTTTTTCTTCTACAGTGATTGAGAATGTTTTGCCAAAGAAAATTGTGACCTCAAAAATGGAATATGTTAGACTATCGAGATTTATCGTTACTTTTTTGTTGATTGTAATGGCACTTTTATCTCTTTCAATAACTGATGTTATAAAGTTTTTATTTGACTCGGCTAGCTTATTATTTGTCATGGCTCCTGTTTTTCTAGGGGTTGTTACGGGCATTATCGAGAAATCCAAATGTCTCGACCGCTTGATCGCTATAAGTGTTTCTTGCGGTGCTACTGTATACATCATAATGTTCGTGAATGGTGCTTTCGAGTCTTTGATAATGAATATTGTGCCTGTATTTGTTTCAACGGTGTTATGTGCTGTTTCTGTTGTGTATTGCAAAGTGCTCGAAAGAAGATACGCTGGACAGTCTTGTAGAATAAAAATTAGTGAACAGTGAAGTATGTGCATGGTTATACTGCTGAAGAATCGGTTCGTTTAGTTAAACAGGCAAAGCCGTTGGGAGATTTATTTCACGATGATCTCGGCTTTTCACCAGGGCAGAAAGTATTGGAAGTGGGGTGCGGTGTTGGTGGACAAACTGTTTTGCTGGCAAAAAAATGGCCTGATACCGAGTTTGTTTCAATAGACAAGGAGGTTGCCTTCATTCGCCAGGCATCAGAGCATCTTGAAAAAGCGCATGTCGATAATGTCGGGTTGCAACATGCGGATATCATGTCATTGCCATTTGATAAGGAAAGCTTCGATCATATCTATGTGTGTTTTGTGCTTGAACATTTGGCATGTCCCGTTGATGCTCTTTTCAATCTAAACGATGTTTTAAAGACAGGTGGGACCATTACGGTTGTCGAAGGTGACCACGATTCTTTTTTTTGCCATCCAAACAACAACGATGCCCGGAAAGTCGTTGACTGTTTGACCAAATTGCAAGCGATGTGTGGCGGTAATGCGTTAATTGGACGTGAACTCTATCCTTTGTTGACGGCAACTGATTTTTGCAAGGTTTCTGTCAAGCCCAAATCAATGTATGTCGATTCCAGCAGGCCGGATCTTATTGAGAACTTTTCCAAAAGCACTCTTATCGGGGTTCTTGAAGAAATCAAGGATCAGGCTTTGGCTTGTAATTTGATCGATAGTGATCAATGGAGGAAAGGGATCGATGCTTTATACCGTTCAACGGAAGTAGATGGAACGTTGTGTTATACCTTTTTCAAGGCGCAGGCAATGAAATAGGGGGCTTTCCGTCATGTCTGCTGATCTATCGACGGTCACTCATGTTCATCTACTAGTCTTCTATGATCTCCCGAGCATACTCCGTGTTTCGAATCCGTTTATCATTCAGCCATTCAATGCTATGGGCTTCCATTCCCGGTTGTCGAGTACTTTTCATAAGAGTTCTCTTTTTCGAGATGTTCCGAACATAAACGGTTAACCGCTCAATAGCGGTAAGGTTATATATATTTTAACTATATTTTTTATTGTGGCTCATTTGTGCAAACGGTAGTGCTCATTCACGCTTACGGGCACGTTCAAAAGGTCTAAAAGAGAGCGCTGCGGTCGCGGCTCCTCACAGTCATAAATGCAGCAGTTTGGGGTTTTTTGTGGCAACAGAGACTGAACAAGCTCGTTTCAACCATCAGTTCGTCTGAACAGGAGAGCAACATGAGGCAACTTCCCTTCCTCTTCTTAATTCTTATTGTTTCATTATTTGTGGCGAAACCCGTGACTGCCACGGAAAAAAACGATCGGCTCGATATCGCCAGTGGCGCCGTCCTGATTTCTGCGACGACAGAATACAACCAGAAATGGGCCGGAATGATGCTTCTGGACGGCACAACTGAAATGGGGTGGTGCAGTACGAGAAAGCTGCCATACCCGAATACGTTTATCATCGAGTTGCCGAACAGTGCTGCCATCGAGTCGTTTTATATAGACAACACCGACGCTCAGGAGAGCGGATATCCCGGCATTTCAGCAAGGCGTTTCAAGCTGTATGTGTCGAACCAGTCTGCGAACGATGGCTACGAGCTGGTCTATGAGGGAGAGGCTTCACAGGGAGAAAGAAAAGGGTTTATCATGGAGCGCATGATTCCCGGTCAATGGTTGAAACTCGAAGTATTATCGAACTGGGGCAATCCCGATTATACGGAAATCATGGAATTGGAAGCGTATGGTGAACCGGTCAGCGCGATGATTGCTTCCAATCCTGTCGGGGGAGTGTATGATACCAACTACGGTGTCATGTGGCTGCGGCAGAAAGGTACTGAGGTCGAAGGGTGTTACGATTGGGATGACGGACGTCTTGCGGGAACCACGGACGGTCGTGTTATTCGTTTTCAATGGGTGGAAAGCGGCCCGCAGACCGGAACCGCCATTATGGTACTGACGTCGGACAGAAGATTTTTAAACGGGTTGTGGTACGAGAACAGCCGTTATCAGGGGCTCTGGCATGGGAGGCGAGTGACGGACGGCCGACAACCAAAATGCCTGCAGGCATTCGTGTCAGGCATGAAAAAAGACGCGATCGGACGTTCTCTTGACGAGATTGGCCGTGCCATCATTTACGGTATTTACTTCGATTATGATGCAGCTACAATCAAACCGGACTCAGAGGAGACCTTGACGCGGGTTCTCAGGACCATCAAAGCTCGGCCGGATGTAAAACTGATCATCGAGGGCCACACTGATTCCCGTGGAAGCGATACATACAATCGTACTTTATCCGAAAAGCGCGCCAAATCCGTGGTGAACTGGCTGGTTGCCCATGGTATTGCCGAGAAGCAGCTGTCGGCAAAAGGATTTGGTGAATCCATGCCGGTTGCTGACAATACCAAGCCTGATGGCAGGGCGTTGAACTGGCGTGTTGAAATCGCTCTTGAAAAATAGGCTCAGAGGAGCCGGCACAATGGCAATGGCTGATTATTTTTCGTCTTTCTTCAGGTATTCCTCACGGTACCTTCCGATGAGGGCGAGAAACTGACTTCCATATCGCTGCAGCTTTATTTCTCCCACTCCTGATACTGAAAGCATGGTTTCCTCGTTCGTGGGATGTAGGGTGGCCATATCTCGAAGGGACCGGTCGGAAAAGACAATGTAGGGCGGAATATTCTGTTCGTCAGCGAGTTGTTTACGAAGTGCTCTAAGCTGGTCGAACAGGTCGTGATCGTAGGCTCCTGATTTTTCGATTCTTCCTGCAGGAGTTCGGGATTCGTTTATCCGTATCATTTCCACCCTTTCCTTATTTTTGAGTATCGGAATAGCTTTTTCCTGTATGTAAAGGGCCGGGTAAAGGCCTTCGGATTTTGCGATTATTTTCTGAGCCATCAATTCATCGATAAGCTGCCGCCAGAATTTTTTGGCGTGCGTTTTCCCTACTCCGTATGTTTTGAGCCGGTCGTGACCGAAGTCACGGATTTTTTTGTTCTTGCTGCCTGTGACGATATCGATTATATGTGTCGCACCGAAGCGTTCCTCGGTTCGGGCGATCGCCGAGAGCAGCATCTGAGCCTCTTCGGTACAATCGACAACTTTGCGTGAGCCAAGACAGATATCACAGGAATTGCAGTTGTCGTGCGGGTACGTTTCACCAAAATATTCGAGCAGGGTTTTCCGCCTGCAAACAGATGTCGACGCAAATGATATCACGCGCTGTAATGCTCCCTGTGCTTTTACCCGCTCGGTTTCATCGACGATCGTGTCGATGAAAAAACGGACTTTGGGGATGTCCGAGTGTGAAAAGAGCAGTATGCATTGAGCGGGTTCCCCGTCACGGCCGGCCCTGCCGGTTTCCTGGTAATAATTTTCAATACTTTTCGGCAGGTCGGCATGAATGACAAAACGTATGTTCGATTTATCGATACCCATGCCGAACGCTATCGTTGCAACAATAACTTCGACCTCGTCTCGAATGAACGCTTCCTGGTTTCTTTTCCGTTCTTCATCGCCCAGGCCGGCATGGTAAGGGAGTGCACGAAAGCCTTTTGCCTGGAGCATCGCTGTTGTTTCGTTGACGCTTTTGCGACTGGTGCGGTAGATGATGCCGGCTTTGCCGGAGTTGGTTTTCAGGATCGAGGCAAGTTGGGCGTTGGGATTTTCCTTGAAACGGATATCGTAAAAGAGATTCGGGCGATCAAACGAGGCCCTGATGATAAATGGTTTGCGCAGGCTGAGTTTATCGAGAATATCCTGCTGTACCTTATGGGTGGCTGTTGCGGTAAATGCTGCTATTGGTATATCGGGGAAAAGCCTGGCCAAAGCAGCGAGCGAAAGATAGTCAGGTCGAAAATCATGGCCCCATTCGGAAATGCAGTGAGCTTCGTCAATTACCGCCATGCTGATGTCCACCTCTTTGAGCATTTCCTGAAAATGATTGAGTGCAAACCGCTCAGGCGCCATATACAACAGATCGAGTGACTTTGAAAGCAGGCCTTTGAGAACACGTGATTGCTCCTCTACAGAGAGGCTGCTGTTCAAATACGCAGCGCGAATACCGTTTGCCTTGGCGCCGTCAACCTGATCCTTCATCAGTGCAATCAACGGGCTGATCACGATGCAGGTTCCTGGAAGCAGGAGGGCAGGAAGCTGATAGCAGAGCGATTTGCCGCCGCCGGTCGGCATGACGGCGAACGTGTCTTTTCGATCGAGTATGGCCTGGATAATCGATTCCTGGTTCTTACGAAACGTATGGAACCCGAATACTTTTTGCAGCGTGTCGAGCAGTTTTGTCTCGTCGGGTAGAGGGGGCTGCTCTCCTTGGGATCGAGTAGGGTGCACGGTGTCCATTGTCATGCCGGTGTATAGTTATTGTACTGGTAAGACTCGCTATTGAATATAGAGGCTCTGCCGCTAAGGGGCAATATGAGGTGGCCTGTAAAGTTCTCGTTTTCTTTTCCTATCTTGCTCCCAGTTTATGATATGATGACAATGATGATGAATAAAGAGTGTTCTTGTACTGAAGAGATGTCGATGAATGATGATTCCAGTGAGGATGATTCCGCAGACGGTGAATGTTCCGGTTTGAAATCATGGATGCTTTCGGCTTTTCCCGCTTTTTGCAGCAGGAATTTCCGGCTGTATTTTGTCGGTCAGATCGTTTCAATGATCGGCACCTGGCTACAGATGGTGGCTCTTGGATGGCTGGTGCTGGAAATGACCGGTTCGGCGTTCTGGGTTGGGGTTACTGCGGCAGCGTCTACACTGCCTGCATTGCTGTTTTCTCTGTTCGGTGGAGTGATTGTTGACCGGTATGACCGGAAAACAATACTTCTCTGGACTCAGATACTCTCTATGGTGTTGGCTTTGGTGCTCGGTGTGTTTACTCTCACAGGGGCGATCACCCTTGTGATCATCATGGAACTTGCGTTTCTGCTCGGCTGTGTAACGGCGGTCGCAACTCCTGCGCTACAGGCTTTTTTAAGTGAAATGGTGGAACACGATCAGCTTCGTTCGGCAGTAGCGCTCAATTCCGCTATCTTGAACACATCGCGGGTGATCGGTCCCGTCATCGCCGGTTTTATGATTTCCTATACCGGCACGGGAGGTGCGTTTCTGGCAAACGGAGTGAGCTACATTGCAGTAATTCTCGCTCTCTTTGCCATTCATACAACTGTTCCTCGGGAAAAAGTGACAGATTCTGGTTCACCCCTGCAATCCATTCGTGATGGGGTGGTTTATACGTGGCAGCATCCCATTATCAGGACCATCGTGCTTTTTGCTTCGGTGATGTCTGTCTTCGGCTGGTCGTTCATGTCGATGTTGCCGGTGGTCGCCAAACAGACCTACGGTCTTGATTCGGAAGGTATGGGGTATCTTTTTTCTGCATTGGGGTTAGGATCTCTTTCCGGTACCGTTCTGGTTTCAATAAACTCGGGGCGGGTTCGTAACAGCAGTATGGTCGTTGGCGGAAGCGTTACCTTTTCTCTCGGGCTTATCGCATTTTCTTTTGCGCAGGATGAGCGGCTCGGAATGATCTTTCTTTTTATTGCGGGCATGGGCATCCTTTCGGCTTTTGCAACCATGACCGCTACAGTGCAGTATCTTGTCGATGACCGCTATCGGGGTAGGGTCATGAGTATCTATCTGATGGTTCTGGTGGGGCTCCTGCCGATCGGTAATTTGGAGGTTGGCATACTTTCGGAGCTTTTCGGAACGGCTGTTGCGATCAGGGTGGGGAGCGCTGTTGTCCTTGCCGCTGCGCTTCTGCTTTCCTACTCTCTGAAAGAGGTTGCCAGGGCATGGCAAGCCTATAGTGAACCGTCTGAATCCTGAGTTCAAGATTCTCAGGTTATCCGACAGCGAGTGAATCGATCGTTTCGACTACAGTAACGTTTTTGCTGGTAATCTTTTCTTTGCAATCTTTCCGGGAACAACCGAACGTTTCCAGCGGTTAGTTCTGCAATACCATTCACTTAAGCCTGTATAGATTGCTGGTTCTGTTAGCCATAGGATATTGTGCATCGGCACTTGCCCCGTTGCTCTATAAACGGTTCAGGGAGAACTTCGGCTGGATTGCCGTTATTTTCCCCCTTTTCATGTTTTTCGGTTTACTTACCCGTTATCCACAGATTGCCGCCGGGCAGGTTATCCGGGAGTCGGTGCCATGGGTGACGTCTCTTGGCGTTAACTTTTCCTTTTTTCTCGACGGCTTGAGCCTGACCTTCTCGTTGATTATCACACTTATCGGTGCCGCTGTTTTTCTTTTTGCCGGCGCTTACATGAAATCCTATGCCCAGACCGGCAGATTTTATCTGTATATCGGCATATTCATGACGTCCATGCTGGGGCTGGTGCTCTCCGACAATATGCTTTTGATGTTTGTGTTCTGGGAACTGACCAGTATCAGTTCGTTTCTCCTGATCGGCTTCAATTATCATAAAGAGTCGTCAAGAAAATCCGCATTACAGGCGCTACTTGTCACGGTCGGAGGGGGGCTTGCTCTTCTCTCCGGTATCATTCTGCTCTATACGGTGACCGGGAGTTACGAGATTTCGTCGTTTTACGACAAAAGCGAAATGATCACCGCTCATGCATTGTATCCTGCGGTTGTGGTGCTCGTGCTGATCGGTGCGTTTACCAAATCGGCGCAGTTTCCGTTTCATTTCTGGCTTCCAAACGCCATGGAGGCCCCTACTCCGGTCAGTGCCTACCTGCATTCCGCTACGATGGTCAAGGCAGGGATTTACCTTATAGCGAGGATGAACCATGAGATAGGTGGTACACCGCTCTGGCAGGACACAATACTGATAACAGGTGCGGTGACCATGCTTTTTTCGGCCATACTCGCTTTTAAGCAGACCGATTTGAAAAGACTGCTCGCTTACTCAACCCTGTCGGTGCTGGGAACGCTTGTGATGCTCCTCGGTATTGGCTCCAAGCTGGCGATCAAGGCTTTTTTTATCTACCTTATTGCGCATTCTCTATACAAGGGGGCTCTGTTTCTCGTTGCAGGAACACTCGATCATGAAACGGGGACGCGAGATGTGAGAAAGCTGGGCGGGTTGTACAAATTGATGCCCGTGACCGCGCTTACCGCGGCACTCGCATCGTTCTCGATGATGGGAGTGATTCCTCTTATCGGGTTCATTGGCAAGGAAACGGTCTATAAATCTATTCTTGAGCTGGAATACTGGGGGGCCTTTCTCATTGCGGGTGCAGTGCTGGCTTATGCTTTAGTGGTGATGGTCACTGTGTATGTCGGATTCAAACCGTTTTGGGGGAGCATGCTTCCTACGCCACGGCAGCCGCATGAGGCTCCAGTGAAAATGCTGGTCGGTCCCGGTGTGCTCGCGATTATGGGGCTTCTCTTCGGGCTCTTTCCCAACTTTTTCATTGCCGCGATGCTCGAACAATCCGCACAGAGCATTCTGTCTGAAACGATCAGTCTCAAGATTTCTCTATGGGGTGGATTCAATCTGGTCCTGTTTTTAAGTTTCCTGACCCTCATGCTCGGCGCAGTTTTCTATCTGATACGGGAAAAGGTTCCTGGCGGGGTATTACGGGTATCGTTACCTGGAATCGTCAGGCCTTCGGTCTGGTATGAAACGGCAATCAATGGGGTGTTGTCGTTCGCTCGGTTGCAGACCCGGCTTGTACAGAACGGTTATCTGCGCAACTACATCATTTTCTTTGTCGTCACGACGGTTTCTCTGGTCTCTTTTCCCCTTTATCGATCGGCGGAGCAGGTTACCATGGTACCGGACTTTTCAATTACTTTCTACGAGGGGGCTCTGGCATGCATCATACTCGTTTCAACGCTGCTTCTTGTTACGTCCAAATCGAGACTCAAGTCGATCGTGGCCCTTGGCGTGCTTGGTTTTTCAATAGGTATCATTTTCGTGATCTATGGCGCTCCCGATCTTGGCCTGACAACCTTTGCAATCGAAACGCTCAACGTTGTTCTCTTCGTGTTGGTGCTTTACAAGCTTCCTGGTTTTCTGAAACTGTCCGGATCACTGAACAGAGCCAGAGATGCGGTTATCGCTCTGTGCGTCGGCTGTATGATGACGCTTACCGTGCTTTTTGCTTCTTCGTTTGAACTCTCGTCAGCTCTAAAGCAATTCTTTGCCGAAACGAGTTTTCCCGATGGGAAAGGCCGCAATGTGGTGAATGTTATTCTCGTGGATTTCAGGGCTATTGATACACTGGGAGAAATCACGGTGCTGACGGTAGCTGCGTTAGGGGTATTTGCTTTGTTGAATCTCAGACCTGGTAGGAGGAAATGATATGTATTCCATTATTCTCGCTACCGCGTCGCGTTATCTGCTGCTGCTGTTGCTGATGTTTTCGGTGTTTCTGCTGTTTCGGGGGCATAACGAACCGGGCGGCGGATTTGTCGGCGGTCTAGTTGCAGCAGCAGCCTATGCGCTGTACTTCATCGCCAACGGCATCGAGGCAGCACGGACCATTGTCCGTTTTGAACCCATTATGATTATTGCCGCCGGTTTATGTACTGCCGTTGCAAGCACGTTGCCATCGCTTGTTGTCGGAAAGTCGTTCATGACGGCAGTCTGGGTCGATACGGGGATTCCTTTTGTCGGGAAGGTGGGGACTCCCCTGTTGTTCGATCTCGGGGTGTACTTTCTTGTGCTCGGTATAACACTCTGTATCATCTTTTCGCTTGCTGAGGAGGATCGGTTATGACGTTTCTGCTTGCTGTGATTGTTGGGGCACTCTATGCTGCCGGGACCTATCTTGTACTGAGGAGAAGCATCGTCAAGGTTATTTTCGGGTTGATTTTTCTGGGTCACGCTGCCAACCTTATGATCTTTACCGTGGGAAGGCTTACCAAAGGGGTTCCTGCGTTTGTGCCGGAAGGGGCGGAAATACTCACTGAACCATTTGCCGATCCTCTACCGCAAGCCCTCATACTTACATCTATCGTTATTGGTTTCGGCGTGCAGGCGTTTGCTCTTGTGCTTTTCAAGCGAGCCTACCTGACGCTTGGAACCGAAGACCTGGATAAGATGCGAAGCACCGATCAGCTTCCGGAGGAGCGGTTATGAGCAAGATTATCATGTTGCCCATATTGTTTCCGGTATGCGCTGCGCTGATCATGATTTTCTTCCGGCGGTCGGTGGCCATGCATCGTATTCTTAACGTTGCGGCAACAGCCTCGATGCTCGTCGTATCACTGGTTATTCTCGGTAGTGTCCGGTCCGAAGGAATTCTTTCATTGCAGGTTGGAGGCTGGGAAGCTCCGTTCGGGATCACTCTCGTAGCCGATATGCTTTCTTCTATCATGGTGGTTTCTGCGGCTCTCATCGGATTTACCACGGCACTGTATTCTCTCGGTACCATCGATGAGGAACGTGAGCATTTTTTCTACTATCCCCTTCTGCAGCTGTTGCTCATGGGGATCAACGGAGCTTTTCTGACAGGAGATATTTTCAATCTCTACGTCTGGTTTGAAGTGATGCTCATCTCTTCTTTTGTTCTGCTTGTACTCGGCGGGAGACCGCAACAGCTCGAAGGGGCAATCAAGTATGTGACGCTGAATCTTCTTTCCTCGTCGGTTTTTCTTGCAGCAGCGGGGATTCTCTACGGGACCGCCGGTACGCTCAACATGGCCGATCTTGCCATGAGGATTCCCCTGCTTGACCATCGGGAGCTGCTGTCGGTAGTGGCGGTGCTTTTCTTGATCACTTTCGGTGTGAAAGCGGCGATCTTTCCACTATTTTTCTGGCTGCCCGCTTCATATCATACCCCTCCGGTTGCAGTTTCCGCTATCTTTGCCGGACTGTTGACAAAAGTGGGGGTGTATGCGATCATGCGTTTTTTTACCACTATCTTTACGCATGACGGTGTATCGTTTATCCATCAGGTGCTGCTTGTTCTTTCTGCTTTCACGATGGTTGTCGGAGTGCTTGGTGCCGTGGTTCAGTATGACATGCGCAAGCTGCTTTCTTTTCATATCATCAGCCAGATAGGATATATGATTTTTGCGCTGGCGGTACAGTCGCCTCTGGCTATTGCAGGAGCGTTGTTTTATATCGTTCACAATATTGTGGCAAAGACAAATCTGTTCTACTTAAGTGGTCTTGTCCATCGTTTGAAGGGATCCTGGGACCTCAGGGAGATCGGTGGAATCTACCGGTTCTATCCAATGCTCGGACTGCTGTTTCTGGTTCCGGCTCTGGGTCTGGCCGGTATTCCTCCGCTATCCGGGTTCTGGGCGAAGTATGTTGTGATAAAGGCCGGAATCGATTCGGAGCACTATCTGCTGGTCGGAGTCGCTCTTGGCGTAAGCATGTTGACATTGTTTTCCATGATGAAGATCTGGAACGAAGGGTTCTGGAAAAATGATCCACGGGGAGAGGGTAGCGTTGAAGACGAGGGGTATCTGCGAACTCCGACAATGAAAAAAGCGGTTACCTTGGTGCCGATTATCATGCTCGGGTTCCTGACGGTGATGTTCGGGCTATGGTTCGAACCTTTTTTCGAGTTTGCGGACAGAGCGGCTTATGAACTCCTGGATGTATATAATTACATCGATGCGGTGATAGGAGGTCGGTCGTGAATCCGTTTCTTTTCAATATTCTTCTGGCGATAGCCTGGATGCTGCTTGTCGGTGATTTCACTGCCGGAACGTTTACCCTTGGCATGGTTGTCGGTTATCTTATTCTATGGTTTTCTCGTTCTGCGTGGAGAGAAACAAAGTATTTTTCGAAAATACCGCTTGTGATCAAATTCGTATTGTACTTTCTGAAGGAACTGCTCGTTGCGAATCTCAGGGTTGCGTTCGATATCATTACACCGAAGGATTACATGGAGCCCGGAGTGATTGCTTTTCCGCTCGATGTCAAGACAGATATCGAGATCACTCTCTTCGCGAATCTCGTTACCCTGACACCTGGAACGTTGAGTCTCGATGTATCCCCTGACAGAAAGACACTTTACGTGCATGCGCTCTATGTCAAAGATGCCGTCGGGTTTTGCGATGAACTTAAAGAAGGCCTCGAAAAACGATTGATCGAGGTGATGCGATGACGTTTATAGAATGGTCAGTAGATATTTCGGTGATCATCATCGGTCTTTCGATTCTGGTGATTTTTCTACGCTTGGTTATCGGGCCGAGCATCGAGGACCGTATTGTTTCTCTGGACCTCCTTTCGGCAAACGCGATAGCCTTCATTGCGGTCTATTCTATTCAAAAGAAAACGACAACATTCCTCGATGTCGGTATCATCGTGGCATTGTTGGCGTTTCTCGGTACAGTGGCTTTTGCATACTACCTTGGAAGGAGGGGTAGAGAATGATAGAAATTCTAAGTGGCGCTTTTTTGCTTCTGGGAACCCTTTTTATTCTTGTTTCGGCAATCGGTATCCTGAAGATGCCCGATCTCTATACCCGTATGTCGGCAACGACCAAAGCTTCAACGCTCGGTATAGGTCTGGTACTTATCGGTACAACAGTTTACTGGCAGGATATTGGTATCGGTTTCCGAGCTGTAGCAATCATTATCTTCTTGTTTCTCACTGCACCCGTAGCTGCTCACATTATCGGCAGAGCCGCATATTTCGGTAAGGTGCCTCTGTGGGAAAAAACAAAAATTGATCAATTCAAAGAGCGGGTGGATGATGCCGATAGATGAGTTTTTTGCGGTAAAGGTGTTACATTATCTTCTGTATCTACAAAATCTTATTGCAGTTCCAACCCCCAAGCAAAGGAGAGGGTCATGGCAGGAAAGAAAAGCTTGCTGAAAGAGATGAAAGAGACTTTTTTTCTGCATCCTGTTGCCGCACATTTCAGCAATGGTCTTATACCGGTTGCTGTACTTTATCTGCTGCTTACCCTGCCTACAAGTGATCCGTTTTTCGAGCATACCGTCGAACATCTTATCATTATCGTGCTATTTGCTATTCCAATATCTTTTTATTCAGGAATTCGCGACTGGACAATGAATTACAAACGGGTGAAAACTCCTATTTTCATGAACAAGATTCGGTTGTCGATAGTGCTCTTCGGGCTTGTTATCGCTGCGGTGGCAGTCCGTTTGACTGTTCCTGATGTCATGTATCGTAATGACTGGTTGCACTGGGTCTATGCCGGACTGCTTTTGACGATGATGCCGGTTGTAACCTTTCTCGGCCATTATGGAGGCAAGCTCGCCGGTGCTGCAAAGTTGGCTGCTGCCCGGCGAAAACAGTAGGCCTGTTTTGCAACCGTCGTTCAGATTGTTTCATAACGTAACTGAATTCCCCATTCAGTTTTTTTTATCAAGCTTCACCGTGCTTTTTCAGCAAGGGTATATTTAATACAAGGGTCGATATGCTATGAGTAGAAGACATCTTTTTTCGGCTTTCGCTATTGTTTCGCTTGTGATGATGTCACTTGTTTCTCTGCAGGATGCTTCTGCTGCCAAGACTCGTTATGTTTTCGGCGGCGGTCCGGCAGGGGGGACTTTCCAGGTTGTTGCAAGTGCAATTCAGACCTACAAGCCCGTCAAGGACATAAAAGAGTTTTCCGTCAAAGCCCAGTCTTCGGCAGGTTCGATCGAAAATCTGCGCAGGGTGAATGCAGGGAAATCGGATTTTGCCGTGGTTTATTCCGGCCACCTCTACCAAGGCAGAAAAGGAATGCTCAGGCACGATCCGAGAACCTACAACAAGGTGCTGGCTGTAGGTTATCTGTACGGTGCTCCTGCCCAGTTGGTGGTGCGAAAAGGGGCTGGGGTCAGTTCCGTTGAAGATCTTCAAGGCAAAAAAGTTGGGGTTGGTAATGCAGGGTCAGGTGCTTTTGCCAATTGCGAACTGTTTTTTACTCATCTTGGGTTGTGGGGGGAAATAGAGAGAAATGCCATGGGGTACAACGATGCGGCCGCGGCGTTCGGTAATCGGCAACTCGATGCTTTCTGGCTCTTTACTGCTTTTCCCAGCGGGGCGGTTATCATGGCTTCCCAGACGAACAGTATCGATCTTCTCAGTTTGGAAATTCCGGCATCACACAGCGGATTTTATAAAAAGTATCCGTACTTCACTAAAGTCACCATTCCCGCCGGTACCTACCGTGGAGTCGATGAAGACCGGCAGTCTTTTCAGGATTCAGCTCTCTGGGTAGCCAATGCGGATGTACCCGATGAGGTTGTTTACCGAATGTTATCGCTTGTCTACAGCGATGAAGGGATTGCGTATATGGTGAGCCAGAAAAAAAACTTCACAGGGATGAGCATCGAAAACGGAGTGAACGGTATTGTAACGCCGATGCATCCCGGCGCATTGCAGTTCTGGAGAGAGAAGGGGGTGCTGTAAGGTGTACGATCGGCTGTACAGGATTGAGCAAGTCATATTCGATCTGTTGGCAGTTGTGCTGGTTCTCTTCTATGGGTATTCTGCATTCATCCAGCCCGCACCGACCGAATACCATCGAGGTGTGTATATCTTGATCACCTATGTCCTCGTTTTCCTGCTCTACCGTTCGGAATCTCATCTGATGAGAGTTATCGATTATCTGCTGATTGCTCTTTCAGTGTTTTCGGTCGGATACTGGATTCTGAATTTCGAGGCAATCAACTATCGGGTCGGTATGGAAACCCCTCTCGATACCGCAGTGGCGGTTATCGGAGTACTGCTCGGGGTTGAGCTTGCAAGAAGGGTTGTGGGTAACGTGTTTGTTTTTGTCGGAGCGTTTATGCTGTTCTATGGTGTTTACGGTGATTACGCTCCCGACATGTTCGCGCATGCCGGAGAGAGTTTTTCCGGTCTGTGCACCAGTATTTTCTTCAAAAGCGATGGTGTGTTCGGGATTATGGCGAATGTTCTGGCCACCTACATTGTATTGTTCGTGATTTTTGGGGCTTTTCTTGAAAAATCTGGAGCGAAACAGTTTTTTATCGATTTTCCATTGGCAGTGTTTGGTCACAGAACGGGAGGATCTGCCAAGGTGGCAGTTATTGCAAGCGGCTTGTTCGGATCCATTTCCGGGAGTGCAATTGCCAATACGGCTTCGACCGGGACGTTCACGATACCAATGATGAAAAAGTCAGGATTCCGGCCGCATGTGGCAGGAGGAATAGAACCCGCAGCATCCATAGGCGGCATGTTCATGCCTCCTATTATGGGTGCCGGCGGGTTTATCATGGCTGAATTGACGGGAGTGTCTTACGCTCGAATCATGCAGGTGGCACTTGTTCCGGCTTTGCTTTACTTTTTCAGCGTTTTTATGATGGTGCACTATGAAGCCAAAAAGCAAGGTCTTACAGGCGAGCAGTTTGGTGGAAATGCACTCGATATCCTGAAAAATGGATGGTATTATACTTTGCCGATCGTCATGGTAACGGTGTTCATGTTTCAGGGATTTTCACCAGGATACGCTGCTGTTCTCGGTATTGCGAGCTGTATCGTGGTAAGCTGGTTGCGTAAGGAAACCAGGATCGATGCTATGGCATTCAGAGAAGCTGCGCGAAAAGGCACCGAAAACAGCCTGCTCATAGGCTCGACCGTCGGTGTGATCGGGATCATTATCGGTGTACTCAACTACAGCGGTGTGGTGCTCACTTTTGCCGATGTCATCATTGAACTGGCTCGAGGGCAACTGTTTTTTACGATAGCGCTCATTGCTCTGGCTTCGCTGGTGCTCGGTATGGGAGTTCCTGTGACCGCAGCGTATCTCATAACCGCTGTCGTTGCCGTTCCTGCCTTGACCCATCTCGGTGTAAACCTGATCGCCGCCCATATGATTGTCTACTGGCTTTCACAGGATTCAAATGTCACCCCTCCTGTTTGTATCGCTGCATTTACCGGTGCTGCAATAGCCGAGGCAGATATGTGGAAGACAGCTTTCTCGGCTTTCAGATTCGCCAAGTTTCTATACCTTGCTCCGTTTCTTTTCGGTTATGTCCCGGGATTTTCGCTCAATGGCTCACTATTTGACATTGTCATCACATTTACGCTTTGTGCAGTGGGAACATGGTTATACTCCTGGGCGCTGAGTGGTATATGGAAAAGAAAAGCGGCTTCGATCAATCCTGTTCGGGATGGATCAGCCGGGCAAGGCGGGGATTCATGAGCTCACCTCCGAAGTAGAGCAGAGCGTTGTCGAACTCTTCGATGGTGAACTCATATCCTTCTTCTTCTGCAATCAGAAGCCGGGTTTCGACAGTTCGGGCTTTTGAAAGACGGGTTGAAAACGCGTCATCGGATCTTACCCGGTCTATGAAATGTCGTGCATAGTCGAGAGACATAAGATCTTATTCGTGTTTTCCTTTCAGGCTTTGGGTCAACTTGTCCAGATTTTCAGTGGCTGCTTTGATGGTGTTGTCTGCCATTTTCAGATGTTCGACACTCAGGTGCAGCATTGTTTTGAAAAAGTTGTCTATCGAGGCGGCAGTATCGACGGGTTCGAGGGCATCGCTTCGTGTTTGTTCGGTGGTTTCGTCTACAGGGGTGGCTTTAACCGGGGAAGGCTTGCTTACCGGTGGTTTGCTTGATACTGGTTTTGTCTCTTCGGCAGGTTTTGCTTGCGGGATTTTCGACTGAGATTCTTCAGTACTTTGTTTTCTTAACCGTGAAAAAAAGCCCCCCTTTTTTTCTTTGTTCGCCATGATCGTTGCTATTGATGATGATCGATACTTTTACCGCATGACAGCTGCGGCAACTTTTTTTGAAAGTTACAGTAAAAGTCTAACATTGCATGAGGAAAAGGCGGTGGTAAAGCATTCTTTTCCTGTATCACGGTTTCGAATTTCTGCAACGGGAGCAATCAGTTGCGGCAATTTTTAAAAGAAGTTGTTTTGAGAAAAATTCTGATACTGTTTGCACACCCTGCATTGGAGAAATCACGGGTTAATGTCAGGTTGATTGAGGGGGTCGAAGCGATTACAGGAATAACTTTTCATGATTTGTATGAACGGTATCCTGAGATGGATATCGATGTCAAAGCTGAACAGAATTTGCTGAAAGAACACGATATCGTTGTTTTCCAGTATCCTTTTTTTCTCTTCGGCATTCCAGCGTTGCTGAAAGAATGGATGGACCTCGTTCTGGTTCATGGATGGGCGTTTGGCCGAAACGGCAATGCTCTGAAAGGAAAATGGATTTGCCATGTTGTCACAACCGGAGGCAGCAAAGCTTCGTATTCAAAAGGTGGTTACAACCGGTTTACCATGAAGGAGTTGCTTGCTCCTCTCGAACAGGCCGCCCATCTTTGCGGTATGCGTTATCTTCCCCCTTTCGTGATTCATGGTACCAACGTCATGAGACCGGATGTCATAAAAGAGCATGTTGGACAGTACCGGAAGATGTTGAAATTGCTTGCCGATCAGACATTCGATCCCGTAGGTCTCTGTAGTCAGGAAAATCTCAATGATCAATTCAGGAGAAGATAAAGGGGCACTAATTATATGGATAGTGGAGGATTTTTTTTTCAAGCGTTTGTTTATCTGACCGCAGCCGTTGTCTCTGTTCCGGTAGCCAAGAAGCTTGGTCTCGGTTCTGTACTGGGTTACCTGATTGCAGGGATAACTATCGGCCCCTTCGTTCTGGGATTGGTCGGCAGTGAGGGGCAGAGTGTCATGCAGTTCGCCGAGTTCGGCATTATCATGATGCTTTTTCTGATCGGGCTCGAGCTCCAACCGTCGATGATCTGGAAACTCAAGGGGTCCATTCTTGGTATGGGAGGGGCTCAGGTAACGGCAACTGCATTGCTGCTGATGGCCATTGCCTTGTTTTTTGGTCTGCAGTGGCAGACTGCCCTTGCGCTTGGGCTTGTCCTGGCTCTTTCCTCAACCGCAATTGTTCTGCAAACCCTGCATGAGAAAGGGTTGATGCAAACGGATGGAGGGCAGAACTCTTTTTCGGTACTGCTCTTTCAGGATATCGCAATCATACCGATTCTCGCGATTCTTCCATTACTCGCAACCGCTCAGGCATCGTCTTCGAGTATCCATGGAGACGATGGTCATGCCGGAGGGTCGACATGGATAGAAGGGCTGCCGCTCTGGGGGCAAACAACGGCTGTTCTCGGCGTTGTGGCCGGTATCATTCTTGCCGGAAAATACCTGATCAACCCGTCATTTCGTCTTATCGCGAAGACTCGTCTTCGAGAGCTATTTACTGCAGCAGCCCTGCTGCTGGTTATCTCGATTACCATTCTCATGGGTAAAGTCGGCCTGAGTCCGGCATTAGGTACATTCATCGCCGGTGTAGTATTGGCACAAAGTGAATATCGTCATGAGCTTGAAACCAATATCGAGCCTTTCAAAGGGTTACTTTTGGGGCTGTTTTTCATCTCTGTGGGTGCGTCGATTGATTTCGATGTTATTGCCGCCAACCCGGCTTTGATTCTGCAAATGGTTGCGGCATTGCTGTTGCTGAAGTTCTTTGTGCTGGCCGGGATAGGACGGATTTTCGGGATGAGCTTCGATAACATCCTGCTTTTTGCTCTTGCTCTTGCCGAAGGAGGAGAGTTTGCGTTCGTTCTTTTTTCATTCGGGCTGAACAACGGGGTTTTTGAAGCATCTTTGGTCAACCCGCTGATCGCGGTTGTTGCGCTCAGCATGGCTATGACTCCTCTTTTGGTGCTGCTTAACGAAAAACTCGTTCAACCGAGGTTCGGTACAATGGAGAAAGAAAAAAAGAGCCCCAACACGATAGACCTGGATCGGAAAAGCAGTGTAATCATAGCAGGATTCGGTATGGTTGGCAGTACTGTCGGACGGTTCATGCAGGCAAATGACGAGGAAGCTACCTATCTGGATACCGATCCGGATAACGTTGACCTGCTGCGCAAGATGGGGTTCCAGGTTTTTTACGGAGATGCTTCGCGTACTGATCTGCTGCAAGCTGCGGGAGCGGCTGAAGCGGAATTGCTTGTTATCGCTGTAGGTAACGCAGCAAAAGCCCTGGAGATTGCAGGTACAGCCCGTAAATATTTTCCCCATCTCGAGATCATAGCGCGGACAAGTGATTGGGAAGAGTCATACGAAATGATCGGCATGGGGGTAAAAAACGTCTACCTCGATACCCTTGATGTCGCATTGCGTATGGGCGGTGATGCTTTGGGCAGGTTGGGGCACAGGAGGTATCATGTCTCGAGGGCGATGAAGACGTTCCGTCGTTACGAAGAACGGCATCTGCACGAGCTTGCCGAGATAAGGCACGATAAAAAAGAGCTCATGCGTGCAACGAAGCTGCGGATAGAAGATCTCGAACAATTGATGCTCAAAGAGAAGGAAGGACTTCACAAGGATAAAGATCTGGGGTGGGACGCGTCGGGCCATATAGCTGATGACGGGCATATGCGAAGCTGAGTGACAGGCTTGTTGAATTGTTGATCTGTTTATTTGTTGTTTGGGAGAGGGAAACAGTTCAGCAACTCACCGATTCAATAAATCAACAGCACTTTCCTGTTTTTGACTTTTACCTTTTGACCTTTCAACGTTACTTCTTCCAGAACGAGGGGTAGAACATCACCATGACCGTAAACATTTCAAGACGTCCTGTCAGCATGTTGAACGAGAGAAACCATTTTCCGGCTGCTGAGATATGCGAAAATGTATGTGCAGGGCCAATCTCTCCGAAGCCGGGTCCGATGTTGAAGAGTGCGGCGATAACCGCGCTTATGGCGCTGTAGAAATCCATGCCGTCGATCAGCGTCAAGATTGCGCTGCCGACAAATATCATGAAGATGTTCAGAATGAAATAACTGATTGCCAATGTGACGACTGAAGGGTCGGCATTTTTCTGATTGATTTTAATCGGAACTACAGCCAAGGGCTGCAGGAACTTCCTGCCTGTGGCGTAGAGGTATTTACAAATGATTTCGTAATGCACCACCTTGATTCCGCTGGTGGTCGAGCCTGCACTAGCACCGATCATACAGGCGATCATGATGAGCATCTGAGCCGACTGGGGCCAAAGTTCGTAATCGGCCGTGGTGAAACCCGTTGTTGTCAGGATCGAGACAACCTGAAACGTCGCATACCGGATTGAATCGAAAATACCACTGTAGCTCCCGCTCACCCAAAGAACCAGTGCAGTGAGCAGACTGAGGAACAAGACGAATCCGATATACCATCGTATCTCGGTATTTTCTCTGACGGGTTCCCAATCCTTTTTAAGAATGTGATAGTGCATCATGAAAGTCATACCACCCAGAAACATGAAGATGATGGTGATCCAATCTATCCAGGCGCTGTTATAATAGCCGATGCTGCTGTTCTTCGTTGAGTAGCCGGAGGTTGAAACAGTTCCAAAAGCATGGCAGAGGGAGTCGAAAAGCGGCATACCTGCCAAAAGTAGAAGGAGTGACTGAATGAGAATAAGCGCAAGATAGATTCCCCAGAGCCATACAGCGGTCTGCTTGACACGGGGAAGAAATTTTTCACCCGTTATGACCTGGCCTGGATCGGCTTCAGCTTTGTAGAGCTGCATACCTCCTATACCGAGAAGAGGCAAAATGATTATAGTAACCATGATGAACCCCATTCCTCCGATGAGATGGGTGGTGCTTCGCCAGAAAAGCAGCCCGTGAGGGACGGTTTCGATGTTGTCGAGTATAGTGGCTCCCGTGGTGGTATAACCCGACATCATTTCGAAAAATGCGTCGGTGAACGATGGTATGGTTCCATGAATCATGAACGGAATAGCCGAAACGGAGGATACAAGAATCCAGCCGAAGGTGACGATGAAAAGGCCGTCCTTCAATGTCAGATCGCGGTATTTCCGGTAACTCCACCAGAGTGGCAGTCCTATGCCGATCGTTATGACCATTGCCATTGCCAGCGAGAGAGCATCGCCATCATTGTAGATCAAGGCGCATGCAAGAGGAAGGAGCATGGTACTGCCTATGAAGATAAGAAGAGCTCCAAGAACATTGAATATAGCGGGAAAGTTCATTAAGCGAAAGCAGGTTTCTTTGATGTGTTATTTGAAAAGCTCTCTTGCATCTTTAAGACTTTTTGTTGCCGAAACCACAACAGCCAGATCGTTAGGTTCAATAATGGTGTGCTCATCGGTCAGTTCACAGCCCCCGTTTCGTACAACGCCGGCAATGAGTATCTGTTTTTCCTGCAGCATGGAGCGCATTTTTTTCAACGGCTTTTTTGTGATTTGAGACTTCGGTGCAGCAGCAAGTTCGATGACTTCCGCGTCGACGCCATGCAGGTGAGCGAGCGAGAACAGTTCTCCCATCCGGATGAACTTCATGATTTCATCTGCAGCGGAAATCTTTTTGTTGAGAGCGACATCGAGACCGATCGTCGATGCCAGGACGAGATAGTCTTCTTTTTTTACCAAAGCTATGGTTTTCCCGACTTTTGCATTTGCATCGACATTGGACCTGTTCATGATGTGTTTGGCAAGCAGGCAGCTGATAATGTTTGTTTCATTGTTGCCGGTTGTTGCGATGAAGCTGTCCATCTCCATCAAACCGCCAAGTACCATGACATTCACATCGGTGCCGTCACCAAGCAGGACATCGGTGTTTTTCAGTGTGGAGGCAAGTTCCTCGGCGTGTTCCTTGTCGTTTTCTATGAGCGTTATTTTAACGGTTTTTCCAAGTAGCTCGGCTACTCTCGCCCCAACCATGCCGCCGCCAACGATCATGACCTTGTGAATGCTCTGCTCACGCATATCCATGAGGTTCATCAGCTGTGGGAGGCTTTTTTCATGCAGCATGATGAATACCTGATCGTTGGGAAGAACCGTGTCGTCCTCTCCGGGAATGATGGTGGCGATACCTCTTGCGACGGCTACGATCTTGAATCGGAAATCATTGTGCAGAAGGTCGATCTCTTTAAGCGTTTTGTTGACTATCGGACTATCCGGGTTGACGCGCATAGCGACAACTTTCATTTGCCCTTCGCCGATATCGACGACGTCATTTGCCGAGGCTCTCATGACAAGGCGTGCCATTTCCTGGGCAACCAGTTCTTCGGGGTGAATGACCAGATCTATCTTGAAATCGTTTTTATTGAGAAACGAGTTCTCGTAGCCATATTCAGGAGAACGAACACGGGCAACTTTGCGGGGTATACCTAAACGGTCGGCTATGATAGATGCTATCATATTGACCGAATCTTCATTTGTAACCGCTATCAGCAAGTCCATGGTTTCCGCTTTTGCCCGCTGCCAGCAGGCCAGTTCCATGGCATTACCTTCTATAATCTTCGCGTCGATCTTGTCGTTGACGCTGCTTATCAGCTGAGGGCTCGATTCGATTACCGTAACGCCGTATCCATCATGAACAAGGCGTTGTGTCAGATGAAGTCCTACTCCTCCCAGACCGATTACCAATATGTTTTTAACACTCATTCTTTATTGCTCGGATAACAATTCCCAACAAAATGATAGAAAAATAATCTACAAAAAATAAAATCTGCAGATAACTTTAACGGTTTCTTCTTCAACAATGTCTGGATTCCGTGCTTGAGCATTGCAGAAAAATCAGAAACGGCACTGCTACATTTGCTGTTGTTTCCAGTTCGGATGGACCCTTGAAGAGGTGCGGAGAATCTGATAGACGATATGTTTTTTTCCGGTGGTCTGGTTGAAAATTTCATTGTCACCGTCATAAAATTCTTCATGCAGATGGAAATGATTGAACACGGAGAGGTATTGCTCTACCCACTGTTTTCGGCAGAAACTGTAATGCTTCAATGGGTCACGATAGTTGACGGGACGAAGAATGAACTCTCCTCTGATTTCTTCGGCAGGTTCTCCTTCCATACGAATTGGGCCGAGTGCAACGTAGCTTCTGCTTTCGGGATCGAACCAGCGTTTGTTTTGCAGCAGGATTGGACGGGTGGTAAATCCGAAATTCAGCTCGTCCGGATTGTTCGGATTATCGAGCCCACCCATTGCATACACTTTATCGTTCCAGCTTTCACTCCATGAAATCTCCATTTCGGCAGGTCTGTCCTTGCAGCGTTTGTCAATGGTGTAGCGGTGTTCGGATCTCCAGGCAGCTGCACGGACAAAGGCGAGAACGCTTCCCCTGAGTTCTCCACCGTAACGTTCGGCCAAAGCCGCCTGTTCAGGATACGCATCTCTTTTCTGGATTTCGACCAGTGTCACCCAGGCCCACTCCACCGCCGAGAGATCATGAGGATCAAGAAAGGCTTTCAGGGTAACGTGATAATAGGTTTTTGCCGTTGCCTCACGTTCGACGGGATAAAGGAAAAATGCCAATACAATGGAGGCTGCAACAAATACTTTATTCCGTTTTGTCATACGAACGATACCGTGTTGCGGTTAATCAATGAAAGCTACATTTTTTTATGAATCATAAGATTCATCAATGGGTTCGTAAAGGATCTTCGAAGAACAATGAAACGGTTGTTATGGCAGTTATCATCGAGCGACAAAAGCTGCCGCTCTCTTTTCGAGGATCTTATCGTATGTTCTCACTATTCAGATTTTCTGCCAAGGCATTGTTTTGGGCATCGAAACGGTTACGCTGTAGCAAGCCTCGGGTGGAGAGAGTTATCAATGAGCTATCGATGAGGATACAAAAACAGTGCTTTATCGGAGAGAGCAGGCCATAGTTGTTCGTCAAAGATGTTACTTGTTATTCTGGGCCGACTCTTTTATGGCCGAACCGGCTGATTCAACATCCTTTCCGACACCTTCAATAGTATTGCATGATGAAATGATGAGAAGGAGTGCGATGTTCAGTATAAAGACGATCTGTTTCATAAAACCTACTCTGATTACTTTCGTGAAATTGCTTGCGTGTGCAACATAACGGTCACTTAGGGCTTCAGGTGAAAATTTAGGAAACGATCGGAATTCTGGCAACCGGTTTGTCATTCTTTTCTGACGTGTTGAAAGGGGGGTAATGGCTGGTTCTGGCTTGTGATGGCGTTTATATCGTATACAGCGTTTAGCCCTGGCTGTTGCTTATGTGTTTTCTTTGGTTGCAAACTTGACGGCAAGCCATTTTTCTTCGTAATTGGCACTCGTGACACGGAGTCCCGCAAGAAAAGCAGGCAATATGACTCCTTTCTGGTAATTACCGATACGGACGGTCATGAGTTCACCAACTTGAACGATGTTTACTTCCATGTTGTTGTCGAAAACGAAAGGTACACGGAGTTTCATGGTATACTGTCCGTCGCTTTTTTTCTGGATATCTACATGTTCTTCCTGGTACAATATATCCATTGGATTTGTTGCACTGTAGACGATATTTCCCACGTTTTCCAACATTTCGAGGCCTACAACCTCTTTTCTGAACAAAGGGACTTCCGCGATGGGGATCGGTGAAAAGGTTTTTTCGATCTGATCGATATATTTTTTTTGGATCTCTTTCCATTCGCTGAGATACTGTCCGTCAACCTCTTCGAAAAAAACACGGTTGATGATAATCTGATCGACCGTTATTCCGTAAAGGTTGAGATACGTAAGGGCGCGCATGGACTCCTTTATGACCATTTTTTCCGGATTCATGACCAGGCGAACAGTCGTTTTATTGCTGTCCGACAGAAGGTCTATTATGCCGTCTACCGAAGAGAAGAGATTGTCGACCTGGCTATAGACCTCCTCTTCAGGAACGATATCCTTCAGCTTCCCGACTCGTTTCGAGATGGGGCGGATAACCGGTTTAACGACATATTTTTCCAGATTACGGATGAGCTTGAGCATCCAGCCAAATGTTTCAGGAATAGAGAGTAGGCGGAGTGTCTCTCCTGTAGGAGCGCAGTCGACAACGAGGAGGTCATAGTCGTTCGACTCGTTGTACTTTTTTATATAGGAGAGGGAAAAAAGCTCTTCCATACCGGGGAGGACACCCATCTCCTCGACATAGATGTCTTTTATTCCCTGTACCTCCATGAGGTGAGCGAAATGCTCACGGACGATTTCCCAATTGAGGGTCAGGTCACCATAAACGCTGACTTCCTGACCGAAAAGATTGTCGGCAATTTTAACAGGAGCGGCTCCAAGTTCGATATCGAAAGAGTCTCCAAGGCTGTGCGCGGGATCGGTTGAAATGACGAGGGTTTTATGTCCAGCTTTAGAAGCTTTGAGCGCTGTCGCGGCGGCGATGGTTGTTTTTCCGACACCGCCTTTTCCGGTGAAAACGATATTTCTCATGGTGGCTCCCTTTGCGTTGCGCCTACGATAGATACAAGAACAACCGTTTTGCACTGCAGAAAATTCTCACGGGGAGCTCTAAGCCTTATGGGTAAAGACAGGGCCATAAGACCGGGAAAAAAACAAAAGATGACATTGAAAGCGTTTGCAAGCGGATAGAAGGCTTACAAGAACTCGACAATGTCTTCCAAGGCTTTTCTTTTTTTGGGGAATGGTTGTGCATCGGGAGTGGCGAATCCTAGTGGGGTGAAGGTGAATATCTCTTCGTTATCCTTCAGGTCAAGTGCTTTGTGTAGAAGATCAGGCTTGAAGGCGGCAATCCAGCAGGTGGCAACACCTTCCCAGGTTGCTGCAAGGATGATATGGTCCATCGCGATTGCAAGATCGGTTTCGATTGAATTATAGCCGTCGTGACGTCTCACCCAGGCTTCATTTCGTCGCCCGGTAACGAAAAGCAGGTGAGGAGCGGTCTGAATCCAGTCGGCAGGATAGCAGGGGTAGATTGCGGCAAGTTTTTCCGGTGAACTGACCACCTTGAATGTCCAGGGTTGAAGGTTTTTTGCTGAAGGGGCCATTTGCCCTGCGGAAAGAATTCGCTGAAGGATTTCGTTCGGTACCGGCTTGTCCTTACTATAGCTTCTGAGGCTGCTGCGGTTCTGTACCAATTCGTAAAAGTCCATCATGCTTGCTCTCCTTTAACCAGTTCTTTGAAGTTTTTGAGTTCTTTCGGGGATCCTATTGCAATGATTGTAGCGTTTTTCTGAATAACTTCCGACGGTTTCGGCGTTGTATGTATCTCTCCTGCAGGAAGTTTGTAGCCAACCACATTGATCTGGTAATTGTTGTAGAGGTCGGCTTCGCGGAATGTTTTGCCTGAGAGTGGTGATGTTTCAGTGATTATGAACTGAGCTATCTGAAGGTCAAGTTTTTTCGTGTCGATGAGTTCATCGAGATACTGGGCAAGGTCGGGTTCAATCAGCATGTTTGCCATTTTTCTACCGGCTGACTGATAAAGCAGCACTACATGCTCTGCCCCGGCACGATGCATCTTGTGTTCCGATTTTTCACAATCGGCTCTGGCTATGATGTGTAGTGAAGGTTTGAGGTTCCTCGCGGTCAGCACGATAAAGACATTTTCTGCATCGGTGTTTGCCGCGGCAATCAAACCCTTTGCGTTTTCAATCCTGGCATCATGTAACACTTTTTCGTCGGCAGCATTGCCTTTAAGAGCGATATAGTCGAGCTTACGGGCAAGTTCGACCTGCTCGTTCAGGGTATCGATCACGACAAAAGGGATATTTTTCGCCTGCAGTTCGTTGGCGACATTTGAACCGAGCCGGCCGTAACCACAGATAATGTAATGGTTGTCGAGGTTAAGGAGCATACGAAGGTTTCGTTGTTGTTCCCAATGTGTGCGCCATTCTCCGGAAAGGAAAAAGGTGGCGACACTGCTCAATGTAAAGAAAAATAAACTTGTTCCTCCGATGATCAGTGCCAAGGTGAACAGGCGCCCTGCTTCAGAGAGAGTATGAACCTCGCTGAAGCCGACGGTGCTGAGCGTAATGACCGTCATGTATAACGCATCGACAGGTGTCATCCCTTCGATGTAAATGTAACCGGCGACGCCGATCCAGATAAGAAAGAAAAGAGTGATGATCAAACCTGAGAAACGGCGAAGTGTCGTGAATTGCTGTGTATCTCTGGCCACGATTTCTCCTGCTGAAGACCCAACTACATCAGCGATGGACGGTTTTGAAGTCGCTGAGGATGCTTTGGAACATCTGATTCGTTGACATTTGCATGATTAGCGACATTCCTGCGTTGGTCATGCTTGTTATGATCTTTTCTGGAAATATTCTGAAAATCGGGTACAGTTCGAAGGTTATGTCAACGTCCATGGTAAAACTGACCTGAGTCTGGTTTTCACGGTGTTCATGAAGTGACATCTCAGCATTGACTTTTCCCTCAAAAACATAGTTGTCGGGATCGCGGATCTCCTGTTCTGCCCGATAGGGTGTCCAGCGGATTTTTTTCCCAATCGTATATTCCCGGATAATATCATCGGGAAGAGTCATACCGTCTTCATAAGGATAGTCATCGGGCAGTGAAACTAGCAGCTCGTCATGCTGTTCGACAAAAAAGATGACCTGAAAAGGGTTGTTACGCGGATCGGTAACCTGAAAATGCCAACGGAAAATATTATCGATTTCGGTTGTTTCTATCTGCTCGCAGAAAGGATTGAAGGCCATGACTTTTTCCTGATCGGCAAGATAGGAGGAAGTTTTCTCGAGATCGGCGTGAAACAGATATTCTCCTTTGGTGTGCCCATGTGCTTCCATGTTCTATGACGATGTTGTTATCTATGTGTATGATTCAGGCCTGTGTCAGGTGACATCCTCCTGCAGGCGCGCAGTTTGTTCATGAAGTTTGAGGGCCTCTATGACTTCATCGAGGTTTCCTTCGAGTATCTGGGGCAGAGCATGGCTCGTGAAGCCGATACGATGGTCGGTTACCCGTGATTGCGGGAAGTTGTACGTACGGATTTTGGCGCTGCGGTCACCGGTTGTGACCATCGATCTCCGCAAATCGGCCCGCTCCTTGTCTTTTTCTGCAAGCTGCATATCATAGAGTTTTGCCCGAAGCATTTTCATCGACCGCTCGCGATTTTGAAGCTGGGAGCGTTCTTCCTGGCAGGCTACGACAATCCCTGTCGGAATGTGGGTAATGCGGACTGCTGTTTCGACCTTGTTGACATTTTGTCCGCCTTTTCCTCCACTTCGGAAAGTGTCCATATGCAGATCCTCTTTGCGGATCTCGATATCGACCTCTTCAGCTTCAGGGAGAACCGCGACACTGGCAGCAGAAGTGTGAATTCTTCCCTGGGTCTCTGTTTCCGGGACTCTCTGGACGCGGTGTACTCCGCTTTCAAACTTCATGGTGCCATAGACGTCATGACCGCTTATGCTGAGCATGGCTTCCTTGCAGGCACCAGGTATGCTTGCTTCGCTGAATTCCATTACCTCGTATTTCCAGCCGTTGCGCTCCGCGAACTTTTGATACATTCGTAAAAGATCGGTGGCAAACAGCGCGGCTTCATCTCCTCCTGTTCCTGCACGTATCTCAATGATGACATTCCTCGAGTCGGCTTCATCTTTCGGCAGTAAGAGCATTTTCAATTGTTGCTCGAGCTCCGGTTCGCGCTCCTGAAGCGCTTCAAGCTCAGCCTGCGCAAGTGCTTTGATTTCAGGATCGGTTTCCTGCCTTACCATCTGGCGTACCTCTTCGAGCTGCAGCTTGTTGGATTTATAGCTATCGAATGCCTGGACGATCTCTTTGAGGTCACTATACTCCTTGTTGAGCTTTCTGAATCTTTGCTGATCAGCGATGACTTCCGGGTCGGAAAGCTGTTCTTCAACACGGAGATATTTGTCCTTTATGGACTCAAGTTTATCAAGCATAATCGAGTTCCTGCTCCCTATACCCTGTTCTCAAGGATTGATGATATCATTGATGATGAAAAATAAAAAGAGCGTCAGGAGCAATGCCATGCCGATCTGCTGAATTCTCATTTTTAACTGGAAAGGAATCTCTCTGCCTATGATGCCTTCAATGGCATTAAGGACAAATTGTCCTCCATCCAGGGCTGGAATGGGAAGAATGTTGATGAACGCAAGAGATATCGACAAGAGAGCCAAAAAGTAAAGAAAACTGCTCAATCCCTGTTCGGCACTCTGGTTGGCTATCCTTGCGATCTTGATTGGCCCGCCGAGGGATTTGCGGAAATCTTCCTTGCCGGTGAGGATTTTGCCAAATCCCTGAACGGTTGTAACGGTTAGATTCCATGTTTGTTCCAGACCGTAAACGGTTGCATCGGCCGGATTAAGATGCCGATGATCTATAACGAGCGTTTGTTTCAGGGCTATACCGATTTTTCCTGTGGACGTCGGGACAATATCCGAAACGCTTTGTGTACCGAATTCCCGGATTTTCGATACATCGACCGTACCGTCAACGGCTGGAGGTGCAAGGTACTTCCATGCTACCGATATTGTTTGTCCGGGGTTTGCGGAGATGATATCGACAACTTCTGTCCAGTCATCAACGGATTTGTCATTGATTGCGGTAATGAGTGCTCCGGGTTTCAATCCTGCTTTTTCCGCAGGCTGGTTGCCAAGTACCTGATCGATTACCGGGGCCATCAGCGGGCGTATGCCAAGAGCCTGATTTTCGTTGATACGGGTAAGAATGTCGGCAGGTGCCTGCAGTGTTTTGCGGCCCTCATCGTGCTGTATCGTATAGGTCAGGGTCTGGCCTGCGAAATTTTTCGGAGAGAGCACTTCTTCCCAGTACTGTACGGGTTTACCGTTCACCGCGACAAAACGGTCGCCGGTTTGCATACCCATCGACGCATAAACCGAACCTTTTTCAACATAGGCGGGATTGATGACGGAGGTTCTGCTTTCTCCGAAAACCGAAGCCATGGCGATAAATATAGCAGCGGCAAGAACCATATTCATTGCAACACCGCCGGCAAGAACAATGAGTCTTTGCCAGACAGGCTTCGCCCGGAACTCCCATGGTTCAGGTTCGGATTTCTGGTAATCGGTGTCGAGGCTTTCGTCCACCATACCGGCGATTTTTACATATCCGCCCAGAGGGAATGCGCCAATGCCATATTCCGTGTCTCCGATTTTCTTTTTCCAGAGACGAAGGTTATAAAAATCAAACCCGATGTAGAACTTGTCAACCCGCATGCCGAAAAGCTTGGCAGCAAGAAAGTGCCCGAGCTCGTGAGCGGTAACAAGAATGAAAATCGCGATGATAAAATAAAACGTCGTGCTTAAAAAGTCCATGATCTGATTTGTTTCCTTCAAGACTGGCTATTCCACAAGCCGTTCATAACGGTGGTTTTGGAATGCCGATTCATATTATCGTTATATAATTACAAAAAAGCTATGCTGTCATCGCTACCGCCTTGTCGCGAGCCCATTTGTCGGCAGCCAGATACTCATCGAGAGAGGATGGAGTATAGGCATCATGTTCCTGCATTGTTTTGTCGACAATTGCAGGTATGTCGGAAAATCCTATTTTCTTGCCGAGAAATGCGGCTACAGCAACTTCATTTGCCGCATTGAGTACAGCCGGAAATGTCTGACCGGCTTTCAACGCTTCGAATGCAAGACGAAGTGCGGGAAAACGTTCCATGTCCGGTTGTTCGAACGTGAGCGTCCCCACCTGAGTCAAATCGAGCTTTTTGATACCGCTTTCACACCGTTCGGGCCAGGAAATTGCATAGGCTATGGGTGCCCGCATATCCGGTGCTCCAAGCTGTGCCATGACACAACCGTCTATGTATTCCACCATCGAGTGAATGATGCTCTGCGGATGAACCACCACACCTATTTTTTCTACAGGCATGTCGAATAGCCAGTGAGCCTCGATAACTTCGAGCCCTTTGTTCATCAACGTGGCGGAATCGATGGTTATTTTTGCTCCCATGGACCACTGTGGATGCTTCAGAGCTTTTTCAGGACCTACATCTTGCAGTTCCTTTGCGGAGGTTTGTCTGAACGGTCCTCCCGATGCGGTCAGAATAATACGTTCAATATCTTCTGTCCTGTGTCCGGCAAGCGATTGGAAGATTGCGGAATGTTCACTATCTACCGGGAGAAGAGTGACATTGTGTTGTTTTACCAGATCAGAAACAAGCTGTCCGGCGACAACCAACGTTTCCTTGTTGGCCAATGCGATATCTTTGCCGGCTTGTATTGCGCTGACGGTTGGAACTAGGCCGGCAGCACCGACGATTGCCGATACGACCATCTCTGAACCTTCTGCCGCACCTACCGCTGCAGCACCTTCTATTCCCCAGTGTATTTCTGGCTTGTCGGAACCAAGCAGTTTTTGCAGTTGCCCTGCCGATTCTTCATCCCTGACAGAAACAATGCCTGGTTTGAACTCCTTGATCTGCTCTGCAAGCAGGGTAACGTCGTGGCCTTCGGCAAGGCCTGCCACGTTGAATTTTTCAGGATGCTGCCGGACGACATCAAGTGTGCTCAAGCCGATAGAGCCTGTACTGCCGAGGATGGATAATGATTTCATGGTGTTGGAAAATTGCTTTAAATCACGGGTATTCCGGCCTGAATTTATACTTTTTCAAGACGGGTTACAAATTTTCAGGTTTGCGCGAAGCCTTTGTTTTATAAAAATGTTTTGACCTTGAATAAAAAAGTCGTATACTATCGTCCCTTTGGTATGGGTCTCTAGCTCAGTTGGTTAGAGCGACTGGTTTACACCCAGTAGGTCGGGGGTTCGACTCCCTCGGGACCCACTCTTCTTCCCCAGCTCGGGCCAGTATATATTCCAACAGTATCCGAATATCTGAGGACTACACTGTGTCTCTTTCATGCCCCGGGTTGTTCTCTAACTATTCCTATCGGTTAACATTGCCTTTTTCGGTGGCATAGGGTTTTCTGCGCGGTTTGTCTTTTTTGTTACGGCGGTTCAGCAAGAAACAGTCATAGACGCTATCGGCAAGCTGAGTGTGTGATGGATAGGCATTGGCTATCTGTCTGACGAGGTGATCGGGTTTTGCAACAAAGGAGATTGTCGATAAACAGGCCCATTTATATCAAAACATCGAAACTGTTCCGAGTACAATCTGGTTGCTTTTCAACCACATCCAGCGAGGATACTTTTGATGCTGGTGGTCCGATCTTCGCATCATCGAGGAGTTCTTCGACCAGCCCAACAGGGCCTTGTACGTCAATTTGAACAGTTCCGTCTGGCATATTCCTTACCCATCCGCTCAATCCCAGGCGAGAGGCTGAACGCTCTACAAACATTCTGAAACCTACTCCCTGCACCAGACCATATACCCTTATGAGAACGCGTTTTTCCATTGTTACTGTTACTCCGTGTCTGTCATGCGGTATTGAGCCCATGCTGCCCTGAGAAATCGAGGCTTCTCACGGGAGGCACGGTAAATGACAGAAAAGATATCGATCAGTTTTCCCCTGAGCTTTTGTTTTGCCTTATTTTTTCAACAGCTTCTTCAAGGGTGCGGAGCTCGTCTGCGTCGACAACTTGTTTGCCGTTGTTGGTGTTCTTTTCCTCTTTCTCCTGCACGGCCTTGTCTCCACACTCATGGGTCAAGTCGTGGAACGAGTTACCTGCCGGTCTCTTGCCAAGAATCTCTTCGATTTTGCAGTAATGGAGCACTTCCTTGTCAAGCAGTTCCTTTGCAAGAAGTTCAAGCTTATCGCGGTTTTCGGTCAGTATCTCACGAACCCGCTGCTGTGCATTATCGATGATCGAGTGAACCTCTTCGTCGATAAGGCGAGCGGTGTGTTCACTATATTTCTTGTCAACACCAGGCCCACCGTAATAGGGATTGTTGCTTTCGAAATAGGATATGTTGCCCAGCTTTTCACTCATGCCGTAAACGACAACCATGTTATAGGCTATATCGGTGACTTTTTCCAAATCGTTCTGAGCGCCGGTTGAAATTTCTTCAAAGATGATTTCTTCTGCGATTCTTCCACCGAGCAGGCCACAGATTCGCGAAAAAAGCTCGTTCTTTGTCATGAGGTAGCGGTCTTCAAGAGGCAGATTCATCGTATACCCCAGAGCGCTCATACCTCGGGGGACGATGGATATTTTCTGGACTGCATCGTTTTCCGCCATCATCCAGCTGATGATCGCATGACCAGACTCGTGATAGGCCACGACCTTCTTTTCTTGCGGGTTGATAACCTTGTTCTTTTTTTCCAGTCCGGCAACGACACGTTCGATAGCATCTTCGAAATCTTTCATCTCGATGCTTTGTTTTCCTCTCCTCGATGCAAGCAGGGCAGCTTCGTTGGCAGCATTGGCTATTTCTGCTCCCGCAAATCCCGGAGTCTGCGAGGCCAGCACCTTGAGATTGACGTCAGGCGAAAGAGAGAGTTGTTTTGTGTGGACCCTGAACGTGTCGATACGGCCTTTCTGATCCGGTTTGTCTACCATGATCTGGCGATCGAATCTTCCCGGACGGAGTAGAGCGTTATCCAATACATCCGGCCGGTTGGTCGCTGCCATGAGGATGACGCCCTTGTCGGTTGCGAAACCATCCATTTCAACCAGTAACTGGTTCAGGGTATTCTCTCGTTCATCGTTGGCCCCCATCATCATGCCTTTACCCCGGCTTCGTCCTACGGCATCAATTTCATCGATAAAGATGATACAGGGCGCTTTTTCCTTTGCCTGGCGGAAAAGATCGCGGACACGAGCAGCGCCAACGCCGACAAACATTTCCACAAAATCCGAACCGCTGATGCTGAAAAACGGAACGTCAGCTTCACCGGCAACGGCTTTTGCGAGAAGCGTTTTACCTGTACCTGGAGGGCCTACGAGCAGAACCCCTTTGGGTAGTTTGCCTCCAAGTTTGGTATATTTTTTTGGGTCTTTGAGAAAATCCACCACCTCCATAACTTCGGCTTTTGCTTCGTCAAGCCCTGCAACGTCTTTGAAGGTGATTCGTGTATGTTCATCAAGGTTTTCGTAGAGAGCCGCCTTGTTTTTGCTGATATTCATGAACTGCGATCCCGGTCCGCCAAGACGGCGAAAAACGAAAAAGTAGATTCCGATGAGCAATGCAAATGGCAGAACCCATTGCAGCAATTCCCCGATCCATGTGTTGCCCGGTATACCCTGGTAGCGGATTCCTTTCGTCTCGAGGAGCTGGATGAGTTCTTCGTCTCTTACAGGAACAACATATACCTCTCTGGATTCGGACGATGTGCCGGGAAAAATGGAGCCTGGATCATTATTGTTCCCATTCGTACCGGTTGTTGAGGTTACTCCCGGTTTCAGATTTACATAAATGCGTTCAGGAGCAATTTTAACCGATTCTATCTTATTTTCTTCTATATACTTGCGGAACGTACTGTAAGTGATTTCCTCACTGGTGCCGGACCAGAAGAACGCAAGTTGCAGTCCGATAAGGATAAGTACGATAACGATATAGTAAACCAGCGAGAATTTCGGTTTTTTTTCGTTGTTCTCAGGATCGTTTTTATAAGGATTCTGCGGTTTAAAAAGATTGTTTGGCATCTATTCTTTAAAGAAGTTACAAGTATGTTCAATTGCTAACAGTAAGAAAAACAGTATTGAACCCGGATTATCAAACATAGCTTCAATGCTTCAGAAGCTTAATAAGTTTCTGAGCCCTGAAACATCCCCTCCTTTGGCGAGGGTTTTGCCTGTTTGTATTTTTGCTCTCTATTGCTTAGATAGATCAGCGAAACGGGAAAGGTTTCCAATACATCATGTCCAATAAGTAAAAGCTATGAATATATCCATGAATGCAGCGAGAAGCAAGGTTAATGAACAGATTTCGTCGAAGAAATCTTTGCTGTGTGTCGGCCTTGACAGCGATCCCGGCAAAATTCCGGAATTATTCCATAGAATGCAACGGCCTGTCCTCGAGTTCAACCGCGCTGTCATAAGGGCTACCAGGGAGCACGCTGTAGCGTATAAAGTCAATATGGCTTTTTATGAGTCGAGAGGAATCGACGGTATTCTCGATATGCAGAGTACATTGGAAAATCTACCTCCCGAGAGCCTTTCCATTGCCGATGCAAAACGCGCTGATATCGGCAATACCAGCAGGAAATATGCCGAAGCTTTTTTCGACCACTGGGGTTTCGATTCGTTAACGGTCGCTCCCTATATGGGGGAGGATTCACTCGACCCTTTTTTTGAATATGACCAGAAACTGATTTTCGTGCTTTGCCTGACCTCGAATCCCGGTTCTGCTGATTTTGAAGAGCAGCAGTTGCAGTCGGGAGCCTCACTCTACCAGGCTGTTCTTTCGAAAGTCCAGGGATGGGAACGGAACGGTAATGCGGGTGTCGTGGTGGGTGCTACGAAAAGCAGTCAGCTCAGAGAGATTCGTAAAACTGCGCCGGGGCTGTTTTTCCTGATTCCCGGTGTTGGTGCCCAGGGCGGGTCGTTACAGGAGTCTGCTGCATTCGGGGTGGATGAAAACAGCCAGGCAGCGCTTATTAACGTCAGCAGGGGGGTTATTTACCCTGAAGGTAACTTTGATTCAATCGAATCGTTTGAAAATGTGGTGAGCATGAAAGCCGCACGATTGCATAATGAAATGCAGAGTATTTTTTGAGCAGGTTTTTGTATACTAACCGGTATCGGATATAATCCTCCCCCAACCGAGACTCGAGGTCTCTACAAACCCTGGATTTATGTGTGGAATAGTTGGTTACATTGGTTCAAAAGATGCTGCGGAACTTCTGGTGAACGGTCTGCAGCGTCTCGAGTACCGCGGATACGATTCTGCGGGGGTTGCTGTTCTTAACGGCGGCCTTTGGGTTCATAAACAAAAAGGGAGCGTCAGTAAGCTCAAAGAGGCGCTCTCCGATTCGAATCATTCCCTGCAGGGGGCGACCCTCGGTATAGGTCATACACGCTGGGCAACCCACGGTGATCCGAGTGATCGCAATGCTCATCCCCATTTGAGCTCCGATGGCAGTATGGCGTTGATTCATAACGGCATTATCGAAAACTATTCTTCTATCAAAAAAGAATTGATTTCTAAAGGGTATCAGTTTGGCAGTGATACCGATTCCGAAGTGCTTGTTCATCTTATCGATAACATATGGACTGGAAATCCGGACATGGGGCTGGAAGCAGCTGTTCGTTCAGCGCTCTATCATGTAGAGGGCGCTTACGGTTTATGCATTATTTCAGAGAGAGAGCCCGATAAAATTGTTGTTGCCCGCAAAGGAAGCCCGCTGGTGATCGGTATAGGCGATGGAGAATATTTTATTGCATCCGATGCCGCTCCGATCGTGGAGCATACCAAAAAGGTGATCTATCTTTCAGATGGTGAAATGGCGGTTGTTTCAAAAGACGGCTACATCATCAAAACCATCGAGAATATTGCTCGGGAAAAGCATGTCAGTGAGCTTGATTTCGAACTTGCCGAGATAGAAAAAGGGGGGTTCGAACACTTCATGCTCAAAGAAATTTTCGAGCAGCCTACGGTTCTTCAGGATGTTATGCGGGGACGTGTCAGGATTGAAGAGGGCCAAGTCCACCTTGGCGGCATCGAGGATTATCTCGATCGCCTCAAGCTTTCGAGCAGGGTTATTATCTGTGCATGCGGAACAAGTTGGCATGCCGGTTTGATCGGGGAATACCTTATCGAGGAATTTGCAAGGATTCCTGTCGAGGTTGATTACGCTTCAGAGTTTCGTTACCGTAATCCGGTGATAACCAAGGACGATGTCGTGATTGTCATTTCACAGTCCGGTGAAACGGCAGATACCCTTGCAGCTTTACGTCTTGCAAGAGAAAAAGGTGCTCTGGTCATGGGGATCTGCAATGTTGTCGGCTCGACAATCGCTCGTGAAACGCTTTGCGGCATTTACACTCATGCTGGTCCCGAGGTCGGTGTGGCCTCGACCAAAGCGTTTACCGCCCAGGTCACCGTGCTTTATCTTCTTGCATTGACACTGAGCAAGGGGCGTACCATGTCCCGTGACGAGATCAAGTTGTATCTGAAAGATCTTGGAAAAGTACCTCAAAAAGTGGCGAGAATTCTCGAGCACAATGATCTTATTCTCGAGATTGCAAACAGCTACAAGGAGGCACGGAACTTCCTCTACCTTGGACGGGGCTACAATTTCCCTGTCGCGCTCGAAGGAGCGCTAAAGCTAAAGGAAATCTCCTACATTCATGCCGAGGGGTATCCAGCTGCGGAAATGAAACATGGTCCCATAGCTCTCATTGACGAGGATATGCCGGTTATTTTTATCGCAACCCGTGATAACTCCTATGCCAAAGTGCTGAGCAACATCGAAGAAGTCAGGAGCCGTAAAGGGAAGGTCATCGCTATCGCCAACGAAGGAGATCACGAGATAACAAGGCTCGCGGATCACGTTATTTATATTCCGGCTGCATCAGGACCCGTGACTCCACTGCTTTCCGTTATTCCATTGCAGCTTCTGGCCTACCATATTGCAACCTTGAGAGGCTGTAACGTCGATCGGCCGAGAAATCTTGCCAAATCGGTAACGGTGGAATAGCTATCGCGAGAAACGAGTGGTAAGACCGGTTGTCGCAAACCTTATACTGCTTCGTTGAGCCCGATGGATCCGGTTGATGGCTGCTGGCAATCGGTCGTTTGTGCTCTCGGGGAATTATTATCCTGGCACGGCGGTTGGTGAACAAGTACAGATAGATACACGCCTTAAGCATTCAAACCACTCAAAAAACGAGGTTCACCATGGAAGGTCATGTTGTCATCACCGGTGCAACAGGAGTAATCGGCTCAGAGCTTGCTCATCAGTTGATTGCCGAAGGTGAAAAGGTCGTTGTTTTTTCGCGCTCTCCTGAAACCGCTTCTTCAAAAGTCCCGGGTGCTGCGGCCTATGCCGCATGGAATTATAATACAACACAAGGGGCGTGGACAGAGTACATCAGTGGTGCCAAGGCTATTGTGCATCTGGCGGGTAAGCCGCTCCTCGAGGGTCGATGGACAGAAGAGCACAAGGTTGAATGCTATAACTCGAGGGTCGTTGGTACAAAGAACCTCGTCACGGCTATCAAGGCTGCCGAAATAAAACCAGGTGTTTTTCTCTCTGCTTCTGCAGTAGGATACTACGGAGCATTCGAAAGCTGCAATGATACGGATGATCTGGATGAAAGTGCAGCAGCAGGTGATGATTTTCTGGCAAAAATCTGTATTGACTGGGAAAAAGCGGCCAGTAACATTTCCGATACCGTGCGATTGGTGTTGCTGAGAACAGGAATTGTGCTCTCGACCAGAGGGGGGATGCTCCAGCAGATGCTTCTGCCTTTCAACCTCTTTCTTGGTGGTCCGGTCGGTTCAGGTGATCAGTGTATTGCCTGGATTCATGTCGATGATGAAGTTGCAATCATACGCAAAGCCATGGAGGATGCTTCATATAACGGACCGGTAAACCTCGTGGGTCCTCGGTCTGTTTCGATGAGGACTTTTGCGGAGACGTTGGGGACTGTTTTATCCAGGCCTTCACTGCTTCAGGTTCCAAAATTTGCATTGCAGATTCTTATGGGTGAGGGGGCCGAATATGCAACCAAGGGGCAGAAGGTGAGCCCCTCGTTTCTTCATGATCATGGTTACCGTTTTGCGCACCCTTTACTCCAAGAGGCGTTGGCGGATTTAATAGAGCATAACAAGTGATGTTTCAATGCAATGTATTCTGGTTTGTGCCCGGTGAAAAATGACGGTGGATTAAATGTTTTTTCTTAACTGTGTAAACAAATAAAAGGAGGATTACATGGGAACCAAAGGCCGTGAAATTGTCGGTGAACATCTTGATCGTGTGCTTGAGCTTCTCAACAAGGCGTTTGCCGATGAATGGCTAGCCTACTATCAGTATTGGATAGGAGCCAAGGTTGTCGAAGGCCCGATGAAGGATGCTGTCATTGCCGAGCTCATGCAGCATGCGGCCGATGAACTGCGCCATGCCGATATGGTCAGTAATCGTATCATACAGCTTGGTGGTACGCCGCTGATATCTCCAAAACAATGGTTTGAGTGGACAAATTGCGGGTACGAAGCGCCGGAAAATCCTTTTGTAGAGATGGTTCTCGAGCAGAACATATCCGGTGAACAATGTGCCATTTCAATCTACAACAGTATTATAGCGGAAATTGGAATGAAAGATCCTGTGACATACAATATCGCGGTACAGATTCTTGAAGATGAGGTCGAGCATGAAGAAGATTTGCAGGCCCTTCTGGTGGATCTAGGGGTAATACTGAAAAAGTGAAAGGCAGGAAGATTTCCCATGCCTTGATTACGAAACTTGCAGCAACTGAGGGCCTGTTGATGAAGGTGTTCTCAGTTGCTTTTTTATGCTGCTATGAAAACTATATTTGATACCGAGATATCTATCAATATCGTCGCTACCGTCATTGCCTTCATCATTTATGCGGTTTTACAGATTGCAACGGCGAAGAGCCTTAAACGTTATGGTCAAGAGCTGCAATTTCCCGATCAGCGGCTGCTGTACATCAAAAAGTTTTTCAAAGTTTTTTATGTAACAACATTACTGACCTCTATCGTACTAATATGGGGAATCGATCTGCAGGCGGCTCTTGTGATTTTATCATCGCTATTTGCAGTTGTTGGTGTCGGGCTGTTTGCGAACTGGTCTATCCTCAGTAACATAACGGCATCATTTATCATATTTTTCACAGCCCCCTACAAGATCGGAGATACGATCAGAATCGTCGAGGGCGAAAATGGTACCGAAGGTCGTATTGAGGATATAAAGATGTTTTACCTCAAAATCAGGAATTCAAATGGACAGATTATTTCTTACCCAAATAATCTGGTCATGCAAAAACCTACCATCATCGTCGCCTCGGAGTAAAAACAAGATTTAGAGGCATAGACCATTTGCAGGCTATTTGACCGAGGGAAAAAGCTCGCCGTATATAAGCTGCCGGCGCTTCACCGGCAACTATACCAGTATTGTGGCTTGATAATCGAGATCAGTAATTATCCCTGCGAGGGGGGCGTTCTTCACGAGGTCTTGCTTGGTTCACCTTGATCGAACGGCCGTTAAAGTCAGTATCATTGAGTGAATCGATAGCACTTTGTGCCTCTCCATCGTTTGGCATTTCAACGAATCCAAAGCCCTTCGAGCGGCCTGAAAACTTGTCTTTGATAATATTCGCTCTGTCTACTTGACCGAATTCAGTGAACTTATCACGAAGCTCATCTTCAGTTATGCTGTAAGGCAGATTGCCAATGTAAATATTCATTTTTTTGATATCGAAGTAACACGTGCTTTGATAGAATGAGAGCCACTCTCGAATAGCCAAAGCACAAGTTATCCGGCAGCGATCAGCCAACCATTGGCTGATACCTTAATTTACTCTTCAGATTTGCGGATTTCAAAAAGAAAAAGTTTCGCTTTTGTAAAAAACAGCGTTGCGTCTTTTTGGTGACCGGTTCGGTTGTGATTTTTTTCATGATCGGATGTATGATGGTTACGTTTTTGTGTTTTTATCGACATATTGGTAACTAATTTTTGTTTTGTATTTGCCTTGCTTTAATATTTTTTTAAATTTATCGCTTCGGGTTTAAAAAATAAGGCAATTTATTTTTTCTAAATATTTCAGTTATGGTTAAAAAGCTGACGGCGGCAGGATTTCTGCTGCTTCTGGTTATTTCTTCTGCCGATACGGTTTGGGCATCGGGAGAAGTTACTGACTCGGGGACAACGGCATGGATGCTTACGGCAACGACGCTTGTGTTGTTGATGGTTCCGGGGCTTGCGATGTTTTACGGCGGGTTGGTGAGAACAAAAAACGTCTTGGGTACCATGATGCATAGTTTTGCCGCTATGGTGATTATCGGTGTACTATGGCCGACGATAGGTTATGCTCTCAGTTTTGGTCAGGGTGTCCTGGGTGGGCTTGTGGGGTGGAACCCTGATTATGTTCTCTTGAGAGGTATCGACGAGTCTATCCTCGATTCGGGAATTCCTGAATACGTTTTTGCGATGTTTCAGGGAAAATTTGCAATTATCGCGCCTGCTCTGATTGCCGGTGCTTTTGCAGAAAGGGTAAGTTTCAGAGGTTATGTACTTTTTATCGCATTGTGGAGTATCATGGTCTATAGTCCAATCTGTCATTGGGTTTGGGCTGAAGACGGTTTCCTTTTCAATATGGGGCCAGCAGGGGCGATTGATTTTGCTGGAGGTACTGTCGTCCATATCTCTTCGGGAGTCAGTGCTCTTGTTGCCGCTTTGTTTTTGGGGGCAAGGCGGGGATATCCGAAAAACGTCATGCATCCCAACAATCTTGTTATGACTCTGATTGGAGCTGGTCTCCTTTGGGTCGGGTGGTTCGGGTTCAATGCCGGCAGTGCTGTTGCTAGCGATCTCGATACAGGCAGAGCGCTTACCGTAACCCAGGTCGCAGCGGCAGCCGGAGCGTTTGCCTGGATCATTATCGAAGCCGTTCTCTACAAAAAAGCGACTAGCCTTGGTTTGGTTTCCGGGATTCTCGCCGGTCTGGTTGCCATAACTCCTGCAGCCGGCGTCGTGCAGCCTGGTGGAGCAATAGTGATCGGTGCGGCAGCCTCGCTTTTCTGTTTCCTTGCCATTCAGGTGAAAAACCGAGCTGGTTATGACGACAGTCTCGATGCTTTCGGTATTCATGGTATCGGTGGAATTGTCGGAGCGCTTACTTTGACCTTTTTTATTCGAGACAGCTGGATGACCGAAGCCGCAATCGCTGCAGGTGGTGCTTGGAGTATCTGGGATCAACTGGGAGTCCAGGCAGCTGCCGTTGGCATAACCATCGTGTACGCCGCAGTCGTAACGATTATACTGGTGTTTGCAATAGAAAAAACCGTTGGATTCCGTTTGAATGAGACCGGCGAAATGACTGGTCTCGATCAGAGTCTTCATGGGGAGCACGGTTATGGTCTTATCAATCTTAACTAAGTCTCAATCACTATGAAGCTGATAACAGCCATAATTCAGGAAGACAAGCTGGATTCTGTTCGGGAGGCCCTGATACAGGCGGATATTACGAGAATATCAGTCAGCAGAATTTCCGGTCACGGACGACAGGAGGATATCGATATTTATCGTGGCAGGAAAATTGTTCCCAATCTGATTCCCAAGATTCGTATCGAAATTGCCGTCAATGAAGCGTTTGTCGATGCAACGATCGATACTATCGTAGAGTCGGCCAGGCATGGAAGTGGAAAGGTAGGTGACGGAAAAATATTCGTCAGCCCTCTCGAAGAGTGCGTACGGATAAGGACCGGAGAACGCGGTGGAACAGCCATATAGAGTTTCCACAGTAAATTGTCAAGAGGCAGTCTCAAAAGGACTGCTTCATGACGATCGGTCTCCATGCATACGTCTCCGGTAGTGGCCGCCTCGTGTAAGCCGCCTCTTTTTCTGCCATTCTTTTTTCTCATGTCGTTATCATCGATGAGACGTTTTTGAGGTAACCTCTTTTCTTTGTAACAGCTGCATGATGGTTCAGCCGGTTGAAAATTTTTCGTATTATTTACAATACGCTTGCTGTCCCCTGCTTTCAAAGAAGCTGTTTTCGACACCGCGGCTTTTTGTGCGGGATTAGTTCATCAACATTCGAAATAAAGGAGGTTGTTGTGGTATCCAAACAGGTGAATCTGCATATCGGTGGTTCCCCGGTAACATTGGGGACAGGATGGCTTCCCCCCATGCCTGATTTGAGGGATTATACGGTAGAAACTCCTGAAATTGCCGAAATGTCAAAAAAGCTGAAACTGAAACAGAGTGCCAAGGCGATGAAAACAGCCGTCCCTGATGTGATTGATCTGAGGGAGTGGTGCTCGAAAGTCGAAAATCAGGGCAGCATTGGGTCATGTACGGCACATGCAGCTATGGGAGTGATCGAATACCTGCAGCGCAGAGCTTTTGACGATCATATTGACGGTTCAAGGCTCTTTGTGTATAAAACAACCCGAAACCTGATGAAAGCTGACGGTGATACAGGTGCATGGTTGAGAAATACCATGGGAGCTCTTGTCCTGTGCGGTGTTCCCCATGAAAGCTACTGGGAGTATACCGATATCGATCCGGACTTTGACAAGGAGCCTACCGGGTTTGTCTATGCTGTCGCAGATAATTTTGAGGCGCTGAAATATTTTTGTCACGATCCTCTCGGTTCAAATATCGATTTTAAGGATGTACTCGAAAGCATAAAAAAGTATTTGGCTGCGGGTATTCCCTCGATGTTTGGATTCTATGGGTTTCCATCGTTTGATGAAACTGATGAAGATGGGTGTATCCCCTTTCCCTGTGTTAATGAAAAGGCGGAATGGGGGCATGCAATCGTGGCCGTTGGCTTCGATGATAAAAAAGAAATAAAGAATCCTCGTTGCAACAAGAAAACAAAAGGTGCGCTGCTCATAAGGAACTCCTGGGGAACGAGCTGGGGTGATAAGGGGTATGGCTGGTTGCCTTACGAGTATGTCTTACAAGGACTGGCCGTTGATTTCTGGTCGATTTTGAGCATGGAGATGGTCGATACAAAGCAGTTCGGACTGTAAAAGAGTTGTTGATTTGTTTTGCCCGACAAGTCGGGATTGTTGCGTTGTTATTTAATAACGGAATTTCCTATTTTAAGGTGTTAGTTTTGTGCATTCCAAAGAAAAGGCCTCGTATCATTACAGATACGAGGCCTATATTTCGACACCATGCCAGATTGCAATCTCTTTGCATGGCGGCCTCTTTCGAGGACTTAAGCCCGATGCCGAAGCAGAGCGGGTACGATTATAATATAATCAATTTCTAATAATGTTGTAATTATTTAACGTTTCGTCATTCCAAGCCCAGACAAAACACACTGACGAATCTTATGGAGATCGTTGGCATCAATAATGTGCTTCTGATAAATTCGATTTCCACAATTGTCCTTACTGTAAGGAAGATCTAACCTTTTAAACGATACTGTGTAGATCATATCAGCCTTTACCCAGCATTTTGGAGAAGAATGTGGATGAGGTAATGGTGGGTTGAATGCAAGCTCGTAATGGTATGGTTCGATTTTGGGGGGTTTTGTTGTACTACAAGGAACAATTGTGCAAAGTGACGATCTTGTTCTAAACCTTGGTGAAATAACAATAGCCGGTCTTTTTTTGATCATTTCAGGCACAATAAATCCGCGGAAATCACAGATTAAGACAGTTCCTGCAACCGGGTGATATTGTAGCATAATTCAATGATCAAGTAACATTTCGTAAGTTTCCCCAAGCTTAGGCAGAGCCCTGTTCATGCTTCGCATAAATTCAGTCCAATTACTGGAAGCTCTCATTAGCACAATAACGGATGCAAGGTGTTCCCTTAATTTGGGGTGTCCTATATCTTCCGTCAAGTACTGAAAATGCCTGTTCTTTCGGTTTCCCTGCTCATTTGTTGGATTCCTTCGCTCTAACTCTTTCCTTACTCCGGGTGCAAGTCGATCGTAAACAAGATCATTTGTGTATCGACCAATAACAGCAGGGCGCGCAACAGATGATGGATCATAAGGCCAACCTTTCAGCCGAAACATTTGCTTGTAAAACTCATCTGGGAAAGTTTTAACCCATTTTCTTAGCTCATTGGTTATGAATTTATCAAGGATTTCCTCAAGAGCTTTTCTTGCCCTTACATCTTGATATCCAGTTGCCTCGTCGATAAGAGCAATAATTCCGACATGAGCTAATCCTCGCATCAAAATATCTGATGCCTCGATTATATGCTGGTATTGTGCCGGTATTGTGCCGTTTTTTCTCAATTGATCATCACGGTATGCAAGGTATACTTCAGCAACTTTAGGCAAAAGTGTAGCATCATACCCAACTTCATTCCCGCCCTTACTATTTTCATAAAATATCGGTGTGGTCGACGTACGCAAATCCTTATCAACAAAGGGCTGCAGGGTCTTTGCCTGCAAGAAAAACGGTAGGCCGTCGACAGTACTGAGAATACCTGTTTTTGCTTTCGGTGAACGTGACCTGCCTATAGCCCTCAAAAACGCTGCTTGTGTTATAACTCTTGTTTCATCCTCTAAAACAGCGCACGGTAACTTTTTCTGTCCGATATCAACCTGGCCCGTATAAATCGCTTTCAACATCTTTTCTTTCATCTTACACCCCCAAAGCTTTTGCTATTGTCAAGTGAAACGCATTGCGGTTTGCTCGATTATTGTACCTAAAACAAAACTCGTCAACATACTTCTGCAGATGTTTGTTGCTTACGCTGTGAAATTGTCCGAACATTCCCCTTTTCAGGAGCGCCCAAAATCCTTCAATCGTGTTGGTATGAATATCACCGTCAACATACCAGATTTGATGCTTGATAACGTCATGTGGTAAAACTCTACTCATGCCGATATAGCCTTTGTACTCGTCTGTTATAAGCCGTGTTGCCTCTGTGTCTACATTCTGTTTTACGAATGCTCGTAAATCTTTCCCTTTCATCTTGTCTTTTTTGACGGCTTTAGCTCTGACCTTTCCTTTCCGTTCTACCGCACCAACAACAGGAGCCTTTTTTGTTCCTCTGCCTCGTTTCGGTTTGTCATCATCGTCATGCTTAACGCCCTTTCTTGGTGCGCCACCAACATAACATTCATCCATTTCAACAACACCTGACAACAACTCTCGTTGTGTTTTTTGTGTCATTGCTTTTCTTATCTGCATAGCCATGCGCCATGCAGTGTTTTTGTTGACCTTTAAATCACGTGATAGCTGAAGGGCAGATATGCCTTTTTTGGCGTTCAGGATAAGAGCAATAGCCAAAAACCACTTCTGCAAAGGCAAATGTGTGCGGTGAAAAATGGTGCCGACAGTGACACTAAAAGAGGTCTTACAGTTGTTACAATAGTGTCGAAGCTCTTTAGGGTTAGAGCCGCAGTTTTTAGACCCACAATAAGGACACTCAGGGCCTTCAGGCCAACGGGCACTTTCTAAATGATTGATGCAATCTGCTTGTGCGGGGAATTGCTCGAAAACCTGTATAATGTTCATGGTGTTGCAATTATTGTGTTTACCTCAACCGTCTAATATCAATGTACACAATAATTATGAGAAAGTCAACACCTTAAAATAGGAAATTCCGTTTAATAAAGACGAAAAGACAGTTTTTTAACTGTTGCAACAACTCAACAGTTAAACAGATCAACAATTCAACAATAACAGGGTTTATTTTCTTCCGAGAACATGAGGAGCATGCTTTTCGAGCCACCCTCTTACTTCGGAATCTCCAGAACGGGCAGCGTAGACAAAGTCCTGAACCTGTCCTTTTGTGTCGCCGGTTCGTCTCTTGGCAATGCCGCGGTGCAGGTAGGCTGCAGCCATCTTGTGATCATAGGATAGCGCCCAGGTGAAATCCGTAATGGCGGCATTGAAATGTCCGATATCGTACTGGACCACGCCACGGTTGAAGTGACCGACAGCCTTGAAATAGTTATCGCCCGATTCGACGACCCTGGTATAGTCCTTCATCGCCGATTCGTATTCTTTCATGGAATGATGGGCAGCGGCTCGCATGAGGTAGGCCTGGGCGTATGAGGGTTTACGCTTTATCGCTTTTGTATAATATTTTACGGCATCAGCATGGTTTCCTTTGAGATGTTGCCGGTATCCCTTGTCGAAAGACTGTTTCGGAGAGTCGGCAAGGAGCGGTGTCCATGCAATAAAGCCGCTTAAAAGCGTGGCTAGAATATATGGAGTAAGACTACGCATCATATACATAGGAGCTAAAACTATTTCGACGGTATTTCCTATTTTATTTCTACACCAAACCTGTCCAAAGCATAAGCCTGCATGTTTCGAATAAGACTTGAAGAATTTGAGGGACCGCTTGACCTGCTGCTTTTCTTTATCAAGCGGGACGAGCTTGATATTTATAATATTCCTATTTCTAAAATAACCAAAGATTTTATCGATTACCTCGATGCCATGCAGAGTCTCAATCTCGAAGTGGCTGCTGAATTCATTTACATGGCTTCGCTCTTGATGAGTATAAAGGCCAGGATGCTTCTGCCAAATGAAATTCCGCAAGAAGGTGACGCTTCCGAGTTCGATCCCAGAACAGAACTGGTAGAACGATTGATAGAATATAAAAGAATCAAGGAAGGCGCAGAAAAAATGCGCTCACTCGAAGAGACAAGGAGCACCATGTTTTCCCGGGGGTATTATGAATTGTTCGAGCCTGAAGTTATCGATGAACTCGATGAGCCGGTTAACCGGCCGACGCTCTATCATTTGATTATGACTTACAAATCGGTGCTCGAGAAAATGCCGCGGGTTCGTGTACAGAATGTCGATGAAGCTCCGGTAACCGTCGACGAGCAGTGCGGGATGATTCTCACGAAGTTGCAGGAAACAATACAAATCTCTTTCAGAACGGTGCTCGAAGGAGTCAAGGAGCCTCTCGTGCTTGTTGTCACCTTTCTTGCTGTGCTCGAACTCTGCCGCGGCCAGAAAATTGCTGTAATCGTCAAGGAGGGGTGTGACGATTTCTGGATGTCGAGAAAGCAGTGCTTGTAAGTATTCTCCGGGTTGGGCCATGAAGACACTCCTTATGCAGAGGATGCGTTCAGCGTAGTGTGACGGAGGGTCTTTCAAGGACAGTTCCAGCCCATATTACAAGCTTCTCGGTACAGGATTCGGTGTCCATGACATCGGTGCGCAACAGGGGTATACCGTGTTTTTGTGAAAGAGTCACGGAGACATCGAGATAATGTCGATGCCATTCCACCGGTTGATTCTTCTCGTCGCGACTGTTTGCGAAGAGGGAAAGAGTTGATGGCGGATCCCCCTAGCATAGCACTGTCGGTATCCACGTTGTCCATTTTCTGAAAAAAACAGGTGAAGCCGGAACAAACGACGCATCCGTCATCCACCCCTTGTCAAGAACAACCGGGCAGTTGCAGGGGACGGATGACAGTGCCTTTTCTATTGCTCTCGATCCAATTGCAACAGGCTTTTCAATGTTCCCTCTTCGAAGGATTCTCTATGAATTTCTCAAGGCGCAAACAGGATGGATGGATGATAGGGAAAACGTGGATAGTGGTGTTATTATGATTACTATTAATGATATATCTAACCATGTAATTATCGTTCAATAGGCTGGGTGCGGCAATGGTATATGAGTTCGACGGGAAGAAGTATGAGCAAGCGTCTTCTCATCAGAAGGAATGGGGGGCTGGATTGATCGAGGAGCTTCATGTAAAGGGTGATGAGCGTGTTCTCGATCTGGGGTGCGGCGATGGTGTTCTCTCTTTACAGATTGCCGGGCTTCTGCCAAGGGGAAACGTTATCGGTATCGATGCGTCGAAGGGAATGATCGATGCTGCAATTCCTAAAGCGAAGAAAAACCTTCAGTTCCTATTGAAGGATATCAACTATCTTGACTACTGCGAGGAGTTTGACGTTGTTTTTTCAAATGCGGCACTTCATTGGATAAAAGATCACGAAAAACTGTTGCAGAACGTGTTCCGTGCACTTCGCCCCGGCGGCAGGATCCGCTTCAACTTCGCAGGTGAAGGTAACTGCCGAAACTTCTTCAAGGTCGTTCAGGAAGCGATTGCACATGAACGCTACATGGTATATTTCACTGATTTCGAGTGGCCGTGGTACATGCCTTCGGTTGACGAGTACATCACTCATTGTGAATCCAGCGGATTACTCAAGGTGAATGTATGGGGAGAGAACGCAGACCGTTACTTTCCCGATAAGGAGATCATGATCAAATGGGTTGACCAGCCAAGCCTCGTACCTTTCCTGCCTTATCTTGCGGAAGAAGAGCGGGCTTCGTTCCGTGATTATGTCGTGGGGCGTATGGTAGAAGAAACCCTGCAGGGTGATGGAACGTGTTTCGAGACGTTCAGGCGGATCAATCTGGTGGCTGAAAAGTGAAATCTTACTGCTCGAGAAAACCGCAACGTTATGTCGGGAATGACTGACATTGTAATCCGTCTCACTGATGAAAACGATGCCTCGCAGGTTTCTGTCTGCGTCGATAGCGTCGCACGTGAACGACTGTTTCTCGCAGATACCAAAGGTTTTTCCGTAGAAGAGACCCTCGAGTTCATTCGGTTCGTCAGGAATGCAGGTGGCGCGCACCTTGTGGCTGTAAACAGGGATTCGGTTGTCGGCTGGTGTGATATAACGCCGTATTCCTTTGAAGGACTTACTCACTGCGGACGTCTGGGCATGGGATTATTGTCTGAGTATCGAGGACGGGGTATAGGAAAAAAGCTCCTTGCCGAAGCATTGCCGCTGGCCTTCAGAAACGGACTTGAACGTATCGAGCTCGAAGTTTTCGCTTCGAATATCGTGGCTGTCAGGCTTTACCGTTATTTCGGTTTTTTGGAAGAGGGACGAAAACGAAAGGCCAGGAAACTTGATGGTACGTATGATGACGTTATTCTCTTTGGGCTTTTGGATGAGGAGTGGTTGAGATGAAGCTATTATGTGTTTTGTGTGAAAATAAAAGTATTCTTGCTGAGTTGAACGTTATCGCTACCCTGATTATCGGAATAAAAGAAGATAAAACTGTCATTGTAGTGGAGCATTCCGAGGGACTACCCTCGTTTTGACTTCGAATCGATATTGGATAGTTAAAAAAGGCTCGATAATGAATATCAAACTATGGGCTAGATGGATTGCGCGAATAGCTGGTATCGCAATCGTGGTTTTATTTCTTCCTTTCTACTTCGGATATGGCAAGCCCCTGCCCTTTTTGAATCCAGATTACACAGTGCACGATAATGTATGGCTGACGGCATTCCCCTTTGTTTTTATCGGACTTATTCTCGCATGGCGTTATCCGCGGATAGGTGGATACATGGTTGTCTCAGCCATTCTTGCTGCACAAACGGTTACTTTTTTTGTTGGTTATGGTTTGGTGGTGCCTATGATGCTCCCACTACTTGTGGGAGCTCTCTTTGTTGTTTCCGAAACGGGGGAAAGTGTGATGCCGAAAAAGTCGTGATTCATGCAGGAGAGCAGAGTATAATTTGAAAAACAGCTGCACCGGCGAATGCTGATGCTCAGGTATTCCGATGTCTGTATCATTATTGTGTTGAGCACAATGGAACAAAAATGATGGAAAAGGGGTTTTCGGTCAGCGACTTCATCGGTAATTATCTCCGAAAACGTTTGAATATGGATTTCTTCAATACTATCCTGTGATGCCCGTAGAGTCTCTTTTCACTTTTCTATTTGCTTCAGTGTTGCTTGCGCTAGTACCCGGACCGGATAACATCTTTGTCCTGACTCAGGCAGCGCTATATGGTAGAAAAGAAGGTATTCAGGTGACACTTGGGCTTTGTACGGGTCTTGTCGTTCATACTTCGGCTGTTGCTTTAGGGGTGGCAGCGATTTTTCAGGCTTCAACAGTTGCGTTCACCGGTTTAAAAGTCATCGGCGCAGTGTACCTGCTTTATCTTGCCTGGCAGGCTTTTACAGCATCCGCGTCTCTCTTGGAAGACGGTAAGTCCAATAAACTTTCGGGACTGCAGCTTTACCGGCGTGGCATTATCATGAATGTCACGAACCCGAAGGTATCGATCTTTTTTTTGGCATTTCTGCCTCAATTCGCGATCCCTGAAAACGGTCCGGTTGCGCAGCAGATGTTCATGCTCGGCGCACTTTTTATTCTGGTTACGCTGGTTGTCTTTGGGGGGATCGCTTTGTTGGCAGGTACTCTGGGTGCCTGTTTAAAGCGGTCGACCAGAGTCCAAAATTACCTGAATCGTATTGCGGGGATTGTATTTATTGGGTTGGCTATGAAAATATTCACTGCCAATAAAGGGGTATAACTGTTGTTTTCCATGGTGAGCTGAAAAATCGAGAGGCATTCTGCTCGATCTATCAATTCAGAGAACAGATATTGGCCGGTCGTTTACACGGCATTTTTTATCTTGAGGAAGCAGTGTACAAGGCATTGTAAAAAAGAATAAAAAGTAGAACAATCATGCCTGAAATCCGTCCTTTCAAGGGTTTGCGGTACGATCCTGAAACCGCAGGTGACATGGGATCTATCATCTGTCCGCCCTATGATATCATTCCTCCCGCCATGCAGCAGGAACTGTATGACCGTTCAGGGTACAATGCGGTGCGGCTGGAGCTTCCGAAAGAGGATGACCCCTACGGGGCAGCGGCAGAGCGGATTGTGCGGTGGATGCAGAACGGGATTCTGAAGCAGGATGACGAGTCCGCGCTCTACCCCTACTATCAGACCTATACCGACCCTGAAGGAAACACCTATACCCGGAAAGGTTTTTTCTGTGCGTTGCGTCTGCACGAATTCAGCGAAAAGAAGGTATTGCCGCATGAGCGAACGCTTTCCGGGCCGAAAAAGGACAGGTTGAACCTGTTCAAAAGGACACAAGCCAATATCAGCAGCATTTTCGGGCTCTATGCCGACGAAAAGTTACAGGCGGACAAGGCGATCGAGGAGTTTGCTGTAACGCATGACCCTGAGGTCGATGCTGTATTTCAAGGCGTCAGGAACCGGCTTTGGAAGATGACGGATCCCGATGTTATCGCAACGGTACAGCAGGTGTTGCTCGACCGTCAGGTTTATATCGCTGACGGACATCACCGTTATGAAACAGGGGTGAATTACCGTAACCTCCGTTCCGAGGAAAATCATTCGCATACCGGTGATGAGCCGTATAATTTCATTCTGATCTACCTCGCCAACATCTTTGACGAAGGGCTCATTATCTTTCCATTACACAGGATGGTACATAGTCTCGGAAGGTTCAGTCCGGAAGGTTTGATCGATACCTTGAGCACCCACTTCGAGGTGAAACCTCTCGGCGGTAGAGAAGAGCTGAGGCACTACCTTGAAAGTGAATCTTCAAGCCATGTTTATGGTGTTGTCACTTCGGAGGGGATCTGGGGAATCAAGATGAAAGATTCTCCTGAAACGCTTCTTGGCGACTCGGTACCCGCTCCGCTCCTGCAGCTCAGTGTTGTTGTTTTACATGAACTCATTCTGCACCGGGTTCTCGGCATTACGCCGGAGGCGATGCGCAGCCAGACGAACCTCGTCTACGAAGAGGACGATCGTCAGGTATTCGATGCCGTGGCACACGGTGGTATCCAGGTCGGTTTTGTCGTCAAGGCGACAACCGTTCAACAGGTGCTCGATATTTCAGGAGAAGGAGAAGTGATGCCGCAGAAGTCGACGTATTTTTACCCGAAGATCATGACAGGTTTGGTGATGCATAGGCTTATGTAATGGCAAAAGGAAAACGTCAAAGGTCAACAGGGTTCCTTCGGTACGGAAATGTGAGGCCATGAACCTTACTGTGCCTGTTGTAGGTTTCTTGTTGTGATAAATCTTTTATAATATGCCGGTCAAAAGGGTGCTTTCTTTTTGAGTTAATAGCATATTAGTGAGTGGCCAATGTATGGAAAAGCGTCAGCATCTATCGCGTCAAGCCAGTTTTTGTCTTGCTCAATGGTGATATGATGGTTTCAGATATTTTACTTTTGACCTTTGAATTTTGACTTTCCTTCCATGAAAGAATTCTTTTCCCGTTCGGTTGAAGAGACCCGTGAATATGCGCGGCAGTTTGCAGCGGGATTGTTGCCAGGGGATGTTGTTTCTTTGAGCGGTAACCTGGGTGCCGGAAAAACCGAATTCATGAGAGGAATTGCGCAGGTGTTCAACTGTGACGATCAATTGACGAGTCCTTCCTTTTCAATTTTCAATATTTACAAGGGGCGTTTGAAAGACTCACCGGTGAAGCTGCAGCATTTCGATCTTTATCGCATCGAGTCCCCTCTCGAGCTTGAAGGACTCGGTTTCGGTGAATACATTGCAGGAGATGCGATATCCGTTGTGGAATGGGGTGAAAAATTTTCCGATGAACTTCCCGATAATGCAAAAAAAGTATTTATTGAGGCCGTAGGAGAAAGCGAACGGCGTATCGTCGTACGTAATCCTTGAAAAGCTTTTTGTCTGTTTTTTTTGATTTTGACTTTTTCCATTTGACTTTTTCTCACAAGATTCTTGCAATAGAATGCACGCATCGATGCATCAGTATTGCGGTTGGTGCTCCTGATGGGGTTGTCGAGGAGACGATCTGGGAGTGGCAGCGGACTGCGGAATCAATTGTTCCCCTCGTCGACAAAGTACTTGCCGCGGCAGCGATAGTCATAAGTGATATCGATCTTCTTGCACTTTCCTCCGGCCCCGGTTCTTTTACCGCGTTGCGTATCGGTATGGCTACGGCGAAAGGGCTCGCTTATGGAACTGGTGCCCCACTGGTTACGGTTTCAACCATGGAAGCTCTTGCCAAATCAGCACGTGAGCATGTCGATACTCCTTTTCTGGTGCCGGTTATCCCTGCAAGAAAAGGTGAGTTTTATTATGCTCTCTATGCTTCGAAAGATGGTGGGTTTGAAGAGATCGGGGAGAAGACTTATGCTCCTGTTGAGCGCTTGAAAGACTTTCTTGAGTTGAGGCGGGGGCGCTGTACCGTTGTCGCAAGAGAGATTGCTCCACTACAGGAGGTTTGTCTGGCTGGCGGTGTTGGTGCTGTAGAAGCTGATTTTTTTACAGCGGCATCGCTCATTCCTCTTGCGAACAAGCAATATACGGCAGGAGAGATCTCCTCTCTGGAAACGCTGATTCCTGATTATCAGCAGAAATTCCGTCCAAAAAGGTAAGGTCGTACGCGTAATGGGTAATGGGGGACACGGGACAGTGAATTTGCCTGGATATCGCATCAATTGTTCTGTGATGATCCAGTGGTACCGAGAGGGTGGTGATCGTGGCCTAAGCAGGATTTTTCATTTCTAAGATTCAAGAATTATTGAACCCGTTCATGCGTTACGTTTGTTGTTGGAGTTGGTGATACTCTTTATACGAGGATGCCCGCAAAGTAGCGACTTCGCAAAGCGTTGATTATTAGTATATTTTAATACAGCAACTTATGGGGTACTGGGTTCTTCGAAAGACCTGAAATCAAGTTTTTTTTAATTGAGTAAAACGGAGGTTTATGGCTGAGCTGATTCGTGAAGACGATAAGAGACTGGATGTGAGAGAGGTTACTTTAAGCGAACTGCTGGCGAAAAGAGCGGCAGAATTATCGCAGGAGAAAAAATGTGAAGAGGTCATGGTGCTTGATGTCAGGGAGTTGACGAGCGTCACGGATTTTTTTGTGGTTGCTACGGCTGATTCCGAAAGAAAAGCTAAAGCAGCCTATGAGCACATTGTCAATGAACTGAAGCAAGACGATGAACGTCCTTTACATATCGAAGGGGCCGATTCGTTGCATTGGATTTTGATTGATTATGTCGATGTCGTGGTTCATATTTTCATGCCCGATGAACGGAAATTTTACGATCTCGAGTCACTATGGGGAGACGCTCCGAAGGTACAACTTAACAGTACGGTTGCAGAAGGTTTGTAAGGTGTTGAAACAAGCGGCCTGATGCTTTTCCTTTAGAGGTCTATTTTATTACATTGTCCCCGTTGGTTTTTCTTTTTTCATTCACATAGTTACAAGCACGAACATGCAGCGCGACAAGATTTTACCGATCAGCATAGAAGATGAAATGAGGGACTCCTACCTCGATTACTCCATGTCGGTTATCGTCAGCCGGGCGTTGCCGGATGTTCGTGACGGTCTCAAGCCGGTCCACCGCCGGGTGCTTTACGGCATGCATGAACTTGGCCTGCAGGCAGGAAAGTCCTATAAGAAATCCGCCCGTGTGGTTGGTGAAGTGCTTGGTAAGTTTCACCCCCATGGCGATGGTGCGGTCTATGACAGTATCGTACGCCTGGTCCAGGATTTTTCCATGCGTTATCCGCTGATCGACGGACAGGGTAACTTTGGTTCGATCGACGGCGACTCCCCCGCTGCCATGCGTTATACCGAGGTTCGCATGAAAAACGTAGCAGGTGAGATGCTCAAGGACCTGGAAAAGGAAACGGTTGATTTTGCTCTCAATTTCGACGATTCGCTCGAGGAGCCGACAGTACTGCCTTCTGCAATGCCGAATATGCTGGTCAATGGCGCTTCGGGTATCGCAGTCGGTATGGCGACCAATATTCCTCCGCAGAATCTCAACGAGGTGGTTGACGGGTTGATCGCAATGATTGACAATCCTGATATTACCATTGATGAAATTATGGAGCATGTTACTGCTCCTGACTTTCCAACCGGCGGAATTATCTACGGATACGAGGGGGTCAAGCAGGCTTACAGAACCGGTCGTGGACGTGTGGTTATCCGTGCAAGAGCTGTTGTTGAGGTGACCCAGAAAAACGGAAGAGAATCGATTATCGTGACCGAGCTTCCCTACCAGGTTAACAAAGTACGGCTCATAGAAAAGATCGTCGATCTGATTCACCAGAAGAAAATCGAAGGTATTGCCGATATCCGTGACGAGTCCGATCGTGACGGTATGCGACTTGTGATCGAACTGAAGCGAGATGCCGTCGCCAAGGTGGTGCTGAACCATTTGTACAAGCATACGCCGATGCAGGATACCTTTGGTGTCATTCTGCTTGCTCTGGTCAACGGGGTGCCGAAAGTGCTTACCCTGAAGGAGATGATGCAGGAGTATCTCAAGCACCGCAATGAGATTATTCTTCGCAGAACCACCTTCGAACTGGCAGCTGCCGAAAAGAAAGCGCATATCCTCGAAGGTTTGAAAATCTGTCTCGATAACCTCGATGAGGTCATCTCCACGATTCGACAGTCTCCCAATGCAGCAGTGGCTCAGGAACGGCTTATGGAAAAATTCGGGCTGACCGAAGTTCAGTCGAAAGCTGTTCTGGAAATGCGACTCCAGCGCCTTACCGGTATGGAGCGCGATAAAATTGAAAAGGACTATAACGAAACCCTTGCACTCATCGAAGAGCTGCGTTTTATTCTTGCAAATCCTGAAAAGCAGATGCAGATCATCAAGGGTGAGCTGCTGAAAGTCAGGCAGGTTTATGGCGACGAGCGACGAACAGAAATCAGGCCGCAGGAAGGTGAGTTCTCCATCGAGGATATGATCGCACAGGAGGATGTTGTCATCACTGTTACGCACGAGGGTTTCATCAAGCGTTTCCCGGTTTCGGGATACCGTCGCCAGGCCCGTGGGGGTAAGGGGGTAACCGGAGCACAGGCCAAGCATGAAGATTTCGTGGAGCATATGTTCGTTGCCTCCACGCACAACTATATTCTTTTCTTTACCAACAGGGGCAGATGCCACTGGCTGAAAGTCTATGAAATTCCGGAAGCTGGACGAGCGGCAAGGGGAAGGTCTCTGGCAAATATCATGGAGCTGCAGCCGGGTGAGATGATTCGGGCATATATCAACGTAAAGAATTTCGATGATTCTCTTTTCATCGTTATGGCTACATCCAGGGGTATCATTAAAAAAACCGAGATCGAAGCGTTTTCCCGGCCTCGCCGTAACGGTATTGCCGCTATTACGATAGAAGACGGCGACGAGTTGATCGATGCTCGTCTGACCGATGGCGAACACGATATTATCATGGCGAAGAATTCGGGCTATGCGGTCCGTTTTGCTGAAAAAGATGTCCGTCCGATGGGAAGAACGGCGATGGGTGTTAAGGGTATAACCCTGGACGAGGATGAGCATTGCATTTCCATGGTGACATCGAAACGTTCCGATACCTCTCTTCTCGCTGTTACGGACAACGGATTCGGCAAGCGCAGTAAAGTTGAGGACTACCGGCTCACGCGCAGGGGTGCGAGAGGAGTCATCACTCTCAAAGCGCACGAGAAAGTCGGTAGCCTTGTTGGCCTGCTCGATGTCAATGACAGCGATGATCTCATTATTATCACTGCCAACGGTATTGTCAATCGTCAGCATGTATCCAATATCAGGCTCACCGGTCGTAACACCTCAGGAGTGAGACTTGTTCGGCTCATGGAAGGTGATACGATCTCTGCTACTGCGAGAGTGCCGAAAAACGGGGATGAAGAGGTTGGCGACGGCCCGGAGGAGCAGATCGAGCTTTTTGATTCCTGAGGCTAGTTAACACAGGAGGTGGTTATGGACAAGAGAACAGAGCCTTATATTCTGCATGAAGAACCCGGATTGAAAAAGTATTGTGCATGCGGGTTATCGAAAAACAAACCCTATTGTGATGGTTCTCATCATGGAACAGGCATGCACTCGTACAAGGTAGAGATCGAGGAGAAGAGAACTGTTGCGATATGCGGTTGCTGCCAGTCGAAGAGCAAGCCTTTCTGTGATGGCTCGCATTTGTCATTGTAGTATTTGAGAGAATTACAAGACAGCCGTTTGTTCTGAGAGAATTCGACAGCACGGCAATGCCGTGCTTAGTGAAACGATCAACTTTGGAAAACACCGTTACTGTTATGGCACGACCGAAAAACGTAAAGCATATTTTTGTTACAGGAGGGGTTGTCTCGTCTTTAGGCAAGGGTATTTTGTCTGCTTCCCTTGGACTGCTTCTGAAGTCACGAGGCCTTCGTGTGGCGATACAGAAATACGATCCATATATAAACGTTGATCCCGGGACGATGTCGCCCTACCAGCATGGTGAGGTGTATGTTACCGATGATGGTGCAGAAACGGATCTCGATCTTGGGCATTATGAGCGGTTTCTTGACGAGCCGACGTCGCAATCGTCGAACCTGACGATGGGTAGGGTCTATAAATCAGTTATTGACAAGGAACGCCAGGGAGACTACTTGGGCGGTACCGTTCAGGTGGTCCCTCATGTGATCGACGAGATCAAGGAGAAAATGAACGAGCAGGCGAAAAACGGCAGTCTGGATATACTGATTACCGAGATTGGCGGTACTATCGGTGACATCGAGTCGCTGCCTTTTCTCGAAGCCATGCGTCAGTTGAAGCTGGATCTGGGCCCGAAAAATCTCCTGAACATCCATTTGACCCTCGTGCCTTACATCAAGGCGGCCTGTGAACTCAAAACCAAACCAACGCAACACAGTGTCAAGATGTTGCTTGAAACCGGGATTCAGCCGGACATTCTTGTTTGCCGGAGTGAGAAACCGCTTTCAAGAGAGATTAAAAACAAGGTAGGGCACTTCTGTAACCTTCATGAAGCCGATGTCATCGGGCTGAACGATTGCGGAACAATTTATGATGTGCCGCTGATGCTGCTGAACGAACAGCTCGACAAACGTGTGCTGAAAAAACTCAATATCAAGAAATACAGGGATCCGGAGCTTTCATACTGGCGGGACTTCTGCAACAAGGTGAAGCACCCGACGGATGGAGAGGTGACGATCGCGATATGCGGAAAGTATACTGAATATCCCGATGCGTACAAGTCTATTCTCGAGGCTTTTGTTCATGCAGGAGCAATGAACAACATCAAGGTGAATGTCAGACTGCTCAGGGCGGAAGATGCTGAGGAAAACGGCGGTTGCAGTCCAGATTTTCTGAAAGGTGTTCATGGTGTGCTGGTTGCGCCCGGTTTCGGTGACAGGGGTATCGAAGGCAAGATCAGTTTCATTCGCTATGCTCGTGAAAACAATATCCCGTTCCTGGGAATATGCCTTGGTATGCAGTGTGCGTCGATTGAGTTTGCCCGGAACGTGTGCGGTTTCAGTGAAGCAAACTCCACCGAATTCAATAAACGGTGCCGTCAGCCGGTCATTGACCTGATGGAACACCAGAAAAAGGTCAAGGAAAAGGGCGGAACCATGCGACTGGGCAGCTATCCCTGTATTCTCAAGGAGAACACCAAGGTGCACAAGGCTTACGGCAAGTTTCTTATCAACGAGCGGCACCGCCACCGTTACGAGTTCAATAACGAGTACCGTGAGCTGTTCGAAAAAAATGGCATGTTGTTTTCCGGAACATCTCCTAACGGTGATCTTGTCGAGATTATAGAACTCAAGGATCATCGCTGGTTTGTCGGCGTACAGTTTCACCCTGAGTATAAATCGAGGGTTCGCAGCGTTCACCCCCTCTTCAAGGGGTTTGTTGAGGCGGCAAAAGAATTTGCCCACGGATCGCGTCAACTTTCCTTCGAGCCCGATGCTCTGCCGCTGGAGGCGTCCGAGCCATCGGTTGAACGATGAGGAACGCAAGGTGCACGGAATGCGCTCACATATCGCGTTTTTTGTGTGCTGGATCCCACCTCTCTATAGGCTTCATTCGTTCTATATGAGGCCTATAGAGTAATCCACTGACGGTATCTGCGTTACCTATCTCCTGCATATTTACGAAAACTGTTCAACAGCTCGAACATTCAATAAATCAACAGGTTGTTGACTTCTGAACTCCTGCTTCTTTTTTTCCTTTTTTTCTGTTTTTTGTTTGGAGGTAAAAGGTTCTTTTTCTACATTAAGAGCCCGTTGAAGGAAGCGGGCTGGTTCGAGAGGGCCAGGTGTTCTGTACCAAGCATGAGAGAAGGGAAAACGAAAGAATCGCGAGCTGCGGGAGTCGGTGAAAAAGCGAAGAAAAGTTTTGGAAAGTTGAAGTTGAATGTGTAAGTTTGTTTCCCTTGCTCGACGCGGGTCGAACAAGAAAGTTCTTTGAATTTGTTGCTAAGTGAACGCCAAAGTCAATTGCTTTGATGGTTGGTAAAACATCGAAGTACGATAGCCGGATCAAACAAGTTGTTTATTTTTACAACGGAGAGTTTGATCCTGGCTCAGGACGAACGCTGGCGGCGTG
>OFES01000033.1_pt1 | contig 57871 bp, 52 predicted proteins | sample 1521151 | NCBI WGS metagenome assembly OFES01 (sample SAMN04272335, study PRJEB24112) | coral metagenome | biome: Coral reef; feature: Shallow seawater; material: Coral tissue | host: Coral | place: China: South China Sea | collected 2014
GCTCTTGTTCTGGTTTTTCATGGAACTCTTGTTGCCGACGCCAGGGGAAATTCCCCTCTGTTTCATAACGGACTCGAAGAAACGATGGCTTTTGCCGGGATATTGCAAAAGACCATCATGAGCGATGCAAGAAATTCCTTTGGACAAATCCATGTTTCCTTTTTAAACCATGACGTAGGGGGGGAGTGGACAAAGCCCTCTCTGGAGCAGACTCTTGACAGGTTGAAAAAAGAAAATACGGAACATGTTGCGCTGTTTTCCGCAGGTTACTTTTCCGACGGTAACGAAACCCTTTTGAAAGCAAAAGAGGCTTTGTTGAAAAGCGGAATAGGTACCACCTTCTATATTCCCTGCATCAACGATTCGGATGCGTTCGTGGGATATCTTTCGGACAGGATTGTTTTTGCTGCAAAGCAGATAATAAACCTGTGCAGAGGTTGAGCGTTTTTCTGTCTTCTCTCTGTTCAGCTCTTCGGCCTCGGTGGTATGGTTGTCCGGGTGGCGCCAATCTGATGGTTGCCGTGGGGGGGTGTTTTATTCACAATAAAAGCTGTGTACTTTAAAGAGAGAATGCTTTTTGCCATACAAGATATACAGCCATGGATATGATCAACGATGTGCTCAAAGCTGTTACAGGCACAGTTTCCGGTTTGTGGCCTCAAGCCGCCGAAAAGCCTGAACGTCCTGATGGAAAGCTCAGGCCCTGTTCCGGGACGCCCAACTGCGTGTGCAGTGAATATTCCGGTTCACCGGAATGGATAGAACCGATAGCGTTTAAGCACACGAAGCTGGGTGATGCCTGGGCGTTGCTGAAACAAGTGATTGACGATATGGATGGAGAGGTACAGAGTGACCAGGAAGAGTATCTCTGGTCGACATTTACAGTGCCTCTTTTCGGGTTTACGGACGATGTTGAGTTTCGCCTGGACAAGACTGCCGGGGTGATTCAGGTTCGTTCGGCGTCGAGGCTTGGTTTTTCGGATCTTGGCGTAAACAGGGGGCGTGTGGAAGAAATCCGCAGAAGGTTTACGGAAAAAAGCAATGAGCAGTGACGGTTTGCTCACAGGGAGCTGCTGCAACTTTTTTTGATTGACAGCGATTTTCGTTTATTACATGCGTTTTCTGCGTAACGAACTTTGGCCGGAACAGTTTTCCCGGGCCAGGGTCACAGATAATTGGAAAAACAATTGCCTGTTTCACCTCTACCGATCGTGTCTGTTGAACGGTATTCGTGAGTGGGCATTTGTTGTTCTGAGTCGTTAGCTTACAAGCGAATTATTAACAAGGAGGATATTTCGTGGAAAAAAACTCCCTGGCAGCTACCGTCGATAAGGCGTTGGTAAAAAAATGGATTGCTGAAAACGGAAGCGATGCTTCTGCGGCGGTTCCCTTGCTCCAGGCTGTTCAAAACGAGTACGGTTATTTGCCCAGAGAGGCAATGGATATCATTGTTTCCGAAACAGATATCAGTGCCAGCCAGCTTTTTGGGGTGGCAACATTTTATTCCCAGTTCCGGTTGGACCCTGTCGGGCGGCATGTCATCAAGGTTTGTCACGGGACCGCTTGTCATGTCAGCGGCGCCGATCGTTTGAATACCGCGCTTCGCCAAAGCCTTGGCATAACCGGTGATGAAGATGATACGGCTTCCAACGGAAGCTATACCGTCGAGGACGTGGCGTGTATCGGGTGCTGCAGTCTTGCTCCGGTCATGGTTATAGGAGAAGAGACGTTCGGGAACCTCAAGGGAGCCGATGCCCAGAGAAGCCTAAAAAAACATGCACGTCAGCATGGAGAGTTTCTGCCGGGCCACGAAGAGGAGAAGGCTGAAGCCGATGCTCCTCAAAAGAAAGCACCCGATAACAAGAAAAAGGAGGTTCGGCAATGAGCGTACAACGAGAAAAGCCGTTAACGGTTATTGTCGGTGAAGGAACATGCGGTATCGCTGCGGGAGCCAAAGAGGTCTATACGACATTCAGATCGCTGGTGCCGGATGCCGAGATGAAAACCGTAGGCTGTGTCGGGATGTGTCACCAGGAAGTAATGGTTGAGATCATCGACGGGAAAGGGGAGGCATTTCTTTACGGAAAGGTGGATAAAAAAAATATTCCCTCGATTCTCGGTTTCCACAAGGGAGAGGGTGAACTTCAATCCGATCACCTGATTCGCTCCGGTACCTCTATGAATGGGACGGATTATCTTGCCCGCCAGACCAGAATCGTGTTGCGTAATGTTGGCCGGCTTGACCCGAAATCCCTTGAAGAGTACCGGAAAAGAGGTGGTTACCAAGCGATTGAAAAAATACTGAAAGGAGATATCTCGCCGGAGCAGGTTATTGACGAGGTCAGTACGGCAGGTATACGCGGCAGGGGCGGAGCAGGGTTTCCGACTGCCGTGAAATGGAACTTCGCTCGTTTGGCCCGGGGAGATGAAAAATATCTGATATGCAACGGTGATGAGGGAGACCCGGGAGCGTTCATGGACCGGTCACTGCTCGAAGGCGACCCTCACAGTGTTCTTGAAGGGATGCTTATCGCCGCATATGCTATCGGAGCTTCCCGGGGTTATGCCTATATCCGGGCGGAGTATCCGCTTGCGGTAGAACATTTCGGTAAAGCAATCAAGGACGCCCGGGAGGCGGGGCTTCTCGGTAAAAACATCCTCGGGCACGGGTTTGATTTTGATGTGAAAATCAAACAGGGGGCCGGGGCCTTTGTTTGTGGAGAGGAGACGGCCCTGATTGCTTCTATTGAGGGTAACAGAGGCATGCCCCGTATTCGTCCTCCTTTCCCGGCGGTCAAAGGGCTTTTTGGAAAACCGACGATTATCAACAATGTCGAGACACTTGCAAATCTTGCATGGATTGTTGAAAAAGGCGGGGCGGCATATTCAGAGATCGGTACCGAAAAGTCCAGGGGAACAAAAGTATTCGCTCTTGCCGGAACCATACAGCGCGGCGGCCTTGTCGAGGTGCCTATGGGAATGACCATCAGACAGGTGCTCTACGATATCGGCGGCGGTTCATCGACCGGCCGTCCGATAAAAGCGGTTCAGCTCGGCGGCCCGAGCGGGGGTTGTATTCCGGAATCGCTTTTCGATACACCGATAGAGTACGAGGCGCTCAATGCAACGGGGGCCATCATGGGTTCGGGCGGCATGGTTGTCATGGACACCAAATCCTGTATGGTTGATATTGCCCGCTATTTCCTTGAGTTTACCCAGATTGAATCGTGCGGCAAGTGTACGTTCTGCAGGGTAGGAACCCTGCGTATGAAAGAACTGCTGACCAGGATCTGCGACGGTGAAGGAACGATGGAAGACATCGATACGTTAGAAGAACTTGCCCATCAGGTAAGAGCGTCCAGCCTCTGCGGTCTTGGGCAGACTGCCCCAAATCCGGTCCTGACGACACTGAGGTATTTCAGGGATGAATATGTTGCCCATGTGGAAGAGAAGCGATGTCCGGCCGGAGTCTGTAAAGGTCTCATAACCCATACCATCATGCCGGAATCCTGTACCGGCTGTTCGATCTGTGAGCGGTACTGCCCGGTGGATGCGATCACGGGTGTTATTAAAAAACCCGAAAGCTGGGTTATTGACAAGGAGCTTTGTATTAACTGCGGTATGTGTGTGGAGGTCTGCAACTCCGATGCTATACGTGTTGAATGATAATCCGAAACGACCAATCGAGGTGATTAAACATGAGTGATATCGTTACCATTACCCTTAATGATAAAGAAGTTCAGGCACCTGCAGGAGCTACGATACGTGAAGTTGCCGAGGCCAACGGTATACACATTCCGACCTTTTGTTATGATGACCGTTTGAAGCCTTACGCATCCTGTTTTCTCTGCGTGGTGGAAGTCGAGAAGGCAAGAGGCCTGCTTCCTGCCTGCAGCACCCAGGTTACACCCGGTATGGTAATCCGGACAGACAGTGAAAAAGTCCGCATCGCAAGGAAAATGGCGCTTGAGCTGCTGCTTTCGGACCATGCAGGGGACTGTATAGCACCATGTGAAGCCACCTGTCCCGCACATATCGATATTCAGGGATACATAGCGCACATTTCGAACGGCAACCCGGAAGCGGCGGTACGGCTCATAAAGAAATCAAACCCTCTGCCGGTGGTTTGCGGCAGAATCTGTCCCCACCCCTGTGAGTCGCAATGCCGGAGGGGCCTGGTTGACGAACCGGTATCAATCAACCCGCTCAAGCGCTTTGCCTCCGAATACGAGTTGCAGAAGGGGGCTTATCTGCCCGAGACAGCGCCGGATTCGGAAAAACGGGTTGCGATTGTCGGCGGCGGCCCCGCCGGGCTGAGCGCAGCCTACTACCTTCGCCAGATGGGCCACGCGGTGGTTATTTTCGAAGCGTTGCCGGAACTGGGCGGCATGGTGCGCTACGGTATACCCAGGTTCAGGCTGCCGTGGGATCTTCTCGACAACGAAATCCAGGCAATTCTCGACCTTGGTGTCGAGGTACGGACCGGAAAAAAGTTGGGGAAAGATTTTACGATTGACAGCCTCAAAAAAGATGGTTTCGATGCCGTTCTGCTGGCGATCGGTGCTCATCTGGCAAAGCCGATGAGAGTTGAGAATGACGATGCAGAGGGCGTGATAGGCGGCATTGATTTTCTGCGGAAAGTTGTGCTGGGGGAGCAAGTCGATGTCGGAAAGAACGTCGCTGTTATCGGCGGCGGCGACACGGCGATGGATTGCGCGCGTGTTGCGCGCCGCCTCGGAGCGGATGTCACTCTCCTCTACAGGCGTACCCAGGCTGAGATGCCGGCATTGCCGATGGAGCAGGATGAAACCATGGAAGAGGGGGTTGAATTCCGCTTCCTGACGGCACCGACCGAAGTGGTCGTCGATGAAAAGGGACGGGCAATGCATCTTCGGGTTATCTCGATGAAGCTGGGTGACCCCGACGAGTCGGGCCGGCGGCGCCCGGTTCCGGTCGAAGGATCTGAAGAAGATCTGCCTTTCGACCTGATTATCAGTGCTATCGGCCAGGATCCGGATACTTCCTGTGTAGAACAGGACCCTGAAAAACCCGAAACCACCCGCTGGAATACTTTTGTGTACGATGAAAAGACAAATGTAACTTCCACTGAAGGGGTTTTTGCAGCAGGTGACTGTGCGTTCGGGCCTGATACGGTCATTCAGGCCGTAGGAGAAGGGCAGAGAGCCGCGAAGGCAATCAATCTCTACCTTGCAGGTGCGACTGTCGAGCTGAAAAATGAATACACCATATCTCTCGGCAGCATAGAGGAACTCGATATGGAAGATTTTGCTCCACGTTACACCCACCGCAAAAGAGTGCAGGATAGTGTCTTTTCTCCTGAAGCAAGACTCAAGGACGGAGGCTGGAACGAGATCAACAAGGGTTTGGACAGGATGCAGGCCATGGCCGAAGCATCACGTTGTATCGAGTGCGGTTGCAACGCCCGCTTTGACTGTGACCTGAGAAAGTACGCGACCGAATATGGCGCTGACGAGAGCCGTTTTACCGGTGAAAAAAGAGACTACAATGACGATGCCCGCCATCCGCTCATAAAGATTGAGGGCGATAAGTGTATTACCTGCGGCAGTTGTGTAAGGATGTGCCTCGAGGTCAGGGGTATCGGTGCATTGAGTTTCATCGACCGCGGCTTCGGGACACGTGTCGGGCCGAACTTTGACGATCCCCTGCAGGCGACAGGCTGCGATGCCTGCGGTATGTGTATCGACGTCTGTCCGACCGGTGCGCTTGCGCCGAATACAGGGAAGGAAGCCGGGCCCTGGGTGGCGGAAGAAACCGCAACTACCTGCACTGCATGCAGCCGGGGATGCGGATTGATGGTTTCAACAGCCGAGAAAAGAGTTGTCAGGATTCAGAGTATCGACACAGATCCTGTCAACAATGCGGTTATTTGTGCGGAGGGACGTTTCGGTTATCAACTGCTCGATGACAGCGGGGAACAGAACGACCAGTCGGCGGTTCAGGAGGCAAAAGAGATACTTGCATCTGCAGGAACGCTCGCTGTTGTGGTATCACCGGGGCTCACCATAGAGCAGACCTATGCTGCCGCACGTCTTGCACGACAGTACGACGGAGAGCTTTTCTATCTCCTTGGAGAAGATGCCGCGCAGGAAAACCAGACTTCGGTGCAATACAGTAAAATAGCCGGAGAAGCCAATATCGCACTTCTTGACCGTCTGCATGCAAAAGGTGTCGGTAGCGGTGAACAGCCGGAAGCCGATACGCTGCTTCTTGTCGGTGCGGAGATTGAAAAAACGGACGGGCGGAAAGTAATCGCCGTCAACCCTTCGAAAGGCGATGCAGAGTGCTGGTTTGTCCTGCCTCATTCTTTGCAGACCGAAGGATTAGCGCTCAATCGGGACGGTGATCTTTGTATAGTCCGTGCAGTGCTGCCAAAACCGGATCGGGTGCTTGATTGTCACGCGCTGCTTGCTGAACTGGCAGGTGAAGAATCGTTTACCGGGCTCCAGGCACTACGCAACGCATTGGCGGACGAGATAGAGGAACTGTCGGCGATACGCGACGCCGATGCTGGAGAAAGGCTGTTTTCCTCCGGTCTCGAACCTGTACTGAAAAGCGTGTTGCCTGATTCCAGGGAGAAAACCTTTGCCGCTCATTTGAACGCCATCGGGATGTATGAGCCGAGGTGCGCCTGTGCATGCGGCGAGTAATATGAACTGAATTTCTGTCATGATCTTTATTGCGGATTACGGGGCCGGAAACCTGCACTCTGTGCAGAAGGCCTTTGAATATATCGGGGTTAAAACAGTCGTGAGCAGTGATGCTTCACTCGTGTCGAACTTTGACAAGGTGCTGGTGCCGGGAGTCGGCGCATTCGGCCACGCTATCGGTTCGTTTAATGCTTCGGGATTCAGCGAAGCGCTTCATGAACATGTCGACAAGGGACGAAAGGTGCTCGGGATATGCCTGGGCATGCAGCTGTTTCTGACACAGAGCGAAGAAAGAGGGATACATAAAGGACTTGGTTTCGTGCCCGGGAAGGTGCTTCGTTTCAGAAGTGACAGGGAAAAAATTCCTCAGATCGGGTGGAATTCGGTGACTTGCAGGAAGAAGAGCGTGCTGTTTGAAGGTGTGCCGGATAACTCGTTTTTTTACTTTGTGCACTCCTATTACTGCGAGCCGGAGTGTGAGGAAGACATCGCGGCAACGACTGCGTTTGCCGGAAAGAATTTTTGTTCGGCCATAGAAAAAAATGGTATTTTCGCTCTACAGTTTCATCCTGAGAAAAGTTCGGAGGTAGGGTTGAAGGTGCTTGAAAATTTTGCGAAGTATTAATTGGTAACTGTACGGAGAGAAGGAATATGTTGATTATCCCGGCAATAGATATAAAGGATGGAAAGTGCGTCAGGCTTACCCGCGGAGAGTTTGACAAAAAGAAGATATATCTCGACAACCCGCGTGACATGGCGATAATCTGGCGCAAGCAGAACGCCAAAATGATCCATGTTGTTGATCTCGATGCTGCCTTAACCGGCAAACCGGTTAACTTCGAAAAGATAAAAGAGATTGTCTCGACACTTGACATTCCGGTGCAGGTAGGCGGTGGAATCCGTTCTGTCGAAACGGTGGCTCAATACCTTGAAATCGGTGTCAGCAGAGTTGTTATCGGTTCCGCTGCGGTAACGAATCCTGAGCTTGTTGAAGAGTTACTCAAACAGTATTCCGCTTCCCAGATTGTTGTGGGTATCGATGCTCAAAACGGTGTTCCCAGGATCAAGGGTTGGACCGAGAGCAGCGGGATGAAGGATTACGAGCTCGCGCTTGAGATGAAGAAACGCGGAGTCAAAAGGATTATTTACACCGATATCTCCTGTGACGGGATGATGCAGGGGGTTGGTTTCGAAAGCACAAAACAGTTTGCGATGAAAGCAGGGATGAAAGTCACTGCTTCAGGCGGCGTTACAAGCTCCGAAGATCTGAGAAAGCTTCGTACGATTGAAAAATACGGAGTTGACTCGGTTATTATCGGCAAAGCTCTTTACGAAACCAATTTTCCTTGCCAGAAGCTCTGGTATAATTTCGAGAAATGTATGGACATTGACCGTAACTTTTCATCCGCATTACGGAAAGAATGCTGTCGTTGATCCATATGCCTTAAGAACATCAGGGTACCGCTATAAATTGTCGCGAGCAGCATGAGTACGAGGCGAACGGAGCCAGGATACCGGAGTGTACACGTAGTACATGAGGATTTTGAGCACCGATCAACGAAGTAATCATGGTGCGCAGCAAATTAATAGAGGAGCCCATCATTATTCCGGGAGTGACGTGTCACAGCAGGCCCCCTCTATCGAACAGAAGATCGAAGCGGTGATCTTTGCCTCTGAAGAGGCTGTTTCGCCGCAGTCTATCAGACAGGTGCTCGATGAAGAGCTTTCAGCAGCCGACATTGATGCATGTATCGACAGGCTGAACGAGACCTATGCATCAACCGGAAGATGTTTCAGGATAGCCGGGATAGCCGGGGGGTTCCGTTTCCTGACGCTTTCCTCGCTTGAGCCTACCCTGAAAAAAATGCTCGCACCGAAAATCCAGAGAAAACTTTCACAATCTGCTTTGGAGGTTCTGGCTGTTATTGCCTATCAGCAACCGGTTACCAGAGGAGAAATTCAGCAGATACGCGGAGTCAGCCCGGATTATGCGGTTAACAAGCTGCTTGAGCGCGGGTTGATCGACGTTCGCGGCAGAGCCGATACTCCCGGTAAACCGCTCCTTTACGGAACAACGAAAGAGTTTCTGGATTTTTTCAATCTTCAGTCCCTCAAGGATCTTCCCAGGCTCAGAGAGATCAGAGAGCTTGTTCAGGATGAGGAGATCCGGGATTATCTCGCTTCATCAGAGAGCAATGAGGGTTATGAAAAACAATAACGGGAGTACCCCTCCGACGGATACCGGCACTTCGATAAGAATCAACAAATACCTTGCACTTTGCGGTGTGGCATCGAGGCGTGCCGCCGACAGGCTGGTTGAAAGCGGACAGGTAATGGTCAACGGACGTGTTGAGACCACGCCCGGAATTACCATACGTCCCGGAGTTGATGAGGTTGTCGTCGGCGGTACAATGCTTGCTTTGCCTGAAGAAAAAAAAGTGTATATTTTGCTGAACAAGCCCAGGAATTACATCACGACAAACCGTGATGAGAGAGACCGTGAAACGGTTCTTGATCTGGTTGATGTCAGGGAACGTGTGTTTCCGGTCGGTCGTCTTGACCGGAAAACCACCGGGCTGCTTCTCCTCACAAATGACGGGAAGTTGGCACACCGGTTGATGCATCCTTCATCCAGAGTGGATAAGGAATATCTGGCAGAGCTGGATACACCTTTTTCGGCAAAACAACTCTCTTTGCTGACCGGCGGGATGCGGCTGAAAGATACGGGTGAAAAGACAAGCCCGTGCACGGCGAAAATTCTGCAAGGAGGTTTGCAGGTGCTCTTGACCCTGCATGAGGGCAAGAACCATCAGGTGAGACGAATGTTCCGTTCACTGGGCTATGAAGTGAAAAAGCTTGACAGGACTGCCTACGCAGGGTTGCGGGCTTGCCGGCTTCGCAGAGGCGAGTGGCGTTATCTGACCGCCGGTGAGGTCGAACAGCTCAGACAGACGGGCGCTCCGCCCTGAACGCATGACTGCTAACGTACAAAATTTCTCCGGTTATGAGTTTGATCCCATCTTTTTCGCGGCAACTGAATGTTGCCGCGCTTTTTTTTCTGATCCTTTGTTATGTTTCCTTCCTTTCTGCCTGTCCTGCCAATGCTGAAGATGACATTCAGGCACTGTTTGATCAAAGCGACATGCCGGGTGATATCGAGCAGCTACTCCTGGAACTTGAACAGTTGAAACAGCGAAAAATCCCCGTCAATACGGCAACCGAGGAAGACCTTCTTCTGATACCGTTTCTTTCAGCCGACGATGCCCGGAGCATCATCGCATTTCGGGAAGCAGAAAGGCAGTTGAGGTCGGCGGAGCAGCTTGAAACAATTATCGGCGCTGAAACCGCAAGAAGGGTTGCTCCTTTTCTTTCCTTCGAGCCTCTGATGCTGAAAAAGCCGGAAAAAAAAGCCAGGATAAGCGGCAACTGGTACGGCAGGTACTTCAGTGAAATTCCTGAAAGAAAAGGAATTCTTTCCGGGAAGTACCGGGGCGATAATTACAAACTGTACAACCGGTTGTCCATAGGGTATGGCGGGATCTCCTTTAGTGGTGTTATGGAAAATGATATTGGAGAACCTGAAATCGATGATTTCACCTCGTTCAGTATGGCATATGACGGCTCCGGATCTGTTGAACGATTCATTATCGGCAACTACGCGGTCAACCTCGGTCAGGGGCTGTTGTTCGGCCAGAGCAGGTATTTTTCAAAAGGTGTCGATCCGCTCGGCGTAAAGCTTGCAGGGCGCCGGCTGAAAGCTTATGCTTCAAGCGCAGAAAACGGGTTTATGCAGGGGGCAGCGGCAGCGTTCAATCTGGAGCCGTTCACGTTCACTGCCTTTTATTCCAGCAACAAGGTTGATGCATCTGTCAAGGACGGAGTGGTGACGACAATCCGTACCTCGGGCTACCATCGTACCGACAGCGAAATCGAACACAAAGATAACGTGACGGAAAAGGTTGCCGGAGTGAACCTCCTGTACACGTTTGGTTCAGGCATGGCCAGCGGTACGGTTGGCGGAACATGGGCACGGTATGACTACTCCGTTCCGCTTGAAGATACCGGCGGCGAACCGGGATGGCATGATATGGGAAGCGTAGAAGCGGATCTCTTGATAGGAAAGGTTAACGTGTTTGCCGAAGCGGCATTGACAGGAAAAGAGCACAATGTCTCGTGGATCGGCGGTGTGGGGTTTCCGCTGACGCCGGATATTCGGACCGTCATGGTAGTAAGAGACTATCACAATATTTTTTTCTCCCCTTTTGCCGGTGCGTTTGCCGAACGAGCCGATGACGCGGCGAACGAGGAAGGGTACTATATCGGTCTTGAAGCCGATATTCTGAAAAACCTGCATGTAGGAGCTTACTACGATATCTTCAGATTCCCTGAACTCAGCAGCCGTTACAGACTACCTTCAACAGGTGACGAATCGAAAATTTTTCTTACCTGGAAACAATCGCCTTTACTGACGGCGGAGCTGCTGCTGCAGAACCAGTACAAGGAAGAAGCTAAAAAGCTGTTTGACGGGTCAGGGCTCGAATACTACATGCCGGTTCCATTTACATCGAACCGGGCGCGTCTTGACCTGATCGGCAAGGTGTCCCGGATGCTCACACTAAAGACGAGGGGAGAGATCAAGTTTGTGGAGGGAGAATATCCGGACGGTGACGAGCACTCTAACGGATGGCTCTTTTACCAGCAGGCTGTTCTGAAAAAAGGGCCTGTTGCCTTCAAGGCAAGGTATACGCAGTTTGATACCGATGATTATGACTCGGGGATTTACGTCTACGAAGATGACCTGCCGCTGGTCTTTACTTTGAAATCTTATTATGGCGAAGGACGTGCGTTTTTCGCACTTCTTTCCTATGACCTCTGGAAGAATTTCGAACTTACTGCACGATATGCGAAGACCTGGTACGACGATCGCGATACCTACAGTAGCGGCAACGACGAACGGGACACCAGCGCCCCGGCATCCTACCATCTCGGCTGCGCGTTGAGGTTTTAGGGGGATGTACTCTAACCTCTCTTTATAAGGCGCTCAAGAAGGATATCCTCCACATTCCGCCGGCTGTCGAGAACAGAAAGAACGTTGATCTGCGTATCTTTGATCCGATAGATAATTCTCCACGGAGGGACAAGAAGCTCTCTGTAAAGAAAAATGCCCTGGGACTGTAATTCAGGAACAATTCTATCCCGTTCAGGGTAGCTTTTCAATTCAGAGATTTTTTTGCGGATTTCCGTCAATATCTTCAAAGCATTTTCCGGGTTTTCTCTTGCTATCAAGTCTATGATTTCTGTCAGGTCATGCTCTGCAGAGGCTGCCCAGAAAATATCGTATGACAAATTCATGGGCACCTCTAAAAAGTGTCATGAGCGGTTCGAGAGCAAGGCGGATGGAGCGCAGAAACCGGAGCGTAATGATTGTACGTGAGGATTTCGAGCACCACCCAACGCAGCAATCGAGACGCGCAATAAGTTTTTAGAGGTGCCTTCATGGCTGCTTTTTCAGCCGTTTTTCAAGATCGTTGAAGATCTCCTCTTGTGGCCTGAAGTTGCCTTTGCGGATGTCGTTCTCACCGATCGCAAGCATTTTCAGTAGTCCCAAAGCATTCCGCATCTCCTCATAGCTTTTCGGATCCTGCAGGACCGCCCTCGGTTCACCGTTCTGTGTGATGATCACCGGCCTGTGTGTGTCGTTGATCTGGTCCAGCAAATCAGCCGCCTTTGCCTTGAGATAGGTGACGGGTTTTATGTCGTTTGTTATATGCATAGTTGTTCCTCCTGATCGAATATAGTATGAAATTCGGTCCGAAAAAAGACTGGCTGGTTATTCCCCTGTACTAGTTCTTTTGCATTGCAGCTAAAAGCCCTTGAATGGGAGGCAAACGCTTTAAACGGTGCGGTAGATGGCTGCTTATTTGTATAGATAGTTGTGAACGTCCCTCTTTTCTCTTTTCCGGGTACTATTCGATAAGCACGAACATCTCTGATCGTGCAGCCTTTCTGTCGAACGTCAGCACCGAATCAGCTTCGCAAGCCGAAACGGCATACCGTGCGATCAACAGATCCGAAAGATCGCCGCCGTTCCGGCGCGCATCAGCAAGGCATGCGCACACCGCATCCCGGGCGTCGAATTCCAGCACCGGAAGCTGCAACATGGCATCAAGAGCGTCGAGAATCTTCTTCCTCGCAATCCCGTATGCCGACTCCAGCACCCAGAACAATTCGAGAACAACCGGCACCGGCACGATGAATATCTCCCTGCTCTCTTCCGCCTGCCTGAACAACCGGTAAACAAGCTTAGCCTGCCCGCTGTCGTCGTTGGTCAGAAAACGAACCAGGATGTTGGTATCAAGCGCTCTCATCCGCACCCCTGCCGTATTTGTTTTTGAGCCTATCGCCGACGGCGGCTTTCATCTCGTCGGTCGACACCGGAGTCATGCCTTTCCTGTGCAACCGGCCGAAAACCTCGTCAACGGACTTCTTCACCGGCCTCACGGTAACGATCCCCTCCTCTTCGCAGACAAATTCAAGCTTGTCTCCGGATTGCAGGTGTAACGCATCGCGAACCTTTTTCGGTATCGTCACCTGTCCTTTGTTTGTCAACGTTGCTACTGGCATAGCATGCCCTCCCCCATTACTTTTTCACAATCTCCTTACTTCTATGTAAGGAATAACAGGCAAACAACACAATCCGTTCTTCCAAACAGGGGGCAAATATGCTTGTAATTCTTAGCAGGGATGGCGAAATTGTGAAGAGATGTTGAAGAACGATAATCGGTGAGAAAGTTATGCGTTTATCAGGCAGATTAACAATATTTATACGCCTCTATTCTATTGGATTGAATCAAATTCTGTAGTACAGATAATAATTAATGTTATGTCCCTAAAGGAAGATGATGAGTGCTAGCAAAGTCATTGTCGTAGGTGCAGGGATTGCTGGGCTTGTTTCAGCTTACGAGCTAAATAAGCATGGACATGATGTTATAGTGCTTGAAGCTTCGCAAAGGGTCGGTGGTCGGATGATCACCGATTGCTCAAATGGATATCTCATTGATGGGGGCGCACAGTTTCTTTCGAGCGCATACCAGATATTGTCCGGCATCATAGAAGAACTTGGTATTTCGTCTGAGTATCTGGAAACAAATCGATCAGTAGGAATCGTTCGGCACGGTAGAATCCACAAATTCAGATATGATAATGCATTTTCTCTTCTTACAGGTGGCTTGCTCGATTTTGGCGAATGGCTATCCCTTGAGATAGGTAGTTTTAGGTTGCTAAGGAAGACGAACAAACTTCCCATCAATGATTACTCGGCATGGATAGAATTTGACGATGAGGCGGCTGAATCATGGAGTAACGGTTATTATGGAAACACTATTACTGAGTATTTTGTAGAGCCTTTGCTTGAGGCGTTTTATTTTCAATCTCCAAGCGATACGTCTAAGGCATTGCCAATAGCGATCAATGCATTTGGCGCACACAAAGCCAAGACAATGACATTGGCCAATGGTATCGGTTCCTTGCCTGAACAAATGGCCAAGGAATTGGACGTTCGACTAAATACGCCTGTCAGCAATGTGCTTGTAACGCCAGACGGGGTTTCTGTTGCTGCACCTGCCCAAAGATTCGAAGCAGATAGAGTAATTCTTGCAACGCCCGCGTATGTATCTAAAGATATTTATCGTTCTCCGAGCGCACTGGAAAGAAAACTGTTAAATACGACTTATAGTAGCACTGTCAATATAGCCATTGCACTGAAAAGCAAATTATCAAAAGAAATGTCGTTGGATGATATATACGGCGTTTGGGTGCCACGTGCTGAACGTAAAGTAATTGCCGCTTTTACGATTGAATCTCGAAAAGAGACCGATAGAGCTGGCTCTGGTGAACTTGTTCATGTCATGCTATCGGGTGAAGCAGGAAAAATGATGGTAGAGCAAGATGAGAGTCATATTTCCCAAAAGGTACTAGCAGAGATAGATCGATATATCCCTGGTATTTCAGAAAAAATAGCTTTCACGAGGGTTTATCGATGGAAAAATGCAGAGCCAAGTTCCCCAGTAGGTCGATGCAAGGCGGTATTCGAGTATCGTAATGGATTCAATACGCGAAACAAAGTTGTTCTAGCTGGTGATTATTTGGGTATGCCTTTTACAGAAGGTGCTGCAGAGACGGGACATTGGGCGGCATCCATTGTAAATATGGCATAACAAAACCATGCCCCGGATCGCTACAGTCGCTACCGCTCCTTTCGCGTCAGGTGATGGTTAAAGTTATGTTTCCAATCCATACATGCGCAAGTTCTACCTGCTCGACCATGATGACGACCGAGTGCAAACACTGGTTGCACAAATCAGCTGGAGTCACAATCTGGCTATTCTTCAGCGTTGCAAAGAGCCGATAAATGGGAGGCTTTAACATCTCTGCTGCTTTGTATAATTAGTTGTGAACGTCCCCTTTTTCGGCTATGCTATAAATCAATCAGCGACCTGTTTTCTTGCCGTGTTTTTGCCGCAGTGGTATATTTTGTTTTGGTGGAATGGCTTAATCAGGTAAAAGAACCAAAAGGCATAAAACCGACATTTTTTACAAAAAAACGCTCATGGGACAGCGAATGTCCTATACCCCTTTATATACTGGTGTTGTAACCTAAAACGTAATGAGATGAAACAGTCTCGACCTCCGGTAGTGCGGATGTATATTCTCGATGAACAGTTGCGAAACAATCTGTATCCGAACTGTTCTTCACTGGCAGCGTATTTCGAGGTTCATCCGAAAACAATACAGCGGGATGTCGATTACATGCGTGATCTGCTTGAGGCTCCGATTGAGTACGACAAAAAAAAGAAAGGTTTCTTTTACCGCAGGAACTGGGTATTTCTTCCATCAGCCTTTCTCGAACAGGATGAAGCGGAGGCGCTGAAGGCAACGAAGAAAGTGCTCTCCCAATACATGGGAACGCCGTATTATGAGGAGGTCAGCCGTGCTCTTGATAAGGTGCTTCAGTATTTGCCGAGAACGTCTGGTGAAGAAGATCTTTTTAGTGTCTATTCGTTCGAGCAGCCTACCGGAGCTCATGAATTTTCTTCTCATTTTGTCATCCTTGAAGACGCTATTCGTCAGAAACTGAAAGCTCATGTCGTCTATGATGCACCGTCAAGCAGAAAGCTGACGGAAAGAGCGATTCACCCCTACCGCTTGCACTACTCCCATGTAGCGCAAACGTGGTATCTCGTGGCTTATTGCGAACTCAGAGAAGATATCCGCACTTTCGTGGTAGGAAGGATTAAAAAGCTCCAATTGTTGAGACAGCATTTTGTGCAACCATCAGATTTTTCGGTTGATGAGTTCTTGTCGAAAACATTCGATCAGGTTGTCGGCGAAACGGAGCAGGAAGTCTCCATTCGCTTTTCAGCCTATCAGACCCCCTGGATTAAAGAAAGGCAATGGCACCCTTCTCAGCGGATAATAGAGCATGATGATGGAAGTATCACCGTCCACTTCCAGGTCAGCGGTCTTGATGCAATCAAGCGCTGGGTCATGCGCTACGGCAAAGAAGCCGAGGTGCTCGAACCGCAGGAACTGCGGGATATGGTTAGGAGCGAAGTTCGGGAGATGGGGGTGGTGTATGAGTTATTATCTACCTGATGTTATAAAAGGAATACCTTAAAAAAAAACAGCAATGAGGCTTAAGTTAACACTTCGACAGCAGCGATCGGTTGAACGAATTCCCCACAACTACAGCTACCATTTGGCTGGGGCGATATACAGAGCTCTCTCCAAATCCTCTTCTGAATTTGCAACTGTTTTGCATGACAAGGGGTATGCTCCTGAAGGCAGCCGACAGAAATTTAAATATTTCACCTTTTCAAGCCTTCAGATTCCGGTTCGAACAATTGAACGGGGAGAAATTGTTTCCCGCTCACGTCAGGTAACACTGTATCTATCCTCTCCAAAAGAAGATTTTCTGCGACACCTCATTGTCGGACTGTTTGCCGAAGGGCCATTACGAATTCATGATGCACTGTTTGGGAAGGAGTGTATCGAAAGGTTACCCGAGCCAGAGTGGTCGGAAAGCATGACTTTTTCCATGCTTTCGCCTCTTGCAGTTTCAGCGTATCGCGATCCATCAACGGGTATGAACACAAAGGAATATCTGCGTTATGACGATGAACGTCTGTCGGATGTTCTTTTGCACAACCTTCAGGCAAAATACCGAGGGTTATTGGACAAGGAGCCTCCGGAAAATGGCGTTTCGTTTTCAGTGAAGTTTGAGGAGGAGTATCTCAAACGGGTGCATGAGAAAGGCAGGAGCGTGGAAAAGCTGATTACCATCAAGGACTCCAGTGGAAAAGAGACCCGAGTCAAGGCTATACAATGTCCCTTTACAGTAACCGGTAATCCAGAATTGATAAAGGTCGGTTATGAGTGCGGATTCGGGGAGAACAATTCAATGGGGTTCGGAATGGTGAAAGTGAGTTCGTGAAAAAGATGGTTTGTTCGGAGTATTATTTTGTTCGAAAAATAACGAACAGACAACTTTCCTATGAACAAAACTGAGCGAACAAGATGGGATTTTCGAACAAGGAAGATTAATAAAAGACGCTTGAAATGCTTGAGACATTATTACAAATCGGTAAAACTTTTCGAGAGGCAGGGCGATTAAAACATCATCGTTACATTAAGCCCGCCCCTGTTCCTGATAAAAAAACAACTATAATCTATCTTTCTCTTCCAGTCCAAAAAGATTTTAGTTTTGATTTTTATGGGATAAGAGAAATTCCTGAGAATGAAAGAGAATTGCTTTTCTATCCTACATTTAAAACTGGCGAGGCTGATGGATTGGTAAAATATCTTTTTGGGGATATTTGTTATGGATTAGGTGGAAATAGTAAAGAATTAGGATACTATCGAATGGGTAATCCAAATGTCAAGGCTAAGGGCTTTCAGGTTAGTTCATTTTATCGCTGTAAAGAAGATGCAAAATTTTTTGTTGGAAAAAGTGAGATTATTGTAAAGTTTAGAGAAGAATACGAGGCGCATATAGAATACATTGAAGGTTTATTGAGGGAAAATAGTAAACAAATGATCTTTCTGCATTTTGATTTTGAGGGTAAGCATTGGTATCAATTTGAAAAAGAATTGATTTTGATAAATGAAAAGATCTTTCAAGATTATTTGAGTTTTAATGATAATGCAAATGGTTATGTGTTGGAGAAGTTTTTATATAAGACACTTGGTGGCGATACGCCAATGTTTGATTCGGAAGCAAAATACAAGAATCGTTTTTTTGAATCTACTGAAGATGTTCTTGATTTAGTTTATGCTATTGACTACTCGAAAAAGGCAGTCATAGCAGAGAAGAATATTAAAATTGTTGTTTTGCCAAGAGGGAAAAATTTAACGGCCGAACATATTGAGGATTTCTTTAAAAAGAAAGGTGTAATTGAAAATGAAAAATTAGGAGCTGCTGAGAAAAAAATAAAAAATGTTAATACTTCAGTATCTGAACAGGATTACGATAGTCTTTTTATGCCAGTTACTGAAGGAATTGCAGAAAATATTGTTCAGTTTGACTTCGTTTTCAGTAAAAAAGCTGATAGCCCATCAACGCCTGATGTTGATATGCTTGAAATTTCTGGTATTGAAAAAAGTTTATTAGTGAAATTAAGTGAACGAATAAAAAATGTTCGTAGGCTACTTATTCAAGAGCGTAATAGTCTTTATAAAAAAAGGCCTAAAAATTTTATAAATCTGGAAATTCGAAATGCATTCAAAAATATTTTAGGGGATACTACAAAAGGACAAAAGAAGTATCAAAGTCATCTATTCAAAGTTCTCCCAAAAATCTACACAGGAACATATTGCCACGATAATTTTTTGCTTCCAGCATTTGTTGAAAAAATAGGGTTTAATATTCGTAATGATAAAGGAAATTATAATCTTCTCAAATATGATTATTACTTCCTGACTCAAATTCAAAACTCAAACACAGATAAAATCATGGAAATGGAAAATTCTTCAAGTTATAAGGCAGGTCTTTTGCTTGGAAAAATGGCAAAGCCACTTGGCCATAAAATTAATTCTTTTGAAAAAAATTATGTTGGATTACTTTCTCGACGAATTTCCGACAAGAGAGGATTAATTGATTTTTCAAACTTTATTAATGAAAAATTGGCGATTCATGACATGGCTTATCCAGATTTGCAAAAAGCATCAGTTGAATTTGCTTCTCTTATCAGTAAAATGAATGAAAACGATTATTTGAAAAACGAATGTGCTTTTGGGTTTTTTGAAAGTTATTTTAAGTATCAATCGAATAAATCAGATGGAGCCGAAACAAATTCTTCAAATAATTAAACCACTATACAGTTATGTCAGAACAGAAAAAATTACCAGTAGAGAAATCTGAAATTCTCTTTTTCTATGAAGCCACTTACTCAACACCAAACGGCGATCCTTTTACAGGAGAGCAGCGTTATGATGAGGAAACAAAAAAAATCCTAGTAAGCGATGTTCGCATCAAAAGGTTTATAAGGGATTATTTTATTGCGCTCGGAGAGCATGATGTTTATGTATTTAATGACCGATCAAGTGTTGAAGAAGGCAAAAAGATTTCGGGTGCTGCCGCACGAATGCAATCATTAAAAAAGAAATACGATGATGTCAATAAATACCCTGAGGTTTATGCTGAGGTTGGAAAAGGTGAAAAGAAAAAGAAAGAACAAGATGCTTTGAAAGTTATGCAAAAGTGTATTGATGTTCGTCTGTTTGGCGGGATTTCAACAGAAGAGGGAGATGCAGTAAACCTTACAGGGCCAGTTCAGTTCTCATTGCTTAATCCATCACTTAATTCAGTTGATTTGAGGATGCATCAAAATACATCTGTCTTTTCTTCAAGCACAGAGAAATCAAGGGGGGCAATTGGAACAACAACTGTTGTCCCTTATGCTCTTAACCAAATTCACGGTTGGGTAAGCCCTTACAGTGCAAAACATACGGGCCTTATTGAATCCGACATTAATTTGATGCTTAAAGCTCTTTGGGAAAGTATCAATAACGCCAACACTCGCACAAAGCAAAATCAAAACTCCCTTCTTCTGCTTCAAATTGTCTATTCTGAACCGACTAAGAAATTATATGGAGCGGACAGACTGGTTGAACTGAATACTGTAAAAGCAATGGAGGAAAAAATCCGATCAAGCGAAGATTATACATTGGATTTTGGCAAACTGCGGGAGGCTGCTCAAAAAGAAATTGTGCAAGAAGTTCGCTTTTTCACAGAAGTCGATGCAATTGCCTCACAGATTCAGGGTGAAAAATTCAAAGCAATCACACTATGAATGGAGCGTTAATTCATGTTTCAGGAAATTGGGCACATTTCAAAAAACCAGAAACAAATAATAACCCGCTGACTCACGATTTTATTACCAAAACAGCACTGATCGGAATGATAGGTGCTGTTCTTGGAATTGAGCGAAATGCAATGAAAAATCGATTTCCTGAACTTTCGGAAGATTTGGTTTATGGTGTTCAAATCAAAAGTGCTGTCAGAAAAGAATCATGGGCTTTTACATTGAGGCGAGCATCAAATTTGTTTGAGAAAGCACCAAAGCAAATGGAATTTTTGCGAAATCCAAATTTTATCGTTGCCCTTGCATTCAAAAATTTTCGTTCTAAATCACTTTTTGAGCAATTTATTTCAGCTGTCGAGAATAGCGAAGCCAAATTTACACCTGTTTTGGGATTGCATAATTGCCCTGCAAATCTTGCTCTGATTCAAAAAGGACTGTTTACAAAAAAAACAGGAGAATTTGAAACGAAAGCATTTGTTTTGAAAGATTGCGGTGTTGATATAGCAAGGTTAATGCGTGAAGGAAAACAAATCCGTTTAGGATTTGAGCGCATACCAACATATCAAAATGATGATTTCTGGAACTTGCCGGATAAATATGTTGAAGTGCTTTATCCGTCAGAGCAAAATGAAATTCCAGTTACGGAAAATCTTCACTATCAATTTACTAATGGATCAAGATGGATGCTGATTTAAAAAAAAAGTTCAAATCACACCCAGATAAGCTGTTATATGATCATTTGAGGGGCGTAGCTGAAAAAGCAAAAATGCGCTGGGATTCAAAATTTGTTGAGATCATATCAATTTTCCATGATTTGGGAAAAATTAATCCAAATTTTCAGAATAAGTTAAGAGAAATAAAAACAGGGTATGATAATCATTCATATCCTTCCGCATTGGCCTGGATATTGTTTTTTAATAAAAATTCATCTGTGGTCAAAAATTTGATTGGAAGAGATCATGAGAATGTTTTTGCAATAGCAACAATCATTGCAAAACATCATGGGAATCTACCCGATATGGATAATGGTTTTTTTTCGGAAGAGCCTCGTGAAAAATTAAAAAAATTTTTGCTTTCAAAACCTGATTTACCAATTTCTGAATTTTTTCAGGTTTTAATTCCTCATCAAGGATTTTCACTGAATCTTTCAGATGCAGAAGCGACGCAATTTATTGACGGCACTCAACATCTCTTTTATGCAAAAGTTAAAAAGCAAATTCGAAACCCTTTACAATTCTTTCATAATACCCAATTCGGTTTTGCTTGTCTGATTGAAGCCGACAAGCGCGATGCAGGTGATAATGATGACTACCAAAGAGTCATTCGTGGAACTCAGCTTCGGGAAATTTATACCCAGAAGTTCGAAGAAAAACTAAGCCAATACAAAAACGATAGTGCATTAAACTGTTTGCGAACAAAAATCAGAAATGAAGCGCTGAAAAATCTTAAATCAAAACTTGCAAATGGTGAAAGAGTCTTTACGCTTACATCGCCAACAGGTTCAGGCAAAACAATGATGCTTCTTGCACTGGCAAATGAGATTATCAGGTGTAATCCTGAACATGATATTCTTTATGCACTGCCGTTTCTTTCCATCACTGAACAGGTTGAAGCAATCGTGAAGGAAGTTCTTGGCGAGGTTTTGGTTTTAAGGGTTGATTCAAAATCCGAGAATAAGGAAATCCAAACTCTTTTGGAAAAGAGTGATAGCGAGCCGGAAAAACTTCAGAAACTTTTGTGCCGTGTTTTCTCCGAAGAGACTTTCGATCATCCATTTATCATCACAACTTTTGTTCGCTTTTTTGAAACGCTTGTCAGCAATCGAAATTCCGAGCTCCTAAAACTTTCAAATTTTTCAAAACGCGTTTTCCTGATTGATGAAGTTCAGGCATTTCCACCAAGGCTGTATATTTTCTTTGCAGCTTTGCTCGATGAGTTTTGTGAAAGGTTTGATAGTTATGCAATTCTTTCAACAGCCACCATGCCATATTTGGAAATTGAAGAAAGAACTAATAACGGAAAGGCAGCACGAAATCTCTTTAGAAATTACCCAAAATGCGGTGAGGCTAAAAACCGAGAATTGCTGAATGCCGAAGCTCTCTTTTCAAATAATATATTTAATCGCTATACGATTTCAAGTATTGATAATGATTCTTTTACAGTTGATGATTTAGCCGATGAAATTCGCTCACAAGAGAAATCCTGCCTTATTATTCTCAATACAATTCAAGACACGAAAAACTTGTATGATAAATTTCAGTATCAACCTGATATTTTCATTTTACTGAATACTCACTTTCATCTTGAAGACCGAAAAGCAAAAATCAAGTATTGCAAGGAAAGGTTAGAGGCCGGTGAGCGTGTTGTTCTGATTTCAACACAACTTATCGAGGCTGGTGTTGATATTGATTTTCCAGTACTTTATCGAGATATATGTCCGTTACCAAGTTTGATTCAATCTGCCGGTCGTTGTAATCGTAATGGTAATCTTGAAAAGGGAAATGTATACTTTTTTGAGCTTCGGGATAAAATAAATAATACTCTTCGTGCAAATTATATTTATAGAGAGCAAGATGTTGGTCAAAAATTTCTGGAATTTTGTAAAAATGAAATCAAATCATCAGTTTCAGAAAATGAATTATTTCATATCCAGAAGAAGTTTTTTGAAAAGATTGGTAAAGAATTAAACATTGGTATTCATAATCCAAATTCTGATCGGGAAATTAATATGGTGGACTGTATCCAAAATGCTCGGTTTGAAACGCTTGGGCAATTCAGATTGATAGATGAAAAAGAGTTTGGTGAGGAGTATCGTTACTATGTGCCAAAAGATGAAGATGATGATGCTTTCGAGAAATTGAGAGAATTTCAAGAGCAAGTTCAAGGTAGAAAGCCTTTTGCCGAAGCGAAGAAAATAAAAGTAGGATTGGAGACCCATTTAAGTTCAATGTCAGAGCGCGTCGTTGTGATTCGGTTACATGAGTCAAAAAAAGGTTTCGCCCCCCAAGCTACTGAAGAGGTTTTAGGGATTAAGAAATTAGTTCAAAAAGATGACTACTCATTTGAAAAAGGCATTTCCCTTGCGGGAATAGAAAATTCTTTTATTTGAGATAAGACATGCCTCTCACGATTCCGACAAAACAGCCGTTTTATATCTTTTCGAACGGTGTTCTCATGCGGAAGGAGAACACCATCTGTTTTGTGCCGTATGCAACGCAGGAAGAAGTGACGGTTGAAACAGATCCTTCGCTCTACCTTGAGCCAGATGAACAGGAGACCTATGAGCTCAATCCGTTTGATGATACGCTGCTCAATACTGGCGGGAGGAGAGTGATTCCTGTAAATAACATCGATTCGTTTTTCGTTTTTGGGGAGGTGAGTTTCAATTCGAAGTTCCTGAACTTCCTGACCAGGAACCGCATCCCTATGCACCTGTTCAATTATTACGGGTTTTATTCCGGTTCGTATTATCCGCGTGAGCATTTGTTGTCGGGATATGTGGTCGTGCATCAGGTCAAGCACTACATTGCAAAGAAAAAACGGATGGAGCTTGCCCGTGAGTTTATAGGAGCAGCGGCAGGGAACATCGTGCGGAACCTGAAATACTACACAGCCGATTCACGGCAGGGTGCTCTGGGGCCTGAGAGCCTTGAATTACTTTTTCATACCATAACACAAATCGAATCACTTTTGGCCGGTATCGTGAAGGTTTCGGATGTTCCCGAACTGATGGGTATCGAGGGGAATATTCGTAAGGTATACTATCAGGTATGGCAGCATCTGCTTCGCTCGGCTGATCCAGCGTTTTCATTTTCGGAACGAGTCAAGCGTCCGCCGGATAATGCAGTCAACGCGCTCGTATCGTTCGGCAATAGCTTGATGTATTCTGCTTGCCTCACGGAAATTTACCGGACACAACTTAATCCCACAGTATCTTTTCTTCACGAACCTTCGGAGCGCCGATTTTCGCTTGCCCTTGATTTGGCTGAAATCTTCAAACCAATGTTTATTGACCGAATGATTTTCAAGCTGGTCAACACCAGGGAGATTAAGGCTAAACACTTTACAACTGCGTTGAATTTCTGTCACTTGAACGATGCAGGACGAAAAATTGTGGTCAAAGAATTTGAGGAGAGGATGCGTACAACCATAAAACATAGGGGCCTTGGCAGGAATGTTTCGTACCGTAGGCTCATTCGTTTGGAGTGCTACAAACTTATTAAACACCTCATCGGCGAGGAACCCTACCGCGCATTCCGAAGCTGGTGGTAGGACAACTGCTGATTCTCTCAAGAGAGATGATAATCCATAATCAAAAATTCATAATTCTTAGCAAAGATGTACTACATAGCGGTTTATGATGTCGGGGAAAAAAGGGTCGGTAAAATGCTGAAAGTCTTTCGCAAATATATGCATCATATCCAGAACTCTGTTTTTGAAGGTGAGATGACTCCTGCGTCATATCAGAAACTTAAATATGAGGCGGGCAGGCTCTGCAATGAGGAAGCAGACTCGATCATCTTTTTTGAGTTGAACGGCAAGTATATGAACAAAGAAATTATCGGTACGGAAAAAAGGCCGGCTTCCAATTTTCTTTGATACGATATGCTCTATCCAAAGGTCAACGGGACAAAAATCAGTTACTATTTTATTTGTCATCGAAAGCTGTGGCTGTTTGATCGGCAATTACAGTTTGAGAGCGATTTCAGTGCCGTGGAAGAAGGTAAGTTCATCAGTGAGACCACGTATCCTGAAGAACGGCATGAAATTCAGTTAAGCGATGGAGCAGTACTTGATTTCTATGACAAGCGGCACAAAGTGGTGCATGAGGTGAAAAAATCCGACAAGATGGAGGAAGCCCATATCTGGCAACTGAAGTATTATCTGTATTACCTAAAGAGTTCGGGAGTGACCGATGTGACCGGAAGGCTTGACTACCCAAAGCTTAAGAAAACTCTTCAGGTTGAACTGACAAAAGATGATGAGCAGAAAATCCAAGGGATTTTCGACGATATGACAGTCATTGTCGATCAGGAGAACGCGCCGGAGCGGATTAACAAGAAATTCTGTAAAACGTGTGCATATTATGAATTTTGTTGGGCTTAGCATATATATGCATTGATCAGTATGTCGTCAAGTAGTCTCGATGAGCCTGTTTGAAATCAAAAATGCTCCTGAAAAAGCCAGCCTTGGTTTTCTATCTCCCTTGAAAGTAATAAATTAAAAATGTCGTCAGGGTTTCGGGTTTTTCCGGTCATTGCACCTTGACGACAATTTCTGGCGATTTTAATGATCAGACATCAATAAAATCGCTACTCTCCTGCCGAATACATTAAGGCTTATAATTGCACCAATGTGGAATTGAAATCGCTGCTACGCACTGACGTAGCAGCTTAATCATTTCTTCTTATAATTGCACCAATGTGGAATTGAAATCAAGAGTAACGCCGTGCTCAGTAAAAACATTCGCCAGCTTATAATTGCACCAATGTGGAATTGAAATGCATAGGCAAGGGCGAAATGTGATGCATCAATTTTTACTTATAATTGCACCAATGTGGAATTGAAATGCGAACAACGGGACAATCGGCGGCGACGCTTTTTATCTTATAATTGCACCAATGTGGAATTGAAATTCAATACCAGTGTTACCGTAATCTTCCGCATCTTGCTTATAATTGCACCAATGTGGAATTGAAATGCGGCAGGATGCAGGACGCCATAGGCAGGATTTACTCTTATAATTGCACCAATGTGGAATTGAAATGACGTATCGTCTCATCTTGAGAAAAGAAACGACTACCTTATAATTGCACCAATGTGGAATTGAAATTCTCTTGTCCTGATTGATTCGACACATTTGATGCTGCTTATAATTGCACCAATGTGGAATTGAAATCAATAAACTCAGGATAGCGCTTTTTGTAGTCCTCGAAGCTTATAATTGCACCAATGTGGAATTGAAATAACGACTTTATCAAATCTTCTATAGTGGTTTTATGCGCTTATAATTGCACCAATGTGGAATTGAAATGTTTCTTTAACGGATAAAAAGCTGTCTGCCTGTTCCGTCTTATAATTGCACCAATGTGGAATTGAAATCCACTTGCTTGCCTCATCAGCGCGACTCCGCATAAGCTTATAATTGCACCAATGTGGAATTGAAATCGGTGATACCGTCGTATCGAGATCACCGCCTGAGTATCTTATAATTGCACCAATGTGGAATTGAAATGGCACAGGATGTTCGGGGTGTCGCTCATGGGCCAGCTTATAATTGCACCAATGTGGAATTGAAATATGTGTCGTTCCCGGAAACCGGGGGCGGGAATAGACTTATAATTGCACCAATGTGGAATTGAAATTGAAATGGCTGTGGGACGCATTCAAGGCCATCGCGGCTTATAATTGCACCAATGTGGAATTGAAATTCTTAACGGTATTTTAACTGTCGGTTGCTCTCTTTCTTATAATTGCACCAATGTGGAATTGAAATAAATTCCAAATCCTTCTGCTCCATTTTCAGCAATAACTTATAATTGCACCAATGTGGAATTGAAATTTGGTTCACGAGCGAGTTCAGAGGCACGAGTAGCGACTTATAATTGCACCAATGTGGAATTGAAATGTGTTGCTCCCACCATTTGCCGTTAGTCATTGTCAACTTATAATTGCACCAATGTGGAATTGAAATAGGCAAGCGTCAGCGCTGTGTAGGTCTTGCCTCCACCCTTATAATTGCACCAATGTGGAATTGAAATGCAGGATCGATCAGCGATGCCGGAGCGGGCAACGTCGCTTATAATTGCACCAATGTGGAATTGAAATGGCAACTCTGAAGATGGTATGGCAGGATGAGTTTGACTTATAATTGCACCAATGTGGAATTGAAATCGGATTAGCTGCCGCATAGTCTGAAATATCAAGATCTTATAATTGCACCAATGTGGAATTGAAATCAAAGCAACCGATGCGATCCGATTTCAATCAGGTCTCCGCTTATAATTGCACCAATGTGGAATTGAAATACAAACCAGCCGCTGAGAACAATCAGTGCAGGAGGAACTTATAATTGCACCAATGTGGAATTGAAATGCAGTACATGATTACCGATATAGGGATGCGCATGCTGGCTTATAATTGCACCAATGTGGAATTGAAATTCATTCAGCACATCCATAACGTCACCTTGATAGTGCGGCTTATAATTGCACCAATGTGGAATTGAAATCTTTAAGGAAGTAGTCCCGGAAGCCCCGGCAGTGCCCGCTTATAATTGCACCAATGTGGAATTGAAATACGTATTGAGCACATGGAGTGTGTCAGCACTTGCTCTTATAATTGCACCAATGTGGAATTGAAATTGAGACCAAAGTCGCAATAGTCGTTGGCCACAGCGAGCTTATAATTGCACCAATGTGGAATTGAAATGATAAACTTCGCCTGGCTCCGGTTCTGTGTGATCCGTCTTATAATTGCACCAATGTGGAATTGAAATAAACTGTCGGTCTGGTACTTCGAGAAGTCGAGGATCCTTATAATTGCACCAATGTGGAATTGAAATCAGGAACAACATCGGGTCCGTCTCGTCCTGAACGGCCTTATAATTGCACCAATGTGGAATTGAAATCTTGTATTTGCCCTATCATAGCAAGTGCTCTTTCTGCTTATAATTGCACCAATGTGGAATTGAAATTGAACTGGATCACACGATCGTCGTAGACCCATTGTCTTATAATTGCACCAATGTGGAATTGAAATGGCTTCGTCAAGCATCGTTCTTACGGCATCTGTTGTCCTTATAATTGCACCAATGTGGAATTGAAATCATCCAGCGCAGCGTGAATATCGTCGAGATGATCGAGCCTTATAATTGCACCAATGTGGAATTGAAATTATAGGGTTAAGTCCTAACCTCCTTGCGGCATTCGCTTATAATTGCACCAATGTGGAATTGAAATGTCGGCAAAGCAAACCGAAACAAAAAACAGTTTGAGACTTATAATTGCACCAATGTGGAATTGAAATTAGTGACCCGCTAAGGAGTGCATTGATGACAAAAGCCTTATAATTGCACCAATGTGGATACAATACGGGAGTAGGGGACGGGAGTAGGGGACGTTGTTCGGTAAGTCAAATAAATGCATCTATCAAGCACCATTTATCCATATTCCTGATCAGCAGGACACTGAACGAAAATCACTCCCAGTCATTGTATCCCAATCAATCTGAAACAGGCGTGCATCTGGGCCTGCTGTTTGTGAGGGGTTAGTGGCTTACAAGTCGATGAAAAACGGGGATTTTATTGTATTTTAATTCCACTAAATCCATATATAATTAGTTGCTTACAACATAAACCCATATAAAAAAGGAATTATGGCAAAATCAGTACCTCCGGCAAAGCCGGCAGCTAAAGCAGCAAAAGAAGCTCCTGTCGCAAAATCAGCCCCGGCGAAAAAGCAGGCGCCTCAAGGAAAGAAAGCTTCAAATCTGGAGAAGCCCCTGAGGATGGCGCGAATCAATACAGGGTTAGAAAACAAGTACCGAAACGTCTGAAATTCCTCAACGATTTCTGTTCCCCGTTTACCTCTGAGGGGAGGTTAACCTGGATGGGTTGTTGTTTTCCTGCCTTCTGTTATAAAGCTTTCCTTTCGGATTGCGGGACCGGATGCACTTGCAGTCGGTAGTGAAAACTTTTGGAAACAAAGCCTTCAGGATGACCGCAAATCAGATATTTTTTCCTTTTATCAACCGCCAGGAAATAGTAGAACAGGAGAAAATATGATGATTCAGGTGGCTTTGCGTTTTACCGGAACCTTCTTGCTTTTGCTGTGTCTTGTCCTCGATGCCGGTGCCGCGACGCATCTGGCTCCCCTGAAAAAACCAAAGAAGGGGAACGTCATCTTTTTCCATCCTGACGGGACCAGCGTCTCGCACTGGGCGGCCGCACGCATGACAATTGCCGGCCCGGACGGTACGATCAACTGGGACCGCCTGCCCAACATGGCTGTTTACCGTGGACACATGAAGACATCGCTTACCTCCACATCGCACGGTGGCGCCACCACTCATGCGTTCGGGGTGAAGGTCGACCCGGATTCCTACGGCATGGATCGCGACCGTCCGCTGACAGCGCTTTCCGGCAAGCCGATGAGCATCATGAAGGAGGCTCTCGAATCCGGGATAGCAGTCGGCGTCGTCAATTCCGGCAATATCCACGAGCCCGGCACCGGTGTTTTTCTCGCTTCGAGCAAGAGCCGTTGGAACGGGCAGGACATCGCGCGCCAGATTGTTTTCAGCGGTGCACAGGTCATTCTTTCCGGGGGCGAACGGTGGCTCCTGCCGGAAGGCGTGAAGGGTCGTCACGGGACGGGTGAGCGCACAGACGGAAAGGACCTGATTGCGGAAGCGAAAAAGCTCGGTTATACCGTTGTCTATACCCGCGAAGAGCTGGCGGCGCTGCCCAAGGACACGAAGCATGTTCTCGGTGTTTTCGCCCACCATCATACGTTTCACGACCAGAAGGAGGAACGGTTGCGGGAGCAGGGTCTGCCGCTCTATGAGCCCGACGCTCCGACGGTAGCTGAAATGACTGCTGCGGCGCTCGAAATCCTCTCTCGCAGCGGCAGGCGTTTTCTGCTGGTTGTCGAGGAAGAGGGCACCGATAATTTCGGCAACGTCAATAACGCTGCAGGCAGTATTGAAGCATTGCGCCGGGCCGATGCCGTTTACGGCATTGCCCGCGACTATCTCGGGCGTCATCCCGATACGCTCCTGCTGACAGCCGCCGACAGCGATGCGGGCGGCCTCGAGGTTATCGCGGTTTCACCTGATCTCGCTACGAAGCCCCTCCCCAAGGTTACAAGGAACGGTGCGCCGTTGGACGGGCGGGACGGGACCGGTTCCCTGCCCTTTCTTGCACAACCTGATCAGTTCGGACAAAGCCTGCCGTTCGGCATCGCCTGGTCCGGTTTCGAGGATGGTGCCGGGGGAATCCTTGCACGGGCTGAAGGCCTGAATGCGGCAGCGCTGCAAAGCAGCAGTTGCGACAACAGCGATATTTACCGGTTGATGTATCTCACCCTGTTCGGACGTCCGGTTGATTGAAAATAGGAGACGTTATTCAATAAGTGAAGAAGTTTGTTTGGTTTTGGTGTGTACAAGTGCCAATTCCGTTTTATCGGAAAAACGTTATATTTAAGTAAAAATAAGAGGCTAACCTTTCTTTTACAGGCAGCATTCCCTGCATTGCTGCTGCTCAGTTCCAGCCTGGCTTATCTGTCTACTTGTTGTTACATTCATTGATTTTCGCCAAGCTGTAAAGGCGTTGCATGGTTTTTTTCTGCAGTATCCCGTCGTTGTTTTCACTCACCATGAAAACACAACGTGCCATATTTTTGTAGTACCCTTGGTTTTTTCATAACCATTTATCAAGGAGGTTGCCATGCGAGAACAAAAAGCCATAACCCTCTATCTTGCAGGATGGCAGAAGCGGATGATCCGGGATCATGTAAAAGCATCTGCCCGGATTACAAGGCTGAAATTCAATCCCAGAATTCCCAAAAAAGAGTGGGTCATGTATCGCCAGCCTGTGTTGGAGAAGGTCAAGCAGGGGGCTTGGAACCTTTACCTGACCGACGAGCAGATTCTCCATGTGACCGAGGCTTTGGGGATCAGCGCCAAGATATCGGCATTGAACGTCACTCCTGAAATGCTCGAGTCCGGGGTGGTCGTTTTCGAGTAGAACATCAGGCATAAAAAGGGCGGAGGCGGTTTGGTGCCGCTTCCGTACCCGCCGTGCTTGAAACGCTTTGCCGCCGGAAAAGTTTTTATACTCAAGCGGCCTACAAACCCGATGACAACCAGCTCATGACGGACAATGGTTCACCGGACAGGTATATATTACATGGCTGCAACTGGGAACTCACGCTCCGGTGCACTCTGCATTGCATGCATTGCGGCTCCCGTGCCGGAAATGCCCGTCCGGGCGAGTTGACTCTTGAAGAATGTTTGCCGGTTGCTGACGAACTGGTTGCGCTGGGATGCCGGGAGGTCACTATGATCGGGGGAGAGGTTTTCCTGTTCAAAGGATGGGAAAGGCTTGCCGGGCATCTCTCGGCACAGGGCGTGGCAGTCAATATCGTCACGAACGGCTACAGTGTCGGTCCACGTGAGGTCGAACAGATACGTAGCGCCGGCCTTGTGAATGTAGGTGTTTCCATTGACGGCATGGAAGCCAGCCATAACAGAATACGCGGCAGAAACGATGCGTTTGACAGAATACGGAGAACTCTCGAGCTGCTGAACAGGGAAAACATTACGACTGGTGCAGTGACCAGCCTTTTGAGCCTGAACTGCGATGATCTCGACGACCTGTACCGGTTTCTCGTCGAACATGGGGTTCAGGTATGGCAACTGCAGTTGGCGAGTGCCATGGGCAACATCGCCGGACGGCGGGAGTCTCTTGTGAGTTCGGAGCAGGTTGCGGACATCACCGAATTCATCCGGGACAAGAACCGGGAGCGGAGGATGGTGGTCATTGCAGCGGACAGCATCGGGTATTTCGACGATAACGAGGTTTACATCAGGGGCTTTTCATCCCCGGTTTGTTACTGGAGCGGATGCGCTGCAGGGATTTCAAGCATTTTCATCGACAGTGTCGGCAACGTGAAAGGGTGCGGTGCGCTTTATTCCGATGTTTTTATCGAAGGCAATGTCAAAAAGACACCGTTGTCCGATATCTGGCATGATACGGAGGCGTTTGCCTACAACAGGAAGTTCTCAACCCGCCAGCTTGCCGGAAAGTGCAGAGAGTGCGATGTCGGCAATGTCTGCAAGGGAGGCTGCCGTTCCTCGAATTATTTTTCTTCCGGTAATCTCCACGAGAGCACTTTCTGCTGCAGGGAATCGTAATGCACGTCTGTTTGCAGTCTTTATTTCACGCGACGTTATCTTTATCTTTTCATTATGGTGCATTATCCGGATTACACGATAAGGACAATGACCCGTCCCGAAGTCAATTCTTTTGCGCTGGAGCTGGTGAAGCGCCACAACATGAAAGTTGTCTTCAAAACCGCCCGCATGTACAAGGGAGTGACGCCTGAGCTTCCTGTTGAGAGAATCTTCGGCATAACCACTTTTGAGCTGGGATAAACATTGCCAGCCGAGCCTCTTTTTTTACGACGACTCAACCCAAACCGGCTGTTTGCTACCCGTCGTTATTTTCCGCAGCGCGCTGCAGGCGGTCGCGGATGGCCCGGCCTATTCCTTCTTCCGGGGGCATTTCGCAGAAGATAACCTCTATATTTTCCCGGTCGCACTCCCGGAAAAAGCTGAACAGTTTGTAGGCGTATTCTTCAGGATCCTGGCACACAGCGGTTTTTGTGACTCCTTCAGGTGGGGCGGAGAGGCCGATCCAGGCGCTTTTTTTGGCTTCCTTGCAGCCGGGGAAGCCCGGGCCGCAGAGTTTGACCTGCGCGGAAGGTGAGTAGTGTGGATACTTGAGCCCGGGGCTTTTGGGTTGCTGATGCTTTTGGGTTGTGGCCGCAATGGTTTCCGGAACATACTTTTTAAGCGATTCCAGGCTGACCGCTCCTGACCTGAGCAGCCGGGGATGGGTTTCCGAGCAATCCACGATCGTTGATTCAAGTCCTATAGTGCTTTGGGGGCCTTTAAGTACACAGGGTATTTTTCCTTTCAGGTCGTCATAAACAGCTTCCCAATCGGTTGAACTCGGCCTGCCGGAAATGTTTGCCGAGGGAGCGGCAACAGGGTGGTTGCATCGTTTCAGGAACTCTGTTGCTACAGGGTGCGAAGGCCATCGTATGCCGACGGTTTGCAGTCCGGCTGTAACAAGAGGAGAAACAGCCTTGTTTTTTTTCAGTATCAGTGTCAGAGGGCCGGGAAAACAGTATCGTATGAATGTTTCGGCGGTTTCAGGGATTTCCGATGCAACCTCCCGTATCTGTTCGGAAGAGTGGACATGGATAATCAATGGATTGTCAGACGGCCTGCCTTTTGCCGCGAAAATTTTTTCAATGGATGTTTCACTGGTAATGTCTCCGCCGAGTCCGTAGACAGTCTCTGTGGGAAACGCAACAACCTCACCCCGGTTGATCCATGCCGCGGCTATGGCAATTGATTCGGTAACTATGGTCTGCATAGGTATAAGCGAATAGGCTGATATTCCACGGGTGCTCAGGGATTCAGGGGCAGGCATCCAGCAACGGCAGCTTCTGCGGCAGAACGAGGAGATAGTACAGATAGCAGGCCAGGGCGCTTGCCAAAGGAATTGTAAGATTATCGTCGACTTTAAAACTGTTGATTCGCAATGAAAGGGCCTCTACGGCTGTTGCCACAAGAGCCGTTATAATTCCTGCAAACAGATCGAGTCTGGGAACTATGACCACAATGATAAGCGAAGATGCCAGAAATGCCAAGCTTCCCTCCAGGCTTTTTTCCCCTATGGTATGTTTCCCGAATTTTTTGCCGACAAGAGCCGCCATGGTATCCGAAATCGCAACCAGTGAAAAGCAGGTGATCGCAATGATTTTTGGGAAAAAAAGTACCAGAAGCAGGGCGGAAAGAGTAATGAATGTTGCACCGTTAAGCTGTATGCTCCCTTTTTCAAGTTCGTGTTCACGAAGCATCGGGTCAAAGGTGTTGTGATACCAGCAGGAGAGCGAAGGAATAAAGTTTTTCAGGAGATCGACCAGAAGAAAGCCTGAAAAAAGGGGAACCAGGAGTAGAAGCGCCAGTTCCCGGGTAATGATGCAATAGATTATGGCGATTGAGACAGAAGAAAGGTGAATGATCTTGCGAGCCAGTTCAAATTTGAAGTTCCGGTGGGGGGTTCCTGAATGCTTCATACTGTTTTTCTCTTTCAGACGTTTCTGCAGCGAATCTGTTGGTTCTCAATCACGGGAGAAAGATACGCAACTCTTTTATAACCAATACACGCATGCTGGAAAATTTCGTGTACCTTTTCCGTTTCACGGATTGTTGGCAGGGAAAGTAATGCACCCTGGCTACTTTTTTTGTCCCCGATAAAAGGTTTATCTTGAGATCGTCTCGATCCGGTCAAACGATTTATTCAAGGAGGTCTTAAGTTGTTGCTATTCCAACCCGATGCACTGATTTTCCCCAATGTATAAAGAAGCAAGGAGAGTCGCTGCCATAGATCTGGGAACCAACTCTTTTCATATGGTTATTGTCGAAGAGAGTGAAGGGAAGGGGATTGTTGAAATAGACCGGGTCAAGGAGATGATCTGCATAGGACGGGGCAGTATTTCCACCAAAATGCTCGACGAAAAGGCAATGGAGTCGGGTATCACGACCCTGAAACATTTTCTGGTGCTTGCAGCACAGCAAGGGGTGAAGCCGGAGAACGTTATAGCATTTGCTACCAGTGCCATCCGTGAAGCGAAAAACAGAAATGTTTTTTTACAAAGAGTCAGGGATGAAACCGGTCTCAAAATCAAGGTTGTTTCAGGCCTTGAAGAGGCTCAGTTTATTTATTACGGGGTGCGTCATGCAGTAAAACTTGCTGCGGAACCGGAGCTGATTTTCGATATAGGCGGTGGTTCGGTGGAGTTTATCATAGCCAACCATCAAAAGATCTTTTTGCTTGAAAGCCGAAAGATAGGGGTTGCCCGTATGCTTGAGCGTTTCATCACGACCGATCCTGTATCTGATCGCGAACTCAGCCTGCTTGACCAGTTTTTTTCAGCAGAACTGTTTACTGCTGCTGAAAAGTCACGGGACCTGAACATTAAAAAAGCAATTGCTTCTTCGGGGACAGCGCAGAACATTGCCAGAATGATCCGGTCGATGGCAGGGCGCGACGATGAGGTAACACTCAACCAGAGCTCGTTTACACGAAAAGAGTTTCAGAAGTTCTACAAGTCTGTCATAGCAATGACTGCGTCGGAAAGAAAAAAACTCACAGGGCTCGATGAAAAAAGAGTTGATCTGATTGTTCCCGGACTGGTACTGGTGAACGTTATTTTTTCCCTTTTCAAGCTCAAGGAGGTGGCGATTTCCGACTCGGCCCTGCGCGAAGGCATGGTTGTACATTACCTGAAAAACAACCGGCATGACAACAAGGGGCGGCAGGAGCAGCTCAATATTCGTCGTCAAAGTGTCATTGAACTCGGATACCGGTGCGGCTGGGACAAAAAGCATTCCGAGCAGATTGCCGCACTGTGTCTGCAGCTGTTCGACCGGTTGCAGCCGTTGCACGGACTCGATATTCATGATCGTGAACTGCTTGAATATGCAGCTCTTTTGCACAATATCGGAACCTTTATTGCGATTTCCTCCCATCACAAGCACAGTCAATACATCATTCTCAATGGTGAACTTCGCGGATTCGCTCCGGCTGAAATCAGCATCATTGCGAACGTCGCCAGATATCACAGAAAATCTCCACCGTCACAAAAGCACGATGCCTACACCCAGCTCAAGCCCAGGCAGCAAAGGGTTGTCGATGTCCTTTCCGGTATCCTCCGGATCGCAAACGGGCTTGACCGCGGCCATCGCCAGAATATTCTGTCCGTCGAAGCCGATATTGCCGAGAGCGGTGTTACTATCGGTCTGCATGCGATACATAAACCCGATATAGAAATCTGGGCGGCTGAAAGGATGAAATCCTGGTTGGAGACTGTGCTTGGAAAGTCTATTTGTTTTGAAGCCAGGGATGTTCATGAGAGATAGCCTGAACGGCGTGATACCGTCCGGCGGGTCCAATACGGTTTTGTTCGGTGGTTCTTTTCTGAAAAAAGATCCCGGTGACTTCCTGCTGTTTTCAGACCCGGCGGAAATTATTGAACTCAGGTCTTTTGAGGACACTCATTCCTTTTTCGGAAAACTCGGGGAGCGCCTTGCAGGAGGTTTCTGCCTGGCCGGGTATATAGGCTATGAAGCAGGTTACGGTTTCGAGCCCGAGTCCTTTGGCTCTTTTCGTGCCGGGGATAGCGGCCTGCCGCTTGCATGGTTCGGGGTTTATGGTGCTCCACGACTGCTGAATGAGGAGCAGACAAGGCAAATGATTTCCGGTGACTGCCGTTCCGGAGAACCTGTTTTCGACCTGACAAAGGAAGTGTATGCGGAAAAGATCGGGAAGATCAGGCAGCATATTGCCGCCGGGAATGTTTATCAGGTGAATTTTACCGGAAGGTATCGTTTTGATTTCGCAGGAAGCGTTCCGGGTTTGTTCGGGCGCCTTTCAGGAAGACAGCCGGATGTGTATTCGGCATGGTTGAATCCCGGAACATGTCACATTCTTTCTCTGTCGCCGGAACTGTTCTTCAGATGTAAGGGAAAGATTATTGAAGCCAGACCGATGAAAGGAACCTCGTCCAGAGGAACAGATGAGGAAGATGACAGGCTGAAACGCGACTGGCTGCAATCCGACGAGAAAAACCGGGCTGAAAACCTCATGATCGTCGATCTCTTACGCAACGACCTTGGAAAGATATGCAGGTCGGGTTCGGTTGAAACACCGGAACTGTTTGTCGTTGAAACCTATCCCACCCTTCACCAGATGGTGTCTGCTGTTCGGGGTGAACTGAAGGATGATTGTTCGCTTTACGATCTTTTTCGCGCTGTGTTTCCCTGTGGTTCGGTGACCGGGGCTCCGAAAATCAGGGCCATGCAGTTGATTCAGCAGTTTGAAGGTTCTCCGAGAGGCGTGTATACCGGTGCGATAGGCTACATGTTGCCTGACAGGTCAATGTGTTTCAACGTTGCCATCCGCACGTTGACGCTTCGTGGTGAACAGGGGGAATACGGTGCGGGTGGCGGCATCGTATGGGATTCAGATGCAGGTGAGGAGTTTGCGGAGTGCAGCCTGAAGGCCAAAATTCTCGACCCGCAACCGGACGGGGATTTCGGGATTTTCGAGACCATGCTTTTCAACGGTTCGTATGTCTGGCTGGAGAAGCATCTTTCCCGCCTTCAGCGCTCAGCTCTCGGTCTCGGCTTTTCTTTCAGCGGGGACAGGATTCGTCGGGAACTGAAAATACTTGCTGAACATGAGTTTGCCGCAGAGGGGCGGTACAAGGTCCGGCTCGAACTGCTGAGGGATGGCAGGTTGGAGATTGCTTTTGATGAAATTTCCGTGCAGCAGATGCATGTTCCGGTGCGCGTCTGCAGGGCATCGGTCGTTCTTGAGGCAGATGATCCGTTGAGGGGGCATAAAACCACCCGGCGGCAGCTCTATGACGAGTGTTTCCGAAAAGCGGTGGCTGGCGGGTATGATGAAGTTGTTTTCTGCAATGACAGGGGGGAAATTACCGAAGGAGCGATCAGCAATATCATTATTTTCAAAAACGGGTGGTATTATACACCGCAACTTGCCTCCGGTCTCCTGAATGGCATATACCGGCAATATTTTCTCGAAACCAGGTACAATGTGCATGAGTCGGTGCTTACTATTGAGGACATTGAACGTGCCGACCTGTTTTTTGTCTGTAACTCCGTGAGGGGTTTGAAGAGGGCTGTGCTGTGTGAAGAAGTTGTGTGAAAAGGCCGGCCTGATAGCTGAAAGAGTGGTTGATGCTGAATGGGAATAGCTGTATATTTTCACATAACCCATTGATTGAACATACCTTAAATTCATCTACGCTATGCGAGACCATACACCTGATTTTAAACTGCGGGAGCTTTCAACGGTAAACAAGGAACTTATCGGTGAAGCGGTACGCCAGGTTCTTACCTGCCTGGCTGAAGACCGGCAGTTCACTTCCGACTCACTGCTTGAATTCTGGGTTGAAATTCCGGGTGTCAAGCGACCACGCGGTACTTACCGGGGAGGTTTTCTGATGCCCGACAGCTTTATCACCATTGCCGATTATTTCCAGGCCGGCAGGGACGTTCTCTCTCCTGCAAGGTCTCTCGATGATGTTGAAAGCGCCTGGGAAGAATTGCTTGACGAGCTCTACTACCAGGTTGAGATATTTACTTCTCAGGTAGATTCCTCGAAAGGTGTTACCCTCGAACTATGGACCGGCCATCGCAGCAGGCCGGAAGGTGAATGGGTTTACGCGGTAGATACAAAGATCGAGCTGGTGTAAATACGGTGCAGCGCACCGGGTGACGAGACAGGTCAAGTGTCATCGGGCTATCAAGCTCAAGCTGTCTTGTGGGGATAGTCACAGGCTGGTACGATAGGGCACTCCGGACACAGGGGTTTTCTGGCTTTGCAGGTATAGCGGCCGTGCAGTACAAGATAATGATGGAAGTTGATGACGTGTTCTTTCGGAAGGATCGCAATAAGGGCATCCTCTGTATCACGGGGTTTGTCGGTTTTTACCATTCCGATCCGGTTTGAAACCCTTTGAACATGGGTATCCACAGGCATGACCGGTTGGCCGAAAGCGTTGCTGAGCACGATATTGGCTGTTTTTCTGCCTACTCCGGGAAGGCTTTCAAGCTCTTCTCGTGTTTTGGGAACCTCACCGTCATACGATTCCATGAGTATCCTGCTGGCTGCCAGGATATTTTTAGCCTTGTTGTTGTAATAGTTGATTGACCGGATAATTGTTTTGAGTGCATCGAGTTCCATGCTGCTCATGCTTTCTGCATCGGGGCAGATTGAAAAGAGTTCGGCAGTTATGACGTTTACTTTTTTGTCGGTAGCCTGTGCGGCCAGGATGGTCGCAACAAGCAACTGATAAGGGGTTGAGTAAGCCAGCTCACTTTTCGGAGAAAGGTATTTGGCTCCCAGTACCTGATTAATGAATGCTATTTTTTCCCGAGTTGTCATATAAACGCCGGTCATCTGGTTTGTGCGATTTTCCGCATTTCTGTTCCGGAAAACCGTTGGCAAGAGGATGCTTTCATTGTGAATTATCACACAAGGTATGGAATTTATCAAACATATGCAGCCGGAGAGCAAAGCGGTGGCTTCAGCTCAGGAGTCAATGTTATCCGTCTGGATGATGGTACGTTCCGGCAGTATGACCGCAGTCAGTTTGCCCAGTGAGGGGTCGTTATTATATACACACCCGGTATCGATCGCGATGAGTTTGTCAAGCATTATCGGCACAGAGACAGGTGTATGGCCACAAACGACGGTTTTTTCCCATTTATATCGTTCCTGATCGAGGTACGCTGGACGCAGGTGGATGCGTATCCAGCAAAACTCTTCATTTCCCAGATTCTTCAGGTTTTGGTCTATACTCATTTCAGGGTCAAGTCCGCCATGGACGAAAAAAAAGTGCTCCGTCTGCAGAAAATAGAGGCAGGAACGGAAGAATTCGATGTGTGTTTCCGGCAGATCGTGTCCATCTTTAATCCCGTATGATTCAAGCGTTGCCTTTCCGCCGTTCTGTAGCCAGAGGGAAGGATCATCTGTTTCAAGGAACTGAAGAAACATAAGCTCATGGTTTCCCATCAGAAAAAAGCAGGAATACCAGTCACGAAGTTCTATGAGGTAATCGACCACTTCTTTCGAATATTTTCCTCTGTCGATATAGTCTCCAAGAAATACAAGCTGGTCGGTTTCCCGGAGTTCCAGTCTTTCGAGAAGTTCGTGAAAGGAGTAGAGACAACCGTGAATATCGCCGACTGCAATAATCCGGTTATTTTCAGTAAGACGGTCCGCCATCGGGATTTTTTTGCCGGTTATCGTTCGGGAGAGATTTTTTCTTTGGTCTCCGGCTTTTTTGTTTTTGTGTTGTTATTGATGAGACCCCGGCCGCATTTTTTGATTTTTCCGGACGATTTGAGATCATTATACATCGCATCAAGAATGCCGTTGACAAACTTGCTGCTTTTGTCGGTACTATTGAATTTCTTTGCGATTTCTATTGCTTCATTAATAGAGACTTTCGGCGGTATGTCTTCAAAGTAAAGCAGTTCAGCCAATGCCATGCGCAGGATGTTTTTGTCGATGATGGCAATTCGGCTCATATCCCAGTTGAAGGTATGTTTTGATATATAGCCGTCGATCTCCTCTTTATGCTCGATGATGCACTGCAACAGCCCTTTGAAGAACCTGACAGCATTGGGATCCTGCGCTATTTCTTTGGTTATCAGCCAGTCAGCGGCGGTTTCCAGATCAGTGTTTCTCAACTCAAGTGTATGCAATGCCTGAATAACTTTTTCCCGTATTCTTCGGCGGTAGGTTTTCATAAGAGAGCGATTCAGTAAAAATTAAATGTTTTCTATACAGTCGATAACCTGTTCCGTATCGCTGAAATCACCAAACAGGGCGTCGGGGCAATGTGCGCTGAGCTGTTCGACTGAATATGTTCCGGTAGCAACCGCAATACATCGTGCCTGTATGGCTCTGGCACAGTTAATGTCATGTTCGGTATCACCGATAATCACAACTTCCTCGGCCTTGAACTTTTTGCCCGTCATGGCGTAGGCCCGCTGAATGGCAATTGCAGGCAGTTCGTTTCTGTGATACGCATCATCGGCAAATGCACCGAACGGGAAAAAGTGGTTCAGTGCAGGCAGTTCAAGCTTGTTGCGTCCCGAGCCTTCAAAGTTTCCGGTAAGGAGGCCGAGAACGACGTCTTTTTTTTCTGAAAGCGCCAGGAGAAGTTCCGGAATGCCTTTCATGAGCATCACGTCTTCAGGGCGCAGCTGTGTCCTTAAAAGATCAATATAGGTTTGTTTGACGGTGGTGAACTTTTCAGTGATATGGTCGTCATTCAGCCCTGCTTGTTTGAGTACTTCATAGATAATGACACTATCCATTTTGCCGGCAAAGCTGTGACTGCGTGCACTGCCTTCTGTGCCGTATACAGCTACCAGGGCGTCAATCAATGTTTGACGGTTAATATTGCTTGTCAACAGCAACGTTCCATCGATGTCAAACAGCACCAGTTTTTTAAGCATCAGCAGCAGAGAGCTCTTTGGATCGGGTTCTCCCGAGTTTAACAGGGATCAGCTTTGAAACCCCTTCTTCTTCCATGGTTACCCCGTAAAGGGCCTGCGAAGAGGTCATGGTCTTTTTGTTGTGCGTAACAATAATAAATTGGGTGTTATTCTCAAATTTTTTCAGGAGCTTAATGAATCTGTCTATATTTGCATCGTCCAGGGGGGCATCCACTTCATCCAGAATACAGAAAGGACTTGGTTTGACGAGATAAATCGCGAAGAGCATTGCCAGAGCAGTCAGTGCTTTCTCGCCTCCGCTCAATTGTTCGATTGATAAGGGTTTTTTACCGCGAGGCCTTGCAACTATCTCAATATGAGCTTCAAGGGGGTCATTCTCCGTGGTGATAAGCAGGTCCGCCTCGTCTGTTTCTTCAAAAAGTTCTCTGAATATCCGCACAAAGTTGTTTCTGACGGCGGTAAACGTTTCATCGAACTTTTTCAGTGCTGTTTTGTTGATTTCTTCAATCGTTGTTTTCAGCTGTGCTTCGGCGCCGAGCAGGTCCTCTTTCTGTGCAGTAAGAAAATCAAGTCGTTCTTTCTCGGTTTTATACTCTTCAAGGGCAAGCTCGTTGACTGCTCCGAACCGTTCAATTTTATTCCGAATTTCGCCCAGGCGTTCCTGAGCGCCGTTACGATTAAAATCCGGCGGCACGTTTACCTCTATGTCGTCGATACTGCAATTGTAGCGTGTTTCGACGGAAGTGAAAATGTTGTCAATGGATTTTTCAAACTCTGCAGCCTTGCGCTGCAGTTCGCCGTGAATCTGGAGTTCGACCTCGTGCTTTCGGCGTAACTCTCTCAGGCTGTTTCTTCTTTCCTGGTTTTTTATCTTGCACTCATTGTAGCGTGTTTCCATTTCATTCAGCTTCTGCTGTTCGGACCCTGACGAGACCAGCAAAGTTTCCAGCTTTTCCTGATGCTGTCTGATTGTCTCTGAAACTGCAGCAAGGGAGGTTTCGCTTTTTTGCGTTTCATTCTGCATTTTTTCTGTTTCCTGTGTCAGCGACGTCCTGTTTTGCCTGCAGGATTGTATTTGAAGTCTGAGCTTTTCAAGTTCAAGCAGGCTGTCTTTATACCTGTTGTTCCGAAGCTGGACTTCCTGGATCTGGCGGTTAAGAATCTGTTCATTTTTCTCGAGTCGCAGCCGAGCTTCTTCAAGCGCTTTATGAAGGTGTGAATTCTGCTCTTTGTGCATGGCGATCTCGGGGAGCAGTTCATTGAGCTCGTCTGCTGTTTTTTTTATGCGTTCCCCTGCATATTGGGTTTCCTTTTCCGCTCGCTCGATATCTTTTCGCCGGGAAGCATGCTCGGCATCCATGCGGGCAAGGTTTTTTTCATGATCGCCAAGTTCCTTTTCAAGCGAAACAAGGTGTTGTTCTTTTTCTTCGAGGCGAACATCCTGAAGCTTGTTTTTGAGAGATTGCAGCCCGGTCTCTTCAGCCCGAATCTCTTTTTCCAGATCACGTTCTTCAGCCCTGAGGCGGTCCCGTTCAGCCTTTTTTCCCAAGCGCAGCCCCTCATTCTCGGTGGTGCTCCCACCGAAGACGATTCCGCTGCCACCGATTTTTTCTCCATCCGGAGTTACGAAAGTGCACCCGGGGTTTTCGAGAGCAAGTTTTTCTGCCGTTTTGAGGTCTTTGGCAATATAGCAGTGTCCTGTGAGCAATGTAATTGCATCATCCAGCTCACGGGGGATGCTGAGAATGCTTTTGATTTTTTGGGCGCCTTCAATTTCAGGCAAGTTTACCGGTTCAGGTTTTCTGACCATCTCGAGCACGAGAAACGTTACCTTTCCCTTACCCGCCTGTGACAGGGAACGGATGCCTGCTTTTGCTTCCTGAAGAGATGAGCATACATAGTAACTCAGCGAATCACTTAATACAGCATTGACTGCTTTCCGGTGGCTGTCTTCAAGCGATATAAGGTCGGAGAGGCAGCCGTGACCTGTTTTGCCATTGTCACCGTTTTCAAGCCATGCGATTCCTTCGGGGAGTCCCTCGTAGTTATCGAGGATGGAATCCGCAAGCAATATCCGGTTTCTCAAATGATCGAGCCGGGAACGAATTTCCAGAAGATACTCTTTTCCGGCTTCCAGCTGCTTGCTCAGATCCTGCTGCAGTTTTTTCAGTGAAAGCAACTCTTTTTTTTCGGAAGCAATGACTTTTTGCCGGGTGCCGATGAGTTCAAGGAGCCTGTTTCTTGCCGGCAGCGTATCGTTAATGATACCAAGGAGTTCGTTCTTGTGGTTGTCCAGGCCGCCGATCGTGCTTTTCAGATGATCGGTTGTTGTTTCCAGTCTTTGTCGTGCGATATGGAGGAGAGAGCCTGCTTTCTGGTGTTCTGAGATACTTTCTCTTACTTTTTCCACTTCCTGCCTTGAAAGGGCAAGGACACTCTGCAGACTTTCCTGCTCCTTTTTCAGTGAACTCAGTTCGCGTTCTTTTGCACTGCAATCCTCCTCAAACGGCTCAAGCTTTCCGGAAAGCTTTTTTTCGTCATTTTCAAGCTCTATTGCCTGCTGTTTTTTTCCGGCAATCGATTCTGTGATGCGTATGATGTTGTCTCTGAGGTTTTTTTCCTGCTCCTGCATCTGCAGAATGTTTTTTTCCAGAGTGTGGAATACTTTGTTTTTTTCGTTCAGCGCTGTCTGGGCTTCCGAAAGCAGACGTTCCTGCTCGAGCTGCTCGAGTTCCGATTCCTGGAGAAGACTGTCGCGGGATGCAATTTTTGTCGTCAACTCCTGAATTATTGTTTCCTGGTCACTGATTTTTGTTTTGAGGGGCTTCAGCTCGTCAAGATATTCATCGAGGCTGAGCTTGCTGAGTGTCAGATCGAGTTCTCTGAGAGCGGTATTAAGTTCATGGTACTGCTCGGCTTTCCTGACCTGGGACTTCAGGCTTCTTGCTTTTTTGGTGACTTCCGCCAGGACATCATTCACCCTTTCCAGATCCCGGGTTGTGCTTTCAAGTTGTCTGAATGTTTGTTTACGGCGTTGCTTGTAACGGGTGATTCCCGCAGCTTCTTCGAAAAGCCGCAGCCGTTCATCACTTTTATTGTTGATGATTTCCTCGATCATTTTAAGCTCGATAACGGAATAAGCATCGCTGCCCATGCCGGTATCGGTAAAAAGATCGAGTATGTCTTTCAACCTGCAGGGGACCTGGTTGAGCAGATAGTCACTTTCGCCGTTGCGGTAGAGTCTCCGTGTAACGGTGATTTCCGTATATGCCGTCGGCAGGATATTTCGTGTGTTTTCAATGGTGATAGATACCTCTGACATGCTCAGAGGTTTGAGCTTTCTTGAGCCGTTGAAAATGATGTTCTCCATTTTTGTCGAACGGAGCAGAGAAGATTTCTGCTCTCCCAGAACCCAGCGGATAGCATCGACAACATTGGTTTTACCGCACCCATTAGGCCCTACAATGGCTGTAAGACCCTTATCGAAAGTGATCTTGACTCTGTGCGCAAAGCTTTTGAAGCCAAAAAGCTCAATCTTAGAAAGATACATCTGCTCGTGTGGAGTTAGCCGTGACGCAGGATACCCGGCATGCCCATACCATAATAGTCAGGGCAGCTTTAAACAACAAATTTAAGAAAAAATATACGATTGCAGTGAGTTTTCAGGAGCGTGGAGCAAGACCTCTTCCCGATTCGATCACGGAGGAGGCAACAGCCAGGGCTTCGACCGTTTCTTTAACGTCATGTACCCTGAGAATGTTTGCGCCGTTGAATGCGGCAATGGTGATTGCCGCGATTGTTGCGGTCAGGCGTTTTTCCGGAGGGGGGAGAGGCTTTTCAGGCTGCTGGATTGCGGAGCCGAGAAAGGATTTTCTCGAAAGGCCGGCGAGCAGCGGACGATCGAGGGCATGCAGTTCACGGAATCGTTGAAGCAGCACATAATTCTCTGCAACGCTTTTGCCGAACCCGAACCCTGGGTCAAGAATGACATTTCGTATGCCCTGTGTTTCTGCTTTTTGTAACGAAATGCCAAGACTGTTTTTTACCAGTGCGATTATGTCTGTTTCTGTGGTTTCCGTTTGATAACTCCATTGCATGTTGTCAGGCCGTCCGGTCGTGTGCATCAGGATCACGGCGGCATTATGATTTTTACATACCCCCGCAATATCAGGGTCGAAACTGAACCCGGAGATATCGTTGACGATCTGTGCTCCCGCAAGTATTGCCTGTTCGGCGACGTCGGCCTTGTAGGTGTCGATGGAGATGAGAATGTCGGATTGTCTGTGCAGTTCACGGATTACCGGGATCGTTCGGCGTATTTCTTCTCCGGCATCAACCCTCTGTGCTCCGGGTCTTGTTGATTCACCCCCGATATCGATGATATCGGCTCCCTGGTCTATCATCGCCATTGCTCTTGCGACGTCAAGGTCGCAATCATCGTGGCCGTTCTGTCTTGTAGTGTTTTTTCCGTCGAAAAATGAATCGGGCGTAGTGTTGAGAATCCCCATGATTTTCGGCCTGCCGGTAAGGTCAAGTTCCCGGTCACGGCACTGGAGGCGGTAATTGCTGGTTTTCATACGCTCGATAGCTTGATTGCTAAACAAATCAACACTGCTTTTCTCGATTACAAGTACCGCTTCGCTGATATAGCGACAAGTGACCAGTTGGCTCAAAGGTTCAGTCACCAACTGCATACTGCCAATTGATTTTTACGTTATCCCGAAAGGCACCGGTGTAAAGCACAAAAAGAAAATCACAATTGCAAGCCAGCCTATGAGTTTTCTCCCGGGTGGGAGTTCGTGGTCCAACATGGTAGCCGGGTGGTCCGTGCCGAGAAACCTGGTAAGAATGATTGCCCACAAGATCCACCCCGGCCATGACCACGCCAGGATCAATTCAGGGATATGAGGGACTGTTCCGGGTGAAGCCAGCACAAAAAGCAGGTGAATAAACGAAGGGAGCCCCAGCGAGGTGATAATGACCAGAAACGTTATGGCCCCGGCTTTATGACCTTTTTGTCCGAACATTGCATAGAGAATGTGGCCCCCGTCGAGTTGACCGACGGGCAGAAGGTTGATTGCTGTGACAAAGCAGCCCAGCCAACCTGTAAAAAGAAAAGGGTAATGGTACATTTCCGTCATGGTCGGACTATATACCGGACTCAGTATTTTTTCAAGCAAAAGATAGAGAGCGTTTTTCCCCAGAAAAAGGGTATTGGGAGGAGGAGGTGACGGGACGTTTCCAAAAGCGGCGTACTCCGGATGAATGGTATAAATATATTCAAACGGAGGGAGATGTGTGAATCCATAAACAAGCAGGCCAAGAGAAACCGCAAATCCTGCAAGAGGACCTGCAACGCCGGTATCGAATAGTGCATTGGTATGGGGAATCCTGTCTTTGATACGGATAACAGCTCCAAATGTTCCGAGACTTAACAGAAAAGGCAGTGGCGGTACCGGAATAAAGTAGGGTAATGTTGCGCGCATGCGGTGATAAAGGGCGGCAAAAAAGTGCCCGAACTCATGGGCGCCGAGGAAAAGCAGCAGCGATAAACTGTAAGGGGCTCCGTAACGAAGATCATGCAGGAATGACGAGACGCTGTTGAAACGCACAGGGTTTCCTGCCCAGAAAGCTCCTGCCCAGAGTGTAGTTACAAGCGTTATGATAAGCAAGCCGATATGCAGCGGATACTTCTGTTCGACCAGAATGTGCCACCGAGAGGACAAATACTCTCCCATTATTCTGTTTCTTCTTACAGCGGATATTAATGAACACCTCTATTTATTTATTCCGCACTTCAATTGCTTCGTTGAGCGGATAGGAGAGGGTTTCCGCGCTCCGTTCGCCTTGCAACTTGAAACGCTCACGACAATAAATTGAGATACCCTAATTTGAAGAAGTATACGCTTTTTGTCGAAAATACAGGAGTTCTTTACAACAGGTTTCTTGGTTATTGCATATCCGGGAGATGCAGGGGCTCTTTGCTGCAGTGAGGGTTATGTGAATGGAATCTTGAGGACAGTCAGCGGCCATGAGAGAGTGATACTATAGTGTTTTGACGCGGTTGCGATCTCTGCAATAAGGTCCAGTTCCGGTTCGCTGTAAAATTTCCTTGCAGAAGTGTAACCGTCAAGCACAAGGGTGAATATTCCCTGAAGCATTGCTGCGACCGGAACGCCCACAAGCAGATCCAGGCCCCTGTGTCCGTCGAGCCCCAGAAAAACCGAAGCTCCTTGTTCTTTGCTCTGTACGATGATCCTCGCCAGTTGCCCGGGGGTGAAATGATGCAGGCTTTGGGAAATAAGGATGATATCACAGGAACAGTTTTCAGAAGCATCCATTGCAAATGCGTTGATGGTTTTGAAGCTGACCGGCAGCTTTTGTTGCGCCGCTGTTCGATTGCAATGTTCTACGTACTCCGGGACAATATCGGAACCGGTTATTTCAACCGGCAGCGCTGATCGTTTTGCCTGTGCAGCAATTGCAAAGGCGAGGCCTCCTGCACCGCTGGCCAGTTCAAGTATCCTTGCCGGCCGTTTTTTCTCTTGCACGATTTTGTGTATAGACGGTTCAATTACCGAGATGTAGTGAGGGTAAAGCAGCATCATGTTGTTCATGTTGTCAAGTGCTCTTATCATCTCGAGTTTTTTTTCTGCAGGCAAGGACGGGTCATCCATATGCTCCTGTTCGTCAGTACGGATTGACCGGTCAATGAGTTCAGTACCCAAAAAAACAGCACCAAGTGTTCTGGAAACCTTGAACCTCTCGTCAAGAAACTCCGTATGATACCGGTCGGTAACCTGTTCCAGTTCTTTTTGTGTTTGCCATTGCGGAGGGAAGGGAGATCGTTTGCGAATGTTGTCGAGTGCGATGTATCCGGCTGTTTTGAGCTGCAGCATCAGGTTCGGCTTTAATGTGTTGCATGATGTATCGGACTGCCGGGAACAACAGGGATGGTACCATTTTTAAATATATGGTTGTTCAGGTTATTTCAGAAATTCAGATTCCGGTTTGGCATGGCAGCCGTGCCGTGATCTGGTTGGGAGAAAAATTTTAAAAAATATTTTGTTATTATTATAACTGATACTAAATTGATATCAGTAAATGTTGATATGAATGAAAGTACTGACAAAAAATACCGATTACGCCGTGAGGGCTCTTCTGGTGCTTGGCGCACATGAAGGTGATTATGTTTCCGCGAAGAGGATTTCGGATGAACAGGGCATTCCTTACCAGTTTCTGAGAAGGATCCTCCAGGAACTCGGCAAGCACGGTCTTGTGTCCACAAAGGAAGGTGCGCATGGAGGAGTGATGCTCAACCGGGATCCTGGAAGTATCGGGATCAGGGAGGTGATAGAAATCTTTCAGGGCAAGGTGGAGCTTTCGGAGTGCATGTTCCGTAAGCAGGTCTGCTCCAATCGTGCGAATTGCGTACTGCGCCATGAGATAATGAGGATCGAGCAGATTGTCAATCGGGAGTTTGAACAAATCACGATCGGCAAAATGCTTCGTGATCTGAAAGTGTTGCAAAGTGGCGGGACGAAGAAGCAGGAATTGGAAATCAGGATCGGTTCTTGAGGTTGAAACAAAGACAAGCTCATCAATATTGAATAGACTAATACCAATGAAACGACAGATAGTAACCATAGACGAAACAAAGTGCGACGGCTGCGGTGACTGTATTCCCGGTTGTCCGGAAGGAGCGTTGCAGATTATCGACGGGAAAGCAAGGCTGGTGAGTGATCTTTTCTGTGACGGGCTTGGAGCCTGCATAGGGACCTGCCCCCAGGGAGCGATAACCGTCGAGGAACGGGAGGCCGAACCGTATGACGAAAGGAGAGTCATGGAAGAAAGCATCGTGAAAGGTGGCCCCAACGTTATCGCCGCCCATCTCGAGCACCTGGAGTCACATGGGGAGGAGGGCTATCTGCATGAGGCTTTGACCTACCTGAAAGAAAAGGGAATTGAAAATCCCCTCGAAAACAGTTCAGGCAAACCTGCTGCAGGGCATGAAGCGTGTGGCTGTCCCGGCAGTGCACTTAAGGATTTCAGAAACAACGGGAATGCGGGTGAGCATACAGGAGGCACCGCGGATCAGAAGTCCGAGCTTGCGCAGTGGCCGATTCAGCTTCACCTCGTAACGCCTCTTGCTCCTTACTATCAGGGCACGGACCTGCTGCTGGCTGCTGACTGTACAGCTTTTGCAATCGGGTCGTTCCACCCGGATTTTATGAAAGGAAAGAGCATCGCTATCGCGTGCCCGAAACTCGATACCGGGATAGACAGGTATGTAGAAAAGCTGAGAGCGATGATTGATCATGCCAGAGTCAACACGATCACTGTCGCAATTATGGAAGTGCCCTGCTGCGGAGGCCTTGTCTCTATTGTAGAGCAGGCGCTTGACAAGGCATCCAGAAAAGTACCGGTGAAAAGGGTTGTTATCGGTGTCAGGGGAGAGGTGCTTGATGAAGAGTGGGTATAAAAAGTGAAAAGTAAAAAGGCAAAAGGTAAAAGGCAATTGTCAGGAATTGATTGAAACATGCTCAAGGATGCGCTTGGCAGTTACAGGGGATCTATCGAGGAGCTTGACAGGATCATAGATGAAGATCCGAACAATGCAGAAGCGTACTATGACCGCGCGAATGCACGAAACTGTAGAGGAGACAGCGCGGGGGCGATTGCTGATTACACGAAGGCTATCGAGCTTGGCCTGAGGCCGCGCGAGATGTTTCTTGCCTGTGGAAACAGGGGAATAGCCAGGGTTGATATGGAAGATATCGACGGGGCAATGGAGGATTTTACAGCGGTTATCAATGCCGATCCGAAAAACAGGGGGATCTTGAAAACAGCGCTGCTTAACAGGGCCTTGCTTAAAAGGGCAACAGGTGATTACGAAGGGAGTGCCCTGGATTATCAGCAGGCATTATCAATTTAGGAAAAACAAAACAGGAGAATCAAATCATGGGTATGTATTGTGATCAGTGTCAGGAAAGTGTTCAGGGCTCGGGATGTATAGCCCGGGGCGTATGCGGAAAAAATGAGATAACGGCGAAGCTTCAGGATACACTGGTATATGCACTGGAAGGTCTCGCGTTGTGCGCAGAGGCCGGAGGTGGAAAACTTCACGCGGGTCATGGGCGCTTTCTCAGTGAAGCGCTGTTCGTTACGGTTACCAATACCAACTTCGACGATGATGCGATCGTTGATAAAATTTTCGAAGCACTGGCCCTTCGTGACGAGTTGAAAGGCTCGCTCACTGAGATTCCTTCGCATGACAGCGTGACATGGACAGGCGAAAGCAAAGAAGACTTTGTCCGGAAAGCTGAAATGGCCGGTGTTGAAGCGCTGAGTGAAAACGAGGACCTTCGTTCTCTCAAGAGCCTGGTACTGTATGGTTTGAAAGGTCTTGCAGCGTATACAGACCATGCGTTTGTACTGGGCTACAACGATGAATCGATCTATGAGTTTTATGTCAAGGCTCTTGCCGCCCTGACAAAGGATATGGATGCCGATCAGTTGACCGCACTTGTTCTGGAGACAGGGGAGAATGCCGTCAAGGCAATGGCACTGCTTGACAAAGCGAACACTGAAACCTACGGCAATCCCGAGATCACCACGGTCAAAACCGGAGTCGGCACCAAACCCGGCATCCTGATTTCCGGCCATGATCTCCATGACATGGAAGAGCTGCTGAAGCAGACCGAGGGAACAGGGGTAGATGTCTATACCCACTGCGAGATGCTTCCTGCCCACTATTACCCGGCGTTCAAGAAGTACGATCATTTCGTGGGTAATTACGGCAGCTCGTGGTGGTCGCAGGACAAGGAGTTCGATTCGTTCAACGGCCCGATACTGATGACGACCAATTGTATTGTTCCGGTAAGGGAGTCTTACAGGAGACGTATGTTCACCACGGGCAATGCGGGATATGAGGGCCTTAAACATATTCCTGCCAGGAAAAACGGTGAACCCAAGGATTTTGGTGAAATCGTCGAGCTGGCAAAAACCTGTCAGCCGCCGAAAGAAATAGAAAACGGCGAGATTGTCGGCGGCTTTGCGCACAATCAGGTGATTGCGCTTGCAGACAAGGTTGTCGATGCCGTTAAGTCGGGTGCCATCAAACGCTTTGTCGTTATGGCTGGTTGCGACGGGCGCCAGAATGCAAGGCAATATTATACCGACGTTGCCGGTGCTTTGCCTGAAGATACCGTTATCCTTACCGCAGGTTGTGCCAAGTACCGCTACAACAAGCTGCAGCTTGGTGACATCGGGGGGATACCAAGGGTGCTCGACGCCGGTCAGTGCAACGATTCTTACTCACTTGCGGTTATCGCACTCAAGCTTAAAGAGGTGTTCGGGCTCGACGATATCAACGACCTGCCTGTATCATATGACATTGCCTGGTATGAGCAGAAAGCTGTTGCGGTCCTGCTTGCCCTCCTTTCTCTCGGCGTCAAAGGTATCCGCCTGGGTCCGACACTTCCGGAGTTCCTGACCCCGAATGTCGCATCGGTGCTTGTCGAGAAATTCGACATCAAGCCAATCGGTACTGTCGAGGGCGATGTCGAAGCCATGATGGCAGGGATGTAACGGCTTTTATAGATGCTGCGGAAACGTATAAGCTGGGGTTTCATGAAAAAAGCGGTCTTTTGGCCGCTTTTTTTATAGTGCCTCGAATAACGGTTTGTTGTCTGTAAGCAGAACCTCATGTTACGTTCATGTTAATATCTGTATGTCTGTCGGGTATACACGCTACATTTTCCGGTACACATGGATTCATAATACAGATAACAAAGGAGGAGGCATGCCGGAACGTTCTTGGAAAAAAATCGTGTTATTCTGCAGCTTGTTTTTACTCTCTTTCGATCTTGCCGCTGAACCCCGGCCTCATCTGAAGCATTGGGAGATTGGTGCGGAAATCTACCATGCCACGTATGAGGAGCCTGGTATCATGAAGGAAGAGGGTGTTATGCATGGTGTAAAGGGTGCTGTTTCGTTTCATGAAAAGATTGTCGGCCCGCTTGACATGATAAGGGTCGAAGCGGCATATGCCCGGGGCTCACAGGACTATACCTCACTCTGGACAGGAAACATTAACGATATTGATGTCTCGGTATTTGAAATACGGGGGATGGCCGGTCACGATATCGAGGCTGCTTCAGGGATGGTTTTGACTCCCTACACCGGATTCGGTTATCGCCGGAAAAAAGATAATGCCGGAGGTCTGGTATCCGGCACCGGGGCGCTGGGATACGACAGGGTATCGCAATATTCCTATAGTCCTCTCGGTATCGCGGTTGCAGTTGACCTCGAAAAAGGATGGTCTGTAGGCGGTTTTATCGAGTATGATTTTTTCTGGGATGGGACGCAGAAAAGCTATTTCAGTGATGTTCATCCGTTGCACAGTGATCTGGTAAACGATCAGGACAAGGGGTATGGTATAAGGGCTTCATTGAAGCTTAGTAAACAAGTGCACGGCAAGTTCCTGGTTACTGTAGAGCCTTTTTTGCATTACTGGGATATTGAACAGTCCAAGCCGGGTTATTATGAGGAGTACAACGCTTTTCTCGGCAGGGTTGTTCAAAAGACAGGATATGAGCCTGAGAATTCTTCTACCGGGTATGGGATAGCCGTTTCCCTGCTCTTCTGAGGTGCGTCCCGATCCTGTTTTCAGCTCCGAGATATGTTTTCGGATTCTTCCGATTCCCATCAGTTCCGTCCGCCCGAAAAATGTTCTTTTTTTCGGGCATTTCCGCCGCTCGAAATGTAACATGTTGTTTTCATTCCTGTAATACCTGCTCAACATTCAGTCCATATATTTTAACCGTTTTTAAAACAAACGAGGCTTTCGGCTATTATCTCATAGCCCTGTTTTTCCTTTTCTGTCAGCAGTTTTTTTAACCTAACCATGGAATGAAATCATGCAGAATACCAAAAACCGCAGGAGCTTTCTCCGAAGCTTTATGATGGGGCTTATGATGTCGATGCTGGTTGTGTCGATATCCGGTTGTGATGACGACGACGGTCCTGATGTCGTCAATGCTCCTGCAGCAACGGGCAATACTCCCAAGTACATTTTCTTCTTTATCGGTGACGGTATGGCAAGCCCGCAGGTCAACATGACCGAAGCCGCTCTTGCCGATCCCAATTTCAGGATGGTCAATGGAGCTATTACTCTGGGTGCAATGAATCTTCAGCATTTTCCTGTTGCAGGTATGGCGACCACACATGCTGAAGATCGCTACATCACCGGTTCTGCTGCTGCCGCAACAGCTCTGGCAACCGGACATAAAACAACAATCGGTACCATTGCAAAAAATGCCGATCGTTCTCAGAATCTGAAATCCATGGCGAAAATGGCAAAAGAAAAGGGGATGAAGGTAGGTATTGTCTCCAGTGTAAGTATCGACCATGCTACCCCGGCCTGTTTCTACGCAAACGCTGATAGCAGAGGCGAGTATTACAATATTGCCAGCCAGATGGATGAGAGCGGTTTCGACTACTTCGGCGGCGGTTACGCAAAAGGTGATTTTGCAAGCAAAGGCCCCGGCGATGTCGATATCCAGATGCAGAACGCGGGTTACACTATCGTCGATAATCTTGCTGCTCTGAGAGGTGTTCAGCCAGGACAGAAATGCTGGGCGTATACTGACTATGATCGTGATGGAGCACTGTTTTATGAGATCGACCGTATGGGAACCGATCACATCTCACTCGCTCAGTTCACAGAAGAAGGCGTCAGACTGCTTGACAACCCGAACGGTTTTTTCATGATGATTGAAGGCGGCAAGGTGGACTGGGCCTGTCACGCAAACGACGTTGTGAGCGCAACACACGATATGGTTGCTTTTGACGATGCTATCGGTATCGCACTTGATTTCTACAACCAGCACCCGGATGAAACGCTTATCGTCGTGACCGGTGACCACGAGTGCGGCGGTCTCTCTCTTGGGTATGCCGGTACCGCATATGACACAGCTTTCCAGTTGCTGAAACATCAGGATACCTCTTACCTGGAGTTTACCAAAGTCGTCGATGCATGGAAAGGTACCGGTAAAACCTTTGCCGAAGCTCTTGAGGACGTGAAAGATCGTTTCGGTCTTGGAGACGAAACCATCGATCCGTTACTTGAACTGAGTAATTATGAGCGTGACCAGCTTGAAGAGGCTTTTGAAGCCAGTATGGACCCTGGCTTCGTTCGCGATACGGAGGAAAAGTACCTGAAATACGGCCCTTACTATGATCCGTTTACCGTTACCGTTACTCACATCCTTAATCAGAAGGCCGGCATCAGCTGGACAAGTTATTCCCATACAGGTGTTCCGGTACCTGTATATGCCATGGGTGCAGGTGCAGACAGCTTCAGCGGTTCCTATGACAACACCGATATAGCAAAGAAAATCATCGAGTCGGGTCAGCTCAACTAACGAGTCCCCGATACATCTTTTTTCAACATTTCCTGAAAGAGCCGTTAGGGGCTCTTTCAGGTTTTTTATTCCTCATGGTTATGAATAGAGAGCTTTTCAAGAAAGCTGATGTGTACTTTGCAGTATTTGTCGTTTTTGTATCCGTTTTTCTCTGGTTTCTGCCGACCGGTTTTGAAAAGCCGGAACTGAAAAAGAATACCCTGCGTGAAAAGGGAGTGGTTATATCCGTTGACGACAGTGACCTGAAGCGGGTTGGGCTGATTCTGACCGGTCAGCAGGATATGGAACTCGAAATCCTTTCCGGCAGATTCAAGGGGGACAGGATAAAGGCTTCCAATGTCCTGATGGGACAAATGAGCGTCGACAAGCTGTTTCGTGAAGGTGACAAGGTGCTTGCGGTTCTGAAAACAGATGGAAAGAGCGGAAAAATCATCAATGCCAGGGCTGCAGAACAATACCGTATCGATGTCGAGCTTGCCCTGTTTGTGCTTTTTGGGTTGTTTCTTGTCGGTTATGCGCGGTGGACCGGTTTCCGCGCGCTGCTTTCGTTTGTGTTTACGGCGCTTATCATATGGAAAGTGCTTATACCGCTGTTCCTGAAGGGAGTGCCGCCGCTTCCGGTTGCTTTTCTCGTTGTGTCTGTTACGACAACCGTGATCATGCTGCTTATCACAGGTTTTACCAGAAAGGGTGCTGTTGCGCTTTCCGGTGCCGTCTGCGGAGTTGCATTGACGACATTCCTCGCTGTTGTTTTCGGGGCATGGTTCCGTATTCCGGGTACTGTCAAGGATTTTGCGGAAACGCTGCTCTACAGCGGTTTTTATTCACTGCAGCTTACCGATATCTTTCTTTCAGGTATCTTTATCTCCGCAGCCGGTGCAGTGATGGACATGGCCATGGACATAGCTGCTTCACAGGCTGAAATTGTTCAGAAACACCCGTCGATCAGTCGCAGGGAACTGATTGTTTCCGGGTTCCGGGTTGGACAATCCGTGATCGGTACCATGACGACAACCCTGCTGTTTGCCTATTCAGGCAGTTTTACCTTTGTGCTGATGGTATTTATGGCACAGGGAACACCGATGGAATATATTTTCAATGTAAGCTATGTGGCTGCAGAAATCCTGCTCACCCTTGTGGGGAGTTTCGGGCTCGTTCTGGTCGCTCCCGTAACTGCTCTGCTTGGAGGGTTTTTGTACACAGCAGGAAGCGCTCCCTTGAGCAAATCCGGGTCATAACGGTACAGCTCCCGGCCTGTCGGCTGTGAGGAAACCGTAACCGTTATGTGCTGCGGCGTGCAGATTGAACAGGATTCGCGTGAGGATAACGTAAGGAAGCGAATCATCATAGGGTGTGATGAAATACTGAAAAGAGCTTCAGGTGCTGAACGCATTGTTCCGGTTCGTCCGGAAAAGGCACATGTGTGAAAAGATTTTTCCTGGCCGGTGCTTTTCATCAAGGTTCATTACCTTGCATGGAAAAGAACATTGCCGGTTTATTTTGTAACGGATGACACCATCGGACATACAAGAAAGGCTCAGGAAACTTGCCGATCCCGTGATAGCGGAACACTCAAGCCGTTTTTTCAAAACCGGCAAGGGGGAATACGGCGATGGGGACCAGTTTCTGGGTATTCGTGTGCCGTTACTCAGGGCGCATGTCAGAGAGTTTCAGCACATTTCCCTGACGGAAATCCGGGAACTGCTCAGATCCCGTTTTCATGAGGAGCGCCTGTTCGCACTGCACCTTCTGGTAAGGAAATACGAAAAAGGCAGTGGAGACGAGCGGCAGTCCATATACAACTTCTATCTTGATAATCTGAAATTCGTCAACAACTGGGATCTTGTTGACAGTTCAGCGCCGTACATTGTCGGTCCATGGCTTGAAGCAAGGAACAAAGCCTGTCTTTACAAGCTTGCACGATCCGGCAATCTCTGGGAGCGCAGGGTTTCCATTATCTCAACGTTTTATTTTATCAGGAACAACAGTTTCAATGATGCACTCCGGATATCGCTTCTGCTGAAGCATGACAGTGAAGATCTGATTCACAAGGCTGTGGGGTGGATGCTCAGGGAGATCGGTAAACGGGATGCTGCCGTGGAGAAAGCGTTTCTCAAAGAGCACTATAAAGACATGCCCCGAACGATGCTGCGTTATGCCATAGAGAGGTTTCCTGAAAATGAGAGAAAGAGGTATCTGAAAGGTTTGGTGTAACTGATGTAATAAGGGTTGCAAAGAAACAGATATTGTGTTAATATGTGATCACATATTCATGTAAATGAGTGTCGTTATGCCGGAAAAAAGAGCGGAAGTATGTCAGGAGGAGTGCTTTCATCCCGAAATGCTTGCAAAAGCAAAGGAAGCCATGTTGCCCGAAGAGACTTTGCATGACCTTGCAGAGTTGTTCAAGGCACTTGGTGATCATACACGGGTCAAAATACTCAATGCACTGTACCATTCCGAGCTTTGTGTGTGTGATCTTACCTCTGTTCTGGAGATGAACCAGTCAGCGGTTTCACATCAGTTGCGTGTTCTGAGAGCAGGCAAGGTTGTCAAGTCAAGAAAGGAGGGTAAAAATGTTTTTTACTCTCTGGATGATGTACATATTCAACAGCTTATCGAGATTGGTTCGGAACATGTCATCGAGCAGGTGCACGGGAAGAAGTGATTTTTTTTTGTGTTTTATATGAATAATTCATCATATGAATATGTGTTTGGTTGAAAAATGATTAACAACAGCTATCCTGAAAGAAGTAATGAATGCTGCTATTGACGTCATTTACGAGGTGGTATTGGCCTCATGGGGTGTGCTTCTGGAATCGGCCCCGTACATTTTGCTCGGTTTTTTTGTCGCTGGACTTTTCAAGGCATTTCTGCCGGGCGATTTAATAACAAAACATCTTGGCGGGAGCGGTCTGCCAAGTATCGTCAAGGCTTCTGCCCTAGGCGTTCCCATTCCGCTTTGCAGTTGCGGCGTGCTTCCAGCCGCCGCAGGCTTGAAAGAGCAGGGGGCGGGAAAGGGGGCAGTGACCTCTTTTTTGGTATCAACTCCGGAAACAGGGGTTGATTCCATTGCTGTAACATACGCGCTTCTTGATCCGCTCATGACGGTGATAAGACCGATCGTGTCGTTTTTTACGGCGATTGCAGCGGGCATTTCAGTATCGTTCACGGAGAAAGAAGAAAAAAACACCGGTCCGGTGGTTGCACGTCAGTCACCTGAGCCATCGTGCAGCAGTTCCTGCTGCTGTGAGCACAAGACAGGGAAAAAAGAATCGGTTGTGGACAAGCTGAAAGGCGGAATGACGTTTGCTTTTGGTGATTTGTTGCAGGATATAGGCAAGTGGTTTCTGGTGGGAATCCTCCTTGCAGGAGTTATATCTGTTTTCATCTCTCCGGAAACTGTAAGCCGTTATTTCGGTAACGAGTACCTTTCGATGATATTGATGCTTGCGATAGCAATACCGCTCTATGTCTGTGCGACGGCATCGACGCCTATTGCCGCCGCACTTGCCCTGAAAGGGATTTCGCCTGGTGCGGCTCT